>Ga0307374_10008187_pt1 | contig 15696 bp, 16 predicted proteins | sample OX3MG_FD_202532 | JGI IMG/M metagenome (GOLD analysis project Ga0307374, IMG submission 202532) | Soil microbial communities from Risofladan, Vaasa, Finland - OX-3 | ecosystem: Environmental > Terrestrial > Soil > Coastal area > Acid sulfate soil | place: Finland: Risofladan, Vaasa | collected... | reverse complement strand
TCCTGGCCCCCAGCGATGGTGGAGGAATGACCCTGATGCTGGCAGCTAAAGGCCGGGACCAGGGCAAGTAAACAAAGTAAAACGGGTATTTTCATGGCAGGGTATTTGGAATCTAAGGTAGTGGGTTGGTGCTTTTTCTGCAAATGGTATTTAGGAGAGCGGGGAAAGAGAAGGGGATTAAGTTATAATAATTTTCAATGTACCCCGTTATAGGCTTATCGATTTTCTTCTTACTTTCATCCGGTAATCGGCAGCACCGGAATTATAAATACACTAAACTGTAGCCAAATCATTTTTCATGATCGGTTTTTTTTTGCAAATACAGGATACTGCGGCAGGAGTCGCAGATTCCTTATCCCGGCTCAACATCAATCCCCCGACTGTACCGGGAGAAAAGATCAGCCTGATGGACCTGCTGGTCAAAGGGGGTGTGCTGATGATTCCCCTGGGAGTGCTTTCCCTCATCACTGTTTTCGTGTTTGTGGAAAGATACCTCGCCATCCGCAAGGCCAGCCGGATCGAAGACAATTTCATGAACATGATCCGGGATCATATTACCAACGGTAATGTATCTGCTGCACGATCCCTGGCCAAAAACACGGCCAATCCTGCAGCCCGGATGATTGAAAAGGGTATTCAGCGCATCGGCAAACCCATCGATAATATAGAAAAATCCATGGAAAATGTCGGGCGGCTGGAACTTTATAAAATGGAACGCAATATGGTCATCCTTTCCCTGATGGCAGCTATTGCTCCAATGGTGGGTTTCCTGGGCACGATTGCAGGCATGATTGAGACATTTTTCAATATTTCCATCACATCCGATATCACCCTGGGAACTATAGCAGGAGGTATTTATGTGAAGATGATCACTTCTGCATCAGGCCTGATCATTGGGGTCTGTGCCTATATCGGGTATAGCTATCTCAACACCCAGATCAATAAAGTCGTGAACAAAATGGAATCCGCTGCTGCGGAATTCATTGATATCCTGCAAGAACCGATCCGATGAATCTCCGAAAAAACCGGACCAGTCATGTACAGGTGGAAAGCTCAGCGTTAAATGATATTCTGTTCATTTTCCTGTTGTTTTTCCTGATCGTATCCACCCTGGCCAATCCCAATGTGATCAAGGTGACGCTGCCCAGTGCCAAAAACAATACAAAAGCCAAGCAGACAGTGGTCGTATCCATCAACAAGCAGGATCAGTTCTTTGTCGGGACCAACCGGGTAGAGGAAAACCAGCTCAAAGAAGCGCTGGCTCCCAAACTGGCCAATGAATCTGTGGATGCCACCATCGTGGTCAACGCAGATAAGTCTGTTCCGATAGAATATGTAGTTGATGTCATGGAAATCGCCCATGAGCTGAATGTCAAAGTTGTCCTGGCCACAGCGCATCCGGGTCCCTGATCAAGGAGCATTCTTCTTCCAGGCTTTTACCATCCGGTATTTTTCCTGCATATCCTTCCTGAGCTCCGTACTATAGTCATGGGCATGAAACAAGGCAGTAATTTCCCCAGCATAGGATTCATTGATCTCCACAAAAACCCGCCCTCCGTTTTTCAACCTGATTCCAGCCACACTCAGGATTGCCCGGTAAAACAACAAGGGGTCTTCGCCGGGCACGAAAAGCGCCAGATGGGGCTCATATTCCAGCACATTAGGCAGGATCCCGGATTTTTCTTCCGCAGTGATGTAAGGAGGGTTACTGATCAGGATATCTGCGTGGGGTATCCGATCATAACTGGTCGGATCCAGCAGATTACCCTGGTAAAAATCAATTTCCGTCCTGTGATCCCTGGCGTTCCCCCTGGCCACAGATAAGGCTTCTGAGCTGATATCCAGCGCGGATACCCTGGATTCCGGAAATCCTTTTTTAAGCGCTATAGCCAGGCAACCGCTCCCTGTTCCCAGATCGGCTATCGTGAGCCCATCCGGATAATCCTGATGCAGATCCCGGATAACCCAGTCAGCCAGTTCCTCTGTCTCCGGCCGGGGAATCAGCACCTGTTCATTGACCTGCAATGGCAATCCCCTGAACCAGGCAATCCCGGTTACGTATTGAACGGGTTTATACCGAAGCAATTCAGCCAAAACTTTGTCCAGCAGCAGGCTGTCCGTTTCAGGGATGCCCTGGTCCTGGCGCATGATCCGGTCCGTCGGTCCGAGTCCCAAGAAATGAATAAATACCAGGTCCGCGATGCGGTCAGCTTCTGTGCGGGAATACAATTCCCGCAGCTGGTTTCTGAATTCCAGGTGATATCCTTGAAGGGTCATCAGGGTTAAATTAGGGAAAAAACGGTTTTGCACCTATTTTTGGATATCATGAACGCGGAACAAGGAACTTTTATGCAGCGTTGCCTACAATTGGCGGCACTTGCCGGTGGGGAAGTGGCGCCCAATCCCCTGGTGGGAGCAGTGCTGGTCTCCGGAGGCAGGATCATTGGAGAGGGATATCACCAGAAATTTGGGGGGCCGCATGCGGAAGTCAATTGCCTGGCCAGTGTGAGACCGGATGATCATGCCCTGATTGAAAAATCCATCCTTTATGTCAATCTTGAACCTTGTTCGCATACAGGTAAGACCCCGCCATGCGCCGAACTGATCATCCGGCACCATATTCCTGAGGTGATCATTGGTATGGTAGATCCGAATGAGCAGGTTCATGGCCATGGAATAAAAATGATGCAGGATGCCGGCATCAGTGTCCATGTGGGATTGATGGAGGAAGCCTGCCGGAGTCTCAACCGCCGGTTTATTACCTTCCAGGAGAAGAGACGACCCTACATTATCCTGAAATGGGCCCAATCCCGGAATGTCTGCATGGCCCCTCAGGACCTGAGTCCGGTAAAAATCACCCATTCCGGTACCAACCGCCTGGTCCATCGGTGGCGCAGTGAGGAAGCCGCGATCATGGTCGGTGCGGGCACTGTACAATCGGATAATCCCCGGCTCACCAATCGCCTTTGGACCGGAGTCCAACCCCTGCGGGTTATCTGGGACCCGAATTTGCGCATAAACAAAGATGCTAAGGTGCTGGACGGGGAATCCCCGTCCCTGGTATTCAACCTGGAAAAAAATGAAAGGATGCATCGGGTAGAATATATTCGCATATCGGACCAGGAAAAATTCATCAGTCAGATCCTGGAAATCCTGTATGCCAGACAGATCAATTCGGTACTGGTGGAAGGAGGGGCCAGATTGCTGCAATTTTTTATTGACAGGGGATGTTGGGACGAGGCCAGGCTGATCACCGGGAATATATTCCTTGAAGAAGGCCTACCTGCTCCCATACTTAAACTGGCGAGACTTGAAGGGCAAATTGATGTGGAAGGGGACCGGGTGGAATTTTTTTTGAAAAGGACAGCCCCGGTTAACCGGGGGGGATGAATTTGAAACTGGGTTAAAGGATCCCCTAAGATCCCTATTGCAGAAATCGTTTGCTGACTGACAGGTCCTTCGGACCCCCATTATAGGTGTAAAAACCCTCGCCGGTCTTGGTTCCCAGACAACCGGCATTAACCAGATTGACTAACAGGGGACAGGGAGCATACTTCGGATTCCCTAATCCTTCCTGCATCACCCGGAGTATGGACAGGCAAACATCCAGTCCGATGAAATCGGCCAGCTGAAGGGGACCCATCGGATGGGCCATGCCCAGTTTCATGATGGTATCGATGGCATCCACCCCGGATACCCCTTCATACAGGGCCCAGACGGCTTCATTGATCATGGGCATCAGGATCCGGTTGGCGATGAACCCCGGGTAATCTTTGACCACGCAGGGGGTCTTTTCCAGGGCTAAGGCCAGGGTAGTCATCTCCCCGGTCGTTTCAGGGGCAGTTTGATATCCTTCGATTAATTCCAGGAGTTTCATCACCGGTGCCGGATTCATGAAATGCATGCCGATAACTTTTTCAGGACGACTTGTCTGGGCGGCAATCCGGGTAATGGACAGGGAAGAGGTGTTGCTGGCTAGTATCGTGCCCGGTCCGGCGTACTGGTCCAGCTCACGGAAAAGGCTTAGTTTGACCCGCAGGTCTTCGGTGGCTGCTTCCACCACGAGTTCCGTGGTGGACACTGCTTCATCAAGGGATGAATAGGTAATCAAATTCGTCAGGGCGGTTTCTTTTTGGGCCGATGTCATCACCCCCCTGGACACCTGGCGGTCCATATTCCTGGAAATGATTTCCCTGGCCCTGACCAGTGCTGCAGGTGAAATATCAAAAAGGTTAACCCGGTAACCATGCTGAATGAAAGTATGCGCAATACCATGGCCCATGGTTCCTGCCCCAATGATGGCGATTTGCTGCATATACTGGATTTGAATGGAGTCCGGAAGAAAGTTTCCGGATTAATTCTGGTTCTTGAAATCCCCCCGTTTCCAGGCTTGTATGAACTGGGCCCAGGCCAGGGGATTGAAAATATTCTCCGGAGGTACCTGACCATTGTAGTAGTAAGCTTGTGCCCGGTTGTTGAAGTAATTATTTACCGATTCCTGGGCACTGGTCGGCACAGTCAACCGCAAAGCCCTTAATTTTTCAGACTCCACATTCTTCCTGGCAATCTCAAACTGGTCGTCGGGAAGTTTCCAGTTGACAAAGGCATACTCGAATTCACTTCGGCTGGGATATGGGCGGATAATGGTCACAGGCAGATAAAAGGTATCCTGGACCATCAACTGAATCATGGAAAAATGACTTCCCTTCAGATTGACGGGTATCTTCACATCCTTTGGGCGGAACCCCACAGCGCTGAAATGAATCACATCGCCTTTGAAGGCTACAATGGCGAATACTCCTTTTTCGTTGGATATTGTACCCCGGTCTGTGCCTAACACCTGGATATCCACACCCGGTATGGCCCTAAGGCTGTCTGCAGTCATGGTCACACCGGAAAACTGCACAATCGTATCCCTGAGCACGCCAAACTGGGCATTCACAGCCAGGGGAAATAATAAAGTAAAGCAAAGAATATAGCATTTCTGGAACTTCATCAAGGTCAAAGTTAAATCATTTTCGATATCCGTGTTTCTTCCCGCCGTCAACTGCCGGGTTAAATGGACTGGTAAAATAAGCTGTATTTGAACTAATTTTGCCGTTTGGGTGCAATTTTAACTAATGTTTAAAATGGTTTCTGAACAGCAGGTATACAAAGCCTTGGGTACGGTGCAGGAGCCAGATCTGAAAAACGATTTGGTATCCCTCTCCATGGTCAGGGAAGTATCGATCAATGAGACTGAGGTGCATGTGACCATCGTATTGACGACCCCGGCCTGCCCCCTGAAGGAATTGATCCGGAATCGCTGTATTGAAGCCATCAAACGGGAAGTGGGATCAGAAATCCAGGTGCGGATAAGCCTGGTTTCCCAGGTCAATTCCAACCGGAAAGGCAGCCTGTCCGTCCTGCCAGGGGTGAAAAATATCATTGCGGTGGCATCGGGGAAGGGGGGAGTGGGTAAATCTACGGTAGCCGCCAACCTGGCCATCGCCCTGGCCCGGGAAGGAGCTAAAACGGGTTTGCTGGATGCGGATATTTACGGACCCAGTGTGCCGGTCATGTTCGGGGTTCGCGGGGAACGACCAATGATGAAGCAGGTTCAGGGGAAAGGAAGGATTGTACCCCTTCAAAGGTTTGGGATCAGCTTGCTGTCCATTGGGCTGCTGGTGGATGAAAAGCAGGCTGTGGTATGGCGGGGTCCCATGGCAAGCAGTGCCTTGAAACAATTCATATCCGATGTGGATTGGGGAGATCTGGACTATTTGGTGATTGATCTGCCACCGGGTACGGGAGATATCCACCTGACCCTGGTCCAGACCGTTCCTGTTACCGGAGCGATCATTGTCACCACCCCCCAGGAAGTTGCACTGGCGGATGCCCGTAAGGGTATTGTCATGTTCAGCACGGGAGCCATAAAGGTACCAGTACTTGGACTCGTGGAAAATATGGCTTATTTCAGCCCTGCGGACTTACCCGGTAATCGATATTATATATTTGGAAAGGATGGGGGAAAGCGCCTCGCCGAGGAATATGGTATACCCCTGCTCGGCCAGATTCCCCTGGTGCAGAGTATACGGGAAGGCGGTGATGAAGGAATCCCTGCCATGGTTGGGGACGATCTGCAAGCCAGGGAAGCATTCGGAGAATTTGCCCGACGGGCTGCCCAGCAAATTGCCATCCGGAATGCAGAAATGAAACCAACGGGAATTGTGGAAACAGCCTTTTAATCATGTATATCCGTTCATATCACCGGGAACCGGATCCCTCGGTAATCCGGCAATTTATACAGGATCATCCTTTCGCAGTACTGGTTTCCTGCGGGGGATCTTATCCGGCTGCCAGCCATATCCCCATCGAAGTGCTGGACCAGCCGGAAGGAGGTATATTGCTCATGGGACATATTGCCCGGGCCAATCCCCAACTGGAACAGATCAGCTTACATCGGGAAGTCCTCGTGATTTTCCAGGGGCCGCAATGCTATGTATCAGCCAGCTGGTATTTGGATCCCGGGGTGGCTTCTACCTGGAATTACCTGGCTGTACATGCTTCCGGTAAGATCAGCCTGGTGGATGAAACGGCTACATTGGCACATCTCAGGCGGTTGACAGACCGGCATGAGTCTATCAGTGAACATCCCACATCAGTAGACCGGATGCCTGAGGAATATATTACCAAGAACCTCCAGGCCATTGCAGGGTTCGAGATCCGGGTGGAAAGGCTGGATAATACCTGGAAGCTCAGTCAGAACAAGGATCAGCAGACAAGGGACAGGATCATTTCTGAACTGTTGAAAATACCTGACCCCAATGCCCGGGCCATAGCCTCTGAGATGTCGGGAAGGGAAAGCCTGGGACAGGAATAAAATTTGTACGCATGGAACATCAGATCAATCTTGCCTTGCAGATTCTTCCACAATCCCCTGCAGGGGATACCTATTACCTGGTGGATAAGGCCATTGAAGCGATCCGGCTTTCTGGAGTAAAATACCGGGTTTGTCCTTTTGAAACTGTCCTGGAAGGAACCTATTCCGAACTGATGCAGGTGGTGGAAAAGGCGCAGCAGGCCTGTTTTGATTATGGGGCGGAGGATATGCTGGTCTTCATAAAGATCCAGCGGAGGAAGGATCGCGATGTCACGATCTCTGACAAGATGGAAAAATATGGAGGGTGAACAGGGGGAACTTGCTTTTGACTCCGGTATTTCACTGGTACTATTCCTAAAATGCTCATGACCCGGCTGGAACTCATTGCTCAGATAAGGGCAAAAAAATCTTTTTTGATCATTGGCCTGGACAGTGATGCCGCAAAGATTCCCCGTCACCTGCTTGCGCATCCGGATGCTGTGCTGGCGTTTAACCGGCAGATCATTGATGCCACATCCGATCTTTGCGTAGGGTACAAGATCAATACCGCATTTTATGAAAGCAGGGGCGTGCATGGCTGGGATTCCCTGGCCCAGACCCTGGATTATATTCCGTCCGGACTATTCCGTATTGCCGATGCCAAGCGGGGGGATATCGGAAATACATCCCTGCATTATGCGAAAACATTTTTTGAAGTTTATCCATTCGATGCGATGACTGTTTCGCCTTTCATGGGGGAGGACAGTGTCAGGCCATTTCTGGAATATCCGGGTAAATGGACCATCCTACTTGGTCTGACTTCCAATCCGGGAAGCAGGGATTTCCAAATGTTGCGGATAGAAGGGGAGGAAGTCTTTGCCCGGGTAATCCGCCAGGCTGCTGCATGGGGAACAGCCGAAAACCTGATGTTTGTAGTGGGAGGGACCAGGAGTGATCAGCTGGAACAGGTTCGCCGGATTGTTCCCGGTCATTTCCTGCTGGTGCCAGGCATCGGTTACCAGGGAGGGGATCTGGGAAAGATAGCCGGGGTTGGGATGACCGATTCTGTGGGACTGCTCGTCAATATATCCAGGGATATCATTTATGCGGGCGGTGGGGAGGATTTTGCCCTGAAGGCCCGGGTTGCGGCACAGGACTTTCAACAGCAAATGGCCACTTACCTGCCTTGAATGGGAATATGGGGATCATTATTTCCATTATCCCGATCACATATCCTTGCTTTTTGTACATTCGTTTTGATCAAAAAGGATCTCTTATGGTTCAGGATCTGTTTCAGTCACCTGATTATTTCGGGGTGGATGAATTGCTCAGTGGGGAACATAAACTTATCCGGGAATCCATCAGACAATGGGTGAAAAAAGAAATCAGCCCGATCATTGAAGCAGTATGCCAGCAAGGAGAATTTCCCCGGCACCTGATTCGAAGTCTGGCAGATCAGGGTTGCTTCGGTCCCACCATCCCCCATAAATACGGTGGCGGGGAACTGGACCAGATTTCCTACGGGCTGATCATGCAGGAACTGGAGCGGGGCGATAGCGGCATTCGTTCCACAGCCTCCGTACAGGGTTCACTGGTCATGCATCCGATTTTTAATTATGGCAGTGAACAACAAAAGCTAAAATTTCTGCCGCCCCTGGCCAGGGGGGAGCTGATGGGCTGTTTTGGGCTCACGGAACCTGATCATGGCTCCAATCCCGGAGCCATGGGGAGCCGGTTCAGGGATGACGGGGATCAGGTGATCCTGAATGGTTCCAAAATGTGGATTTCCAATGCGCCATTTGCTGATATTGCGATCGTATGGGCCAAAGATGAAGCAGACGAGATCCGGGGCCTGATCGTGGAACGGGGGATGGAAGGGTTCACTACGCCGGAAACCAGGGGTAAATGGAGTCTCCGGGCGTCAGCTACCGGCGAACTGGTATTTGATGAGGTGCGGGTTCCCCGGGAAAACATCCTGCCTGGAGCAAGAGGACTCAATGCTCCATTAGGTTGTCTGGACAGTGCCCGGTATGGGATCGCCTGGGGAGCCATGGGAGCCGCGATGGACTGCTATGATACAGCCCTCAGGTATTCTCGGGAAAGGATACAGTTTAACCGCCCGATTGGCGGATTTCAGCTTATTCAGAAGAAACTCGCTGAGATGATCACTGAGATCACTAAAGCCCAGCTGATGAACTGGAGGCTCGGGGTCTTAAAAAATGAAGCTAAAGCTACTTCTGCCCAGATATCCATGGCCAAGCGCAATGCTTGTCAGACCGCTGTGGACATAGCCCGGGAAGCCAGGCAGATCCTTGGAGCCATGGGCATCACAGGGGAATATCCGGTGATGCGCCATATCATGAACCTGGAAAGTGTGATCACTTATGAAGGGACCCATGAAATCCACCTGCTGATCACCGGAATGGATATCACAGGTATTAATGCATTCCGATAGGGTATGTACAGGTTTTTTTCCAATGCATTATGGTGAAAATCTTTTTGCTGGGGTTCATGGGAGCAGGTAAATCCCATTGGGGCAGGAAACTTTCCAGCCAATTGAACCGGCCATTATTTGACCTGGATCAGGAGATTGCTGCTGTGGAGAAGATGGAGGTATCAGAGATTTTCAGGATTTGGGGAGAAGCCCATTTCAGGGAATGCGAGCGGATGCTGTTGCACCGGTTATCCGCCAAACCGGAGTTTATCCTGGCCTGCGGAGGAGGTACTCCCTGTTTTTTTGATAATATGACTTTTATGAATGCAACCGGGAAAACCATCTGGCTGAATCCCTCCGTGGAACGGATCATCGGCAGGCTCCAGGTCAGGAAATACAGGCGCCCCCTGATTGCCGATCTTTCGGACGATGCCCTTTTAGCCTATGTCAGCCAAAAGCTTGGGGAAAGGAGTCCTTATTATGGCCAGGCGCAGTATAAAATTGATCCGGACCGGATTTCCGTCACCGCATTTGTGGAAACCATACTGCATGAATAAACATTACATTTCCGCGGCTGCCGCGCTGGGAGCCCTGGCCGTGCTCGCCGGGGCATTTGGTGCGCACGCCCTGAAACAACAGGTTAATGCAGACACCCTGCATATTTATGAAACGGGGGTCCGTTATCAGTTTTATCATGTATTTGCCCTGCTGGCAACCGGTATGCTGGCCCGGTTTTACCCGGGCCGGGCCCTGGATGTGGCAGGAAGGTGTTTTATTGCAGGTATCTTATTATTTTCCGGTTCGCTGTATTTGATGGTGGGAATAAGGATATTCCACGGGTATTTCCCCCCAATTGTCGGTTTACTCACCCCAATTGGGGGAGTGTTGCTGATCGCTGGCTGGATTTCCCTGTTTATCGGTATACTGAGGAATAAGCCATTGAGAAATAGTCCTTGATTTACTTGAAGATCAGTCCGGATACTATAAAAAATATCCTACCCAGGGGATGGACCAACTGAGGACCCGGAAGGATTTTCTGCAAACCGGGATCAAGTCCGCTGATTGGCCATGGCAACCTGGAATAAAGTCATCACCTTAAAGATGAGATCCGTTGAATGAGCTTTCCCATGGTCAATATTCAACCGGTCAATGGATTATCAGGGGCTTGGTAATAAGGCCAGCCATCGGATGATCTGATCGATAATCGATTCAATGGCCTGATGCCCTGCCACCAGGGCAGTGATGGCTGCAACCAAGGTCTTCAGGGAGGTATATGGGCCCCAGCCAAACCCCATTTTCCGCTTTCCTTGGCTTTTTCATCGATCTGTTCTTGGGAATATCCAAAAGGAACTTCCATATCTTCCCCATCGGCCTGTTGATTCTGCCGGAAAAACGAGATCAATTTAATTTTCCAGGCAAATTTTATAAGACCTTCCGGTTTATGCCCCAATAGGTCTAGAGGAACTCCATCCGGGACTGAAAATGTTTTTTGCCGAAGCTTAATATTATTTGGGCAGGGTTTCGGATGCGTGAATCAATCTGTATCTTTGCGTCCTGAAACATATGGCCATCAACAAATCAAAAATGGGGAAGCCGGGCAAAGCGGGGAAAAGGGAGAAAAAGGGGAATCCGGCTGCCCTGAAGTCGGACAAGCCGGCTGAACTGAGCTTCTCCAGGCTGATCAGAGATGAACGTACCCATAAGGTAGCCGGAGTTCTTTGTCTGCTGGCAGCAGTCTATCTTTTCATTGCTTTTACTTCCTACCTGTTCACCTGGCAGCATGATCAGGTAATGGTGCTGAACCGGTCGTTCCGGGAACTGTTCAGCCCAAATCCATCAGCCTCCCTGCCAAATGTGGACATAGAAAATATGCTGGGCAGGTTGGGGGCGTTTATATCCCATCTGTGCTTTTACCGGGGAATTGGCCTGGCTTCATATCTGTTTTGCTATTTGTTTTTCATCCTGGGCATGAATGCCCTGGTTGGAAGGAAAGTGTTTAATATCTGGAGAAATGTCCGATACGCGATTTTTGGTATCGTTTTCCTCAGCACCATGTTATCCTTTTTGTTGCGACATACTGGTTTTCCGGCCGGAGGTGCCATGGGTAATCTGACCAGTGATTACCTAAAGGGATTACTGGGAACCTTGGGTACGACCTTGTTGCTGGCAGTGACAGCCCTGGCTTTCCTGATCTGGAAATTCAATTTTGAATTCAGGATTCCCCGAAGGACGGCTATCCCGGTTCAGGAAGACCTGGAGCAAGGCACGATGCCCCCTAAAGCAGCTGCACGCAATTTTCTGGATGGATTTCCCGGAGAACCCATGGTGTCGCTGGAAATCCCTTTGCCGCAGGAGGCGCTGGAAATGCATCTGGTGGAAAAGGAAACCATGGGGGACTATAAGATCCCTGCTCCTGTGGCCACACCCATGCACACCAATTCCAACGGGAAAGTTGATCTCCTGCCACTGGAAGTCAAACCACCCATGGAAGCCCGGATGGTCGATGCAGAGGAGATTTCGGAGAAAAAGGTAGCACAAACCGGCATGCAGGATCCCTATGAACCAACCCTGGATCTCAAAGGATACCAATACCCCTCTCTGGACCTGCTGGAAAACCATGGCAGCGACAAGATCGTACAGGACAATGAAGAACTGGAAAACAATAAGGTCCAGATCATCAACACCCTGAAAAACTATGACATTACCATCCAGAAGATCAGCGCTACGGTAGGTCCCACGGTCACCTTATATGAAATTGTACCCGCCGCCGGGGTCCGTATATCCAGGATCAAGAACCTGGAGGACGATATTGCCCTGAGTTTGTCAGCCCTGGGTATCCGGATCATTGCACCGATTCCTGGCAAGGGTACCATTGGTATCGAAGTACCCAATGTACGCAAGACCATAGTTTCGATGAGGACCCTGCTGTCATCTGAAAAGTTCCAGCACAGTAAAATGAACCTCCCCATTGCCATCGGAAAAAAAATAGATAATGAGAACTTCATTGTAGATCTGACGACCATGCCGCACTTGTTGATGGCCGGGGCCACCGGGCAGGGCAAATCGGTTGGGATCAATGCCGTGCTGGTATCCCTGCTTTACCGCAAACATCCTTCTCAGCTGAAACTGGTCCTGGTTGATCCCAAAAAAGTGGAACTTTCCTTGTACAAGAAGATAGAAAAACATTTCCTGGCAAAACTTCCCGGTGAGGAAGATGCCATCATCACCGATACCAAAAAAGTGATTTATACCCTCAATGCCCTTTGCATTGAAATGGATATCAGGTACGACCTGCTTAAAGAAGCCGGAACCCGTAACATCCGGGAATACAATGAAAAATTCATCCACCATAAGCTCAGCGCCGAGAAAGGGCACCGATATCTTCCGTTCATTGTCCTGGTTATAGATGAGTTTGCCGACCTGATCATGACGGCAGGGAAGGAAATTGAAATGCCCCTGGCCAGGCTGGCCCAGCTGGCCAGGGCTGTAGGCATCCACCTGATCATCGCCACACAGCGGCCTTCTGTGAATATCATCACGGGTACCATTAAAGCCAATTTCCCAGCCAGGATAGCATTCAAGGTAAGCTCCAAGGTGGACTCCCGGACGATCATTGATACCGGGGGTGCAGAGCAACTGATTGGCAAGGGAGATATGTTGATTGCCTATAACGGAGAACTGGTCAGGTTGCAATGTGCGTATGTAGATACCCAGGAAGCTGAAAATGTAGTGAATTTTATTGGCAACCAACCCGGCTATCCCGAATCTTATCTGCTGCCGGAATACCTGGATGAAAAGGACCTGGAGGGTAAGGAGTTCAGTTTGGGGGAAAAAGACCCCTTATTCGGTGAAGCAGCGCGCGTTATCGTCCAGACCCAGCAGGGATCCACTTCATTGCTGCAGCGCCGCCTTAAACTGGGATATAACCGGGCTGGCAGGCTGATGGATCAGCTGGAATCGGCCGGTATAGTAGGACCCAACATCGGCAGTAAGGTCAGGGAAGTGCTGGTCAGGTCAGAATCTGAACTGGAAGGATATTTGCATGGTATATGACATCCTGCGGGTATTATTCCATGGGTATCAACGTTAAAAAAAACAATATGAAATCTTTTTTTTGGATGTTTGTGCTTACTGCGCTGGCTGGTGTGCAGGTGAGGGCCCAGCAGAAAACGGCTTATGGGCAAAGCGATGCTGCAGCAAAATCCATTCTTGATGAAGTGAGTCATGCTTTTAAAACCTACCATTCTGTCAGCGCGGATTTCACCCTTAATGTCAGGGACCGGGAAAACAATCTACAGGACTCCAAGAACGGGAAAGTGCTTTTGCAGGGCACCAAGTACCGGATTATGCTGGGTGGGGAGGAACTCTACTGTGATGGTAAAACGACCTGGACCTATACTAAGGATGCCAATGAAGTTCAGGTCAATAAATATGATCCGGATAAAAGCACGATTACCCCATCCCGGCTATTTACCGATTTTTATGATCAGGAATTCCTTTACCGGCTCACAGGGACAACCCTGTTTCATGGCAGGAGGCTGGATAATATTGAAATGACCCCGCTGGATAAAACCAGGCCATTCTTCAAAGTGGTCATTGGCGTGGATAAGGGGGCTCGGTTGATTACCCGGGCTGAAATCTTTGACAAGGACGGTAACCGGTATACCTATGAAATCAGTCATTTCAAGCCCAATGTTGCGGTAAATGCTTCCATGTTCACCTTTGATGCCAGCAAACATCCTCATGCCGAGGTAGTTGATCTTCGCTGATTGGCCTTATTTTCTTTTCATTGCAGCTTCGGAGGTTTCCTGGATTCTTGTTAACTTTGCCCGTTTTTTAAAACATTCTCATGAGCTATGATGTCATTGTAATTGGAAGCGGACCGGGAGGTTATGTCGCGGCCATCAGGGCCTCCCAGCTTGGCCTGAAAACTGCTGTGGTGGAGCGGGAAAGCCTGGGAGGAATATGCCTGAACTGGGGCTGCATACCCACCAAGGCCCTGCTCAAGAGTGCCCAGGTCATGGAATATGCCAGGCATGCCGCAGATTTCGGAATAAGCTTGACCGACCCAAAACCGGATTTCGGAAATATCATTAAAAGAAGCCGGGGAGTGGCGGATAAAATGAGCAGGGGAGTTCAGTTTTTAATGAAGAAAAATAAAATTGATGTGCTGGCGGGCAGCGCAAAGCTCAATGGCAAAAAGCAGGTTGAGGTTACTGGTAAAGATGGCAAGATGACCGTTTATGAAGCCAGACATGTTATCCTGGCTACCGGAGGACGTTCCAAAGAATTACCCACCCTTAAAATAGATGGCACAAAAATTATTGGATACCGGGAAGCCATGACCCTTCAAAAAATGCCCGGATCCATGATCATCGTAGGTTCAGGGGCGATTGGGGCGGAATTCGCCTATTTTTATCACACTATGGGAACCAAAGTGACCCTGGTAGAATTTCTACCCCGGGTGGTTCCTGTGGAGGATGAGGAGATTTCTGCAGAACTGGAGAAAACTTATAAGAAATATGGCATAGAAGTGCTGACCAATTCTTCCGTGGAAAGTGCCGATACCAGCGGTACCGGAGTTAAAGCGAACATTAAAACCCCGGGAGGGAATATTGTGGTGGAGGCTGATATCATGCTCAGTGCCGTAGGTATCGTGGCCAACATTGAAAATCTGGGCCTGGAAACGCTGGGGATCAAGACTGATCATGGAAAGATTGTCGTGGATAAATATTACCAGACCAATGTTCCGGGAATTTATGCTATCGGAGACTGTGCTCCTGGTCAGGCCCTGGCCCATGTAGCTTCAAAGGAGGGAATCATCTGTATCGAACAGATTGCATTTTCCGAAAAGAAATTTTCCCGTCAGCCGGAACCCCTGGATTACTTAAATGTCCCCGGATGCACCTATTGTTCCCCGGAGATTGCCTCTGTGGGTTATACGGAGAAGGCAGCCCGGGAAGCAGGCTTTGAGGTTAAAGTGGGTAAATTCCCCTATTCCGCTTCTGGCAAGGCCAGCGCAGCAGGAGCAAATGAAGGATTTGTTAAAGTGATTTTCGATGCGAAGTACGGGGAATGGCTGGGCACCCATATGATCGGGCATAATGTGACTGAATCCATTTCAGAAACTGTACTGGGCCGGAAACTCGAAACTACCTATCATGAGGTGCTTGATGCCATACACCCACATCCGACAATGAGCGAAGCAATCAAAGATGCTGTCGAAATGGCTTATGGGGAAGCTATTCACCTGTAACCGGTTTTAAAATTGGATTCAGGGAAACTGATTGCAAATGAAAGTGATCCGTTTAGGTATTGTAACCAAATAACTCTTACAATAAAAATCATTATCTTTGGTAGAAATCAAGATAATGAAAGGTCAGGAACTTACTATAAACAAGGAGTATCTGAAACGTAAATA
>Ga0307374_10008183_pt1 | contig 15700 bp, 19 predicted proteins | sample OX3MG_FD_202532 | JGI IMG/M metagenome (GOLD analysis project Ga0307374, IMG submission 202532) | Soil microbial communities from Risofladan, Vaasa, Finland - OX-3 | ecosystem: Environmental > Terrestrial > Soil > Coastal area > Acid sulfate soil | place: Finland: Risofladan, Vaasa | collected... | reverse complement strand
GGGCGACGCGCCGCAGCTTCGCCGGATCAGGCAGCGGCGGCGCGGGATACGACCGCCGGCGCACCGGGCCGTCGGGGTAGTTGAACGGGGTCGTGGCCGCCTGGAGGTCCTTCGGGAAGTCGATGAGGACGGGTCCGGGCCGGCCGGTCCGCGCGACGTGGAATGCCTCCTTGATGGTTGGGGCGATGTCCTCAGCTCTGGTGATCAGGTAGGAGTGCTTCACGACCGACATCGTCGAGCCGATGACGTCCGACTCCTGGAAGCTGTCGGTTCCGATGGCGGTGCTCGGGACCTGACCGGTGATCGCAACCAACGGAACCGAGTCCATGTACGCGGTTGCGAGTCCCGTCACGAGGTTGAGCGCGCCGGGGCCGCTCGTCGCGAAGACCACGCCGACCGAACCACGCTTGCTGCGCGCGTACCCGTCCGCGGCATGCGCGCCACCCTGTTCGTGGCGGACCAGGATGTGATGCAGCTCCGGGTAGTCGGGCAGGTAGCGGTACAGCCAGAGGTTGGCCCCGCCCGGGTACCCGAAGATCGTGTCGACACCCTCGCGGATGAGCGACTCGAGGGCGACCTGGGCGCCGGTGAGCAGGCGCGCGGGCTCCGTCGCGCCGTCCAGCAGCGCCGCTGCGGCCGAGACCGCCCCCGAGCGACGATCCGTTCGGGCGCTGATCACTGGTAGTAGCGGCTGAGCGATCTGCGCACGAAGTCGTCGCTTTCGTCGTGGGAGCGCGTCGCGCCCGGTGCGTGTCGCTCCGCGCGCACAGCGTCGAAGCGCTCGGCGGGCGTCCCGTCCTCCTGCGCGCGCATGTCCAGGCGTGTCGGTGTCCCCATCCCGTCGTAGGGAGTTGGTGCCTGTCCCGATCCGGCCATGACGATGCCTCCTTGTGGTGATGCCGGAGAACAAAAAAAGGCCCCCTCGTGGGAGGGGGCCTTTTGCTTCTTTCCGGCTGGTGCTGGGTTTACCTGCGCACGCGCCTGGTCTGAAGCCTGATGGCCCCGCTCCTAATCAGGAGCAGGCCAACCAGCAGAACCAGGACGGACGCGAACGACATAGTGCCGCGAAGGATACGGCCTGACCGTTCATCGCGTCAACACACGGAGTTGTGACGGCCGCACCGTATGCTTCCGCGCATGAGTGACGCGAGCGCGAATCGACGCAGCGCTGTGATGCTGCACGGACCGGATCGCGCGCCCGCGCGCGCGATGCTCCGCGCGATCGGATTCAGTCGCGAGGACCTCGAGCGACCGATCATCGGTGTCGGTCACTGCTGGATCGAGACGATGCCGTGCAACTGGAATCATCGAGCGCTGGCCGAACGTGTGAAGGCCGGAGTCCGCGCGGCAGGTGGCACGCCGATGGAGTTCAACACGATCGCGGTGAGTGACGGCGTGACCATGGGGACACAGGGGATGAAGGCGTCGCTCGTGTCTCGCGAGGTCATCGCCGACTCGATCGAGCTGGTGACGCGCGGACACAGCTTCGACGGTCTCGTCCTCATCGTCGGATGTGACAAGACCATTCCGGCAGCCGCGATGGCGCTGTGCAGGATGGATCTCCCCGGCCTCGTCCTCTACGGCGGGACGATCCAGCCCGGGCGGCTGCACGACCGCGACCTCACCGTCCAGGACGTCTTCGAGGCCGTCGGCGCCTACAACGCGGGCCGGATCGACGCGACCGAGCTCCGTGCGGTCGAGGAGCACGCGTGCCCGGGCGCCGGCGCCTGTGGAGGCCAGTACACCGCGAACACGATGAGCAACGCGCTCGAGTTCCTCGGGATCTCGCCTCCGGGCGCCAACGCGGTGCCCGCGACGCATCCCGACAAGCCCGCGGTCGCCGAGGCGGCGGGGCGTCTCGCCGTCCGGCTCGTCGAGCAGGGGGTCAGCGCCCGGACGATCGTGACTCGCGCCGCGGTCGAGAATGCCGTCGCCTCCTTCTCGGCCAGCGGCGGCTCCACGAACGCCGTGCTGCATCTGCTCGCCATCGCCGCCGAGGCGGAGGTACCCCTGACCATCGACGAGATGGACGCCATCTGCGCTCGCACCCCGATCCTCGCCGACCTCCGGCCGGCAGGGCGCTTCGTGGCGACCGACGTGTTCGCCGCGGGCGGGCTCGGGGTGCTCATGCAACGCCTGCTCTCACTCGGCCTGCTCCACGGCGACGCGCGCACCGTGGACGGACGGACCCTGGCCGAGGTCGCCGAGGCGGCCGTCGCGACGCCCGGGCAGGAGGTGTTCAGAGAATCGAGCGATCCTCTGCGGGCGCACGGCGGCATCGCGGTGCTCCGCGGCAACCTCGCGGCCGACGGCTGTGTGGCGAAGCTCGCCGGGAACGACCGGGAATCGCACCGTGGGCCCGCCCGGGTCTTCGACTCGGAGGAGGACGCCTTCGCCGCGGTCCGCGACGGGAAGATCCAGGCCGGCGATGTCGTCGTGATTCGCTACGAGGGTCCGGTCGGCGGGCCCGGTATGCGAGAGATGCTGGGGGTCACGGGTGCGATCGTCGGGGCGGGATTGAGCGACACGGTCGCGCTCATCACCGACGGGCGCTTCTCAGGCGCGACCCACGGTTTCATGGTGGCCCACGTGGCGCCCGAGGCCGCGCTCGGCGGCGTGCTTGCGGCGGTACGCGACGGAGACATCATCACCATCGACGTTGTGGCGCGGCGGGTCGACCTCGAGCTCGACGATGCGGAGATCACCCGGCGCCTCGGCGAATGGACCCCACCGCAGCCGCGCTACGCGACGGGCGTGTTCGCGAAGTACGCGGCCACCGTGTCGAACGCCAGCCGGGGCGCGGTTACCGGGCGCTGACCCCAACCCTGCCCACTGCGCCGCGGAGCCCGGTGCATCCCACGCAGCCGATGCAGCCGACACAGTCGGTGCATGCGGCGCACGCGATGCACCGCGTGCAGCGCAGACACGCGGCCGTCAGGACGCAGCGACGGATTGCAGCACTGAGGATCGTCGCGACACTTCCGCTCACGCCGGCGCTCGCCGCGGTCAGCGCGCTGCCTGCGACGGCGACGCTCAATGAGGTTGCGGCGCTGCCGGCAACGGCGGCGGACGCCGTCGTCAGCGTCGACCCGGCGACTGCAGCGGAGTCGGTGGTCACAGCCGAGCCCGCGACCGCGGTCGAGCGCCGCGTCGCGACGCTGCCGGCGACGGCGCTGCTTTCGACCGTGAGCACGCTGCCCGCGACCGCCGCGCTCGACCGGGTCTTCACCGACCCAGCGACGCTGTCCCACTCCTCTCCATCGTGGGCCAGCTCCTGACGCATGGCGACGACGCGCGCAGCGGCGGTGGCCGCGAGGACGACGAAACCGGCGCCGATCGCCACACGCTTTGCCGGGAACTGCATGACCGAGCCAGTCTAGGTCACCTGGCGCGGAAGGCAACCCCGGCGTTCGGCGAGAATCACCAGCGCGATGTCGAGTGATCCTCCGCCGTTGAGCGAGGCGCCACCGGTCGCGCCCATGTCGACGACGCGACGGATCGCGGCGCTGCTCGTCACCGAGGACTGGCTGCTCGCCGCGTGGGTTGCGATTGCGACACCGCTCCTGTTCCGCGCGCAGGGCGGTGTCGGACCATTCGACGCGGGTGCGCCGCTGCTCGGCGTGCTCCGGATCGTCGCCGTCGCCGGCGCGCTCATCTGTCTCGCAGCACGGCGTTCCCCAGCCGACGCGGTCGCACGCGGAAGATCGATCATCACCGGCGGCGCAGCCGGCCCCCTGGTCGGGGCGATCCTGCTGGTCTCGATCAGCGGCTTCACCGCGCTGGACCTCCCTTCAGGTGTCGGCGCCTTCCTCGTCATCGCCGCCGTTGTCGTGATGCTCGTGGTGCATTTCGCTGCCCCACCCCTGGCGACACCGATACGCCGCGCGCTCGTGACTCCCTTCGTGCTCGTCTCCGGCGCGCTGTTCTGGACGTTCATCGCAGCGATCACCGGCGAGCCCGGCAGCGCGACGCCCGCGGCGGGGATCGCCAACTCCTCCACCGCGTTGGCGGCCGGCGGTTTCCTGATCGCGTTCTCCGGCGTGTTCTACGTGATGCTCATCTTCGCGCCGCGACAGGTGGCTGATCGCGAGGGCGGCATGGTCACCTGGCTGTTCCGTTACGCATTGTTCGCGGCGGGAGTGATCGCCGGCCTGGCGTGGCCCCGCCTCGTCGGCATCTGACGCAGGTTACAGCGGATCCGCACCCACGCCGGCTTCGATCGGAATCGGTCCACCGATGTCGGTTTCCAGGTCGAGGCCGATCGGCTCGTCCTGCGCCGGGACACCGCGCGCGTGCGTGCGCAGCGGCACCTCCCTGATGAGGAGCGTGAGCAGGAACGCGATCACGAGGATCGGCACGGCGGCGAGGAACACGACGTGGAGGGACTCAGACACCGCGTTGATCAGCCCGGTGTGAATCACGGGCGGCAGGTGCGCGAGCGACGCGGGGTTGCCCTCGAGCGATGCCGGGTTGATCCCGTGCTGCAGTGCGCTTGCGGGCAGGTTCTTCCGCAGGTTCGAGGCGAGCTGGTTGCTGAAGATGGCACCGAAGATCGCGACGCCGAATGACGCTCCCATGGATCGCAGGAACGTCGCTGAGCTGGTGCCGACGCCGAGGTCACGCTGCTCGACCGCGTTCTGCACGGCGATCACGAGCACCTGCATCACACATCCGAGGCCGAGCCCGAGCAGGACCATGTAGAAGGAGAGGAAGACGCGCGGAGTCTGCGGGTCGATCGTCGAGAGCAGGAAGACGCCGATCGCCGCGAGGAGCGTTCCGATGACCGGGAAGATCTTGTACCTGCCATACCGGCTGATGAGCTGCCCGCTCGTGATCGACGCGGTGAGCAGGCCGGCCATCAGCGGAAGGATGTTGAGGCCGGAGCTTGTCGCGCTCGCGCCATCGACGAGTTGCAGGAACACGGGAAGGAAGGTGATCGCGCCGAACATCGCGAACCCGATCACGAACCCGACACCGCTCGCGACGTTGAAGACCTGGATGCGGAAGAGCCGGAACGGAAGGATGGGCTCCGAGGCGCGGCGTTCGACGACCACGAATCCGGCGAGCATCACGACACCGAGCACGGCGAGACCGACGATCTGGAGTGACGCCCACGCGAAGCTGGTCCCACCCAGCGTCGTCAGGAGGATCAGCGACGACGCCCCCGCCGCGAGGAAGAACGCGCCGAGCCAGTCGATGCTGTGCGAGACGCGCCGCGTGTGAGTCTTCAGCACGGTTGCGGTGACGAAGAGCGCGATGGCCGCGATGGGAACGTTGATGTAGAAGATCCAGCGCCAGGAGACGTCGTCGGTGAGGAACCCACCGATGAGCGGACCGGCGACGCTCGCCAGCGCGAAAACACCGCCCATCCATCCCTGGTAGCGGCCCCGCTCGCGTGGAGGCACGACGTCGCCGATGATCGCCTGCGCCCCGACCATCAGCCCGCCGGCGCCGATGCCCTGGATGGCGCGAAACGCGATGAGCTCGGGCATGTTCTGCGACAGACCGGAGAGCATCGAACCGGCGATGAAGATGACGATCGCGAGCTGGAACAACGACTTGCGCCCGTAGAGATCGCCGAGCTTTCCGTACAGCGGAGTCGAGACCGTCGAGGCGAGCAGGTACGACGTCACCACCCACGAGAGCTGGTTGAGGCCGCCGAGGTCGCCGACGATCGTGGGCAGGGAGGTTGCGACGATCGTCTGGTCGAGCGCTGCCAGCAGCATGCCGAGCATCAGGGCGCCGAGGACGGCGTAGATCTGGCGTTTGGTCATGCGCTTGCCTTCCGCAGCAGTGACTGCGTGCCCTCGGGTGCCGGTGCGGCAACGCGTTCGGAGAGCGCCACGTACGTGCTCAACTCCTTGTCGCTCAGCGTGCTGAACAGCTCCTGAGATGCGCGTCGCAGCCCGGTCTTGAAGCGCGCGGCGAGCTCTCTCGCGCGCTCGGTGGGGATGACGTGCTGCACACGCCGATCCTGGAGATCACGGACGCGGGTCACGAGCCCTCGCCGCTCGAGGCGGTCGACGAGTTGCGTGGCTCCACTGAGGCCGATCCCCTGCGCCGCGGCGACATCGCGCATGGTCATGCCATCGCCGAGGAGCAGGCGGCGGACGACCTCCATCTGATGCACGGTGATACTCCCGACCTCCGCGAGCTCACTCTGCAGGCTCGGGGAGACTGCCTCGAGGAAGCGGCGCCGCAACTCGGCCTGGGCAGCTTCGAGCCGCTCCAGCAGCTCAGCGCGTTGCTTCATGCCGCTGACTATACATCACATGAAGTATTTAGCGACGACGTACGGCGAGCTGCCGCCCGGAGGCGTCGAGGACCTGTGCTCGTTGCGCGGGGGACAGGTATTTCACGGCTTCGCGGAGCGTGACGCCTGAGGCTCGGGGAGCTCGCGGCAGCAACCACGCGTACACCTCGTCCGGCCGTCGCTTGCTGGTCTCGCGCAGAACCCAGCCGATTGCCTTGCGAATGAAGAACTCCTTCTCCGCCAGCATCGAGTCGGCGTAGCCGGCGAATCGGTCGAATGGCGCGCCACGCTTGAGTGGATGCATGAGCGCGAGGAGCGCTGAGCGCCGCACCCAGAAGTTGGGATCCACCGCCCAGGCATCGAGCCGCGCCGCGGCATCCGGATACCGCACGACCAGGCCGCCCGCAGTGTTTCCGGCGAGAGCGTCGACGTATGCCCAGGTTCGAGAGCCGCGAATCATGGTTTCCACCGTGTCGAGGTCCTCGCGGCCAAGGAGGCGGGGGCGGAACTCTAGGAGCATGATCGCCGCCATCCTGCAGTCGTGGAGCTGCTGTGACCAGAGCACACCGACGAGGTCGATCAGTTCGTCATGGGTCAGGTCGGGGTGCGCCGACGCAACTGCTCGGGCGATCCGCCGGATCTCGGACAGCGTCGCGCCGCAATGCTCGAGGTCGCTTTTCAGATATGCCTTTTCGCCGGCGGCACGTTCTGGCGTCCCGACTGCGCGGATGGAGCGTTCGATTTCCGCGGCGGTCGCGGCAGTGTCGATGGGTGGCACGTCAGTCGCGCGACGTCGCCTGGGATTGCGCGGACGACCGCCGGCTGCGATCGGCTATAAGTCGTGTTGGAGATAGACGGCTCCGACCGCGGCGTCGGAGATTCATCGCGCGGGAGGCAACGCCATGGGGAACCCGATCGTTCACTTCGAGATCATCGGCAAGGACGCCGCCAAGGTCAAGGCGTTCTACTCGGAACTGTTCGGGTGGAAGATCGGCGATCTGATGCCTGACATGGGGAATTACGGACTCATCGACGGTGCCAGCAGCGGTCTCGCGGGCGGTGTCGGGCAGTCCGATGACGGCACGGCGCGCGTCACCATCTACGCGCAGGCGTCCGATCTCCAGGCGACGCTCGATCATGCGGTTGCGCTCGGCGGCAGCATCCTGATGGCACCGACGGAAATCCCCGGAGTCACCACGCTGGCGATGTTCGCGGATCCCGACGGCAACATCGTCGGACTCACAACGGGCACCGGCTCGTAGCGGATGCCTCCGATGATCCAGCATCCGTCGGCGAGCTTCGCGTTCACCGCACGGTGCCGGATTGTCAACCGCCCCGGGATGCTCGGACAGCTCACCTCGGCGATCGGCAGTGTGGGCGGTGACATCCGCGCGGTCGACATCGTTCGCGTGGAACGAACGGGCATCGTCCGCGACATCACTGTCCTCGCCGCCGACGCCGACCACGCGCAGCTGCTGATCAGGGCGATGACCGACGTGCCCGGTGTCGAGGTGCTCGAGTACTCGGATCGCACGTTCCTGGCGCACATCGGCGGCAAGATCGAGGTGACGCCGCGGCACCCGATCCGTACGCGCGACGACCTGTCGATGGTCTACACGCCCGGTGTCGCACGGATCTGCATGGCGATCGCCGAGGATACGCGGCGGGCACGCAATCTCACCATCAAGCGCAACGCCGTCGCGATCGTCACCGACGGCAGCGCTGTGCTCGGCCTCGGCAACATCGGACCCGAGGCCGCGATACCCGTGATGGAAGGCAAGTCGATGCTGTTCAAGGAGTTCGGCAACGTCGATGCCTTTCCCCTCTGCCTCGCGACGCAGGACGTCGACGAGATCGTCGCGACGGTGGTCAACATCGCGCCCATCTTCGGCGGCATCAACCTCGAGGACATCGCGGCGCCGCGCTGTTTCGAGATCGAGCGGCGCCTCTCGGCGAGCGTCGACATTCCCGTGTTCCATGATGATCAGCACGGCACCGCGATCGTCGTCACGGCCGCGTTGATCAACGCACTCGCCATCGTCGGCAAGCGGCTCGAGGATGTGAGCATCGTGTGCCTCGGAGTCGGCGCCGCAGGGACGGCGGTCTCGCAGCTGCTGCTTGCAGCGGGCGCCGGCGACGTGATCGGCGTGGACCGTGGCGGGATCCTCAGCGATGAGTCGACCGGCCTGAGTGAGGCGCAGCGCTCCTACGCGGCCCGGACGAACCGCCGGCGTCGCAGCGGTGGGTTGCGTGAAGCGATGACGGGCGCCGACGTCTTCATCGGGACGAGCGTCGGCGGTATCCTCGACTCTGAGCTCGTCAGCCACATGGCCATCAACCCGATCGTCTTCGCGCTGGCGAACCCCGAGCCGGAGGTGCAACCGGAGGCGATTGAAGGTGTCGCCGCCGTCATCGCAACGGGCCGCAGCGACTATCCCAACCAGATCAACAACGTGCTGTGCTTTCCCGGGTTCTTCCGAGGCCTGCTCGACAGCGGCACGCGGCAGATCACCGATGGGATGAAGCTGGCCGCCGCCCGGGCGATCGCACGCGTCGTCGGTGACGACCTCCACCCGGAGTACATCATTCCGTCGGTGTTCAACCGCGATGTCGCGCCTGCCGTCGCCGCGGCTGTGAGTGACGAGGCCATACAGAGCGGCCTCGCTCGCGAGTTCACCGACCTCATCGACCCGCTGCACATGGCGGGCCTGGCCAGGGACCGCATCGACCGCAGCTAATCGGCGACGAGCTCTTTGTAGAAGAACGTCGTCGCGCAGGGCCGTCCATCCGGAAACAGCGCGAGACCGGGGACCACCCCGACACGCTTCCAGCCAACGCGCGTGTCGAGACGCTCCGCATCGCCGCCGGTCACGGTGTCGAGCACCCTCGTCTCCCATCCTCCGTCCGCCGAGTCGACGTGTCAATTTCCGCAGGCGACGTGTGACGTGCGCGCGGTCGCCGCCGGTTCGCCGATGTCCAACCGCTCGGGTGCGACGACACCCGGTGCAGCCGCGGTGCGACACTCGACGGGTGGAGACCGACCAGCAGATCGCGAGAGTGCGGGCCGAAGGTGAGGCACTTGCACGCGCAGCCGAGGCCGGACCGCTCGACGCCCCGGTTCCGGGCTGTCCGGGCTGGGATGTCGAGGCGCTGCTGCGGCACATGGGAGACGTCCATCGCTGGGCTGCGACGATCGTCGGTGAGCGGATTCCCGAGCGTCTGCAACGCGATTTCGAAGGACCAGCCGACCCGGACACGCTGCTGGTCTGGTATCTCGAGGGCTGTGTCACCCTCGTTGACGCCCTCGAAGCGGCGTCCCCGGATGAGTCGTTCTGGTTCTGGGGGCCCGCACCGACCGCGCTCGCGTTCTGGGCGCGGCGGCAGGCGAACGAGACCGCGATCCATCGCTGCGATGCCGAATCGGCGCACGGTCCGATCACGCCCCTGACGACGGTCGACGCGCTCGATGCACTCGACGAGTGGGTGGTCCTCGCGACACGTCGCGCAAAGGCGCCCGAGGGAGAGGGTCGCATCCTCCGGCTCGCGCCGGACGACGCGCGTGCGACATGGAGCGTGATCCTCGGCGAGCATGTGGAGGTGACGAGCGATCGCGGGCGCGGTCACTGCGACCTGCGCGGCTCCGCCTCGGACCTGTACCTGTGGTCCATGAACAGACGTGGCACCGAGGGGCTGACGGTTACGGGAGACGAGAGTCTGCTGCAGGTGTGGACCGACAACATGAAGTTCTGATGGGTGTCACGCCGGACGACAGTCCGAGTGCGGCGGAGGTCCGCCTCCGCGCGGCCACGATCGGCGAGCCCGATCGCCTCGACGGCGTCATCGAGTTGCGAGCGTACGACCCGATATGGCCCGAGCAGTTCCTCAGCGAAGCAGAGCGCGTGCGCCGCGTGCTCGGCACCCGGGCATTGCGCGTCGAGCATGTCGGATCGACGTCGGTGCCGGGGCTTTCTGCCAAGCCGATCATCGACATGCTGCTCGTCGTCACCGACTCCGCTGCCGAGCCCGACTACGTTCCGCCGATGGAGTCGGCGGGCTACACGCTGCGGATCCGTGAACCCGATTGGCACGAGCACCGGCTCTTCAAAGGCCCGGACGTGACCATCAACCTGCACGTGTTCTCCGAGGGCTGTCCGGAGATCGGCCGGATGCTCGCGTTCCGCGATCACCTCCGCCGCGACGCTCGCGACCGCGACCTCTATCAGCGGACCAAGGAGGAGCTTGCAGCGCGCCGGTGGCGCTACGTCCAGGAGTACGCCGACGCCAAGACCGAGGTGGTCGAGGCGATCGTCGCGAGAGCTAACCGGCCTCGATCCGCCGCTCCGTGACCGCCTGGATCTCCTCGAGCCCGTAGAGGAAGTGCGCACGTCGCACCTCATCGAGCGCCGCCTCGTCGACCTCACTTCGAAGTGGCGTGGCCGCACCTGCAGCACCCGAATCGGCGGGACGCGCGATCAGCTGAGCGTCGGCGACATCGATGCCGCCGCCGATCGGCATGTAGCCGAGGCCCTCATCCGCTGCCGCTTTCATCATCCAGCGAGCCACGGCCGCTCCGATCGGCGCGAGCACCTCCTGGTCGAGCCAGCGCAGATCCGCCTCGGTCGGCTCGGTCAGGTCGCGATTCCACGGAGGCGGGACGACGTTGACGTCGTGTCCGTTGACCTGGATGTGGATCTCCGTCGGTCGCGCTTCATCGGAGGCGATGCAGACGCGAAGCGAGACGTTGGTGGGGGAGAGCGTCTTCCACTGCTTCTCCCAGACGCGGCTGTGCGCGACGGGGTTGAACTTTCGCCGCACCGGCTCGGCCACGAGCATCTCGCCGTGCAGCGCGCAGTACACGTTGAGCGTTGCGATGACCTCGTCCGCGGCCGCTGACGAGATCCACTGCAGAATCGGGACTGTCCGGCTGTCGACGTCTGGATGTGACGCCGCGCCGAACTCCCACTCGAGCGCCTGCATCGCGTGCGCGTGGAGCGCGCAGTAGATCCGGCCCTCGACGACGTGTCGGTCGACGGGACACCATGCGGTCTTGCAGCGCCGCCCGCGCCGATCGACGTAGCTGCACGGCATCCCCGCGAGCGATGAGCAGCGCAGCGCCGAGCACGCCTGGTTGCCCGCCACCGTCTCGGGACTGCTCGTCGCCCGGTCCGGTGAGCGAAAGGCAACCTCGCCCGGAGAACGGTGCGATGTGCCCTTTCGCGACCCGATCATGGTGTGAACCTGCTTCGTGATTGGCTCGGCCCGCTTCGTACGCCAATGCTATGCGGCGTCATTGACTTCGTATGACAAGCGCGTAACAACACGAGTTGCCGCCCGTCGGCAGTTATCGGATCGAGTCGTGCGGGTCCGACACCGCCGTCACAGCCGGCGGTTGTCAGGGCGCCGGGTGGTCGTGGTCGTGCTCCGTCGCCGCCGTCTCGCGGGTCGAACGGCGCTTGGCGGTCAGCTTGCGCAGCCGGGCGAACTCGGCCGACGGTTCGCGGTGGGGCGGACGTTCCGGCGGCTGCAGCCGTGGCGGGAGGTTGCGCCGCGGTCCGGCCCACAGCGCGGGCGGAGCGTTGACCGCGTCACCGATGCGGTACGCGAGCGACTCGTAGTTGACCCGCCAGCCGCGAAAGTGAACCCACGAGCTCGCCGCGTCGCGCTCCATCGGCCATCCGACATTGGCGAGATGCTCCAGGGCATCGCGGAAGTTGTCCTCGGTGAGCTGGATCGGATCCTCGGGAAGCGGATCGCTGTCGAAGGTCAGTCCAATCACCCGGGCCAGGTCCCGCAGGCACATGTAGCCCATGCGCAGGAACGCGCGTGCCTCGGACGGCGCCTCGAGCGGGCGGGTGGCCTGCTGTATCGCCGCGGCGTCGAGCACGGCCAGGAGGCCGATGACCCACGAGCGGTACGGGTGCGGAGACCGGAACCAGAGCAGGACGGGATAGGACGCGTGGGTCTCGGCGACGTCCGCGGCCCAGGCCTCCCACTGCTGGTAGAGGAGCCCCAGGTTGTGGACGTTATCGACCAATTCACTGCGGGCGAGCAGCTCGGGACCCCACGCGGGCGATCCGGCGCGGCTGTCGAGCATCGTCACCAGCAGCTCGCGCCTGTTGAACGCTCCGTAGAGGACAGGGAGATACGCGATCTGCAGCGCGACGATGGTCAGCCCCGCCGCCGCCGCGCAGAAGATGATGAGCCGCGGCCCCACCCCCGCCTCGGAATCGAATCCGAGCGTGAAGATGGATGACCCGCTCACCGTGAGCGCATGGGCGAGCCCGCCGGTGCGCATGAACGGCCAGAGCATGAGCGCGAAACCGATGAGCAGCGTCGTCAACCATGTGGCCAGGATGACGATCAGATACAGCGGCGCCTGGAGCGCGAGAAAACGGTCACGAGCCTCGTACGTCTCGAATCGATGGGAGATGCGCGAGAACAGCTGGATCATGCTGCGGCCGACGAACAGCTGGATCCGCGACGATCCGGGGCGCGGCAGCACCAGCGAGGTCACGACGCTCATCAGCGTGGAGAGCACGATCGCGAGCCCAACGGCGGCTGCCAGCCACTCGACGACCGTCATCCGCGCATCATCGCCGAACGCCCGCCTCGCGAGGAGGCGGGCGCCGGCTGCATGGGTCTCAGAACGAGGCGGTTACCACTCCACCCACTCGCCAGGGGCGGTGCGCCAGACCGACGTCTCCGGCGCACCGGCGAAGACGGGGCCGAAGTGGTCGAAGCCGAGCGACAGGTCGTAGTACTCGTTCATCCGGTCGGCGTCCATCCAGGTGTCGACACCGATGATCTCGTTCGTCGCCGGCTCACCCGGGTTCGGGAGTCGCAGCCAGGTGGTGTGACTCACCATCCCGTACGAGCGCGCGGTGTTGATCGTCGTTCCGGCATATGCGGTGAATGCCTTCGCCGCATCATCGACTGACGTCACCGACACCCGGATGAGACCGACCGCAGCAGTCGTGCGGCCGGCGGGCACCGGCAGGGCGAATCCGCCGAATCCGTCGAGGCGCGACCAGACGATGCCGTCGCGAGTCGAGAACAGCTGTCCGGCAGCCTCCTGGACCTGCGGGTTCGCGAAGAACATGCCGAGCCCGGACAGGCTGTTCCAGCGATCGATGAACAGCAGCTGCCCGTCGAGCTCCTTGCTGATCGGCGCGAAGACGTTGTGACTCAGGTCGCCGAGGGCGCGGGCGCCGGCGGCGCTCTGCGGTGCGCCCGCTGTGGCGTTGTGGAGCGCGCGCGCCTCCTCGAGTGTCGGCGCGTTTGTGGCGCCGCGAACGGTGAGCAAGTACGTGGTCGCGCCCGCGTCGGGCGGGTACGTCGCGATGTCGTCGGGCATTTCCTTTCTCCTCATGGTCTGACTGGACCTACTCAGACGACGAACAGGAGGCTCCGTTCTCGACAGCCGGTAGGATTCCGTGTTGGAGGCGGCAGTGCGCAGGGGCGTCATGAACCGGTGGAGGAACCAATGCAGCGAGATGAACTGATCCGTCGCTACGAGGAGGGTCCCGAGCGGCTCGCCATCGCGGTGCGGGATGTGTCGGACGCCGAGCTCGACTACCGGCCGGCCGATGGCGGGTGGTCAGCGCGCGAGGTGGTGCACCACACCGCCGACAGCGAGCTGACATCGGCGGTCCGCCTGCGCAAGCTGCTCGCCGAGGACGGCGCGCGGATCGACGGCTACGACGAGATGGAGTTCTCGCGCCGGCTGCACTATCGCGAACGGCCGGTCGCGAGCTCGCTCGCGGCGGTGCGAGCCGCTCGCGAATCGTCGGCGTCGCTGCTGGTGTGCCTCAGCGACGCCGACTGGAGCCGCACCGGCGTGCACAGCGAGAGCGGGCCGTACTCGGTCACGACGTGGCTCGAGATCTACGCCGCGCACTGCCACGACCATGCCGATCAGATCGATCGGGCGGTCCGGGAATCGAGACGAGCGGACGCGTAGTCCGCCCGCCCTCCTCAGCCGATGTCGGTGATGTAGGCGCCGACGAGAGTCGCCTTCTGCTGATTGACGCCGCCGTCGCGGCGCTCCTCGTGACCATCCTGAAAGTGCGCGAACGCCGCGGTCGACGAGATCGGGTTGACCTCGTCGTCGGTGTGATCGTGGAATGACACGTGGACGAATGAGCCGTCCTCGAGGCGGAGCACGATGTAGCTCACGTTGTCGGGCTTGTTCGCCTCGAGCTCGGCGAAAACACCTTCCACCCTGCGCTGATTCTCGTCAGCAGCCTCAGTGGATTTCGTCGCGTATCGGGTGACCAGTCGCTTCTGCATCGGGGCCCCATTCGTGACCGACGGTTGTTGGTGCCGTGAGCGGCCCTCGATAGACTACGCCCATGGATATGAAGATCGAACTCGTCGCGATTCCCGTGTCCGATGTCGACCGCGCCAAGGCGTTCTACGTGGACCACGTCGGCTTCAACGCCGACCATGACCATCAGGTCAACGATGGCCTCCGGTTTGTCCAGCTGACCCCTCCGGGGTCGGCCTGTTCCATCGTCATGGGCACCGGGATCACGCAGATGCCGCCCGGCTCGCAGAAGGGCGTGCAGATGGTGGTGGCGAATGCCGAGGCGGCCAGGCAGGAGCTCATCAGCCGCGGAGTCAACGCGAGCGATGTCGATGTCCAGCCGTGGGGAAACTTCGTCTTCTTCAGTGACCCGGACGGCAACACCTGGTCGCTGCAGGAGCTCCCGGCCTGGTCTGCTGGCGCTTCGAGCGAGGCGTCCGCTCAGACCTAGGTCAACCGGTGCCGTTCCCGATCACGCCAGATCGAGCTTCACCCGGTCGAGAAAGTCCTGCGCAAGTTCGCGAACGTCAGATGACGCGAGCGGATCGGCGGCGACCGAGAGCGCCAAAGCTTCGGCTCGCTCGAGGAGTTCTGCCATGACGTCGGGATCCTCGGTGGTCCATCCGCCGGAAGCGACGAATCGCATGGCCCGGCCGATCTGCGCCTTGTTGTCCGCCATGGCACAAGTCTGATCGCGCCCGTCGCGCCAGGCAATCAGGTTCTCTCGGGAATGGGCGGCTCGCGGTGGGGGATCGGTGAGGCGTTGATGATCGAGGTCGTGGTTTCGCCGTAGGCAAGGAATCTGTCGAGCAGGCTCGTGAGCTCGTCGATCGAGCGCAGGTGCACCTTGAGATAGAAGCAGTCCTCGCCCGTGATGCGGTGACACTCGCCGACCTCGGGGATCTGCAGCGCCAGCTCCGGGATCCGATGCAGCTGGCCGGGCGCGGGTCTCACCCGGACGATGGCAGTGAGCTGATAGCCGAGGGCCCTCGGATCGATGACGGCGCGATACCCGGTGATGACCCCTGCCTCCTCGAGGCGTGCGACGCGCTCCGACACGGCCGGCGGCGAGAGGTGCACTCGCCGCGCGAGCGCGGCAAGCGGCGTCCGGCCGTCCGCGACGAGTTCACCGATGATCTTGC
>Ga0307374_10008182_pt1 | contig 15701 bp, 13 predicted proteins | sample OX3MG_FD_202532 | JGI IMG/M metagenome (GOLD analysis project Ga0307374, IMG submission 202532) | Soil microbial communities from Risofladan, Vaasa, Finland - OX-3 | ecosystem: Environmental > Terrestrial > Soil > Coastal area > Acid sulfate soil | place: Finland: Risofladan, Vaasa | collected... | reverse complement strand
AGTGCCCAGAACGAGCCCAAAGCGATCGGGGTGAAGAGCATCAGAAGTGCTCCCGAGTACATCGGGTGGCGGACTATCCTGTATGGGCCCGTCGATATCACCTGTTGTCCCCTGCTCACTTCAATGATGACGGAGCTGTAGGTGTTTTCCCTAAAGACGAGGAAGATCGTCAGCAACCCTAGGACGACGAAGACATCGCCCGCTGCAGCGAGGTAGCCGGGAACGTTTGACCAACCGAAGCGACGGTCAAGGCCGGAGACGACGAAAAGCAGAACGAAGAGGACGCTCGCCATCGCCTGCGCCAGCTTCTGTCCCGTATCGCTCTCCGCGAGGGGGCCCGCCTTGAGCTTGCTCTCCACGAGCCCCGGGTCGTTCTTGAGGAAATAGACCGAGATCGTCAAGACCGAGGCCGAGAAGACGGCCCAATAGACCCAGGCCTCCCAGTAGTCCAGCGACCCGCCGGGCAGAAAGAGCAACAGCCAGAGCACGAGGACAAGCCCTCCCACCCCGACGAGCCCTCGCTTCGTGACGCTGCCGGAGGACTCGCCTGCTTGCCCCTTCAATTAGACTCGGCTCTCAGGCATTCGACCGCAGGCGATTCTGCATGGAATACACTGCATCGTCTTTCAGCATGAGTCTGAACCGTTGAAACGGTCGTATAGGTTTGCGCAGAGGCTCTCCAAAGGCTCAATCACGGCCCTGCCATCCATCCCAATCCTCGATTCAAGGCTCCAGATGCGGTCATTGTCGCGGGGAATGTGAACTCATCGATTATCGCGCCCTTCTGGTCAACCGTTGCTGTTCTGATCTCCTTTTCTCGACGTCAATCCCGACGTATCTCGTCTCTCTTTCACCTCGCAGCTCTCGTCAGGCCGCAGTCGCTCACCCGGGCGTTGCGTACAATTCTCCAGCAGCTCGGCATGCCGTTCAGTCAGAGCCACGGTTGCGAGGACCAGTTGCGTCCCGCACTTGTCAGGCTAGAGCTACTCGGCGGCGTCTATCATAAAGTCAGAACCGACATGCAACGCCAAAGCAATAATAACATGCCGCGACAAGTTGGCCGAAGAGACATGGGTCAAGAGAACCATGTTCCAAAGTCAAAGAATGGGACCAATAGAAGCGTGCGACGCAATGTGGTCGTTGCCGCTATCGCGATCCTCCTCATAATTGCGATACCCGCATTTTTTGTAATTCTTCGCGAACCGCCTTCTTCCCCTCCGATCAGTGGACAGAGCGGTCCTCTTACCCTAACCGCTCCAGAAGGGATTGAAACCATTTCACCCTCGGGTCAAACGACCATCACGCCACAGCTGAGTAGTTTCAGGTCATTGATTGATAACCTAAACGACGTCTTCGGGAATTATTCCCGGATGACCGTAAATTCCCAATTAAATGGAACAAAAACGGAAACTGTAGCCTATGTAGTCTTGGGACGGCCCACCATAAATTCAAGTCAGTATTGGCAAGTGAGCTTTGCTCTTTCCAAGTCGGTAGGTTCGGGTCAACAGAACTCGTCCGCGCAGATATTGTTCGACTCGACTGGCAATCCAGCAGTGGCATCAATCGAGGGGGTGAACTACACCGGCCAGCAGGCCCGTACCCAGAGCGTGAACTTTACGACTCCCATTGTATTGTCGGTTTCCTACTCTGACTTGTTCCTCAAGAATCAAACCATTCTATCCCAAATGCACTTTCTCCGTCAGGACAATATCACCTTAGGTCCCACTTTGATGACGGTGATATCGTACTCTGGCACTTTTTCCCCTCCCGTGGTGATCAGCCCTGGCGTCAGCGTGCTTACGGGCGTGTTCAGAATAGGTACATCCAGGCCGCCGGGAGGCGCGCCTGCATCAATCCTGACTTATTTTGGTTGGCAAACGCAGCAAGGCGTGACCTTTGCAAATGTAACGTCAATAACAACTGCACAGCCCTGAGTCCAGGAGCCGGACAGACGATAGCTCTTCTTGTGAGCCGAAGCAGCCCGCAGGAGACGAGGTCCCTTGTGCCAATCAAGCGCGCCATCGCGCGAAAAAAAGCGAGTCGATCTCCCCGGAAAAAGGAGTCCCCGATTTGCCCTGGTCTTACAGTCGTTTCGAGAATGTTTTGATTACAAGACATCACTTGCCCCTGTTCAGCAAACTTAGCAAGTTCATAACAAAAGACCAAACAATATCGTGATTCTAGCGTATGAATTTGGGATTCATAGGCGTTTGCCCAGCATTCATAACGCTTTATATCAAAACTCGCGTGTTTCGTCGTATGAACATGAAAAAGGGCATGATTAGTGCGTCTGCAGCTGCACTGATTGCTCTCTTCGCCATCTCCGGGGCAGTACACCCCGCTTCCGCCTTCACTGCACCACCGACGCCATGGACTCAGTGTCCGGCGGTGGGCTACGACACTAGCTGCGCCATCCTCATTGTCATCAACTCAGACGGGTCCGTGAGCATCTACCAAGATACAACTCAAGGAACCTACGATGGGATTGAGGACACTTTGGTTGGTGTTCAGGACAACTGCTCGGCCTGTAGCGGTGTCGGCAGCATCGCTCTGACCGGCAGCAACATCTTCGGCTTCGACGGGGACGGGCCGTGCGCTGGTCCTCTCAACAACATTGGATTCCCGACCCCCTATCCACCCACAACCGAGTGCCAAGGCGGCGCATATACCGCCGCTGATCCCACCGACTACGAAACAAACAACGTGACCTTAGCGGTCACCGACTCGAACGACGGCTTCGCCAACTTCGGCCCAGCCCTTACCAGTGGTACACACGCGTGGTTCGGTCTTGAAGAACAACTCTCCGCATCGAGCATCACCATTACATCGATATCGACAACGTCGGTATCCACCACATCTTCGTCCACCACTTCGTCAACAACTTCGTCCACCACAACTTCGACAACCACAACTGGAGTCGGAGTCCCTCAGTTCAACACGCCGACGGTCTTTGCGGCGGCAGCAGCCTTCGCCCTCCTGAGCATCCTCCTTAGGAGCAAGAAGCGGTCGTTGCATATCCCTGGGACCTAGGCCCTAACAAAGTCGGCGGGAGGAGACTCGTCTCCTTCCTCCGTCCCCTGATTTTGTCATTTCCGCAGAGCTTCAACTGGCGCCTGGTTCCCCTGTCAACGGTCTACGAATTTGTAGACCATACATCTCAAAGATCGGCACCACATTGAGGCCGCCACGTCCGCCCATAGTTGAAGGAACCCCAGAGTCCATGCCCGAATTTGGGTCCTTCCAAGCGGCTCTTTCCAATAGCCGGGTGTTCGTGTGTGGGTGATGAACGATGAGAGATTCGAGTGGCCCGAATATCACCAGCGAAAGGATGGCTCACAAACGAGTTATGGCTCATTCAACGTACGCAACTGCGGAACCTTTGTGGGAAGCGCTTTAGAAATTCCGGGTACTGCGCATGACTGCGCCACCGCCCAGGGCGCTGGGAATTCATTCAACGGACAATTCGCGACCACCAAAGGCACTGGGGAACTTGCTGGTAGCCACGTGTGGGGATCCTTTGTCGGCGGCGGCACAGGTCCAACAACAACAGCAGGCACGTATTCAGGCGAGTTCGCTTTCGGTGCATAGGCGGTCGGCCCTGAGAGATCCTCAGGCCTTCCCATTCCTTCCTTTTCTTTCCCGTTGGAACTGAAGTTTTTGGGTTAGAATTGCAGTCCCTCGATTACCTTTTTCGGATTCTCGAACAGCTTAAGTTCCTATCGGCGCTTAGCCGAATCGCCTAATCGCGCGTATCTGACCTGCCGATTACCGGGTTGCTATGATTTTGACTGCAAGGTGTTTTCGGAGCCCGTTTTACAATTCTTTTGATCGGACTCGTTTTTGTAGACCATACATTCCTATCACGCCTCGCTAGGCTGTTTTGATCGGACTCGTTTCTGCAATCCATACATCTCCACCAGCTCCTTGACCGTCGTTGCGTCCTCCGGTCCCTTCTCGTCGCGTATCTTGCCGGTGAACTTGGGGAAGCGCAGCGCGAGCCCGCTCCCCGACCTGACCTGGTCCATGGCGGCCGGGTGGATCGGGGACAGGGTAATCTCCGATGCGATAGTCTCTATCACCACGGTCGGTCGGTACCAGATGTCCGGAACCAAGTTCGACTCCACATCGGGAGGCTTGACGAGGCTCTCGAACTGCTTCAGCAGCTTCGGGAACCTCTCGAGGTCGGCGTCGGAGAACCCGGTGCCTATCTTGGTCACGCTGGGGTATACCTTCCTCCTACTGTCGTAGGCCGCGAGCAGATAGGTCCCGTAGACCCCCGTCCTCCTCCCCCTCCCGTGGAACGCCCCGATTATCACGAGGTCGATGGTGTCGGTGAGCTCGCTGCTGTACTCGCGCTTGAGCTTGATCCATGCGAACTCCCTTGCGCCGGCCCGATAGGTGCCGTTGGGATTCTTCGCGACGATCCCTTCGCAGCCCTCAGAGATGGCTAGCTCCATGAATTCCTCCATCTCCTTGGCGGTCCCGACCATCTTGGATGGGACTGGACGCGTGAACTCCGTCACCTCGACCACTCTCTCGAGCTGCGCTCTCCGCTTCAGGTAAGCCTGCCCGGTGATATCCTTCCCGTCGACGTAGAGAGCGTCGAAAAAGTTGACGGCTACGGGGTACTGCTTCATCATCTCATCTATCCCGTGCTTCCTCCGCCTGTGCATCAGCTCCTGGAACGGCAGGAGTTCTCCCGTGTTCGCGTTTATCGCCACGACCTCTCCCTCGAGGACTGCGCGCTTGGACTTGACCTGGCTCTTGACGTAACGCACCACGTCGGGATAGTTGTATGTGATTCTCTCGAGCCTCCTCGAGAACAGCTCGACCTTCTCCCTGTCCTTGTGCATCTGCAGCCTCTCGCCGTCGAGCTTGTACTCGGCCGCGACGGGCTTCCCTATCTTGTCGAGGATGGCCTGCGCGGACTGGAGCCGTTCCGCGAGCATGGGCCGTATCGGCTTCCCGACTTCAAGGTGGATCTTCTCGACGCCGGCGAGCCCTTCCCCTGCGGCCGTCGCGAGCACGAACCCCAAGTCCGAAGTGACGTTGTATGCCCTCTCGAGCACCTTCCTGTGCGACTTGTCGCCGAGGAGCGCAACCGCCGCGGCGTCCAAGATTGTGTAGTCTGCCACGCCTAGGCGCAGGACCCCCATCGCCGTCCTGAGGATGTACTTCGCCTCGACCGGGGTCGAGTCGTTGAGGAGGCTCACGAGTTCCCTTAGCTTGGACTCTATCGACCCCCCACCGCTGGTCTTGGCAATCGAGAGGAGCGAGTTGTATACCCGAGCGAGGGTGAGCGGCTCCGAGAGGAGCGATCCCTGTCTCTCTCCCCCTCCGCCTCCTTTGAGCAGGGTCTGCGCGGCGCTCCCGATGTCCCCCGACTTGATGTAGGCGTCCTTCACCTCTTGCGCAGTCTCCCCCGAGGCGGTGCCGAGCGCTCTCAGCGCGAGCTTCTCGGCGATCCCAAGTTCGACGCCCTCGTAGTCGGGGCGGAGCTTCCCCTGCATGAGATAGGCGAGGATCGGGAGGTCCGTCTTCGGGGTCTCCTTGAAGAGCCCTGAGAGTATCTCCGTCATCTGAAGCCTCCCGCTCGTCTTCTCGAGTTTCTCGAAGTATTCGGCGACGAGTGAGTACTTCAAGCCTAACGGTTCGCTCACTGAAGGCGTGCGTTATAACCTGTCAGGAGAAGTCGTGAAGAAGCGCGTCCCTGATTGAGGTCGGGGACGGCAGGGTCAGACCAGCGCCCCTGAGCTGGGCTATCACCGAGTCGCTCGAGAGCTCGACGGGGTACGAATACTCTGCCTCGACGCGCCTGACGGCAGACGAATTAAGACCCGAGAGCGCCGCGTAGGCGGCCGTGTACGAGTCCCTGTCTCTCCTGAATGCGCTCATCGAAGTCGAATAGCTCCTGGCGAGCTTCGAAAGCAGACGGTCCCCGAGGTGGTTCCCAGCAGCCGCGGCGCAGCAGACGTGCTCCGAAAGCTCGGAATATCGCAGGACCCTCCTGGCCCCACGGGCTTCCAGCATCGTGGCGTACGGCTCCCAGACGGAACACATGTCCGCGGAGCCCGACATCAGCGCTCTCTCGATCTCGGACGGGCTGTCAGCATACGCGAGATTATCTATGTGGGGAATGGCGTGATGGCTCTCGGCGGACCTCATCAGCATCTCCATGGTGGACATCTTCGTGCAGACCGCGTTCACGCCTTCTCGACGCACTGAAGTCGCCTTTGGGCTCTCGAGCACGCTCGAGCCGCCCGAACCCGCGGGCCCGATTATCTTGAACGGCGCATCTAGGGAGTGCATCATGAAGAGCGTTATCAGGGGCGCTATCCCGATGTCGATCCGGAGCATCGAGAGGTCGCGCGCCACGCTCACCCCGTTGTCGTAGACCCTGAAATCCAGCTCTAGGCCCTCCTGCCTCAGCGTCTTCTTCAACGGGACAAGGAACGGATACTCCGCCGCGCGCGTGAAGCCCAGCATCAGCTTGGTCTTCGCGCGAGGCCGTCCTGCCACGTAGACTATCTTGGAGTTCCTCCCCTCTTTGAGCCTCACTACCATCTTTCTCTCTTCCAGGCTCGACAGGGCCTCCGACACGGTGGCACGCGAGAACCCGGTCGCCCTGACGATGTCCGCCTGGTAAGCCTGCCCGTTCTGGCGGAGAATCTCGAGCATATCTTCCTCCGCGCGGCCCATGGCGATGCGGAGAGTCCAACATTTAATAAGCTATCCGAACATGTGTTCGGACGTGGAACCTCGGGCGGCCACTTACTGTCGGCGCCCCGGAATCCGCGTGACAATACCGTGAACCTCGTTTGGAGAAGCTTGGCATAGAGCACGTCGGGGACGAGAAGAGGCATGGCTCCCCCTTCAGCGCCTTCACCCTCTGGTTCGGAGCCAACCTCACCATAGCCGACTTTGCGCTCGGGTCCCTCTTCTTCGGCCTCCCGTTCTCGAGCATCATCATCGCGATCATCGTGGGGAACATCCTTGGGGGCCTTCTCCTGGGTTTGAACGCGTCGATGGGCCCGACCTTCGGATATCCTCAGATGATGATCTCCAAGGCCGTGATGGGCAGGACCGGGAACGTCCCGTTCGCGCTGGCGAACTGGATAAGCACGGTGGGCTGGTTCACGGTCAACATAATCCTCGGTGGCTACGCGCTACAATTGGCCTTCGGGCTCCCCTTCTACCTCGCTGCGGGGGTGATGGTCGTCGTCGACGTGGTGCTGGCGACCTATGGGCACGACATCATCCACACCTTCGAGAAGGTCATGTCGGTCGTTCTCGGGGTGATGTTCGGGGCGATGACAATCCTCGCTTATTTCAAGATGGGCGATAACTTCTCGGCATATCAGGCCTCCGCCTCCTTCAACCTCTACTTCTGGGCGCTGGTCGTCGCCGTGGTCTTCTCCTACCTTATGAGCTGGTCTCCCTACGCAAGCGACTACTCGCGATATCTTCCCCGGACTTCGTCAAAGTGGAAGATCCTGGCTTTCACGATGGCTGGAGGGGCGATAGCGAGCGCATGGGCAGAGCTGGCGGGCTTCTTTGTGTACGTGGGCGCGAACAACACCCACCTCAACGCGATTTCCGCCCTCGCATCGATCTCTGGAGGCTATCAGGTCTTCACCCTCATGGCGATCGTCCTCGGCGCGATCGCGGCGGACGCCCTCAACCTATACACAAACTCGCTCTCCGCTCTGGTACTCTACAAGAGGGCGGGCCGCGTGCAGACCGTCTTCCTGGCCGGGTTGGTCGGCTTCGTGCTCGCGCTCATCGGATCATCGAACTTCGGGGGGTTCTACCAGAGCTTCCTGCTCACATTGGATTACTGGATAACGCCTTGGATCGGAGTGATGGTCGCGGCGTTCTTCGTGAAGAGGGTCACTTCCGGGGTCGAGAGCGCGCCTTCGTTCCTCAAGACGGGCCTGGGAGCATACGTCATAGGACTCGCCGTCTCCGTCCCATTCATGAACCTGACCTCGTACTGCTTTCCTTCAGGCTGCCTGACCTACGTCGGACCCATGGCGAGCCTGATCGGCGGCGCCGACGTGAGCTACTTCGTGGCAGCACTTGCGGCCTTCGCGGCTTACGCGCTGATCGCGCGACGGGAGAAGACTTAATTCCCGCAGGTCGGCGGCCAAATTCAATCCCCGCCTGACTACAACGCATGTAGTCACTGCCGCAGGTAATCAACCTGAGCCCTATAGGGCGCTCAAGATCAGGGTCAGCATCTTCTTTTTCGAGTCGTATCTCGACGATTCCACCTTCACCTCCTTGAGGCAGATCACTTTGATGATCCCTGCGACAATCCCGTAGGTGAAATGACTATCATGGAACTCCGGGTTCACGGCGGTGGGCGGCTCCAAGATCGTGACCTCAGTCTTCCCTTCATGCTGAAGCCTCGACACGTCGAACGTGAAAATGCCCCATCCGGTCGTGCGCAGTCCGGCCACCACGTTCTCGAGCAAGACCTCAGGGGACGCTCCTGGCAGCATCGCGTCATACTCTCGAAGGGTCTCGACCGCGTAGGCCATTCCTTCTTCGAACATGATCGAGGCTCCGCCAGAGCCGAACGTGCCGATGAGCCTCTGCTCGACTCCGAGCAAGGCATGCAGCCGGAAGACGATGACCCTGGAGTCGTTCCCCGCCAGCACAGGGAACAAGTACCGGTCGAAGACGACGTCGCTCACCTTGTTCGATTCGACCTTGTCGACGAAATCAAGTGCATCCAGGTCTGCTGTCGCGCTCTCGATTGCAGACTTCGACGCAGCCAGGTCTGCGAAAGTTGTCCAGACGAACTTTCCCGGCTCGTGAGAGTAATATCCTCCACTCGGGTGGAGGCTGACGTTGTGGTCGACCATCACGGTCGAGAGCGTGGCGGCCGCCCCAGGCACGGCCCTTCCAGTTATCAGCAATTCGTAGATTCTGTCCGAGGCCATTTTTGCGTCACGAGGGGCAAGTCCGATATACCTAGGATAGAATTGCCGTTCTGGGTCGCGCGTCAAACAATCATCTGACGTTTCACTTCAGTCCTTCATATATACGACTTTATGAGAACGGACGGTGATCTCTGATAGCTCTGATAGCTCTGATAGCTCTGATAGCTCTGATAGCTCTGATAGCTCTTCTAGCTGTCCCATTACTAACTGTGGGGTGCTCTCCTGATATCGCTCCGAGACGGAATCTCCACGCAAATCCCGGTGAGGAAGACTTAATTCCCCCGAGCCGGCAGCAACGCATCGAGTGTATCGAGATGGGCGGCACAAAGAAGAAGACCTTAGCATCGATGGAAAAGTCGCAGGACGATAACGCTACCTCGGCGGCTGGCGGGGACGATAAGGGAAAGAAGAAGACCGAGAAGACGAAGGTGGTGGGCGAGCGGAAGAGGGTCGACGTCCTCCTGCCTAGGATGAACGATCAGGAGCTTATGAAGAGCTTGGCTTCGCTAAAGGCGATCACCATCTACGGGGCCGCGAGGTCGCTCGCGGTAAACGCCGCCGTCGCGAAGCTAGTGCTGTCATCGCTGGAATCGAAGGGCTTGGTAAAACGGGCCGGTGGTTTCAGCGGCCACTACATCTGGACGCCTGCTGCCTGAGCAGCCGCACCGGATATCTGAACGACATCGCCTGCGGCCGCCTTTAGAAGAACTTCGAGCCCTTCTTCAACCTTCCCTACGGGGTTGAGGGGCCGTTCGCTCTTCGCATTATTGAGGAATATGCAGATAGAGCCGGTCGCCGCTAGGAAAGCCACGTCGCCCTTCGAGAACTCCATCCGCTGCTTCTCCACACCGGTCTTGATCTTGGTCATCAAGGTTATCATCCCAGGATAGATCGTCGCCCTCGACGCGACTGGGAACTCGCCGAGTAGCGCAGTCACCGTCACGGGCGCGAGATGCCGATACAGTCCGAGGGTGAACTTCCCCTTGCCTCTTACCGTTGCGGCGCATTCAATCTTCGACACTGACATCTCGGTTCGAGCTTCGGGGGCCGGTGGTCGGTATTTATGCCGTCGTTCCCCTCGCGCACGGAGGACTGCGGGCCGCCCGCCATCGTCTGTAGCGTGGCGGAGAAGGCTCCGCGCCGGGGCTGGAAGCCGCGCACATGCAGGAAGCACAAGATTTATCCGGCTCCCAAAAAGGGCCTTGTCGTTCTGGTTTTTTCGTGGTCACAGTAGCAGCTTCTAAGGATAAGCGAAAGGGAAAACGAGCAGCAGAAGAGGGTTTCGAGATTCTCATCGGCCCGCAGAAGCTTACGAGGTTCGAGAGGGCTAGGATCGTCGGCGCCAGGTCTCTCCAGCTCGCGATGGGCGCGCCTGCATTCGTCCCCACCGACGAGAGCATCAGAGACTCGATCGCCCTCGCCATGGTTGAGCTCGCGAGCGATGCGCTCCCAATATCGATCAGGCGCTCTCTTCCGAACGGGCACTCCCAGGACATACCCATCAAATATCTCCTCTGAGGCGTCAGCCGCCCGATCGTGGGCCGCCGATAACATATGCAATCTTTTCTTCGGTAGGCATAAATAGCCTGAAGAGGGAGCGCCGATTGCAATGTCAGCCAAACCCAACACGAAGAGACAACCCAGGACCAACGTCGAGGAGAAGACAGACTCTCCTTCTGAAGAAGCCCCTCCGATGATGATGGGGCCGTCGAACCACATCTATGTCGGAAAGAAGCCAGTGATGAGCTATGCCATGTCTGCACTCATCCAACTCTCGCAGGCCGGAGAGGTCAACATCAAGGCAAGAGGGATGGCAATCAGCCGAGCGGTCGATGTGGCAGAGATTGTCACCAAGAGACTAGGGAACGGAACGTTCGTTGTGAAGAACGTCAACATCAGCACAGAGCAAGTGAAGAGCACCGAGACAGGAGAGATGCGGAACGTCTCTTCGATTGAGATCCTAGTAAGCAAGTAGGATTTCTGCCAAACTCATCATAACGTCTCTAGTCTGCCTCGTGACGACCACGCTCGGCAAGAACAGCCAGCTCTCATATCGGAGATTCGGGCTTGCGACCCGTTGAGAACTAGGTCTCCCCGAAGCGCTCTGCATGGACTCTTGCGCGGAGTGCGATCCCCCAAAGCAGGCGGACGGGCAGAGCGGCGGATCACAATTTTCCCAGAGGCACCCATTCTTGCCTGGCGGGTGCCGGTCGACGAGATCTCGTTGTGACGCCGCTCATACGTCAGCAATTTTCCCGGGTCCGTCAAGCCATCGCGATTTTGCGTTTCGCTCCGCAGATAATCACCGCATCCGAAGAGGCGGCAACGAGATTCTCGTGAGCACCGCCCGCTGCGACCGGCTAGGGACAAGCCGAGGGTCCGCGCGAAGACGACTCTTCAGTAGGACCGCATCTGGAATTGTGTCTTGGGCCAGAACGATTTTTCCTTCGGTCGCGCTATTTCTCATTTGTAGATTCGCAATTCTTTTTCCTGAGAAAATCCGGCGGGAATTTTTTTTGGAATATGTTTTTAAGTTAATTCTTGCGGGGACTGCGCAACAACAAAATTGCCTGAAAATCGGGCCCTACCACTGTCACGATTGCGGAATGTGACGCCCAAGTTCTCTGACCAGGAATTGTTTCATCTGGCTGAGAAATTTGGAACGCCGTACTTTCTCATAGACGAGGCGGCGCTGCGAAAGACCGTGAGCGAGCTGGAGCAAGCATACCAGGACTTCAAGGGGGCCTTCCGCGTCGCCTATTCGATAAAGGCGAACTACAATCCGACCGTGATCCAGACCTTCGTCTCCGAGGGGATCATGTTCGACCTGACCGCGAGCAACGAGCTTTACTTCCTGCAAAAGTGCGGAGGATCCTCCGAGAATGTGATCTACACGAGCATCACGGAGACGATGGCTGAATACGAGCAGGTGATGAAGCTCGGAGTGCGCAAGATCGTCGTCTCGAGCTACAACGGATTGCTGAACTTGATCGAGGCTAGGACCAGGGTCGGCGAAGACGTAGAGGTGCTCATTCGCGTCAATCCTGAAGTGAGCGTCAAGGCGGAGCTGCGCTTCTCCATAAAGCACGGAAAGTTTGGAGTCCCGCTAGACTCGGCTGACGAGGACAGCGCCATGTCTCTGCTCAGGAAGATCCTCTCCACACCAGGAATGACCTTCGAAGGGTTCCACTTCCACCTCGGAAGCCAGATCGAGGACCCCTCTTGCTTCGCGGTCGCTCTGGAGAAGCTCGAGAGCTTCATACTCGGGGCAAGGAGGGAGCTCGGCGGCTTTCCTATCAGGACGATTGACATGGGAGGCGGCCTCCCTGCGCCATACGGAAGGAGCGTCCCCAACGCATCCGACTTCTCGTCGCAGGTCCTGGGACAGCTCAACAGCATGATCGAGAGCCTGGGCGACGAGTTCACGCTGATCGTGGAGAGCGGGAGGTTCCTCTCGGCGGAGTCCACCATAATGGTCTCACGGATCGTAAACGTCAAGAAGTTCGATGAGACGAAGTACGTCTATCTAGACGCGGGCTACCACAACCTGCTGGACTCCGCGCTGCTGAAGCACGAATATCCGGTCGAGGTCATCCCGGGCGGAACCTCTTCTCCGCGCAAGGCCGTCCTCTCAGGCAGGCTCTGCGACGCCCTCGACATCTTCCCGACGTCGAGCAGGTCGAAGCTAGGAGGCGCGGAGCCAGGCAAGCTCGTGGTGTTCCGGGACGTCGGCGCCTACTCGTTCGTCATCGGCTCGCAATTCCATTGCCAGCCGAAGCCATACATCCTGATGCGCACGACTCAAGGGAACCACATCGTGGTACGCAAGGGCCAGGACCTCGACGAGCTCTTCAGTGAGGAAGGCGGCGACCTCCCCACCATCAGGCACCAGTGAGCCGACGGCTCGCGTGATGCCGCGCAACGCTTAGCAGGGTTGGATCTTCCGCGGGGAGATCGTGGGGAGTGGGGCAGTGGCTAGAAGGGCGATGATCATGGGAGCGGCGGCGAGGGGTTCCACAACTTCAACACCTACTTCAAGGACAATCCAGCCTACGAGGTGCTTGCTTTCACAGCAGCGCGGCCCCCCTTCAACCCTGATAGGACGTATCCAGAGTCGATGGCCCGTCAGGGCGGTATCCGAACGGCATCCCCATCCACCCGGAAGACCAGCTCGAGAGCCTCATCCAAAGCCAAGGCGTCACGGACGCCTTCTTCTCTTATAGCGACATCCCTTACGACTACCTGATGCGCAGGGCTTTCCATGGCGGAGTCAAGGGGGGCTGCCTTCCATCTCCTCGGCCCAGCGGACGACGATCAGTATCGGTAAGCCGGTCGCGAGGGTCGCCTTCGAGGCCTACGACGACGGCGAGCCTACCCTCGAAGAGCTGCTTGCGGAGAGAATCGAGCCCTTCAAGAGGGCCGCGCTTGCAACGCGGTTCGCGCCGCTCGGTCGATAGCGCGGTTAGCTCGACGATAGGACTTCTTTCAGCACCGCCCTGCCCCTGAGGGTCCCCATAGAGCCGCGCTTTGCGTCCTTCTCAGTGAACCTGCAGGAGCTTCCGTCCTCCGAGGTCCTCCTCCCAGTGACGAGCAGAGGGACCGGGTCGGCCGAATGCATCTTGAGGATGCAGGGGGTCGCGTGATCGCATGAGACAGCAAGGGTCGTCCCTTCGCTTGGCATCTCGCTTATCGTGCTGAAGAACTCCCTGTCGATGGTCTCGATGTTTCCCCTCTTCCCGGAGGCGTCGCCGTCGTGCCCGAACTCGTCGGGGCCTTTGATGTGCGCATAGACCACCGTCCCCTCCTTCATTTCTCTCTTGAAGAGCTTCGCCTTCCCGGAGAGGTCGGCAGGGTCGTCGACCTTCACCATCTTCATGTTTAGCAGTAGAGCGATTCCCACCTCCGCGGGCATCTCCACGAGCGCCACGCCCTTGTAGTGATGCTTCTCCTCGAACGAGGGGAGCTTCGGGATGAAAGAGCCCGCGTCCCTGAAGAGGAGCATGTTCGCGGCCTTCTTCCCGTTCCTCGTCCTTTCCTGGTTCACCTTCGCCTCGTCCAGGATCTTCATCGCCTGGGATGAGAACGAGTTCACCAGCTCGGCCGCCCTCTTCGACGCTGCCGTGCGCTGGAGCGGCTTCGAGGTCTGGATGGCCTCAACGTCCTTCGCCTCCCTCGCGGCCCCGAACCCCTTCACGCGGACGTAGCCCGGGTCGGTGTTGGAGATCTCCGCGGAGAGGGGGGCGTGGTCCCTGATAACCAGGACCGCCCTGTGGCCTATCGTGCTTCTGAAATCGAACTCGGCATCCATGAGCTTCACCTTCTTCAGCTCCTCCTGGAGCGTCGCCGCGTCGTTAGCGGTCATGTCCCTGCCGGCCCGCCTGTCGGTGATCTTCCCATTCGAGGTCGTCGCGAAGTTCGCTCTCAGCGCGAGGTTGCCGTCCTTCACGTCTATCCCCGCGCCGATCGACTCGACCACGCCGCGGCCGGGGTATCCCTTGTCGAAGGAGTAGCCGAGCATGTTGAATACCGCGATGTCAGACTCAGGGGAGATCCCTCTTCCCACCGTGACCACCCTGCCCATCTTCCCTCTTCGCGCTATCGCGTCCAGGTTGGGGGTGTTCGCGACTTCGAGGGGGGTCGAGTAGTTGAGGTCAGGCACGGGCTTGTCGCTGCAGCCGTCGAGGAGAATGTAGCCGACCTTCTTCACTTGGTGTGCGCACCCTTCGGATGTCTTCCGTTGAAAAATCTCTCATGCCTTCCGGTCAAAAATCTCGCTTGCCTTTCGCAGCCCATTTATCCCGAATATAACCTTGCACTGCGCGGAGGGCCGCTACGAGACCGCCCCGGATCTAAAAGCGCCTGGATTGCGTGTTCTCGACTTCAATGAGGCGGCTGTGGTGCTCGTTGATTGAGATTAGGGGAGGTGGTGTCACACTCTCGCTCGTAGCCGTTCGGTTCACCTGCGCGACTGGGGTTGTCGACGAGGTGCCGCGAGGTCGCCAGCGAATAGGCTAGGCCGCACCGCAGCCCACGTCAATCAGTGTCGTGTTCACGTTGCCCGTAGCCTGCACGTCGTGGAGAGCGATCAGGTCTGGGGAGATCCCCACGAAGACGTAGAGTTCGCCCGTGTTGGCGTCGTACCCCGCGAAACTCGGGAAGTCGGGGGAGAAGGAGTACATGTTCACCAGGGTGCCTGTCGCTCCGTCGTAGACCAGCAGGTAGTTGTAGTTCACCGGGACCATGGCCGCCTGGTCTAACGAGGAGATGACGGCGATGCTGAACGGCCAGCAAGTCTGGGGATACACTTTGAATATGACGTTCCCGCTCGTCCCGTTCACGGCTACGAGCTGCGACCCTGCAGCAATGTGGACGATGTCCGTCGACGGGTCCATCGCGATTGGCGAGTAGATCGGAGAGTCCAGGCTGACCGTGGTCACGAGGGAGCCGCTATTCCCTTTGATGATCGCGAGCTGCTGGGAATTGCAGAGGTCAGCCGACTCCCCCATGCAGCCGTCCGCGGAGACCATGCCCGTGTAGGGGTCGACCGCGACTTCGAGGGGGGCGAATCCGAGCGATACGTTCTCGACGACCGACCCGGTCAAGACGTTGACCCCCATCACGCTCCCAATCTTGTCTCCGGACTCACCAGGCTGTTGGGCAGTCACCGGCCCCCAGAGCACGTGGGTGCTCGAGTCGAGCGACGTCGCCGTCAGACCGCAAATGAAGGCGAACGTCAGGGTAGGGCTCAGGGGG
>Ga0307374_10008178_pt1 | contig 15707 bp, 16 predicted proteins | sample OX3MG_FD_202532 | JGI IMG/M metagenome (GOLD analysis project Ga0307374, IMG submission 202532) | Soil microbial communities from Risofladan, Vaasa, Finland - OX-3 | ecosystem: Environmental > Terrestrial > Soil > Coastal area > Acid sulfate soil | place: Finland: Risofladan, Vaasa | collected... | reverse complement strand
GTCTACTTCTGGGCGTTCAGCGCGCCGGGTCAGAACACGAACAGTGACGAAGCCGCATTCCAGACCATCTACGAGAAGACGAGCTCCGGTCACGCGGCCGCTGACTCCTTCGCGCTGATAGGTGCCATGTGGGGAGAGATGATCGTTGGTGCGATCAAGGAGCTCGACAAGCAGGGGAAGCCGATAACACGAGCCAACATGAAGACGGCATTCGGCGAACTCACCGGGCTCGTGACGGTCCTCGGCACGCTGCAGTACACCCCCACCCAACATGACAAGCCCTTCAACTCCACGGTGATCATCGTCTACAACGCGCAGGGACAGCAGATCCTCGGAGCGCACGGATAGTCGTCGTCAACAAAACCAAACCGTAGAACGTCGCAAGCGCCGCGAAGGAGGATGGGGTCCATCGGGATCCCGTCCTTCTTCAGGCGCACAACGGTGTCCTGGGCGGTGCCGGCCGCGATGCGTCCCACGAACCTCGGTTTCCAGCGTTCAGGAGTCATCCAATGTCCCGGGCTTTTGGTAGCGTACGGCCACGATGAACCTCATTCTTCCTGTCGTCGTCAGCGGTATCGGGACGGGCTGCTTCTACGCATTCGTTGCGCTCGGATTGCAGCTCACGTACAGCACGAACCGCATGCTGAACTTTGCCCAGGGCGACATCGTCGTCGGCGGCATGTTCCTGATGTCGACGCTCAACGTGGTCCTGCACATCCCGGCCGCCATCGCGCTGATTCTCCTCCTGCCGATCGGTTTCATCATCGGCGGACTCTTCGAGGTGATTGTGTTTAGACCGTTGGCGGGACGTCCGATCCTTGTTTCCGGACTCGGCCCCGTAGCCGCCGGTATCGCACTGCGTGGTCTCTACCAGTTCATCTACGGCTCCGCGGCGCTGTCCGTTCCTCCCTCGGTCAACGGGCTGATCGCGTTCGCCGGCGTGTCGATCTCCGTCCAACAGCTGCTGGTGGTCATCGGACTCATCGCATGCGTTGCCCTGCTGTACATGTTCATGCGTTTCACATGGACCGGGCGATCGATGCGGGCGGTCGCGGAGAACGTTGAAGGCGCTTCGGCCATCGGCGTCAATCAGTCCCGCGCAAAGCTGATCGCTGTGGGTATGAGCGGTGCGGTCAGCGCGCTCGCGGGAGGACTGATGGCGCCCCTCCTCGGCGTTACGTTTGACGGTGGTTTGAACCTGACACTGATCGCCTTCGTGGCAGCGGTCGTCGGCGGTCTCGACTCCGCCATCGGCATCACGATCGGCGGGCTGTTCATCGGGCTCACCACGGCGACGGTGGCGGCGGTCGGCCTGTCGGCATACACCTCCACCTCACTGTTCATCGTGTTGCTGCTCGCCATGCTGCGACGCCCGTCTGGCTTGACCTCCGGCGGCAGCAGTGTCGCGTCGGTGAAATGACGTTGAACTTTCTTGGGCGCGGGGGACTTGGCGATCGGCTCTTCATGGGGATACGGCGCCGTCCCGAACGGCTGATCGCCCTTGTGCTGGTCATCCTCGTCGTGGTGGTTCCCGTCGCGACAGAGAGCGAATACCTCGCATCGGTCGGCGGCATCGTCGCGTTCAACGCGACGCTTGCGCTGACTGCGACTCTGCTGATCGGCTACGGCGGACAGTTCTCGTTCGGGTTTCCGATTTTCGTCGGTACTGGCGCGTACATCAGCAGCTGGATGGCGACCCACTCGAGCGTTCCGCTGGCACTCGACGTCCTCGCTGCCGGAATCGTCACGGCGGTGCTCGGCATCCTGCTCTCGTTTCCGGCGCTTCGCATCCGGGGACTACCGCTTGGCATCCTCACGCTGGGGCTGGTGCTTTCAGGCGATGAGATCTTCTCGAATCTCGGCGGCGCCGACGGCGTCGCAGGCATACCGCAGTTGTACCTTGGGGGCGTCGTCGTCGGCGACGTCTACATGCAGCTCTTCGTGTACGTCGGCGTCCTGGTGCTGACGTATCTCGCGGTCTCGGCGATCGTCCACGGGCGCTTCGGCCGGATGTTGCTGCTGATGAAGGCCGACGAGGACACCGCGCTCAGTGTCGGCATTCGCGTGATCCGTCAAAAGGAGTTGGTCTTCGGCGTTCACGCGCTGATGCTCGGCATCCTCGGTGGTCTCTACCCGTTCCTCCTTGGATACGTCGGGCCGGCGCTGTTCCCGCTCGACCTTGCGCTCGACATCTTCTTCGCGGCGGTGCTGGGCGGTCTGCTGTTTCCTGAAGGCGCCATCATCGGCGCGCTCATCTTCTCGGCGATTCCGATCATCGCCGGGAGTCAGGCGATCAACATCGAGCCGGTTGTCTACGGCGCGTTGCTGCTGATCGTCCTCATCGTGCTCCCGAACGGATTGCTGGCAGTTGTACCGCGGGCGCGACAGAAGCGGACGGCAGCCACAGTTGCCACTCCGGAGCCGGCTGCGGTTATCCACGAGGCGATCGCGTCCGAGAGATCGGCGCAGCTCCGGAGCGGCGAACCAATCTTGCGAGTCCAAAACATCAGCAAGCAGTTCGGCGGTCTGAAGGCGCTCCGCGATGTCAGCTTTGACCTCGGACGTGGTGAGATCGTCGGTCTCATAGGGAACAACGGGGCCGGAAAGTCAACGTGCATCAACATTGTGGCGGGCTTCCTCAAGCCGAACGGCGGCCACGTCGAGTTCAAGGGTGTCGGTATCGACCGCTGGGCACCCGACCGCAGAGCGAAGGTCGGTCTTCACCGGACGTTTCAGTTTCCATCGCTGGTCGAGGAGCTGTCGGTCGCCGAGAATCTCATGGCGGCGGGCGAAGCGATGCATCCTATCTTCAGACGGCCGGGGGCATCGGTCGCGGAGTCGATGGAGACCATCCTCGACGCCCTGGGCCTGACGGCCATCGGCGACCTCAGCGTCGGCGAGGTCTCGCTCGGTATGCAGAAGGTTGTCGACGTCGGACGGTCGCTCATGACACGGCCCGACGCACTGCTGCTAGACGAGCCTGCAGCCGGCCTCGCCCCGGTGGAGCTGCCGTTCATGCGGTCGGCGCTTGCGCTCGCTCGAGATGACGGACTGAGCCTGCTGATCGTTGAGCACAATGTGGCGTTCGTCTCCCAGCTCGCGGACCGGCTCGTGGTGCTCGACTTCGGTGGTGTCCTTGCCGAGGGCACGCCCGATGACGTGCTGAAGCGGGCGAACGTCATCGAGGCGTATCTCGGCCACACGGTGACAGCGGTGGCAGCCGAGTGACCGCTCTCGTCGTCGACAACGTCCGGGGCGGCTACGTTCGTGGCGTCGACGCAATCCGCGGCGTCTCACTGGAAGTCGCGTCGGGTGCTGTGGTCAGCCTGCTCGGCGTTAACGGAGCGGGCAAGAGCACGCTGCTGCGCCTGATCGCCGGCACCATGAAGCTCACCGCAGGGGGAATCACCTTCGGCGGCGAAGCAGTTGGGAAACTCTCAGCTCCGGCCCGGGTCGCGCGCGGCATCACGCTGGTGCCGCAGGGGCAGCAGCTCTTCCCGGGGATGACGGTGCACGAGAACCTGCAGCTCGGCGCATATGGACGCCATCGCCAGGCCGATCGGATGAAAGCCACGATGGACATCGTCACATCGCTCTTCCCAGTGCTGTCCGAACGAATGAGTCAGCGATGTTCGTCCCTGAGCGGCGGCGAGCGCGCAATGGTCGCCGTCGGCCGTGGGTTGATGAGCGATCCCACGCTCCTCCTGCTTGACGAGCCGTCCGCGGGTCTTGCGCCTTTCGCGCGGGCGCGGCTCTTTGGCTCGATCAAGGAGCTCGCGAGCACGAAGGGCATGACCGTGTTGGTCGCGGAGCAGGACGTCGACAATGCGCTGGCCGCGTCCAGTGGTGTCTACGTCCTGCAGACCGGTGAGGTCGCTGCCAAGGGCGATCCCACAGCGATCGGCGGCGACATCTTCGGAGCGTTGACCGGCGTGTACAGCGAGCCGACATCAGCAGCACCGCCGTCATGACAGCATTGTCGTTTCCGTGGTTCCGCCGCGGCCCTGGCGCGATCGCGTTTGGGTCGGAGTCGCTCGCGTTGACCGAGCGAATCGCGCAGTGTACATTCGTAAGCAGCTCGAAGAAGACCGATTGTGAACACGCGCATTCTTGGAGACACGACGATGCCTGACGCACCCGTCGCACACGACGATCTGCAGCCCATGAGCGAGACCCAGGTCGCGCAGCTCGAGGCACACATTGCCAAGCTGGAGCGTGGGCACCAGAGTATGTGGGAAATCCCCGAAGGTACGGAGCTTACCTGGGATCTGGTCGTCTCGCCGGAATTGGTGATCATGTATGCCGACGGCGTTGAGGACTATAACCCCTGGTACGAGGCGTGGCCTGTGGGTCCAGGAGAATCGCCGTTCGGCACGGCGGTTGCACCGCCGATGCTCGTGCCGCGCATGCAGCACTGGTTTCATCGCGAAGGGCAGGGACGGAGCGAGATCGGTGGCGTGGCCGTCTCGTGGCGTACCGAGCTCATCGAGCCGGTGATGGTCGGCACGACGGTCCGGTGGCACGGGAAGCTGACCAGGCGGTACATCAAGAAGGGCCGCCAATACACCGAGCGGGAGTTCACCATCGTCGACGCTGCGACCGGCAAGCTCCTCATCAAGCACACGGCGACCGCGCTGGCCCAGTTCGCGCGCGTGGACGAACCCGACACCGAGCCAGCGGACGCAACGGCCTCGTAGCGAACGCCAGGAAGCAATGGAAGATTTCCGTATCGTCGATGCGCACGTGCATCTTTATCGGGACCTCGAGAAAGAGAAGCAGGCGCGGAACATCCCCGGGCGACGTGATCGCGATCGCTGGGGTAATGCCGACTCGGTCATCCCGTACATGGACCGTGAGGGCGTCTCGCACATCGTCGTCGTCAACTTCTACCCCACCGGTATCATGCGTCGGGTCCTGTTGCGCAAGATACCCGAAGGGTTGTCCGAGTCGGAGCGGGAGTCGGCGCTGCGTGCCGTCGAGCGTCAGCTTGCGGACGGCATGCGCAGGCAGAACGACTGGCTCTGCAACCTCAGCCAGCAGCAGCCGCGCATCATCGCGGGAATCGGTGTGCAGAAACTGCTGACGCCGGAAGAGCTCGTCGAAGAGGTGGAGCTTCGGGCGGCAGCGGGAGCGCACACCGTCAAGATTCTCCCCGGTTGGTTCCACGAGTTTCCCAATGACCGGGCGTTCTGGCCGATGTACCAGCGATGTGCAGAGCTCGGGCTGTCGGTCATCTCCGATACCGGAACCATCGGCCTCGGGCGCCATCAGGCGCATCCGGACGAGGACAACAAGATCTGCTACGGACAGCCCGTCCACTTCACCGAGGTCCTGCAGTCCTTCCCGAATCTCACGCTCGTCATGGCGCACTTCCCAAGTGCGTTCTGGGACGAGCGCATCGAGCTGGCAGAAGCATTCCCCAACCTCATGTTCGACATTTCGGGCGGATTCCAGGGTGAGGGGTTTTCCGCGCGTGACGGGCGCAAAGCCATCACCGAGGCAGATGCGCCGCGCATCTTGAGGAAAGTCGGTATCGAGCGGTTCATGTTCGGCACGGACGGTCCGCACGTGATGATCCAGCCCTGTCTCGAGCAGTTTCTTCGGCTCGATCTGACCGACGGCGAGAAGCAGCTGATCCTCGCCGCCAACGCACATCGGATTTACAAATTCTGAACACGACGCATTGGAGGATGAGTCAATGGCAGTAGCACAGAAAGACACGCCGGTCGGGTATACGTTGGACGGCGTCAAGAAGCAAGCCGTTATTCAGCTCATGGGCTCGCGGCACTGGGGGCGTCGCAACCCGATCCACTTCGACCCGGTGACTGCGGCAAACCACGGGCTGAAGGCACCGATCCAGACCGGCATGATGTCCAGTGCCTACATCGCGGAGACGTGCGTCAACTTCTTCGGCGAGGCGTTCTTTCGCAACGCCACGATGGAAGGCAAGTTCGTCAAGCCCATCTACGCCGGAGAGCTGATCACGACACACGGCATCGTTCGCGAGAGCACGCCAGAAGGCGACGGCGTCCGGCTCAAGGTCGAGCTCTGGGCCGACAACGAGGACGGAGAAGTGAAGACTGTCGTGTGGGCCACAGCGCACGTTGAGTGACCAGCTGGAATAGCGCCGAGGCACTGGCGCAGCTCCCGACGCCCGTCATCGATGCACACCATCACCTGGGGCCGCGAGGGCGACTCAGCGGTGACCAGAGTGACTTCCGCGAGAACGAAGTGCTCCCGCTGCATCTTGCGGCCATGGACCGGCACGGCATTGCGCAGGCCTGTCTGATCGCGTCGCACAGCGGGCTCATGGATTGGACCGGGACCGCTCAGCGTGTGAACGACGTTGTGGCGTCTGTGATCAAGAGGGAGCCAACGCGGTTTGCCGTCGGGATCGGCACGGTCGATCCCGGCGCCGGCGTGCCGGGCATCGAGGAAATCGACCGCTGCGTGCAGGACCTAGGCTTCAAGGCCATGGCCTGGCACTCACGTTTTCAAGGGAGCTTCGTCGACTCGCCCGTGATGTATCAGTACATCCGCCACTGCGCGGCCCTCAACGTTCCTGTATTTCTCCACGTCCTTGCCGAGTCCAACGCCGAGGCGATCTGGCGATTCGCCAAGGTCACCCGCGAGATCCCAGAAGCGCGCTTCGTGGCCCTGGATCCGTTCTCGTCCATGGACCAGTCGCAGTGGGTGAACGACGTTGGCGGCGACCTGCCGAATGTCTGGTGGGAAACCGGATGCCTTTTCGGCGCCGGTCAGCAGCTTCAGAAGTTCGTCGAGCACCACGGTCCGTCCCGGGTTGTCTTTGGCTCCGACTATTACGCGGAGCATCGGAGCAGCTTTCCAGGCGCGATGTACGACGTGCTCAACACCGATTGGGCAGTGGCGGACAAGGCCGCAATTCTTGGCGGCAACATCCGAGAGCTGTTTGGCCTGCAGGCTGCCGAGGCGCCGTGACGCATGCATCGCGCGTCGCGTTTCAGCGCTGTGGAGCCGTCCTTGTGGTCGCCTCAAATCACCGCGATAATGGGTCGTACGATCTCGAGTGGTCCTCAGGAATGGTGACACAAGAGTCGAAGGACGCGACCATGACGAGGATTGCATTGTTCGAGTTGATTCGATGACGGAAGCCATGCGAACAGACATCGGATCGCACGATCTCGAACACATCTGGGTTCGCGATCTTGATCTCACGGCCGAAGTGATGGGACACATGAACTTCGGCGAAGTGCTGTTCCTCCTCATCACAGCGCGCGTCCCGGAGCCCGACGAGGCGCGTCTGGTGAACGCCGTGCTCGTGTCGCTGATGGAGCACGGGCTGACGCCGAGCGCGGTGGTCACGCGCGTGACCTACGGACTCGTCCCGGACTCAATCCAAGGCGCTATCTCGGCCGGCCTGCTCGGTGTCGGCGGAGTCGTCCTTGGTTCGATGGAAGGATGCGGCGAGCTGTTGACGCAGATGCACACAGCCGTCTCTGCGGGAGCGACCGCCGAGGACGCTGCCCGCGATGTCGTTGACGAATACCGCGCCGATGGACGCCGACTTCCTGGGTTCGGTCACGCGATGCACACCGGCGGTGATCCGCGCGCTGTTCGGCTTCTCGCGATTGCCAAGGAGTGCGGCAAGAGCGGCGCACACGTCGAGGCGCTCGGAGCGCTCGGTGTGGCGGCCGATGCTGCGATCGGCAAACACCTTCCGGTGAACATCACGGGTGCGGTCTCGGCCGTACTCCTCGAACTCGGCATTCCGTGGCGGCTGCATCGCGGGTTTGCGCTCGTGAGCCGGACGGCCGGATTGGTCGCGCACATCGGCGAGGAGATGGAGCATCCGATCACGCCGGCGTTCCGCGCACTCACGCGCGGTGAGTCGGGTGGTCCTGGGACATCATGACCATCCAACGACCTGACGCCGCAGCGTGGGACGTGGACACACTGTTCATCGACGGATCGTGGCGATCCAGCACGGGCACCCAAAGGACCGCCGTCTACGATTGCGCGACCGAAGAGCAGGTGGGGAGCGTTGTCGCTTCGTCCGACGCCGATCTCGAGGCTGCGGTTCAGGCGGCCCGCCATGGGCTGGCCGGCTGGTCCGCACTCCGCCCGGCCGAACGAGCGACGTTCCTGCGCGCGTGGTGCGACGAGCTCCGCGCGCGGACAGACGAGATGATCGGACTCGTCTGTGCGGAAGTGGGAACTGCAGTTCGGCTCTGCGGCGCGGTGCAGGTGGAGAGCGCGATCGCCGAGCTGGAAACCATCGTCGACCTGCTGTCGAACATGGTCTTCGAAACCGAGATGGGTCACTCGAGGGTCGTCTACGAGGCGGTTGGCGTCGTCGGTGCGATAACGCCATGGAACTACCCGCTCTTTCAGGCTACGGGCAAGATCGGCGCCGCGCTCGCCGCGGGGTGCACCGTCGTGCACAAGCCGAGTTCCCTTGCCCCGTTGAGTCTTGTCGTCTTTGCGCAGGCGGCCGAACGCGCGGGACTCCCACCGGGCGTCTACAACCTGATCACGGGTGCGGGGAGATCGATCGATGAGGCGCTGGCTCGGCATCCGGGCGTCGCGATGATCTCATTCACGGGGTCGACGCTCGCCGGAGTGCATGTCTACGAACTGGCGGCACACACCATCAAGCGCGTGACGCTCGAGCTGGGCGGCAAGTCGGCGAGCATCCTCCTTGACGACGCGTCAGTAGAAGCTGCCGTGCGCACGACGGTGAATCGCGCATTCCTCAACTCGGGCCAGACGTGCGACGCGTGGACACGTTTGCTCGTGCCGCGGCAGATGCTGGATCAGGTGCTCGATATCGCCGTGGTCGGCGCGGAACGTCTGACGGTCGGCGATCCTTTTGACGAGCGGACGCGCATCGGACCGCTCGTGTCGGAGGAGCAGGCCGAGCGCGTCCGGCAGTACATCGACGGTGCGGTGTCCGCCGGCGCGAGGGTCGCAACGGGTGGGTCGGCGCGGCCGCCAGCGTTCGAGCGCGGGCACTACGTCAGCCCGACCGTGCTGCGTGATGTCACGCCGGACATGACCGCCGCGCGTGAGGAGATCTTCGGGCCGGTTCTCGTCGTCATGACGTATGAGAACGAGGATGATGCAGCCATTGTCGCGGACGCGACCGACTACGGTCTGAGCAGCGCAGTTTGGTCGGCAGACAAGGGCCGCGCAGTCGCGTTCGCGCGCCGGCTGCACAGCGGCCAGGTGGTCATCAACGGCGGCGGATTCGATCCGCTGGCCCCGTTCGGCGGCGTGAAGATGTCCGGTATCGGGCGAGAATTGGGAGCGGTCGGGATTCAAGGATTCCTTGAGCCGAAGGCCCTCGTCTTGTGAGTTGCATCAGGGCCTAAAGGAGATCGCGGTGGATCTTTCGATCCCAACAGAGTTAATTCAGCTACAGGAGTCCGTCCGGAGATTCGTCACTCGGGAGCTCCGACCGCTCGAGCACGACATCGATCAGGCCGATGACATCGATCCAGATCTCGCGCGCGAGTTGCGCATGAGAGCTGTCGCCCTGGGCCTGGTTGGCTTCAACATCCCTGCCGGGATCGGCGGCGGCGGCGTGGGACCGCTCGGTGAGGTGCTGATCGGCGAGGAGGTCGGGCGCACGTCGGTGCCGCTCGCCGATGCCGTCGGCCGGTTGCCGCAGGCGCTGGTGTTCGCGAGTGAGGAGCAGCGGCCCTGGCTGCTCGCGCCCGCTCTGCGGGGTGAGACAACAGTCTGTGTCGCGCTCAGCGAGCCCGATGCCGGATCCGATCTGATGGGCATTCAGACGCAGGCACGCCCCGACGGCGACAGCTGGAAGATCAACGGGAGCAAGGTCTTCATCTCCAACGTCGACACCTGCGACTACGCGCTCGTGCTTGCGGTGACCGATCCAACAGCCCCGTTGCGGAGCCGGTTCACGACGTTCGTCGTCGATCGCAACGATCCTGGTCTGGAAATCACGCGCCGCTTCCGAAAGATGGGGTGGCGTGGCTATCACATCAGCGCCTTCTCGCTCGACACGCATGTCGCATGCGACCGAGTGCTCGGTGAGGTCGGGGGTGGCTTCGAGACGATCATGGCGTCGGTCAATTCGATGCGCCTCTACATTGCATCGCGGTGCGTCGGCGCCGCAAAAGAGCTCCTGCGGCTTGCGGTGGAGTACACGCAGAATCGCTCGACGTTCGGGCAGAGGCTCGGGGACCATCAGGCCATCCAGTTCATGCTCGCGGACATGGATGTCGAGATTGAAGCCGCACGGCTGCTCGTGCTTTCGACCGCGTGGAAGGCCGAGAACAAGGCCGACGACGTGCGCATCGCTGCCTCGCGCGCCAAGCTGTATGCCTCGGAGATGGCCGGGCGTGCCGCCGACGCGACCGTACAGATCTTCGGCGGCGCAGGGTACATGGACGACTATCCCGTTGAGCGTCTGTATCGCGACGTTCGCGCCTTTCGGATCGGCGAAGGCACCTCCGAGATGCAGCGTGTGCAGATCGCACGTCACCTGCTGAACGGGGCGTGAGCTGATGGACGAAACGGTCCAATTCGAGCGCGACGGTCCCGTCGCGATCCTCACATTGAACCGACCCGAGGCATTGAACGCCATAAACGCCGCAATGCGTCGGGATCTCGTGGACGCAATCACGAGAGCCGAGGACGACACAGACGTCCGCGCGATCGTCCTTGCCGGCGCGGGGGATCGAGCCTTTTGCGCAGGCGCGGACATCAAAGAGGAGGCGCCACCGGAGTCGCTGGTCGGCGCGCGCGCAGAGCGACACGCGGTCGGATGGGATGACGCGCTGGAAGCGACGACCAAGCCAACCATCGCGGCGATTCACGGGTTCTGTTTCGGCGGCGGTGTGGAGATGGCGCTCGCCTGCGACGTGCGGATCTCCTCGACCGATGCGGTCTTCGCACTGCCGGAGGTTGGGCTCGGCATGATCCCGGGCGCCGGCGGAACGCAGCGACTGCCGCGACTCGTCGGAATCGGGCATGCGCTCCATCTCATCCTCAGCGGCGACAGAATCGATGCGGAGCGCGCGCTGCAGATCGGGCTCGTCACGCAAGTCGTGCCGCGCGAAGCGCTGCATCAGACCGCGCTGGCATGCGGAGAGCAGCTTGCGAGAGGCGCGCCGCGTGCGCTGGCGTATGCCAAGGAAGCGGTGCGCCGCGGCAGCGAGCTATCGCTGGCGGACGGACTGCGCCTGGAGAGCGACCTCGCAACGCTGCTGCTCAGCACCGAGGACCGTTTCGAGGGTGCGAACGCATTCCGAGAGAAGCGGGCGCCCGTGTATCACGGTCGATGAGCATGAGAATCGGTTTCATCGGCCTGGGAACGATGGGGCGCCCGATGGCGCACAACCTCATCGCTGGCGGCCACACCCTCACGGTGCACGATGCGGTCCCCGACGCTGCGTCCGAGCTCCTCGCCGAGGGAGCCGCGTGGGCGGCATCGGCGAGGGACGTTGGCGCTGCAAGCGAGTTGACGTTCACCGCGCTGCCCGGTCCCGCTGAGGTCGAAGCTGCGGTGCTCGGCTCGGACGGCCTGCTGGAGGGAATGACTCCGAGCAGCATCTACGTCGACATGAGCACGAGCATACCCGCGACGATCCAGCGGATCGCGGAGCTCGCGAAGCAGCGCAACATCGGCGTGCTCGACGGCCCTGTGAGTGGCGGTGTGCGCGGCGCTCGGAAGGCAACACTTGTGTTCATGGTGGGCGGAGATCACGACGTCTTCCTCAAATGCGAGCCGGTACTGCACTGCATGGGAGAAGCCGTGTTCCACATGGGCGATCTGGGGACCGGGTACATCGCCAAGCTCGTAAACAACTACATGGGCATGAGCAATGCGGTCGCCGCAATGGAGGCGATGACGCTCGGGACGAAAGCGGGGGTGAACCCTGCGGCGCTCCTCGATGTCGTCAATGCCGGCACCGGCATGAGCCACATGAGCAAGACTCTCTTCCCGTACTTGATATTCCCAAGGACGTTCGAGCCCACGCGATTCTCGATGGAGCTCGGCGCCAAGGACCTCCGGCTCGCCGTGACGCTCGCGCACGAGCTCGGCGTACCGGTGAAGGTTGGCGACACCGTTGCAGACGCGCTGAAGGACGCCGTCGCTCAGGGGCTCGGAGCGAAGGACTTCAGCACGTACATCACGCTGTTGGAAGGAGCCGCCGGAGTAGTGGTGGAAGCATGACCGAGCAATTCGAGACTGTTCTGCTGGACAAGGCTGATGGGCTCGGCACCATCCGGCTCAACCGACCCAAGGCGTTGAATGCCATCAACGATCAGATGCTTGCCGACCTCAATGCCGCACTGGACGACCTTGAGGCCGACGAGGCCATCCGCGTGATCGCGATCACCGGAGAGGGCCGTGCCTTCTCTGCCGGCCGCGATCTCAAGGAGATCAGCACTGAGGTCCATCGCTCGGCGGGAGACGTGTGGGCGCGCCTGACCACCATCGGCAAGCCCGTCGTCGCCGTGGTGAACGGTCTGTGCTACACGGGCGCCTTGAGCATGTTGCTCGCGTGCGATCTCGTCATCGCTGCCGACACTGCGGTGTTCGCAGACACGCACGCCAAGTTCGGCATGCTCCATGGCGGCGGAACGACGCAGCGCCTGCGCGACCTCGTCGGGCCGCGTCGCGCGAAGGAGCTGCTGTTCACGTGCGAGCCGATCGATGCCGCAGAAGCGTGGCGCATTGGTCTCGTCAACCGTGTCGTTCCGGCCGAGCAGTTGGAGGATACGGCGCGGAATCTCGCCGCCTCGATCATCAAGAACAACGCCGTTGCGATGGCGAGCTCCAAGTATCTGATCAACGCGGGCCTGCAGTGGGGCACGTCGGTGGGTCTCGAGCTCGAAACGCGGGAATACAAGCGCCAGCGTCGCGAGAAAGCGGACGAGTTGCGTGCTGATACCGACTCCTTCTTTACCGGAGGCAAGCGCGACGGTGCCTGAAGACACAGCCGAAGGCGGTGCACTCACGGGACTCGTGGTCGTCGACTTCACGAGAGTCGTCTCCGGCCCTTACGCGACGCAGATCCTCGGCGACCTGGGCGCCGACATCATCAAGGTGGAACGCATCGAGGGAGGAGACGATGCACGGCCGTACGGCGTCACCGGGGACAATGCCATGCCGGGCCCGACGTTCATCGCACTCAACCGCAACAAGCGCAGCATCGCGCTTGATCTCAAGAGGCCCGAAGGTCGCGACATTGTCACGCGGCTGCTCCGCTCCGCGGATGTTGCAATCCACAACTTCCGCCCCGGTGTGATGAAACGGCTCGGGATTGACTATGAGTCCGTATCGCACGAGAACCCTCGGATCGTGTACTGCGAGATCACCGGCTACGGCGACGTGGGTCCGCAACGTGAGACCGCGGCGAATGACCTGGCGATTCAGTCGTACAGCGGTTTACTCGGCATCACCGGGGAGGCCCATGGAGCGCCGGTGCGCGTGCCGACGCCGGTTGCTGATATCACTGCGGGGTTGTACGCGACCATCGGCATTCTCGCGGCCCTCCAACATCGGGAGAAGAGTGGCCGAGGTCAGCTGGTCGAGACGAACATGCTGGAAGGCCAGATCAACATGATGAGCTACATGTTCGTTGACTACTGGATGAACGGCGTCATCCCGCAGCGAATGGGAACGGGTAATCGGATGGGGCTTCCCAATCAGGCGTTCCCGACGTCCGACGGATGGGTTTGCATCGTGGCGTCGAACGACCGGCGTTGGATCTCGTGCTGCAAAGCGCTCGAGTGTGTCGAGCTGCTCACCGATCCTCGCTTCGACACCCTTGTGCATCGCTATCAGCACCGCGAGGAGTTGGTTGAGGTCGTCTCGGCAGCGAGTCGCAAGTACACGACGGAAGAATGTCTCCGGCGGCTGAGAGAGGGCGGTGTGCCCTGTTCGCCGGTCAACCTGATGCCCACCATCGCCGCGGACGAGCAGCTCGCGGCGCTGGGCACCATCGTCTCAATGGAGGTTCCGGGCCGGGGCACGGTGAAGGTGGTGCGCAGTCCCCTGCACATGTCGGCGACCCCGGTGAGTGAGCGCCTGTCGCCGCCGGTCATGATGGGAGCGCAGACCGACGAGATTCTGGCCGGCGTGGGCTACACTGCCGAGGAGATCATGGCGTTGCGTGCTGACGGGCTCGTCGCCGGGTGAATAGCATCAGCGCGTGAGAGTTCCTCTCCGGCTCGCACTGCCTTCACCGTTTCGCGAACAACTTGAGGGAAAGCTCCCATCCGATGTCTCCGTCGCCTGGTTCGGCAACGCGCAGGAATCCCTTACGGCGGTCGCGGACGCGGATGTCCTCTGGCTGGGCATTGGGATGCGAGGCGAAGCCACCGTCGCGGCACTGGACGCGGGACCACGGCTCCGCTGGGTCCATACGCACGGAGCGGGGACCGATCGGCACCCTCTTGAGGCGTTTCGCGCCCACGGCGTAATCTTCACCAATGGATCGGGCATCGGCTCGGTACCGATTGCCGAATACGTCGTCATGGCGATGCTCGCCGCAGCCAAGGGACTCCCAGATCTGATCCGACTGCAGGCCCAACACGAGTGGCGCCGGCGTGATGTCACTGCAGATGAGCTCCTCGGCAGCAACGCGCTGATCCTCGGCTACGGCGCAATCGGCCAGGCCGTCGGCGCGCGGCTCGTGCCATTCGGTGTGGATGTCACCGGCGTACGGCGGCGCCCCGACGGAGCGCCCGGCGTGATCGGTCTGGATGACTGGCGCTCGCGACTGGAAACGTTCGACTGGATCATCATCTCAACCATTCTCACGCCCGAGACGCGGCAGATGATCGGCGCCGCTGAGCTCGCGCGAATGCGACCGTCAGCGTGGATCTTCAACATCTCGCGCGGCGGCAACATCGATCAAGCCGCGTTGATCAAGGCGCTCCAAGATGGCCATATCGGCGGTGCGTATCTCGACGTCACTGACTCTGAGCCACTGCCGAAGGAGTCCGTGCTGTGGGACATGCCAAACGTGATCATCACCCCGCATTCATCGTGGAGTTCGTCGAACATCACCCGGCGCAGCGCTGAGCTGTTCCTGGAGCTTCTCAAGCAGTTCCGATCGGGTGCTCAACTGTCCAACACCATCGATCTTGAACACGGGTATCGAGTGACAACGCGCGTTCCGCGACGTACGCACCACGAGTCATTCGAGGAAGCGCACCCCGTCGCTGACCCTGTGCAAGCCCAGAACTGAGCCTGTCCATAAGCCGGACGCGGGATCGGCTGTGCAGTTCTGCCAAAGGTTAGTCAGTCTGAGGCTTGAGCAGGCCTCCCGGAAGCACCTGGCGCCTCCCTCCTTTCGGCGAAGCTGCGTGGTCAGCCGATCCGCGGCTCTCTCTAGATCTCGAGGTTCTGCCTCTAAGAGGGATCTTCAGCGCGGCGACTTGCCATGGTCGAAAGTCACGAGGCCATCAGGCCATTTGGACACGCTGTTGTGTGGCCGTTGCGCCGAGACCGGTGGCTATAGTGCCGGCCCATTCGTCGATGCGATCCCACTTCCGATAGTCGCCATATGGGGCTCGGACCGCTTTGACCATCAGACGCTCCGAAAACGCCAGCTTCTGTGCGTCGATGGCGCCATCGAACGTGACATCGTCCCGGACGTCGAGGAGTGTGCGGAACTCCGCGAGCTCAGCGGCCTCGGGTAACGACTTGGGCCCCACAGGCCCGCTGCTGAACAGCCACAGCG
>Ga0307374_10008177_pt1 | contig 15709 bp, 10 predicted proteins | sample OX3MG_FD_202532 | JGI IMG/M metagenome (GOLD analysis project Ga0307374, IMG submission 202532) | Soil microbial communities from Risofladan, Vaasa, Finland - OX-3 | ecosystem: Environmental > Terrestrial > Soil > Coastal area > Acid sulfate soil | place: Finland: Risofladan, Vaasa | collected... | reverse complement strand
CAGCTGGTCGTCCCGTTCGAGCAGCGGCAGCAGCATGGCGAAGCCGCGCGGCACGTTGAAGTACAAGGTCGGCGACAGCACCCGCAGGTTCGCGGCCGTTTCGTCGATGGCCCCGGGCGCCGGGCGCCCGCCGTCGATGAACAGGGTCCCCCCGTTGCGCAGCACCATGTTGAAGTTGTGGTTGCCGCCGAACGTGTGGCTCCAGGGCAGCCAGTCGACCACGACCGGCGGGCGGCGCTCGACCAGCGGCCAGAGCTGCGCGATCGCCTGCTGGTTCGAGCAGAGCATCCGCTGCGTGTTCACGACCCCCCTGGGCGCACCGGTGGAGCCGGACGTGAACAGGATCTTCGCGACGGTGTCGGGCCCGACGGAGGCCGCCGCCTGCCGTGCCCGCGCACCGGGCGGAGTCGACTCCAGGTCGGCCAGCGGGAACGTCCGGGGACGGCTGGACTGTCCCCGGCTCGTCAGCAGCGGGACATCGTCGAGCGCCAGGGCGGCCAGCGCGCCGGCGAACCGGTCCGGATCGTCTGCGAAAATCACGCCCGGGCCGACACGGTCCGCCACCTCGCGCAGCCTGCCGAAACTTCGCGACGCGAGTGCGTAGGCGGATGACACCGGCGCGGCCGGCACCCCGACGCGCATGGCCGCCAGCTGCAGCACCGCGTGATCGATGCTGTTGTCGGAGAGCAGCAGCAGCGGCCGCGCGGGCGCCGCGCCCAGGTCGAGCAGCGCCTGTCCGAGCGCGTGAACCTTCGTGCGCGCCTCGCCGTACGAGAGCCTCCGCAGCTCTCCGGCCCGGTCGCGCTCAATCAGAAACAGGCGCGCCGGCGTCCGGTCCGCCCAGGCCTCGAGCCAGTCGCCGACGCACCGCCCGTAGGGCTGGAGTGCGTATCCCGAGCGAAGAACGAACGTACCTCCGGCGCCCGATTCGAGTACCACCGCCGGAGGAGCGAACCGGTCCTGCATGCCCGCGAAGGTTAATGCGAGACCCGGCCGGCGACAAGCCGGGCCCGCCCCCTCGGCCTTCCACCAGAAACCCATCCGTAGGCCGACCGCCGGCGGATCGGCTGAGGCGGCGCCTGTCGGACAAAGACCGACTTTCGTCGTTGTCGGTTTCCCGTCATACTTCACTAGGCTGCCTTGACCATTTTGGGCCCCCCGTAACGAGATCCGATGCCTGGTATTGATCTGGAAACCGCGCGGCGCTGTCCGTTCGACGGTCAGCCGCTCCGCCGCAGACTCCTCGAACCCGGACGGGCGGGCGAAGCCCGGGCGACGTGGACCTGCCTGAAGCAGAGCTGCGGCTACTCGGAGCCCGAAGATCCCCAGGTGCTCTTCCGCTTCGCGTGGCTCAGCCCCGTGTATCGGGCCCTCTCGACCCGCCAGGAATTCCGGAGCCTGCCCACCGCCGAACGCTGGACCGTCCTTCGCCAGGCGGCCGAGCAGGTGACCGTCGACCGGCGCGGCACGATTGATCACCAGAAGCTGGATGGCGCCGAGCCGGCAGAAATTCTCAGCTGGCTGGAGACGCAGCGTCGCCGGAACCAGCGCTAGCCGCCGGCCCACCGCCCGGCCGCCGCCGTCCGTCCCGCCCCCCGCCACCCGCCCGCTGTCACCTTTCCCCCCGTCCTGCATCTCTGAGAACGTGCTGGATTCGGAATGGCCCGCCATGCCGGGCCGGAGGGGATTGACTGATCATGGCTCTGCTCAATGCGCAAGCCGAACGGCAGGTCCGCGCGGCACTGGCCGGACTCGAGACGCCGGTGACCCTGGTGCTGTTCACCCAGGGGGAAGGCGGCGCGCTCGAATGTGAGTATTGCGTCGAGACCCGTCACCTGGCCGAAGAGGTGGCGGCGCTGTCCGACAAGGTCACGCTGGAAGTGCACGACTTCGTGGGCGACGCCGATCTCGCAAGGGGATACGGCATCGACAAGATTCCGGCGCTCATCGTCATGCGGGGCGGTCCCGAGCCGAAGGACTACGGCATCCGGCTGTACGGCATTCCGGCCGGCTACGAGTTCTCGACGCTGCTCGAAGACATCCGGATGGTCGGCCGCGGGGAGGCCGGGCTCCGGCCGGAGACGCTGGCGGCGCTTCAACGGCTGACGCAGCCGGTCCACATCCAGGTGTACGTGACGCCGACCTGCCCGTACTGCCCGCGCGCCGTGCTGCTCGGACACAAGCTGGCGATGGCGAGCGACCTGGTGACGGCCGACATGGTCGAGGCGACCGAATTCCCGCATCTCGCCCAGCGGTATCACGTCCAGGGCGTCCCGCGGTCGGTCATCAACGAGGTCATCCACATCGAAGGGGCCGTGCCGGAGCAGGACCTCATCGAGGAGCTGATGACGACCACGGACGCGGCGGCGATGAAGCAGCTGCAGGCGCAGTGGGCGGCGCACGACCACACGCACGCGCACTGACACGCGCACGCGCACCGATCACGCCAGGCCCGGGGGGCGCCCGCGCGGAGCGGGCGCCGGCACGGTTCAGGCGCGCCAGGCCAGCAGCACGAGGCAGGCCCACCCCGCCAGAAACGACAGCCCGCCGATCGGCGTGATGGCGCCGTACCAGGGCCGGCCGGTCAGCGCCAGCACGTAGAGACTGCCGGAAAACAGGACAATGCCGGCGATGAAGAACCAGCCGGCCCAGGCCGGGAGTCTGGACGCGGGCCAGCGGGAGGCCGCCCACGCGGTCGCCAGCAGGGCAAGGGCGTGATACATCTGGTAGCGCACGCCCGTTTCCCACACCTCGAGCATGTCCGGCGACAGGCGCGCGCGCAGCGCGTGGGCGCCGAACGCCCCCAGCACGACGGCAAGCCCTGCGAACAGGCTTCCCGCAAACAGCATCGTCCCGTCCATGCCTCGCTCCTTTCGTTCGCCGGCTGCCGCCGATTCCGCGGTTCGACGATGAGCCTACCATCCGGCCGGCTGGCGTGTCAGCGATTGCCGCCAGGGCGCGGGCCGGGGCGCCCTGGCGCGCGCGGCGGCGGCTTCACAGCGTGACGTAGTACGCGATGTACCAGAACTCAGCGGCGGGACCAGTCAGCGTACGTCCGGCTGAGAACAGCAGGTGGTGAACGTGCGTGAAGTCGAGCTGGCCTCCGATATTGAACGCAAGGTTGCTGTGACCGTCGACCGTACTGGCCGTCGTGTGAAAGAGTTCGGCGCCGAGAAAACCGAACTTCGGTACGTCTCGCTGGACCTCCCAGCCGAGAAACCGCCAGTTCCGGTTGCCGGGTCCGGGATTGCGCCAGAAGCCGCCGCCGCCGTAGCTGGTCCAGTGCCCCCAGCTCTTCTGGACCCAGAGCGGAATGTAGAACTGCGCGAGTCCGTTGCCCAGTCCGCGCCGGCTGTCGCCCGTGGGCAGCTCGGCCAGTGGAAACATGCCGATCTCGGGCGTGCGCTTCGTTTCCTTGATGAAGCGGACCTTCATCCCGATCTCGGTGTCTCCGTAGCCGTACTGACCGGGCGCGCCGGTCGGCATCACGTCCATGAACGGCGTGATCAGGTGGAGCTGGATGCCGGGAAAGGCCCCGTAATTGATCTCGACGTGCGGCGCCGTGGCGGCGGTGCCGTCGGCGTCGTGAGTGCCGATCGACGCGGCGTAGAACTCCCAGTGATGCAGCGGCACCGGATCGGGATCGTCGGTGTCGAAGGGCGGACCGGCCCACGCAAGAGCCGAGTGCAGGCACAGCCCCACGACCCACGCCCCGATCGCCCATCGCCGCCCCGGCAGACGCGCTCGCGACATGCTCGACTCCAGGAATCGATCTCCCGGCTGCTCCGGCCAGGATTCGCCACGCCAATGCTATCGCACTTCGATAGCGTGGGTCGTGGCGCCCGGGCGGTCCAGGCGAACCCTCGGCCCCGCCAGCGCTGAACAATTCCAGCTGGACGGGCGGAGCCAGCTCAGCTATATTGGCCGGGACAATGGCTGACCCGGAAATACTCGACCGGACCGACTCGGACGCGGCAGCCCGTTACGCACTCGCGGTCGTGGCACCGGCGGTGGGCCTGCTGCTCACGCTGCTCTCCCGCCCGCTGCTCGTCTACCCCCCGTCGGTCTTCATGTTCGCCGCCGTGGTCGCCTGCGCCTGGTACGGCGGCTTCGGTCCGGCGGTGCTCTCCGCGCTCCTCGGCGCGTTGACGCTCGAATACTTCGTGATGCTGCCGGCCTTCGGCTGGGCCGGCCTGGAGTCGATCGAGCGTGTCAGCACGTTCGCCGGCGCCGGACTGCTCGTGGCGACCATCGGTGGCCTGCAGCGCCGGCGACAGCGCGCCCTCACCACGCTCGCCGCCATCGTCACCTCATCGAACGACGCCGTGATCGGCCAGACGCTCGACGGCATGATCGTCAGCTGGAATCCCGCGGCGGAGCGCCTGTACGGCTACTCGTTCGAGGAGGTCCGCGGGCGCAGCATCGGCGTCATCTTTCCTCTGGAGCGGACCGGCGAGCTCGAGAACATCCTGAACCGCATCGCCCGCGGTGAACGGATCGAACACTACCAGACGGTGCGCCTGGCCAAGGACGGGCGGCGGCTCGAGATCGACCTCATGGTGTCGCCGATCAGGGACGCGGCCGGCGTCATCTGCGGCGTCTCCGCCACGGCCCGCAGTCTCACTGAGTCGAAGCGGCCCGGGCAGGAACATCGGACACCGGCCGCTGTCCGCGAGCGCGAGCCCGCGGTCCGCTAGCCTGCCCCCTTTCCGGCCCGAGACACCTCCGTCGCACACCTTCCGTGCCCCTCGCCACGGCACGCAGGCACCCTTCCGCGTCAACCACCCTCTTCCGTCCCGGCGGCCGGGACGCCCGGGCCCTGGCGCTCCGGTGTCGCAGACGCTTCACCGCTGTCGATTCGCCGACAGGGCGTCACCGAGGTCAGTGACCCATTCGCCTTATTTTCCGGACCAATCGCTCGCTTTCAGCCGGACCGCACCTTGCTCACGACAAGGCCTTCGGGGATTCCTGTCGGCGCATCCCGCCCGGGTCCGGCTCAGTCGGCCTCGAGCGTCCGCACGTCGGGCCCTGCACCTCTATGGAACAGCGCTCGCGCGACTCATCTCCAGAAACGCTCGACCCGTCCGACTGGCAGGATCTGCGGGCCCAGGGACACCGGATGCTCGACGACATCCTGGACTACCTGGAGCACATCCGCGAGCGTCCGGTCTGGCAGCCGATTCCGCCGGCGGTGCGCGGCCGGTTCCGCGAGCCGATTCCGCAGGCGCCCCGCGACCTGGCCGCGGTGCACGACACGTTCATGCGCGACGTGCTGCCGTTTGCGGTCGGCAACGCCCATCCCGGCTTCATGGGCTGGGTGCATGGCGGCGGGACCCCGGTCGGCCTCCTCGCCGAGATGCTGGCCGCCGGCCTGAACGCCAACCTCGGCGGGCGCGACCAGATGCCGATCGAGGTCGAGCGCCAGGTCGTCCGGTGGATGTGCGAGCTGTTCGGGTTCCCCGCGACGGCCGGCGGTCTGTTCGTGACCGGGACGTCCATGAGCAATCTGATCGGCGTGCTGGTGGCGCGCACGGCCGCGCTCGGTACCGGCGTTCGCCAGGACGGGATCGCCGCCGCCGGCGCGCGCCTCACGGCCTATACATCGGTCGCCGCGCACGGCTGCATCGCCCAGGCGATGGACCTGTCCGGGCTCGGCACCGGCGCGCTGCGGCTGATCCCGGTCGACGACCGTCACCAGCTGGACATCGGCGCGCTCGAGCAGGCCATTGCCGCGGATCGGCGCGCGGGCTTCAAGCCGTTCCTGATTGCCGGGACGGCCGGCACGGTGGACGTCGGGGCCATCGACGACCTCGACGTGCTCGCCGCCATCGCACGCCGGGAGCGGATATGGTTTCACGTCGACGGGGCCTGCGGCGCGCTGGCGATGCTGGCCCCGGACCTGGCGCCGCGCCTCAGCGGCATCGAGCAGGCCGATTCGCTCGCGTTCGATTTCCACAAGTGGGGCCAGGTGCCGTACGACGCCGGCTTCATCCTGGTCCGGGACGGGGACCTGCACCGCCGCACGTTCGCCGCGACCGCCGCGTATCTGCGACGGGACACGCGCGGGATGTCGGCCGGCTCGCCCTGGCCGTGTGATTTCGGCCCGGATCTGTCCCGCGGCTTCCGGGCGCTGAAGACCTGGTTCACGATCAGCGTGTATGGCGCGGAGCGGCTCGGTCGCGCGATCTCGGACACCTGCGCCCTGGCCCGGCAGCTGGCGGAACGCATCGACGCGACGCCGTCGCTCGAGCGGCTCGCGCCGGTCCCGCTCAACATCGTCTGCTTCCGGTACCGCAGCGAGGACGCCGACCGCGTGAACGCGGACATCGCCGTGGCCCTGCAGGAATCGGGCATCGTCGCCCCGTCGACCACCACCATCAACGGCCGCCTGGCCATCCGGGCGGCCATCGTCAACCATCGCACCACCTCGTCTGACATCGACGCCCTGATCGAGGCGACCCTCGCGTTCGGCGAGGCCGCCACACGGGCGGTCAGGAAGGCCTCATGACGCCCGACAGTCCGACCTTCTCATCCGTGGCCCCGGCGGCCCCCGCGCCCGCGTCGTCCGTTGCGCCGCTCATGGGCTTCGCGGTCCTGTTCCGGATGGCCCTCGCGGAGATCGATCTCGTGCCGCTCCGCGCGGCGCTCATCGACCGCGCCGCGAGGAACCCGGACGATGCCCACACGCTGCTGGACCTGTCCACCGTCCTGCAGCTGACCGGAAACCGCGAGATCGCGCTGCAGGTCCAGGCCCAGGCGCTGCGGATGCAGCAGCTGTACCGCCTGTCCCCACACGCCCGCCCGGACCAGATCCGCCTGCTCGCCATCATGGGCCCCGGCGACCTGATGGCCAACACGCCGGTCGAATGTCTGACGGAGAGCACCGGCATCGCGCTCGACATGCTGTACCTGGGCCCGGGACTGCCCTTTCCCTCGTCCGTTCCCGACCACGACGCGGCGATCGTCTGCGTCGCCGAGAGCGACGAGAACCGCCCCCTGCTGGCGCAGATCGGGCGCTACCTGCAGGACTGGCCGCGCCCCGTCCTCAATGCCCCCGACCGCATCCTCTGGCTGTCGCGCGAGGGCGTCTGCAGCCGGCTGGCGTCGGCGCCCGGGGTGGTCATGCCGCCGACGGTCCGCATCCACCGCTCGACTCTCGAACGGATCGGCGCGGGCACCAGGCCGCTGGGCACGGTGCTCGAAGACGACGCCTTCCCGTTTGTCGTGCGACCGGCCGGCTCGCACGCCGGCCACGGCCTCGTCAGGGTGGACCAGCCGTCGGACATCGCCGCGTATCTGCAGCAGCAGCCGGAGCTGGAGTTCTGCGTGACCCGGTTCATCGACTATCGACAGCCTGACGGACTGTTCCGCAAGTACCGGATCGCGCTGATCGACGGAAGGCCCTTCATCTGCCACCTCGCGATCTCCGAGCGCTGGATGATCCACTATCTCAACGCCGGCATGGCCGACAGCGCCGCCAAGCGGGCCGAGGAAGCGGAGGCCATGGAGACCTTCGACCACCGGTTCGCCCGCCGGCACGACGCCGCCTTCCGGGCGATCCATGAGCGGATGGGGCTCGACTACCTGGGGATCGACTGCGGCGAGACGCCGGACGGCCGGCTGCTGGTCTTCGAAGTCGACAACAGCATGATCGTGCACGCCATGGATCCGGTCGACCTCTATCCCTACAAGCAGCCGCAGATGCGGAAGGTCTTCACGGCGTTCCGCGAGATGCCGGCCCGCCGGATCGCCGGCCGTGAGCACGCGCACGCCGACCGCGTCATGGCCGTCCGCCCCCTGGCGGCCGAAGGAATCGGCGCCGAACCGGCCGCGTGACGCCGTCCGGCGCCCCCGTCTTTCAGGGCCGGGCCGGCATCGCCGTCGTGACCCGGCCCATCGCCGCGAAATCGGGCTTCGTCTCGTCCAGGATCTGCAGAATCGCCTGCCGATCGGCTGCCGACAGGCTGTCGAAGTCCGGATTCCTGTCCTCCCCCGTCAGCACCTGCCGCAGCCGCCGGTAGACGTACTCTTTGACGATGTCCGGCAGTGCGTTGAAGGAGTCGGAGTAGATCAGGTAGCTGAGCGGGTACTTGAAGAGCCGCGTCTTGAGATCGAAATCCCGCAGCGAGCGGCCCTGGCGATCGCGGGGGCCGCGACTCATGAAGTCGACCGCGAACCGAGAGTTTCCCTGGATCGGGCCGTCGAACGGCGCCTCGTGGACGAACAGCATCGCCCGCACCAGCTGCTCGCCGATGCCGTCGATCTGCACCGTCGTGCTGGGCAGGTGACCACCGCCGGCCGGCTTGCTGCCGTTCATGATCTCCTGGAGCTGCTCGTCGTACAGCGCCTTCCGCGTCTGATAGCCGGCGATCGTGATCAGGTCGTGGACGTACGTCTGGTGCGCCAGCACCATCAGCGCCACGACGTCGCTGGTCGGCCGCAGGTACGGACGCGTGTCGACGAGCCCCGTCAAGCTCGTCAGGTTCACGTTCGGGCCCAGTTTGATCTGTGCCAGCGATCGGGCCGGATCGTCGATGTCGTGCGCCGCGACCGGCGCCGTGATGTTGCCCGGATACAGCAGCGGGCCGGTCGTTCCGGTGACGTACCAGCCGCCCCACCGCTGCGACAGCGGCGTCTGGTCGGTCGTCTGCGGCACGAGGGTCGACACCGGGTAACCCAGCCGGTCGACGAACGTCGACCGCATGATGAAGCCCGGCACGCCGCCGGTGGACGAGGAGGAATCGTGGCACTGGAGACAGGTGGTGAACCGCCGCTTGAACTGCGGATCGGCGCTCGGCCGCTGGTCGAGCGTGTAGAACACCGCGCCCAGCTTCGGATCGGCCGACGCGACTTCCATGATCGGGCCGCCCTGCACCCAGCCGACGTACACCTCGTCGTTGAAGTAGATCGCCCGCGGGGTCCAGGGAGCGATGTGATCGACCTGCAGGCTCGTCTTCGAGAAGACCAGCCCCTGCGACGCCGGCGGAATGTCCAGCGCCTGCAGCACCGACGGCAGGTAGCCGTGCTGCGGGTCGAAGGTCAGCTTCACCGTCCCGGCGTCAATCTGCTTCTGCAGCCGCGCGACGGCGTCGGTCGGCGCCGTCGTCTTGTAGGCGATGACGCCGCTGTCGTCCCCCGGGAACTGCCCCATCGCCAGCACCGCCACCGGGATGAGCAGCACGGCGGCCCCCACCGCCAGACGGGGATACCGACAACGGATGGCCGATCGGCATGCGTCCGGAATCATCGAAGTGCCGCTCCACGGTAAAGAGGGACCAACACGACCCGCTGGGAGAATACCAGTCGGACGGCCGAACACCTATGACGGCCGTCATACGCGGCGGTGACGTCGCTGCGGCAGCCAGCCGTGTGCCGGCCACAGGGTCCGGAGCGGCGGGCCCCGGCGGTCCCAACGCGAGTGAGCCGATCGTTCGAGGAACTAGCCGCAGGACAGGCACTTGTGCATCAGGGGGGCGCCCATCTTCTGGAGCAGCGCGATCGTGTCGGGGAACGGGCTCGTCCGCTGTTTGAAGCTCCACCCGTATCCTTCCCCGAGGCCGCCAGCAGCGGCGTCACGTCCGGCCCGCCGACCGGGATCGGCGGCAGCCCCGACAGATCGCGGCCCTTGGGATCGAGGTCACCGGTCCCAGTAGGCGGGCGCCCCTTGGGCTTCATCGTCGCGAGCGCCGGGTCGGCGCCGCGGGCGATGAGCAGCGTCATGGCGGCGACGTCATCGGCGTAGGCCGCGCGCCAGAACGGCGTCGCGCCCGCTTCGTCCAGGCCCGACTGGTCGAAGTCAGCCCCAGCGCTGCGATGCCCAGGACCTTGAACATGAACGTCCTCAATTCCACTGCCCTCTGACAAGCTTATCAATGGCTATTAGCTCGGCAGTATATAAGGAAACCGACAGCAAACTCTGCCTTATGCTTGCACTTTATCGCCACTAATTGTCCTTATTTGTCTCTTGTTCCAGGTCTGCCGACAGCCTGCGCAGCCGAAGTCACTTCGTGCGGACGGAGATCCTTTGCGGAATGGACGAGCAGCCTGCCGGCAGGCAGCGCCTGAGAAAGGCCCGGCGGCGAGGACCAGCGCGGTCGCCCTCGGGGGGAGACCGCCGCCCGTGCACGAAGATGCTCACGCGCCCGCCTCGAGTCGAGGCTGGCGGCGACGTCCGGGCCGGGCCCGGGATATCACGCGGTGCTGGGTGGGGAGAGACGACAGGAGGCGGCGCCGCCGGAGATTCCGGCGGCGCCCCTGGGAGAGACGCGCGAATCAGATGCCGTTCAGCCGCCGCACGACACGCACTTGTGCATCAGCTTGCCGCCCAGCTTCTCGACCAGGGCGATCGTCTTCGGGAACGGGTTGACCCGCTGGAACGGGCCGTTCGCCATGTCGGCGACCGTCTGCCCCTTGCGGTTGATGGCGTGGATGTCCGCCCCTTTCGACACGAGATACAGAATCATCGCGTTGTTCCCGACCGAGGCCGCGTTGTGCAGCGGCGTGTTGCCGTCGGCATCGCGCGCGTTCACGTTGGCGTGCAGATCCTCGACGAGGTACTTCACCGCCTTGAGCATGCCGGTCGGCGCGTACCGGTGCTGGTTGGCCGTGAAGCTCGTGCCGTACGCCTCGCCGGACGCCGCGAGCAGCGGCGTGATGTCCGGGGCGCCCACCGGCACCGGCGGGAGCCCTGAGTAGTCCTTCTTGCTCTTCGGGGCAAAGAAGCTGATCCGTGCCTTCGTCTTCTTGGTGGCGATATGCGGCTCCGCGCCATGGGCCACGAGCAGCTTCATCGCCTGCACGTCGTCCGCCCAGGCGGCCCGCCAGAACGGCGTGGCGCCCGTCTCGTCCAGCCCCGACTGATCGAAGTTGTACCCGGAGTACCAGACCTTCTCCTTCAGGCGGGCGTTCGGATTGGCGCCGCGCGCGAGCAGGTCCTTCATCAGCGTCAGGTAGCTCGTCTTCTGCTGCTCGTAGGAGGTCGGCTGCGGGTAGTCGGCCTTCGGCGCCCACTCGCAGTTCAGCACCGCGTAGAGCGGCGTCACGCCGTTGACCTCGGCCTGGTTCGGATTCGCACCGGCCGCCAGGAGCTTCTCGGCGAGATCGTAGTGGCCGTTGATGATGGCCATGATCAGCGGGCTCGTGTGGTCGCCCGGGTCGACTTCGTTGACGTCGGCGCCGTGGGCGAGCAGCACCTGCGTCGCGTCGGTGTACCCCTGGCGGGCGGCGAACAGCAGGGCCGTCAGGCCGCCCTGCGTGCCGACGAGCCGCGGATATCTCAGGAACGGGTTGCCGGCGGGCCGCTTGCCCTTCGCCCCGCCCCGGCCGGCCGCGGCGACGGGGCCGCCGCGGGTTGCCGGCCCCCTGGCCGCCACGGCACCGGGCCCCTTGGCCCCCGCCTTCTTGCCGAAGCCGCCAAAGGACGGCAGCCGGGGATCGTTCGGCTTCAGCTTCGTCCAGTCGAGCACCTTGCTCGTCGACTTCCAGTCGGCGCCGTGCGCCAGCAGGACGTTCATCGCGTCGGCACGGTCGTACGCCGCCGCGAGCATCAGCGCCGTCTCGTCGTGCACGCTCTCCCGCGCGTTCACGTTCGCGCCGGCGTTCAACAGGTCGGTGACCGTCTCGGCGTTGCCCGACGTCGCCGCCAGCATGAGCGGCGTCGAGCCGTGCGCGTTGGTCAGGTTCGGACTGGCGCCGGCCTTGAGCAGCGCCGCCACCACGCCCGCATGGCCGTCCTTCGACGCGATGTCGAGCGGGGTGTAGGCGCCGATCCGGGTCGCCGCGTCGACGTCGGCCCCCGCGTACAGCAGCATCCGGGCCATCGCGGTGTCGCCGTTCAGCGCCGCCCAGTGCAGCGCCGTCATCCCGTCGTTCTGCGGCGCGTTGACGTCGGCCCCCTGCTTCAGCAGGCCGGCCACCGCCGCCGTGTCTCCGCGCATCGCGGCGTCGGCCACCGGGGAACTGCCCGGCGCCGCCACGACCAGCGCCGTGGCGCACAGCACCCCGGCGAGGCCCAGGCACGCACCGCTCGTGAGTCTCCGAAGCATGCTCGCTCCCTCCGCCCGGGCTAAGCCGTGGTCGTCATCGTTCCCGCCTGCACCTGGTTCAGGTCGAGCGGCGCCGTGCTGTTGGTGAACTTCTGCTTCTCGACGCCGAGCGTCTGCAGCACCGACAGCCAGGCGTTCGCCAGCGGCGTGTTGTCGGCCGTCTTGATGTGCAGGTTCCCCTTCAGCCGGCCGTTGGCGTGGCCCATCAGGAAGACCGGCAGCCGGTTGTGGTTGTGCAGGTTCGAGTCGCCCATCGGCGAGCCGTAGATCAGCAGGCTCTTCTCCAGCAGGTTGCGGTCCCCTTCCTGGATGCCCTTCAGCTTCGCCGCCAGATACGGCACCATGCTCACGTGATACGTGTTGATCCCCTGGAACACCCGCAGCCGGTCTTCCTTCTCCTGGTGGTGCGACGTCGGATGGAACGACGCCGTCGCCGCCTTGCCGCCGGCGCCAGGGTAGACGCGTCCGGAGACGTCGCGCGACAGCTTGAAGGCGAAGACCCGCGTCAGGTCCGCCTGGAACGCCGCCGCGATCAGGTCCATCATCAGGTGCACGTGGTCATGGAACGTGTCGGGCACCCCGATCGGCGCCTCCGGCAGGTCCCGCGGCTCGCCGCTGCTGTTGTGCGCCTCCACGTTCTGGATCCGCCGCTCGATCTCCCGCACGTTCTCCAGGTAGTCGGTCAGCCGGACGCGATCCTGCGGCCCGAGCTGCCGCTTCAGCTCGGTCACCTGGCCGCCGATCCAGTCCAGGATGCTCGCGTTCAGCTGGCGCCGCTCGGCCCGGTCCTGCGGCGTCCCGCCCAGCCCGAACAGCTGGTTGAACACCGCCCGCGGGTCCCGGATCATCGGCAGCGGCTCGGTCGGCGACGCCCAGGCAATCGTGTCCATGTAGACGCACGCATACCCGTACGCGCAGCCGCCGCCCTGGTCGACCGGCTCGATGCAGAGCTGCATCGACGGGATCGCGCTGTCCTGCCCGTACTCCTTCGCGTAGATCTGATCGATCGACATCCCCGCATGGATGTCCGACCCTTCCGTCTGATGGGGGTGCGCCTGCGTGAGATACGTCGCGCTCGACCGGAAGTGGTCGCCCCCGACTTCCGGCGCCGCCCACGCCTCGGCCGCATGGTTCCGGGTGTTGCTGACGATCGTCAGGTACTCCCGGTAGGGCTCGAGCGACTTCAGGCTCGTCGGCGACAGGTCGAAGTTGTGGCCCGTGGCCGCCGGCGACCACATGTGCTGCTTGACGCCCAGCTGGGCGCTGCCGGCCGACCCGTGCACCATTTCCATGGCCACCAGCCGCGTCCGGTCCACCTGCTTCGCCGTCGTCGTCTTGGCCCAGGCCTGGCCGGCCGGCACCATCGCGTCCAGGAACGGCAAGGCCATCGCCACGCCCATCCCCTTCAGGACGGTGCGCCGGGACATGTGCTTCTGCGTAATGAACATCGCGTCCTCCCTAGAACCCCTTCTTCGCGTGCCCGGCTCGGCTGGTGCTGGCACTCAGCGTCCCCGCCTGGCTCATCCGGAAGGCGTCGCTGTTGACGACCCCAAGGACGAACGAGGAGAAGCGGTACCCGTTGAGTGCGGCCCGGTGAATCGTCGCCCGCACGGCCGGCATGTCGTAGTAGCGCATCCGCCGGCCGAGGGCATACGCCATCAGATTTCTCGTGAACACCCGCAGGAACGTGTCCCGGTGGGCGAGGATCGCCTGCTCGAGCCCGGGCAGGCCGTTCATCTTCGTGCCGTCGTAGAGCGTCGTCGACGCATCCACCGGCACGCCGTTGTCCTTGATCCGCCAGTGCCCGGTCGGATCGAAGTTCTCCAGCGCCAGCCCGATCGGATCGATGACCGAGTGGCACGACGCGCAGAACGGGTTCGCCCGGTGTTCTTCCATCCGCTGCCGCACCGACAGCGGCTGGCCGTTGGCGCTGACCGCGCCGGTCGCCGACAGCGGCGGCACGTTCGGCGGCGGCGGGGGCGGCGGCTGGCCCAGGAGCACTTCCAGCACCCACTTGCCCCGCAGCACGGGATCCGTCCGGTTCGCGACCGACGTCTCCACCTGGATGCTCCCCTCGCCGAGCAGCCCGCGGCGGTGCGTCCCGACGAGCGACACCCGCCGGAACTCGGAGCCCGCGACGTTCTTGATGCCGTAGAACGCCGCCAGCCGCTGGTTCACGTACGTATAGTTGGCCGTCAGCAGGTCGAGGACGTTCCGGTCCCCCTTGACGATGCTGTCGAAGAACAGCTCCGTCTCCCGCTTCATCGCGTTGCCGATCGTCGCGTCGTACTGCGGATACAGGAGATCGTCGGGATGGACCTTGTCGACATCCTGCAGCCGCAGCCACTGGTAGGCGAACCGCGTCGCGAGGGCGAACGAGCGCGGGTCCTTCAGCATCCGCCGCACCTGCGCGTCCAGCACCACCGGCTCGTGCAGCCGTCCCTCGGTCGCCAGCCGGACGAGCGTCGCATCGGGCGGCGTCGCCCACAGGAAGTACGACAGGCGCGACGCCAGCGCCAGGTCGCTGATCCGGTAGTCCTGGCCCGGCCGGACCGACACCGGCTCCCGCTCGATCCGGAACAGGAACTGCGGGCTGTCCAGAACCACCTGCAGCGCCGTGCGGATCCCCGCCTCGAATCCGCCCTGCGTCCGCCCCAGCCGATAGAAGTGCATCAGCGCGGCCAGCTCGCTCCGGGTGATCGGCCGCCGGTAGGCCTGGTCGGCCAGGTGGGTCACGATCTTCGTCGCACAGGGCGTCTCGTCGGCCGCCGCGATCGGCCGGCAGATGAAGATCTTCTGCCGGCTGATGTCGGTCGACACGCCGGTCACGCGGTACGGTCCGATGATGGTCAGCGTCCGCAGGTGCGGGAGCGTCGTCACCCCCTGCGCGCTGCCGATGTCCAGGTCGGCCAGCGTGTGCCGCTCCGGCTCGAGCAGGTCGTCGATGGCGCCGTCGGACCGCTTCGGAAACGCCGCCGACACCCGGTGCGGCCCCGCCGTGACCTCGATGGGCGGCGTCGTGATCGTCAGGCCCTGCGGATCGGCCTCGGTCATCCGCGGATTGATCGGCAGCAGCGCCACCCGGCGGCCGTCAATCGAAAGATCGATCGTCTCGCCTTTCACCGTCGAGCCGTACAACTGGCCGGTCGAGACGCCGAAGAGGAGCACCTTGAAGCGATACGTGCCGTCGGCCGGGAAGATGTTCACCACCGACAGCCCGCCGCGCGTCCCGTAGGGCGCGCCGGCCACGTGGTGCATCTGCGACGCCGTCGGATCGGCCGCGTAGCTGGTCGACGAACCGACCGCGCCCGGATCGCCGACCGCCAGCCGGCTGATTTCATCGGCCGCGTCCAGGTAGGCCTGCAGGAGCGTCGGCGAGAAGGTCTGCACGTTGGCGATGTCGTCGAAGTTGTGGCTCATCGTGTCCGGCGGCAGCCACTGGCTGACGTCGATGTTGAGCCCCAGCATCGTCCGGATCGAGTCGGCATATTCGGGCTGGTTCAGCCGCTGGAACACCCGGAAGCCCGGATCCGGATGGAGCGCCGCCTGCCGGTCGATGCGGTTCTCGAGCGACACCACGAAGGCGTGGATCGAGGCCGGATCCGGCCGCTTCGGCGCCGTCTGCGGCGGCATCATCCCCGCCCGCAGCTTCGCCAGCATCATCT
>Ga0307374_10008173_pt1 | contig 15715 bp, 14 predicted proteins | sample OX3MG_FD_202532 | JGI IMG/M metagenome (GOLD analysis project Ga0307374, IMG submission 202532) | Soil microbial communities from Risofladan, Vaasa, Finland - OX-3 | ecosystem: Environmental > Terrestrial > Soil > Coastal area > Acid sulfate soil | place: Finland: Risofladan, Vaasa | collected... | reverse complement strand
ACGCGAAATTGCCCCTGTCCTGTATCATTTTTATTGTGTGCTCCATTAGGCCAATATGCTCCTCGCTTCCCTTCCGGTTCCCCTGCTTTTGTATCATCTTGTAGGGCTGCAGGATGTGGTTCGCCTTCTCATTGAGCTCTCCATCCTTGAAATATCCCGAGTCCATCGCCCTCTGCTCAAGTGACGGCTTGCTCTTGGTACCGTATATCGTGGTGAGGCTTGTGATCCAGCCCTTGCCCTTTAGCATCTTATACGCTTCGGTGAGGCTCTTCTTCCTGTCAAAGGCGACAAGGAACCTGTACACGCTAACCGATGGAATCTCCAGCGTCTTTATCACGCTGTGGACGCCCTTTGAAGGCTTTGGCTCCTGCCTGGCATCGTAGATGCCCCCTATGTCCAGCCGCTTTATGCTCTCGCTGAGCTTCTTCTTCTCATCCTTGCTTATCCTGTCGACCTCCAGGTATGCGGGATGGGGGTTCCCGTTTTGTATCGCGTTCTGGTCAAAGAGCAGGCAGCTCCCCACCGGCATTCTGTGGAGTATGTCCTTCTCTATTTCCGTTAGGAAGAGCATCCTTTGTATCTTTATCAGATCATCCGGCTCGTCATAGGAGAGCACGAACTTGACCGAGGTGTTCGCAACTATTGCCTTCGGGAGGTCCTGGAGCAGTTGTGTCGAGATGAGCAGGCCAAAGCCGTACTTCCTCCCCTCCCTGACCACCTTTGTTATATTTGTCTCCTTGTTGTAGTAGTCCACTATCGCCTGGTAGGCATCATCTAAAGCGATGTAGAGCCTTATCTTATCCTGAACCTTGAACTCCTCGATTATCCTCTGCATTATCGTGTGGGTCACCAGCTTCTTCTCAATGTCTGTTAGCCCCTCCATGTCCACTATGTTGCAGGTCTTGTCGTAGTTGTCCCAGAACTCCTTTGGCTCTTGTCCAAATATCTCGTACGCCTGCCTCAATTTGTTGGTTATGTACCTGAGCTGCAGCTTCATCTCCTTGTAGCGCTCCTTCTCTGCCAATTCGAGCAATCTGTCGTGCAGGCTCCTTATGGTGGGCTCCTGGCCCTCTGTATGCATCTCAACTAGTGTCTCTCTTACCTTCTGCGCCTGCAGGTCTGTGAGCGCAAGGGAGGCCTGCAGCAGTTCAGATGCGATCCCGCACCTTCTCTCTATGCTCTTGTTGCGCAGCGCAAACGGGTTGATCCTAAGGTTTGCAGGCACCTTCCAGAGGTTTACATCAATCTCAGCATGCTTGTACGACCCCGACCAGTCAAGTATTAGGAAGGGGATGCCGAATCTCGAGTGGGACCTTGTGAGGAAGGTGAGCACCACGTTTGTCTTCCCGGACCCCGATGTCCCTATTATCATCGTATGGGGATTTGGCTCGCTCTTTGTCTGCAGGTCGTAGATTCCCTTGGATCCCGCCATCGCGATTGCCTTGACCGTTTTATGCGACTCCTCAGGGGCTATGTGAATCCCCTCCTTGTCCTCTATTGAGATCGGGTGCGGATATTCGTAGCCTATCGCAATCCCGTTGTGCCTGTGCCTCTTGAGCCTGTCAGAATTGAGGGCGTAAAGGTAGAATATCACAACAGAGCCTATGAAGTAGTACTGAAACGGGATAAAAAGAATGAAAATTGGGTAGATGAGTTGCAGTACAAAGAATGCAAGCAGGTGCTCCCTTACCTGCGCCACCCTTCCCCTGCCCTTCTTCACGTACCTAAAGAAATTGGAGGCTATTGCATCGTTTGTCTTGACTTTGGGGCCCAGCAGCGCGACAATGACTAGCAGTATGAAAAGGTAGAACCCGTAAAGTACGATGAACTCAAGAGTTGTCAAGCCCCCATCCAACCGTGTAGTTAGGGGCGTTGGAGATATTTAAGGATTGCTTTGCTGCTCGGCATCCCGCCTAATGACAAATCAGCTAGTTTCAAGGCAGAGAAAATAATCTATATGTGGAAGTGTCCGAACTCCTTAGCAGCATCTATGCTTCTTATTGGAAGCATGCCCACCAGAACCTCCTCTATCGTGCCGTATTCTGTATTTGTAATGTCATATTTCTTAAACAGTTTATTGTAGAGTAGAATCCCCCTCGAATACCCGATTTTTGGGTCATCATAAGCACCAAGTGTAAAGAAGTCGTATGCGCCGACAAGGTTGCTGCACATAAGAAATCTGTTAACTAATGGCGTTCGGTCATCTTTGGTGAAAAAATTTTTTGCAAGCTCTTCCACTCCCTTGTAATTTTGCGTGGGTACAAAGTTGTTGAACATTGTCATCAAGGAGATGTCGCTGCGCAGCCGCATCGTTATCGTGAATCTCTTGATGTACCCAAGCTTTATCAATTTGTTAAAATTGTAAACCGTTGTTTTATAATTCATACCAAGAGTCTTTGACAGTTGGTTGAAGGGAATTCTGGAATTTTGATTGAGCACCTTGAGCATCTCGCGCTCTTTTTTTGGAAGCTTGGCCTTTTCTATCGCCTCGCTTCGAACTGGCTGGAATCCAAGCCTTGAGAAGCTGACATCCGAAGTGTACCAACGCGCCTTATAGCTAGGCATAAGCTCGCTTCGCATTCTCATATCCCAGGTAAGATATTCCGGAAGGGAGTATGCATTAGCATATATGAGAAGGTCATAGGTTCCCTTTATCCTTGCCGCAAATTGAACAACATAGGTACGCGCAAGCGCGCCCCTTATCTTCTCATAATCGGGCTTCTTCTCGAACCTCACTAAAATTACATGCGGCGAGTCAAGGCCAAGTTTTGTGGCATCAAGACCTAACGTATAACTTATTTGAAAGGCCTGCTCGATCTTTTTGAGCCTCGATGCTATGGTGCTTCTTGACATCTTGAGCTCCTTTGCAATCTCGCTTACGGTTATCCTTGAATTGTTAGACAGGAGACGAATTATTTTCCTGGTTACCGGACTGTATTCCTTGTTGAAATTGCTCTCAAAATCATATTCCACATGCTTATCTTAGTCATTATGATATAAATATCTATCTTTCTTTACGACGTAATTTAATCAAATTTCTAATATTTTATGGAAAATATGCTCAAATTAACTCTGCTTAAATACCAGAAAAGATATATCATATATCGTGGTAAAAATGGAGGTAAAAATAAAAAATCAGATTCAAGAAAAAGAAAAATTTGCAGAAGCATTCAAATCAGTCGCCAGGGTTGCCAAAAGGGTAGGTAAGGACATCGCTTATCGTACCACAGAATTATCTAAAGACTTCATAGGCGGCCTCGCCATAAATCGTGGTTTTGATTTATTTGTGGGAAGTTTTGCGGCAACACTTGCAAGTGGATATTTCGCTATTGCGGGTGCAAATGTAGTACCCATTGAAATTTCAGTCCCAATCTTTGCGGCCGGAGTAACAATTAACCCTATTGCGTTACACTTGACATATAAGGAATTGGAAAAGAGGAGGGAAGCTGAATTTCACTGAGGAAGTGAATTTTGTTAAAAATATAAGTTGGTGAAAAACATGGAAGAAATAAAAGTGACCTTTAAAACTGAAATCAGGGCTGAAGATATAATGCCTACCGCTGAAAAGGTGGTCCAGGTACTTGGAACAATAACAAAAATAGAAGCTGACAACGACTGGGATGGAATCGCCGCTGCAATAATTGCGCGAGCGGAGATTGAGAGACTCACCGGAAGGATGGTCCCGATAAATGTCTCTGAGGCAAAGGTGGTCCCATCGGATTCAACCACGCTTGTAGTGGACAAGACTACCGATGGAGATGGATTTGTCATCGACCATCACAAGGGCAGCATTGTTCCAAAGAACTATCTCGCATTTAGCAACGACGGCACAGTACCTTCAAGCTCGCTGATGTACAAGATCCTGCCTGCCGAAGGCAAGACGCCTACTGCGTTGCTTCTGGGCGCGACAGGGGAGATTATGGACGGGCTGTACGCCAGGGGGGAAAAAGACGGGTGCGTAAAGGAGGCGCTGGAGAAGATGCCTTATCTTGCAGGCCGCTCGGCCCAAAAGAATCAGTTCTTCAAGCAGGAGGCGCTCTACCCGATAGCAGACATACTCGCTTTGCTGCCACTACTCGGCGAGAAGGAGGCGCTGGAGATAGGCCTGAGGCTTGACGCTGCAAAGATAAGGGGAGTAGATGACATTTTGGAGCTGTGCGATGGCGCACAAAAGGAGTCTGTAAAGAAGTACCTTGGCTTCATGAATAACTTCCCCTACGAGAAGTTCGTGCCCTCCAAGATAGGGGATTACGATGTGACAGTGGCAAAGGAGGGGGAGCTTGAATTCCCGATGCCAGCCCTTGCGATGATCCTAAGGGAGAAGCCAGGAAACTATCTTCTCTTCAAGAAGGATGGGACAGGGATGAGCATCAGGACGCAGGAGGATGCGTTCTTCCAGGAAGTGAAGGCGAAGCTTGGAGAAAACTTCAAGGGCGGAGGCGGCAGGGCCGGATGGTATGGGATACAGCTCAAAGAGCCGATAACCTACGAGCAGTTTAGCGAGAAGATGAAAGGAAAGGAAAAGGTCATGACATGATAGAAAAGAAGAAACTCGAGAGCACCCTTGACTTTAATGGGCTCGTTAAAGGAATGAAGCGCGACGGAACGATGGAAACTTTCAATGGAGCCATGAAGATACTATCAGAACATAAAGAAGACCTTACGCCAGTACAGCTCGCCAGTGTGGTAGAGCTAGCAAAGTGCCTGCGATGTGATAGAGTATATTGTGACCATCCCCGAAATTAGTGCATAGGAAGGTTTAAATTGTAGTTATAAGAGAAACTAAGTAAGAATATTAATAAGAATGGAATTATAGGAAACAAGGTAAGAATATGAATAAGAACGGAATTATCGGAGGGATTGTAATCATAGTGATACTTGTAGCGCTTGGTGTTTTTTACACAATGCAGCACACAGCACCTGCAACGAACAACCAACAGGTAACCATAAGGGTTTCATATAATAATTTCATTGACTCATTGCCATTTTGGGTTGCACAAAAGAACGGATATTTCAACCAGTCAAATATAACTGTAGTGGCTACAGCACAGCAGGACGGCTCTCTTGTTTCTCAAGCCCTAATTAGTGGACAGGCAGATGTTGGATTCCCTGTGGCTACCGCAGATCTCATGGTTGTTGAATCTAAGCAACCAGGAAACTTTAAATTATTTTTACTAGGAACTGAAACACGAAATGTTAGCAATGCAGAAGCACTGTTGGTAAGGGCCAATTCTTCATACACTTCAGTTGCGAGTTTGAAAGGCAAAAGAATGGGGACATTAGCTGGTCTTATTGGAATAGTATATCCACAATTAATTGTTGGTACAGCTTTTAATTCGATGAACATGAGCTACGTTACACTACCGCCAACGGGACAGATAAGCGCGCTTGCGTCAAATCAAGTTGACGCAATATGGACGGTGCAGCCGTTAATTGCACTCGGTGTAGCAAGTGGCACTGCAAAAGAGCTTCCAAACTCCACAGATGCGCGTTCGCTTAATCAGGATCCAATTATAGGATATGCATTCTCTACTAGCTTTGCAGCACAGAACCCGCAAACTGCTAAAAAGATAGTGGGAATAATTAACAAGGCAATAAATTACATAAGAACGAACCCTGTTGGTGCCGAACAGATACTTGCAAATGAAACGGGAGTGCCATTTAATACCATAGTAAGTGGTAGTATTGGCACCACTTTATGGACTGACTATATGCTTGTTAATCAAACCCAGAATGGTTTGAATGCCACACAGCTTCTCCAAGCAGCTGCAAATAGAATGCAGGCGCATGGATATCTCAATGGCTCCATCAACGTAAATAATATGATATATAAACCATAAATTCCGAGTGTTATGGGGGTGGGAGATAATGGTGCGAAGTATCATAGAGAAACTGTTTTTGGAACGGAAAGCAAGGATTAAGGTAAGAGTCGCTTATAATAACCTAATAAATTCATTGCCTTTCTACATTGCCCTTGAAAATGGCTACTTTGAGGCGGAAGGGATACAGGTGGAGAGTTCTCTTTATCAAAATGCCCCCGAAGTTACATCTGCACTTCTAAGTGGTAAGGCAGATCTTGGCATGCCGATAGCAACAGCGGAACTATTTATGGCAGAGGCAAAGGCCCCGAATAATATGGAGTTGTTTATCGGAATCGGGGAAACAAAAAAATTTCGGTTTTGGAGGATTTTAGTTAAAAAAGACTCAAAAATCAAATCTTTGGATGATATAAAAAATGTGAAGATAGGCACAATTACTGGAATAACTGGAGAGATTTATATAAAATTATTGTTCGAGGAGATTTTCGGGCAGAACAAAGCTAAAATAGTAAAGCTGAAGACTTCCCAGTGGCTCGCCGCGCTTAAATCTGGAAAAGTGGATGCCCTTTTCTCAGTAGAGCCGATTACAACAATTGCAATTAAAAGCAATCTGGCAAGATCGATAGCAGATGCACCCCTTGTCAAGTATTTTCATGAACCAATTATCCCAATTGGATTTGCTATGTCAAAGGAGTTTATCAGCAAGAATCCCGAAACGGCTGAAAAAATTGTGACAATCGTCAAAAAGGCGATTGTTTACATGAAATTGAACCCGGATCAAAATAAGCGTATTTTGGCTAAATACGCGGACCTGCCTGAAAGCTTTACCCGCGAAATACTGCCCAATGACATGATAGCTGGGGTATATGTTGATGCAAAACAATGGCAGGAAGATATACAATTTATCGCTAATCATTTGCACAGGAAAGGATGGATAAACAAAAAAGTTAATGTTTCCGATATAATTTACAAGAAAAGGCAAATTTCGTGATTTGATTGGGACAAAAACATTACCTTACGGTCAATTCCATTTCCAAAGCGTACACGAACATGCAGAAGAAAAGGCAGATTCTCGACCGCGTGAGCTTCAGTGCAAAAAAAGGCTCTTTTGTAGTGGTTTTTGGCCCAAATGGAAGCGGGAAAACCACGCTCTTTAACATACTGGCCGGGCTATCCGAATCCGATAGCGGATCTGTGCAAATAGACGGAAAAACGCATAGGCAGGCCAAAACAAGTTTTCTCTTTCAGAACTTTGCCGACACCCTTTTTCCGTGGAAAAATTGCCTGGATAATATCGCATTCCCGTTGGAACTCAAAGGGATTGATAAGAAAAAACGAAGGGAGAGTGCGATGGAACTTATGGGCAGGCTAGGAATAAGCATACCCTTCAATAATTATCCATATCAATGCAGCGGGGGACAAAAACAACTGACGGCACTGGCCAGATCGCTTGTGAGAAACCCCGATCTTCTGCTTATGGACGAGCCTTTCAGCGCACTGGACTATGACACGCGAGAGATGATGGAGAATAAGGTCCTTGAGGTTTGGTCAAAATTAAAGGTAACTACGCTGCTCATTTCCCACGATGTAGATGAGGCAATACTTTTGGCGGACAAGATACTTGTAGTCAGCAAGCCACCAACATATGTAGTTGATGAGATCGAGGTCAATTTGCCAAGGCCACGGTCAAGTGATGTAGTGGGGACCGAAAAATATTATGACATACGCAACAGGGTCATCAGCAGTTTCCTCAAAGGGGTTGGAAAATGAGCTTCATAAAAACCTTCTCGTATGGTATAATTGGATTTATAGTAATTATTGCTATTTGGCAAGCTATATTTTTCCTTGGAATATTCCCAGCGATATTAATCCCGGCGCCAATCTCCGTTCTGCAGATTTTATTTGAAATGTTTTACACTGGCTCGATATATCCGAACCTTTTTGCGACACTCTATCGAACCATTGGGGGATTTTTGGTGGCATTGGTAATTGGGGTGCCACTCGGGCTGTTGCTTGGACAGTACAAACTCGCATATAAATTGCTGCAGCCGATGGTTGAATTCTTCAGGGCAGTGCCTGCAACAGCTCTTTTCCCGCTCTTCATACTGTTTCTGGGACTCAATGATCTGTCAATCTTTGGTGCAGTGGTCTTTGGGACAGTTTTCATAATCATACTCAACTCGATGTACGGAGTGCACAATGCAAACAAGGCAAGGATGTTATTGGCAAGGAGCATGCAAGCCACTCAATTCCAAATTTTCAGCAAAGTGACCTTTTACGACGCGCTCCCTTACATATTTGTAGGAGTGCGACAGGCACTATCTCTATCGCTTATAATAGTTATAGTAACGGAGATGTTCTTTGGTTCTGCAACGGGTCTTGGATATCTAATATATCATTTCCAACTTCTTTATCAGACCTCCACGATGTATGCGGTCATAATATTGGTCGGGATAATAGGTTACCTGATTAACCTCGTATTCGTGCATCTTGAGAGGAGAGTGGTTCATTGGAGCGGGAAGTGAGAGAAAATGAAATTCCTTTGGTTGGCATGATTAAAACTCGTTTAAGACTCTCTTCAGTTCAAGCCAGAATCACTTAGAAATAAAGCTAGGCTCTATGCCTAACTCGTACATTTCGTGAATCAGCACTACGATATTGTGGCATAGAACTTTCAGTAGGAGTTCGTTGAGCTGTGCTGTTTCATTCCTGCTCCTTATCAAATCGGTGAATTTGCTCTTGATCATATTGAACGTGCTTTCCACGTTCGAGCGCTGGTGATAATGATGCATGAATTCATCTCTATTAAAGGCAAAATAGTTGAACATTCTGCGCCAGATGTGGTTGCCTTTGGGCTGTCCGCCCGTTCCCTTCCTGAATGGGATGAATGGAACTCCGCCTATCTCCTCGATGTATGCGAGGTTGTCCCTTCCAGAATACGCCTTGTCCGCGCTCATCTCCTCTATGTTGAAGCCCGCATCGTGCGTCTGCTTCGCCAAAGGGATAAACTGCGGTGAATCAGCGCTTCGGTTATTGCTCCCAACACCCACTTCCACGGCGGTTATGATGTTGGTCTTGACGCCGCAGCAAATATGCGCCTTGATCCACTGGTGCTCAACGTCCATCGCATGTTTTTCTCTGCAATACTCGCTGAATTTAGTGGTCCTGAAACCGGAACTGTCTATTGCGAACTTGGTTTCAACGCTTCTTAGCGGCATGGCTGACAATGTGATTAAATGCTGTATCACAGGGGTTAGCTTCTCATCCATCATGTAGTTGCTGACCGAGCTGAATGCGCATTTATGCGCAATGTAGCCCCTATCCAGGGCAATCTGCATATCCCCAACAAAGCGCCTTAACGAAAATGTGGAGTAGACCTTGAGGGTCGAGGAGAATACCATCTCCCTGGCGGAGAGCTTGGGCCTGCCGAAGTTGTAAAGGGATTCTTCGACATCTCCGCAAAGGTCTGAAAGCAGTTTCATAAACGTCTCCTGCTCCTTGGTCTGCGCGAGGTTGTAGGCGTGCCAATTTTGCGGCGCGCTTGGCTTGGTCATCTTTTCTATCACCTCCATCCCATCCTTTTTGCCGATGTGCTCTTGATACAATTCCACGCTCCAAATGTGCTTGCATTTCTGCTGCCTGAGATCGAAATCCGGACAGTCGCAGACCTGTTTATCCCCAACTAGCTTGACGCTGTAAAAAGTTCCGCGCGATTCGCTAGGTACGAGCCAACTGTTTACCAGTTTCCTTATCTTGCCTGTTTTTGCAATCTGCAGACCCTTGAATTTTCTCTCGTCCATATTATTCACTAAGTATTATGCAATACTATAATACTATTGTAAACCTATACATATATAAATACATACTACTATACTACTAACATGGGACGCAAGACGACGAGCATCAAGATAGATCCCGAACTTTGGAAGAGGGTAAAAAAGTTCTGCATTGATCAAGAAGTTGACGTTTCAGAATACCTCGAGAAGCTGATTAAGGAGGATCTAGACAAAAAGAAGGCTCCGTAAATCCCGAAAATGTCTAACAATTTTTTAGCCCAAAATGAACAAATAAATGTAAAAACAGGCACTTTGACTTTTTAGACAAAAATCGGACTTTTTAGACGGAAAATGACTTATTAGACAAGACCAAAGTCAGCGAAAGGTTTATATATCTATTCCTACATTAATTGATTACTTATTTTGATAAACTTTAAAAGGTTTACGATGCGTCTTCTAGGGCGCAAACAACGGATTTATACTGGTGGATTCAATGGCAAAAAAGCAAAAAGCTAAAGCGAAGGTTCTAACGAAGAAGACGTCAGCCAAGCCTAAAGAGGCTCAGGCGGGCATGGTCGAGGCGATGAAGAACCAGAATTCAAATATGTCACTTGCGCAGCAGCAAAACGAGATGGAGGTCGCTGACGTCAAGATCATAAGGGAGGCCGGACAGGCACCTAAGATTTCAACAAAGGCAAATAGATGCCCGAGCTGCGGAAGCTCGGATGTCATCTACGACTCCGAGAAGGGGGAACTCGTCTGCAACGCATGCGGACTGGTCATCGAGGACAATGTTACAGACTCTGGGCCGGAATGGAGAGCATTCGACGCGGACCAGAGAAACTCAAGGGCAAGGACCGGGGCTCCGATAAAGTACATGAAGCCAAACAAGGGACTTGTCACAGAGATTGACATGTACAACAGGGACATCCGAGGGGCAAGGCTGCCTTCGAAGAGGCAGGCTCAGCTCTACAGGATGAGAAAGTGGCACAAGAGGGCAAGCATCGCATCCTCAAGCGAGCGAAACTACCTGATTGCGCTGCCGGAGCTCAACAGAGTCGCTTCATATCTTGGACTTCCTGACAACATAAGGGAGAGCGCGGCTCTTCTCTACAGGCAATGCGTCAAGAACAACCTAATTCGAGGTCGTCCAATCGAGACTGTGGTCAACGCGGCGCTCTATGCAACCTGCAGAAATGCCGGAATGCCAAGGACGCTAGACGAGATCGCACAGATTTCGGGAGTCCCAAAGAAGGAAATCGGAAGGGCATACAGGGTTGTATCCCACGAGCTCAACCTCAAGATCCCACTCACGGACCCATCAAGCTACGTCCCAAGGTACGTCGCAGCGCTTAAGCTTAGCGGCGAGGCCCAGGAAAAGGCAGTCGCTCTGCTCAAGCAGGCGATGAAGAAGGGGCTTGTGAGCGGAAGGTCACCAACCGGTGTCTCTGCAGCTGCGGTATACATCGCAGGCGCTCTGGTGGGCGAGAGGAGGACCCAGAAGGAAGTGGCCGATGTCGCAGGAGTGACCGAGGTAACAATCAGAAACCGCTACCGCGAACTCAAGCAGGAGCTCAACATAGACGTCAACCTGTAAGGGTTGACCTCTTTTTATTTTTCTTTTATTTCCCTTTTATTTTAAGGTGCAAAAATGAGCTACAAGTTTGTTATCCCAATTCTTCTTCTGATTTATTCAGTATCCATGGCATCTGCACAGGGTTCTACAATAACTGCGACCAATTACACCTCATCTTATGCAAACCAGACAATCAACCAGACCCTCTCATACGTAAATCAGGTGAACCAGAGCGCATTTCTTATATTCTATCCGGACCTCGCTCAGGCGTACGCATATCTGGACCAGGCGCAGCAGGTTGCATCCGCATCCCCTTCAAGCGCAGTTGCATATTCGAATCAGGCATTCTCAATTGCCAAGCAGCAGTACTCAAGGATCGGCGTCTACAGATCGGCATCGCTGGTGATAATGCTGCTTCTCACCACCATCTTTATTGTCTGGCTATATCTGCTGATGAAGCCTGTTGGGAAAGTATCTAAAAGAAAATAGACGAGCTCTAATTATCCCTTGCCTTACAGAAGCTAAGAAAGTAATTTAAATTAGCTATTGCAATTGATATCGGTAAGATGCGTATCCCACGTGCCCAATCAGCAACAGAATACCTGCTCACCTACAGCTGGGCATTTCTGATTGCCGCGGTCGTGATTGCAGCCCTTTACTTTTTTGTCTTCGCCCCAGCCGGGATAACTCCGACTACCTGCACTTTCTCCTCAGGAACCTACTGCCATGACCTTGTCTTGGGATCATCATTGTCCCTCTCAAAGATGGCGATGCTTCTCTCAAACACAAATCCGTTTCCAATAATCAGTCCGGAGATCACCGTCAACATAACCGGGATCGCCCCGATACAGGGGACGTGCGTACCGTACTTTATCCTTCCTGGCGGATCGATAATCTGCAACGCCACAATCACACCTGCAATAGCGCAGTCCGCTCTTGCCGCGGGCAGGTTCACGGTCAGCTATATCCCTTGCCCAGGCGGCAATGTTTCCTTATGTAGTTCAAACCAGAGACAGAGCTTCCCTGGAGCTTTCAACACACATTCCTCCCCGCTTCTCTCCCCCATCACAGTCAACATAATACTGAGCACCCAGAACTCATCGCAGATCGCACTTTCATCTGTCAAGGACAAGTTGACTGCAAATGTCAAGCTTCTAGGAACTCCCCTCTCGGGAGCAACGGTTAACTTCACTACCAACTCGCTAAACGCAGTGCTATCTTCATCGGTTGTAACAACTGACGGGAGCGGCAACGCCGTTTCATATCTCTCTGATCCAGTATCAGAGAACGTTCTGGTTTCCGCATACTTCTCCAATTCCACCTCCAACACTATCGTCCAGTTCCTTCCAGCCGTCTGCTTCACTTTCTCCGTTGGTTCGGCCTCTCCATCCGCAAACGCTCTGACGATCGATGGCGTCGGATATGCATCATTCCCGCAGAACCTCTGCTATGCGCAGGGATCATCGCACTCATACTCCTTTGCATCAACTGTCGCCGGCTCCGCAGGAGTGCAGTACGCATTTAGCTCTGCAAGCGGCTGCGGGGCATCAGGACAATCTGGGACAATAACCGCATCTGCAAATTGCACGCTTACCGCAGCCTACACAACACAGTACCAGCTCACAACCTCCTCGAGCCCTCCTGCTGGAGGAACGGCGACACCATCCACACAGTATTACAATTCAGGAACGCAGGTGACGCTCGGTGAGACTCCAAACGGTGGGTACTTCTTCCTAAGCTGGACCGGCAGCGGAACGGGCAGCTACAGCGGAAACACCGCAGCTCCAACAATCGGTGTCAACGGGGTAATAACACAACAGGCTAACTTCTACTCAACATCTACGAGCACCACAACTTCAACTTCGACAACCACAACAACCACCACAATCAGCCCTACGACCTTCAATCCACAAAATGGAAACTATTCTGGAGATGTAATATACAGTTCTCCAACAACACTTAACGGGGGAGTGGTTTCATCCAACATGATTCTTGTGCAGTCAGGGGTTACGGTAAATGAATGCGGCAATTACCTTCAGGGCAATGCCGAAGTGATAAATCAAGGGACTATAACAGACACTTGCAGCGGAGGCGCAGGTGGGGGCCAGGACTCTACAGGCAGCGCGGGTTCAACAAGAACCAGTCAGTACTTCAGCCAGACCCTACACGGCGGCCATGGAGGCGCAGGCGGCGGAGCCGGAGGCGGCGGAGGCTCAGGAAACTCACAGGGATGCAGTGATTGTGCAGGCAACGCCGGTTCAGGGGGCAGAGGCGGCGGAATTGTAGAAATATACGCAGGAATATTTAGCAATCAGGGAACAATAACCGTGCCAGGTCTGGTGGGAATTGCTGGCGGCGGAGGGGGTTTCTGTGCGTGCAACTGTCCTGGCGGCACTTCTGGCGCAGGTGGAGGCGGTCAAGGAGGTGCGGGCGGAACTATTATGATAGGTTATGACACTACTGTTACATTTGGAACACTTACTCTGACTGCTGGAGGAGCAGGCTCAGGAGGGCCTGGCGGAAGCGGTAGCGGCGGCGGATGCTGCACCTCAAGCGGCGGCGGAGGGGGGTCAAACGGCGGAGCCGGAGGAAATGGCGGAGCAACCTTTGATTCAAGATGCAGCACAGGTCCGGGACCAGGTTCAGGTGGGCCCGGCGGAAATCCAAGTGGAGTTTCACCTGCTTCGGGAACCACCATAACAATGTCTGGATGGGTCAACTAGTTTATCATGAGTTGATCTCCGATAGAGATGTTCCATTTGTCTGCGAAACCTGATTTTACCTCTATAACATAATTTGCAAGAGCATTTGGTGTGTAAATTGTGCAGTTTGCCGCATCAAAGCAACTTGAGGCATTTCTGACAATGTAAACGACCTCTCCTGTCGTAGCATTTCCATCTATCCACAACATGTCCAAGCTTGAGTATGTGTCCATCATCCAGAATGGGTATATCGCTCGGTTCGGGAATACAAAAAGCATGGTTGTAGAGTTGCCTATTGTCTTATTCATCAGCCCGTTTTCCCAACTTGACTGGTTTGTCGCAACGTAAGTTATTGCAAAACTTTTGCCGTTTATTTCAAATGAGGAATAACTTGGAGCAGAACTTTGCTGTGATGCATTGTGATAAACCACAAAAAGCATTCCAAGGACGAGAACAACCACTGGCAACAATTCCCTCATTCACCAAACCTAGTCTCTATCCCGTTATATAATTATTTATACCTGTAAGAGTATACAAAATAGTTACCCGATGGTTGGATGAGGATACTTCAGCAGCACGTAGAGTTTATCGAGTACGAGCCGATAAAGAAGGAGATCGCCTCAGCCGAGGAAGCCGAAAAGAAGAAGGTCAAGTACGAGGACATAGTGGTCCTCTTCACAACAGTTGAGAAGGGAGACGACGAGGCAATTGCAAAAAATGCGATTGAGGACGTTGCAAAGTTCCTCAAGAATTTGGGCAAGAATACGATTCTAATTTACCCTTATGCGCACCTGAGCAGCAACCTTGCAAAGCCCCAAGACGCGATGTCCGTGCTCAAGGCGATGGAGTCGAACGCAAAGGAACTCGGCATAGTTGTCCACACCTCGCCTTTCGGCTGGAACAAGCAGTATTCACTTAAGATCAAGGGGCATCCGCTCGCGGAGCAGTCCAGAAGCTATCCCAAGATTTCATCGACGTCAGCAGCCAAAGTGGAAAAAACTGTAAAGCCTCCGGAGAAACATGAGAGGAAGCCCAGCGAGGATGAAATGTTTGCAAGGATTAGAAAGAGCGACTTCGCAGGACTTCCGGAAACTGACCACAGGATAATCGGGGAGCGGCTTGACCTCTTCAGCTTCCAGGAAGTTTCCCCAGGAATGGTCTACTGGCACAACAGCGGCGTTACGCTCTTCAACACACTAAAGAATTTCATCAGGCAGGAGCTCGCAAAGCAGGACTACCTTGAGATCAGCACTCCTGCCCTTGCCAACACCGTGCTTTGGGGAGTGAGCGGGCACTCGGATCACTACAAGGAGGATATGTTTCTGACCAAATTGGGCGATGAGGAATTCGGACTCAAGCCGATGAACTGCCCGTCCACCTTTTTGGTCTACAAGTCAAGGAAGTGGAGCTATAGGGAGCTTCCTGTCAAGATGTCCGATTTCGATCCACTCTACAGAAACGAGTTGAGCGGAGTTGCAAGTGGTCTGTTTAGGGTGAAGATACTTACACAGGATGATGCACACATCTTCACAACCCCAGAGAAGGCAGAGGAGACCGTGAAGGAGCTCCTAGAGCTGCTAGAAAAAATGTACAAGATCTTTGGCCTCTCGCACAAGCTAAAACTATCCACGATGCCCGAGAGCCACATGGGCAGCTCGGAGGAATGGAAAGCTGCGACAGCAATACTTGAGAATTCCATGAAGTCAATGAAGCTTAAGTACGAGCTAAAGGAGAAGGAGGGATCATTCTACGGCCCAAAGATAGACGTCGACATAAAGGACTCGATGGGCAGGGAGTGGCAGTGCGGCACAATCCAGCTTGACATGCAGATGCCAAAGCGAT
>Ga0307374_10008170_pt1 | contig 15716 bp, 14 predicted proteins | sample OX3MG_FD_202532 | JGI IMG/M metagenome (GOLD analysis project Ga0307374, IMG submission 202532) | Soil microbial communities from Risofladan, Vaasa, Finland - OX-3 | ecosystem: Environmental > Terrestrial > Soil > Coastal area > Acid sulfate soil | place: Finland: Risofladan, Vaasa | collected... | reverse complement strand
GCTCTGCATCCCTGGGCTGGCCCGACTTCTTGGACTTGGTGCGCAGCTGTTCGCGCAGCGTGTCGTGGATGAGGTCCAGCGTCCCGTCCTCGCGCCAAGCGACGAAGTACCCGTAGACCGTCCGCCACGGCGGGAGGTCCCGGGGCAGCATGCGCCACGCGCATCCTGCGCGCGTGAGGTACAAGATCGCGTTGACGATCTCGCGCTTTGCGTGCAGCGGTGGCCTTCCACCCGGTGCGACGGGCACCGTCTCGGGCAAGAGCGTCTCGATGATCGCCCACTGGCGATCGGTCAGATCGCTCGGATACCTGCGCTTCGACGGCACTCCGACCATTGCAGCGCGTGCGGGCACAGATCGCGAGCACCACGCGATGCCAAACGCGCTGGTCACACGAATATTTGGAAAATTCCCCAGAGTTCTCGCCTACGAGACCCTGATTCTGGCCTACATCTGCGCGTCAAACCAAAGAGTGGGTTATCAAACACGTTCTTAAAAAGAGCTGGCGTGTCCTTGCGGCTCAGATTCTCTTAGCTTGTCAGCTAGCGCCTGACGTCCATGGCCATACGCATGTAGCGCTCGGCGTCGATGTGCACAAAGCGCGAGTTTGCACCGAAGCCGAGGTTCTCGCCTAGCAGTGCCCGAATCTGTGGCGAGGCGCTTGCTCGGAAATCGTCCGTGAGGTAGCGGAAGTCGTGGACCGGTCGGTATGCGAGGCGCGTATAGGTGACGTGCAGCACAACTCGTTGACCCGGTTCCGTTCTTGGGTAGTTGCCGTGCCACACGGCGCCATCCCAAAGCACTACCGACCCGGGCGGGCATTCAACGGCGATCGCTCCTTCGAGAGCTCGGCCTTCCTCGGGGGTCGGGTTGCGTCGCTGCCGCTGCGTTCCCGGGATGATCATGAAGGCACCGTTCGCTTTGGTGAATTCGTCCGTCACCCAACATGCGGTCAGGTTCACCAGGTGCTCGGGGAAGGGCGCAGGAACCTGACTCTGGTCGCAGTGCAACCCGAGCGCACTACCAGCGGTTCGGACGGTGGCGAGCACAGAGCTCAGGGTGCACCCGTGGCCGCAGATGTACTCAGCAAGCGCCAGCGCTGCGGGATGCGTGCATGCCTCCTCGAACACTGGGTCCTCACCGAGGGGCGTAGCGAAAGCGAGGTCGAAGCTCGCGTTCGGACCTGGAGCACCTTCGACCGCTCGAAGAGTCGCAGCACGGATCCGGTCAGTCAGTTCTCGATCTACCTCGATGATCGTGTAGCCGTTCACACGTAATTCGTCGAGGTTCCGCCTGAGGCCGAGCTGCTGGATCGTCGGCGCCAATTCGTCAGAAATGCCGTACATCGGTAGCTGCTCCCACGGAGCCAGTGTTTCCTGCATCCTCAATTCCTCTCCCTTGCGGAATGGCTTCAGTATGCTACCTTATCGTTCAACGTTGAAGGAAAATCATGGCTCCACGTCCAATCAAACGGCGAGGGGTGGGGAGGACTTGTGGAAGGCAGCGCAGAAGTGCACGTCGACCCGATTGCCGAAGCCCGAGACGGCTGGACCGCCGCAGGCTGGGGCTCAACAGCGTTGGCAATGGCCAACATCACGGCGATCATGCGGGTGCAGCAGATCTTGCTGGGACGAATCAACGCGGTGCTGCGTCCGTACGGTCTGAGTCACGCTCGGCTCGAGGTGCTCATGGTGCTGCTGACCGGGCCCGATGGTGGGTTGCCGCTCGGCAAGCTCGGCGCTCGCCTGCAGGTCTATCCCGGAGCGGTCACTAGCGCCGTCGATCGATTGGAAGCTGCCGGCATGGTTCGCCGCGCCCGACACCCCACTGATGGTCGAGGCACCCTGGCGATGATCACCCAGCGCGGGCGGAGGATCACGCTGCGAGCCATCGAGGATGTGAACGCCTTGGTGTTGGAGCCCTTCTCACCCGACGGTGCGGCGGGCGAGCAGCTGTTCGGACTACTCCGCGAGATCCGCGCCTCGGCTGGCGACCTCGACCTAGTCGACGCGGAGTCGGCCGCCTAGTCCCGGGCGAAAAACCGAACGAGGGTTCATGGCGAAGACAGCGACGACGAAGCGGCGAGACCCCGACGATGTGCGCCGCGCCCTCTCGTCGTGGATGGTGCCGCGGCTGGATGGCCGCAGTCTCGACACCCTCGACGTTGCCTTTCCCGAGGGGCACGGATTTTCGAACGACACCTTGATGGTCGATGCCGTCGTCGATGGTGTTGCGATTCCTCTGGTTGTGCAGGCCGCGCCGATGGGCGAAGGCCTATTCCCCGATTATCAGATCGCTCGCATGGCCCGAATCCAGCGGGACCTCCGGCAACACTCCGACGTGCCGGTTGCAACCGTGCGCTGGCAGGAGGAAGACACAGCACCGCTCGGGGCTCCCTTCTACGTCATGGACCGAATGGACGGTCGCGTTCCCGATGAGTCCCCGAAGGCGTACCACGCCGCGGGCTGGTTGTTCGAGGCTCGCTCGGACGATCGCAGGCAGCTATGGCTGTCGATGCTCGATGCCATGGCACGACTACACCGGCTCGATGTCGCGCCGGAGTTCGAATACTTGACCGAGACGAGATGGGGGATGCCCCTCGATGCTGATCCGGCGGCGGCGCGTATCCGTCAGTGGCGCGACTACACGATCTGGGCCTCGGACGCCGATGATCCCCCGCCGAAGTTGATGGCTGTGTGGGGTGCGCTGGCCTCGGCTCTGCCGCCCCGGGCCGGGCGGCTGTCTATCGGTTGGGGGGACGCCAAGCTGGGCAACATTATGTTCCGTGAGTTCGATGCCGTCGCTCTCCTCGACTGGGAGCTCTGCGGCGTAGCTCCGGCGGAAGAAGACCTCATGAACCAACTCGCCGTCGACGCGGTGTTGGCGGATGTCTTCGGCGTCCCGCGCATCGACGGGTTCCCGCCCCGGGAGGAGTCGATCAGCCTCTACCAGGAGCTCTTGGCGCGGGAGATGGTCGGCACGAACTGGTGGTACGTGTTCGCGCTGGCGAAAATGGCGGCGGAGATCCATCGGATTCTGCGGCAGACCCGCAAACTCGGCGGAATGCACAACGACATCGACCTCGAATCGGTGAACAGCGCCATGCCCCGGCTCCTACGGGAGCTTGAGACGCTGTAGACGCCCGCACGAACGACTATATAGGAGGCTCCATGCCTGACCAACCCATCGCAGATCGCCTGAAGGCGTATGGAACCCGTCTAACCGCGGATGACGGGTTCCACGTCCCGAAAACACTCGACTACTTTTGGACCGAGACGAACTGGTTCGCTTTGGTCATCCCTGACAAGAAGATGACCCTCCAGCTCTATCCGTTCTTCCAGCCGAATCTCGATGTGTATTCAGCGGCCGTCTACATCTGGGATGACTCTGGCGATCAATGGTGGAACTGTCGCTACGCCAAGAACTTCTGGCACCTGCCTTTCCCAAAGCAACCGCTGTACGACCTCGAACTGCCTAACGGCCTGCGGTACAAGACCCTGGAGTCTCTCCAGAAGTACCGCATCGGCTTCGACTGCCCGGACGGCGAGGACGTACACCTCGACGTCACTTGGGAGGGCGTCGTCCCCGCCAATCGCGCCGCCTCGGGGATCCACATGGACCAACCCGGACGCATCAGCGGGACTCTCACGCTTGACGGTCAGGCGATCGACATCGACGGCGTCGGCTTCCGGGACCGAACGTGGTCTCCCCGCACGCAGTTCGGACAGGGCGTGGGTCCGTTCGCGTCGATGGGTTACACGTGGGGAACGTCGCTCACGTCAGACGATGGATTCTTCCTACTGTCTGGCAACCTCAACGACCGGTACATGGAGTACTCACTCCTCGATGGAATCCTCTTCCGCGATGGCGATGTCGCCAAGTTGAAGGGCGCCACGCGCACTATCGTCGAGCGGGACGCCGAGGGGTGTCCCGTGGGGACGATCATCGATGTCGTCGACGAGAAGGGCCGAACCGCCCATATCGAAGGCACGAACGTCAACCGCTTCATCGTCAACCTCTACCCGAGTCTTCTTGTTTGGGAGTGCCAGACCCAATGGACCATGGAAGGCATCCGATTGGTGGGCGAGGACGAGGACAACTGGGGAATCCACGACTTCCGGCGGTTCCTACGCTCGAAGAGGGAATCTCGATGACGAACGCCCGGCCCGGCCGTGCTGCCTATCGTCGACTATTTTGCGGAACGCCTGTTCGTCTTCCAATAGGCAGGGGTGGATCACGAGGTGGCTGATCAGACGCTTTACAAATACGCCGACTCCTTGTGCCACGAAGTGAATAACGCCGGCAAGCCCTGTGTTCCCGTGCCCTAAGTAGCGGATCGACGCGTGAAGACACCAGCTGCCAACAAGTCTCCGAGAAGGGCTACGAATGTTCATTCTGGTCGGCTGGAACTGACCGCCCGGTGGTCGCGGTCAATGCCTGGACATGGTCAGCGCGATCTCGGGCGGATCCGCTGTTGGCGACGGTTAGGTCTGTGCCAGCGGATGCGCCCGGAAGAACGCGACGAGATGCGCCGTGACGGCGTTGGGCCGCTCGGGCAAAATTGCATGGCCGCAGTTCGGGATCTCCACGTAGGTGGCACGCTCGCCCAGTGCGACGGCAACCTCACGCCCCACTTCAGCGGGCGCCATCGCGTCCTCGAGTGGCTGAATGATCAGGATCGGTGCAGAACCTGCTCGCCACCACTCATCGGGTCGTTGTGCCGTCAAAGCGCCGAATGTAGAGGTCGGCCACCACCCGTCCAGCCACGAATGAGGGTCGTTGCCCCGAGCGAAGAAAGCCAGGCGCAGCGCGTCGAGCCGTTCGTCTTCGGAAAGCGTCTCGTCATGGCAGCGCGGGAAGGCAGCGAGCACCTCGTCGCTGACGGGGTGTGCGTCGAGGCTGTGGCCGCCGCAGGGCATCACACTTACTGTCGCCGTGACCTCGGGCCGGTAGGTCGCTGTCGCCCGCACCACAATGTTTCCGAGGGCGTGACCGACGATATGCGCATATCCGCCGCCGAGCACTTCGACGACCAGCGCTACGTCGTCGGCGAGGTCGCGAAGGGAAATCTCGGGGGGCGGGGGAGTGCTGCCCCCGGCGCCCCGCGGGTTCACGGCGAACGATCTGTATCCAGCTTCGGCAAGCAATCGTTGGATGGCCCCGAAGTCGACTGCGCCCCGCATGGCTGACGGTAGGAGCACCACCGGCTCGCCATCCCCTTCCACGAGCACCTCCAGCCGCACTTCGCGGTCCTCATCCTCGACATATGTTGTATTCACCATGGCGGCCCATTATTGCGTTTCCTTGTGCCGGGGCACGGACGGGCTCCGGAAGGCGACGGATTACCATGCCGAGGACCGTCCAAGTGGAGGTTCGTGTCCATGGAACGTTGTGCCGACCAAGGAGCGTCACGGGGCATAAGGATGCGGCAATGCTAGATCTCGTTATCAAGGGAGGGACTGTTGTCGACGGAACGGGTGCCGATCCCGTGCGCGCCAACGTTGGAATTCTTGACGGTCGGATCGTCTTCATCGATTCCGAAGGCGGCGAGCCCATTGATGCTCGGCGGACGATCGACGCCGACGGTCTCGTTGTGGCTCCGGGATTCGTCGACATACATACGCACTATGACGCGCAGTTGTTCTGGGACCCGGCATGCACGCCCTCGTCGTTGCACGGGATCACGACGGTGTTTTGCGGCAACTGCGGATTCTCGATTGCACCGCTCGGCGATGATCCCACGTACATCATGCGGATGTTGTCGAAGGTGGAAGGTATCCCCCTTGAGGTGCTGGAGACCGGAGTTCGATGGAACTGGAAGTCCTTCGGCGACTATTTGGATCTTGTGCAGGCCGCCGGGACGGCGGTGAATGTAGGGGTATCGGTGGGTCATTCGGCGCTGCGCCGCTTCGTGTTGGGAGAAAATTCCCACCAGCGGGGTGTGGCGGCCGCTGATGTTGCGGCCATGCGGGAAGTGCTGGCAGAGGGCCTGGCCGCCGGCGCTGCGGGATTCAGTTCGTCGTGGGGAACGCACCATCTGGACGGCGAGGGGAATCCGGTCCCTTCCCGCTTTGCGGACATGGGTGAGCTGGTTACGCTGTCGGAGACCCTGGGTGACTTTCCCGGCGCTCAGCTTGAGTTCATCCCCACGAACGAGCGGTTCGAAAAGATGCACTGCGAGGTGATGACGAATATGGCCCTCGCTGGTAAGGCCACGCTCAATTGGAACGTCCTGGTTCCGCACAACTCCGATTGGGTCGAGAATAGGATGAGCGCTTCGGACCACGCCGCCGCGCGCGGTGCCACCGTGGTGGGATTGACCTATCCCGACGTGATGTCGACCCGCATGTCGTTCATGGCAACCGGATTCCACGCGACCGCGGGTCTCGATACGATTCCGGGCTGGGCGCCGATCATGCGGCTGGGCCGAGCCGAGAAGTGTTCCGCGTTCAGGGATCCCGCCGTGCGAGCCCTGCTGCGCAAGGGAGCGGACACACCAGAGGGGCGCGCTCGACGGTTCGGGTCGATGATGGTCGCCGAGACCTATAGCCCTGACAATGCGGCGTACGAAGGTCGGCGGATTGAAGAGATTGCCGTCGCTGCAGGACGAGACCCTATCGATACGTTGCTCGACATCGTCGCCGCCGATGAGTTGCGGACCTTATTGTCGTCTGATCCACGCGCCGCAGATACCGAGGCCTGGGCGACACGCGTCGCCACCTGGAAGGACCCGAGGGTGATCATCGGGGCATCCGACGGCGGAGCCCATATCGACGTGCTCGCCACGTATGACTACCCGGTCCGCTTCCTCGCACGGCAGCGCGAACTTGGCGTGCTACCTCTCGCTGAAGCTGTCCGGAAGCTGACTGACGTTCCAGCCGGACTCTACGGCGCTACGGATCGCGGCCGGCTGACCCCCGGCTATTGGGCGGACGTCGTGATCTTTGACGCAGCCACAGTAGGCCCCGGCCCCCTGGAATGGCGAGAGGATCTCCCATCTGGAGCTGGTCGTCTCTACAGCGAGCCCGAGGGGATCCGCCACGTCATGGTGCGAGGGACCGATATCGTCGCCGGCGGAAGCGTCACCGGCGAGACCCCTGGTCAGCTCTTACGCATGCACAAAAGCTGATCATTCCAAACCGAGCCGAGCCAGGCAGAAGGGACGAAGGAGGTCGGCACCCGGGGCGGGTCGTTCTTCAGTCAAGGCAACCCGAGCGCGCCTTTGGTGTCGTCGCTGCTGTATTCGAGCAATCTGTCGGCGTCCGTGGGCATGTGGCTGAAGTGCCCGTAGGCGGGTACGTAGGGTATTTCGTCCGGCATGGGCAGGTATCTCTTTCGATCCATGGCGGCGGCGATCGCGGGAGCCAACCGTTCCGCCTTCTGCGCTTCGCGGCGATCTTCGTCCTCGACGAATTCAGGCATGATCTCGCGAGCGAACAGTTCAAGTGATCGGCAGTTGGCATCATGATCCAGTTGGCCGGCCTGATGCAGAAGCAGCACCTGGTCGACGCCGGCCACGCGCAGGGCACGCAGGTGTTCTCGGATCATCGCGGGGGTGCCGATGGCGCTCGTCGGGCTGTCTCCCATGTCAGGCAGCTCGCCCTTGACAGCGAGGAACTCCTCCCACGAGTTGCCGCGTCCCGGCTGCACGCTGCCGTTGAGGTAGTACTTGCCGATCGAATAGCCGAAAAATCTCAGATTCTCGCCATTGCGCCTGGCTACCTCGGCATCTCGGTGGCAGTGCATTGTGGCGAGCACCGCGATGTTCGCGTTGACCGCGTGCCCGATCGGTACACAGCTTTCGAGCGTTCGATAGTACTGGTCGACGAGGATCTTGGCCTGCTTCCCGCCGACGACATTGAATCCGAGGCAGCCCACTCCGAGTTGGGCGGCCAGGTCGGGCTTGCCCGCCACCCACACGGGTGGGTGTGGTTTCTGCACCGGTTTTGGCACCACGTTGCGGCACGGCATTGTGAAGAACCTGCCGTCGTAACCCGGATATGGCGTCATCACCATCATGTTGCAGACCTGCTCGACTGCCTCGAGGTACGCCTCCCGTTTCGTCGCGTTGTCGACGCCGTAGCCTTCAAGTTCCATCCGTGATGAGCTCTCACCGGTGCCGAACTCGACCCGCCCTCCTGACACTTGATCCAGGGTCGCGATCCGCTCGGCGATATGAGCTGGGTGCATGAACCCGGGCGGCATGCACGCGATCCCGTGACCAATGCGGATCCGTCTCGTGCGGGCTGCAGCGGCTGCGAGCCATACCTCGGGAGCGGACGAGAGCGCGTGATCATCTAGGAAGTGGTGTTCGACACCCCACATGTAATCAAAGCCCAGCCTGTCGGCCAGCTCCACATGTTCCAGCGCCTCCCGGAAGCACCGAGTCTCATCGCCTTCGCGGTGCGGGAACGGCAATTGAATCTCATAGAACACACCGAACTTCACGAGGCCGTGGGTGTGCGTCTCGGTGGCGGTCCCCAATTGGGATAACGCTCGTAGTGATCGCCTCTGATCAGGATCTCGAAGATGCCGTGCCCAGTCATGTTGGCCAATTCGAATTCCATCAGCTGGTCGATGGCCACGAGATTGGACTCGATCTCGTCAAGCTCGATCGGATCAGTGCTATTCCATTTGTAGTGGGAGAGTCCGTCGTTCATCTGGCGCCGCGATGGGCCCGCCCCGTAATTGGCGTTGACGTCCTGATGCCTTGCGTGTGCGGTCACGCGGAAAGTCTCGCCGTCCTCGTCGACAAAGACGACATCGGCGTGTAGCGGGCGCTTGCGGTCCCCGTCAAAGGTGACGTCGTGCTGAAACGCGACGAAGCGCTTGGAGAGGCTGCCATCATCGAAGGTGAAGCCCCCATCGACGTACTGGACCGTTCCATCGGATGATTCCCATACCCACGCTTCGATCGCCCGGTCCTCGAAGACGGCCTCGAACCAGAGCCAGAAGTCGACATCCTCCGAAGCGCGGACTCCGAAGGTCCGGTCGCGCCCCCCGGTGAAACCGTCCAGCGAGATCCGCTCCCCCTCGACGCTCACCCAGCCCGTATAGCGAGCGGGCTGCTTGATGTGGAACATATCGACAATGACGCGGCCATTCTTACGGATCGTGATCGGTAGGAGTTCCCACATCGGAGCCCGTGCTTCATAGTGCAGCTCCCATTCGATGTTCGAAGCATTGGGCCCGAGGTCGAGTTTCCAACGCTTGAGCGGCTCCACACAGGTCCACCGCAGCGGACCCGCAAAGAGGTCGCCTCGGTCGGTCGTGCACTTCCGCACCGAATCGAGATCCCAGTGTCGCCCGTCAGCGAGACTCACCTTCGCGTAGCCGTGGGCACTCTGGGTGTTGGGGTTGTTGCCGTAGCCCGTGACCAGAAGGACCGTGCCGTCGGGTGAGTGAGCATTGAAATAACACCTGTCCGACCAGCTCTTCTCGGTGTCGTTGACATGGTCAATCGGTCGCGGTAGCTGGTGGATGAAATACTCATCCCACGGCCCATAAGGCATGAATGGTCCTTTCGAGACACAGAAATACGACGCCCGCCTCAGGCGGTTCAATCGGTGTTGTGGTCACAACTATTCGTTGGAGCTGGTTCCTGCCTTTACGCTTCCGCCCACGGTGGCGGCGCGCCATGCGACCCACTGCTCGGCGTGCTGGTCGGCCACGACACCCATCTTTCCCAGTCGTTCGACCTGCCCGCCGGGGATGGTCATGTCGAAGCTCGTGCGGGTGCGGAACTCCAGCACTGTGACGCCGTCCGGTCCTGCTTCATAGGCATAGGGAGCTCCAGCCGGGACGAAGAAACCGTCACCCGCACGGAGAACCTGCGCACCCATGACGATCGAACCTTCGATGACGTGATACAGGCAGTCGGCATCGTGACTGTGGCGGGGGAGGACGTAGTGAGGCGCAAACCACGCTTTTACGAGGCTGTAACCATCGGCATCTTGACCGCGGAAGAGAACGGCGTCATGTCCTCCGAGGACGATGTTAGTCGATCGTGGCCCCTGGGCGGCGAGAGACTTCTGGTCTTCAGGATCGAAGGCCGGCGCGGACATCGTTCCGGACTCGAAGAGACCAGGCGCACCTTCCCCGCGGTACAAGACGATGCCGCGCCGTCCCGGAATAGCCGCTCTTTCGGTACTCGACTCGTCCACGTCGCGTTCCTCCTGTAGTGGGCCCCGTGCTCCTTTGACGACGGTAACCCAATTTCGACATCGACTTCAATTGTCCTTCTCCACCGAGAAGTCGAGGAGGGATCGGAGGCGCTCGAAGGAGGGAGTGGCTACGTTCGCGAGCGAGGTGGTAACAGCCGCCGCGACGTCCATGAACGCCACCTCCGACGCCATAAGCCCATCAACGGAGAAGCGGATGAAGAACGCAAGCGGGAAGGTCGTGAGGGAGGACGTATCCGTGCGGAACGTGTGCAAGAGACCATCGCCGGCGACGACATCAGTATCGACGACGAGGTCATCGAGTGAAACCCAGAGCATCACGCCAATTTCACCCTGGCGTTTGATCCCGTCCACCATGTCGCGCCCGGAGGTGGTTGACGACGGTCCGCCTGTATGCGTGACGAGCGCAAAGGCTGGATCGAGCGTCGCTGCAACGCGTTGGTCGTCCCCCAACAATTCGCCGGCGAGACGCTCGCGCAGGGTGTGGAGTGGCGCAGCAGGTACGTCGCCCTCTAGCCGCTCAGCGATCATACGAAAGGCTTGCAGCATCTTGTCGTCGTGAATCAGTGTCGCGTCGTCAGTCATTTGTGTGCCCGCCTCCGCACTGGGTTCCGGTCGCTCAAGACCATTATCGGGGGCGCATGCACCTAACGAGAGTGGCGCGGATCGAGTTCCGACGGGTCGAACGCCTTTTGCACGTAGGCCGAGTAATCGGGGCCGGCGCGAAGGCAGTTTCCGCCGTCCACCGCGATCGCCTGGCCGGTAATCCACCGCGATTCATCGGAAAGGAGGAACCGCGCCACCTCCGCGATGTCCTCTGGGTGACCCACGTCTGCGAGAGGAGTCTGTTCAACATAGCTATTCCAGACCGGGCCGCCTCGCTGGATTCCTTCCATTACCTCGGTGGCAATGAAGCCAGGCTGAATGGCGTTGAAGCGGACCTTCGCACTGCCGTACTCGTCGGCCGCATTCTTTATGATCGACTCGATCCCGGCCTTTGCCACCGGGTAGGCACCGAAATAGCGGTGGGTGACGTGCCCAGCGATGGACGACAGTGCGACGAAGGATCCTCCCCCGGCGGCGGCAAGGTGCGGCACTGCATGCTTGACGCACAGCATGGTGCCAACGACGTTCAAGTGGAGCACTCGGACGAATTCGCTGGTGTCTTGGAGGTGGTACGGCGCCAGGCCACCGCCCCCGCCGGCATTGGCGACAACGCCGTGGAGGCCTCCCCCGAATGTGACGGCGGCCTCGATCATCCTGGCCACGTCGTCCTCGAGCGTCACATCAGCGGCGACGGTCGTGACCTCGCCCCCGGCCGCGCGAATGCGGTCCGCCGTCCGCTCGAGCGTGCTCTCGGTGCGGCCGACCAGGGTGAGTCGCGCGCCCTCCTCGGCGGCCTTGACGGCGCAAGCGGCGCCGATGCCGGTGCCGCCCCCGGTCACGATTACCGACCGTGCCTCGAGGGATCGAGTCGTCATGTCACGCTCCTTTTTCGCTGCGTACTGGGAAGGGTTGATTTGCTATTTCGGCGGAAAACGCAGCGCTGCATCGAGCCGGATGACCTCACCGTTCAGATATGAATTCTGCAAGATCATTTCCACGGCACGGGCGAATTCCTCCGGTCGTCCCATCCGCTTCGGGAACACGACCTCGCCGACGAGGCGCTGCTTCAGCGCCTCTGGCGCGTTCTGGAACACGGGCGTTGCCATGGTGCCAGGTGTAATGGCGCACACGCGAATGCCAAGGGGAGCGAGGTCTCGGGCCATGGGAAGCGTCATTCCCGCGATCGCCGCTTTGGCTGCAGCGTATGCCACCTGACCGGCTTGGCCTTCGAGCCCCGCGAGCGAGGACGTGTTGACGATGACGCCGCGCTGGCCATCACTGTCCGGTTCGTTGGCGGCCATGGCTGCGGCCACCAACCGGCTGACATTGAAGGTGCCGGCGGCGTTGATCGCCATGGTGTACGCGAAGGCGTCCTTGTCGTGGGGAGTCCCGTCTCTGGCGACCGTTCTCTGGCTTTTGACTCCACCACCTGCGATGTTTACGAGTAGGGCTATCGGGCCCATACCTCGAGCCGCATCGATGGCGGTGGCGACATCGTCATCGTCGTTGACATCGCCGCCAACAGCGACCGTTTGGTGTCCGACCTCCACCGCGAGTGCGCTCGCTCCGTCGGCGTTCCGGTCGAAGATCGCCACGTGCAACCCGAGTCCCACGAGGTGGCGGACAGTGGCGGCGCCAAGGCCGCCGGCGCCGCCGGTGACAATCGCGGCGCGTCCCGTGAGTTCCGTGTCCATCAGTGAACAAACCGGTCACTACCGGCCCAATAGCGAGCACGCAGTGCTTTCTTGTCAGGCTTGCCCAGCGGGCTCATGGGGATCGAGTCCACGATCTCCACAGATTTGGGTGCATAGTGGGAGCCCTTCCGCTCTTTGACGAGAGCGATGAGCTCATCGATATCGAGTTGCGCTCCATGGCGGGGGACGATGAGGGCCGTCACGGCTTCGCCCCACTTCTCGTCCGGAGTGCCGATGACGGCGACGGCGGCGACGCCGGGATGGGTCGAGATAACGTCTTCGACCTCGCGTGGGAAGACGTTGAAACCACCCGAGACGATCATGTCCTTCTTGCGATCGACGATCGTCAGAAACCCGTTCTCGTCTTGGCGAGCGACGTCGCCGGTGTGGAGCCAGTCTTCCTGGAGGGCCTGGCTTGTCTCTTCCGGCTTGTTCCAATAGCCCTTCATCACCAGCGGTCCCCGCACACACAGTTCGCCGGGTTGGCCTTTCGCTACTTCTTCGCCGCTGTCGTCGAGCAATCCGACGCGAACCCAAGGCACCGGCCGGCCGCACGACGCCAATCGGTCGAGATCACCGGGATCGTGCTCCTCCTTGCGAAGGACGCAGACTGTCTGAGGGCACTCCGTCTGGCCGTAGAACTGGAAGAAGATGGATCCGAGTTTGCCGATCGCCTCCCGGAGGCGCGCTGGTGACATTGGCGACGCTCCGTAGAAGATTGTCTGCAGGCTGGAGAGGTCGGTCTCGGCGAAGCGGGGGTGGTCGAGCAGGGCGTAGATCATCGATGGCACCAGCATGGTTGTGGTGATCCGATGCCGCTCGATTGCTTCGAGGACGGCGCCGGCTTCAAATCCCGGCACCACGACCATCGAACCCCCGCGCAACAAGAGGGGGACGAACAACGAGGATCCAGCATGGCTGAGCGGCGTGCAGACCAGGTGACGGACCTCATCGGGCCACTGCCACTCCGACACCATGATCTGAGCCATGGCGGCGCTACCGCGGTACGTATTCATGACGCCTTTTGGCTTGCCCGTCGTTCCCCCCGTGTAGGCCAGCGCAGAGAGGTCCTCGGGGTCGACGTGCGGTCCGACAAGCCGCTGGGGTTCGAACGTGGCGGCTAGCGATACCAGGTTCTCGCCCACGTCCGCCTCTCCGTAAGAAAGCAGACTCTTGAGAGCCGGTACGCGCTGGCGCAGCTGGTCAGCGCGCTCGGCGAAGACGGGGTCGAAGATCAATGTTTCGATGGCGGCGTCTTCCAGGACATAGGCGTGATCCTCGAGAGAGCCGAGCGGGTGAAGCGGAGTATTGCGGTAACCGCCGACCATGATGGCTCCCATCGAACAGAGCACCTCCGGTCGGTTCTTCGAGAGAGTCGCAATGCCTTTACCCTGAGCGATGCCTTGCGCCCGAAAAGCCTGCACGTAGCAGCTGATCTGGTCGCGCATCTGTGCGGCCGTGATCACGTCGTCGTCGATAAACAGGCAGGGCCGGTCGCCACTTCGATCCAGGGCGGCGATCAACAAGTCGGGAAGGAACCGCGGACGGTAGAGGTCGTTCATCGCTTCAGTGTGCCATCTGAGACTGGCGAATCCGCTCCGGGCGAGGCAGCACGGGTCCGTGCTCGAGGGGCTCGTCGTTCCCCAACTCGTGAAGAGCGGCACGCGTGAGCGGTTCAATGGCGTAGGTCATTTCCAAAAATCGCACGTCGTCGGAATAGCCGGCATCGAAGAGTTGACCTCCCACCAACAGGATTATCGCCATCTTCATCGCCTGAAAGGCTCTATACCACGGCCGGTTTCGCGATGTAATGCCGGTGAGCTCTTCCCAGCGAGCTATGAACTCGTCGACCGTCAGCGCACCTGGCCGGGAGGTAAACGAACCGGGCACCGTCCAGAGCACTTCGGCCCAGCCGATATCGGCCAGCGGGTCCCCGATAGTTGCCATCTCCCAGTCAAACACGGCGCTGACCTCAGAGCCTTCGAAGGCAAAGTTTCCAGGCTTGGGGTCACCGTGGACGAGCGTGAGCGCCGGGCTCTGCTCTGGTCGGTGCTCCCGCACAAGATCCGACAACCGCTCGAGTGCAGGTAGTGGCCCGCGTTGCACGCGCCGCATCTCTCCGGACCAGTGTTCGAGCTCGCGCTCCAGGTATCCACGGCCGTCGGCGATCGTCTCGAGACCGGTTGCGCGCAGGTCGACGGTGTGGATGGCGGCAATTTGCTCGACCATGCCCTCACACATGCGACGGATGCGCTGGGGGTCGTTCGCCAGCTCGCTAGGCACGCTCCGCTCGTACACGACACCGGGCAGCCGCTCCATGACGTAGAACTCTTGGCCAAGAATGCGACCCGACGGTTCAAGCCAGTACGCCCGGGGAGCTCGGACTGGCGTCCCCTCGAGTCCCCTTAGCACGTCGAATTGGCGCGTGAGGTCGTAGGGCTCGAGCAATCCCGGTGCGGGCGGGCGAATCCGGACGGCGACGTCCTCGCGGTGGTCACCTGCTCCGTCTGTCCAGCTCAACGTCAATAGCAGGGTTTCGGCCGAATGTCCCATCTCGACACGATCGAGCCCCTCGATGCGAACTCCTCGGGCATCAAGGGTCTTGGTGATCCACGACGCGAAGCGGTCTTCGATGTCCATCAGCTGGGCGTGAAACGAATGCGGATCTGATCGAACGCCCGGGCGAAGGTTGCCGGGATGATCTTCGGTTCTTCTGGATCGACCAGCTCCCAGTCGGGCATGCGTCGGAGGATTTCCTCGAACATGACTCGGATCTCCAGCCGCGCCAGGTGCGCACCTAAGCAGAAGTGCGCACCGAATCCGAAGGCCACGTGGCGGTTGCCGGTTCTGGTCACGTCAAACACGTCGGGTTCGCTGAATGTCCGGGGATCTCGATTGGCCGAGGGATAGAGCAGCAGGAGCTCGTCGCCGGCGCTGATCAACTGACCGTGGAGCTCGTGGTCCACGGTCGCGGTGCGGCTCATGTTGAGGATAGGGGACACCCAGCGGATGAACTCCTCCACAGCAGTCGTCGTCAAAAGCTCCGGACGGTCGAGCAGGGCTTTCCGTTGGTCGGGCTGCAACGCCAACTCCCGGATTATTGAGCCGATAACGGTACGGGTCGTCTCGGCTCCGCCGTCAAGGACGAGGACCGTCTCGTCGAGCACGTGTTTGGTGGTCCATCCCTCAGAGACCCAATGCGAAATCAAGTCATCCTGAGGATCGCCGCGCCGTTGC
>Ga0307374_10008168_pt1 | contig 15717 bp, 14 predicted proteins | sample OX3MG_FD_202532 | JGI IMG/M metagenome (GOLD analysis project Ga0307374, IMG submission 202532) | Soil microbial communities from Risofladan, Vaasa, Finland - OX-3 | ecosystem: Environmental > Terrestrial > Soil > Coastal area > Acid sulfate soil | place: Finland: Risofladan, Vaasa | collected... | reverse complement strand
GCCGGTGCGGATGTCAGCGTGTGCCCGGTCGGCGACGACGGCGACCGCGCGGCCCGCCGGCCCCAGTTCCAGGCCGGGTTGGCGCCCAGGAACACTGGTGCCGGAGAGACCTCGTCGCCCAGCAGCGTCAGCACCATCGCGGCCGACCGCATCTGAGCGGGAACAGAACCGGCTGTCATGATCCCGGTATATCAGGACCGGGCTGGCCCGACGCGGTGTCGATCACCTCGTCCAGGACGTTGCGGGAGCGGGCCAGGGCAGGTGGCCGTTGCTCCATTTGTCAGGCCTGCTTGCCTAGCGATCTCACGCACCTGGTTGATCCGCTCCCGCTCAGAGCGCGGCCCAACCTTCTGGATCAGCCTCTTCGCGCTTTCCACGCTACGGATGTCCTCCGTCGCAAACCGCAATCGGCGGGCCAAGCGCTCGGTCCTGCGCGGCGGGAGGAGCATTCATACCGCGGCGCTCGCGTTTTCCAGTGCGGACCGGATCAGCGAATAGGGCGCATACATGTGGATTACGTGTGCGTCTCTGAGCAACGCACGCAGGCAATTGAGATGGTCAACGGCGTGGCTCAGCGAATGCCAGGCAGCATGGCTGAGTTCGTACGGATGTCAGGCCAATACGCACCAGTTAAATTGTGGCTGTCGTGGCCAGCGCTGGTCGGTCCGTCAACCAGCCATGCGGAGTATGCGTCAATACATCGTTGGCGAAAAGGTGGATCTGGCTTGTGCCTAGCGCCGTGCTCGTTCTCGGCTGCCAGTCGAGTCAACCAGCCCACCAATCCTTGGTGGGTCAAAACCGACCCAAAGAGGGGGCAGCATGGAGTTCCGATGGAGAACGGTGCTGGCGCGCGGCTCGGCCGCGCTGCTGAGCGCCGGGCTGGCGCTGGGCGGCACGGCCGCCGCCAGCGCGAGCACGCACGCCCCGGCCGCCGGGGCACCCGGCGCTACGGTGATCAACCTGACCCAGGCGCGGGCCGCAGCCACGCCGCACGTCAAGCACGGCAAGATCGCCGGGATCATGTTCCCGACGACCAAGAAGCTGCACAAGACGGCGGCGGTCGGCTGCACCGAGCCGGACTGCAACCTGCTCGACAACGGTGGGTCGGTCCAGCACAGCCCGCACGTCTACCTGCTGTTCTGGGGCCCGAACTGGAGCAGCGAGGGGGCGTCGGCCACCTACCTGGAGCACCTGTTCCAGGGGCTCGGCGTCCAGACGCAGGACTCCTGGTCGACCACCACCGACCAGTACACCGACAGCAGCGGGCACCCGTTCTTCAGCGGCTCGGTGTATATGGGCGCGTTCTCGGACACCAGCACGCCGCCGACCGGTGTGGGTCAGAGCCAGTTCGCGGCGGAGGCGGACGCGTTCGCCTCCACGCAGGGCATTACCGATCTGACAAACGCGCAGATCGTGATCGCCACCCAGTCGGGCACCTGCCCGCAGGGGTTCTACGCGCCGACCTGCAACGGCGGCAACGGGACTTACTGCGCCTGGCACAGCAACAGCAACGAGCCCTACACCAACCTGCCGTACCTGCTGGACGCGGGCACAGGCTGCGGCGAGAACTTCGTCAACTCGGGCTCTGCCGGGACCAACGACGGCTTCTCGATCGTGGAAGGGCACGAGTACGCCGAGACGATCACCGACCCGTTCCCCGACTCGGGGTGGTTCGACGGCAACGACACGGTGTCGGGCGGCGAGATCGGCGACAAGTGCGCGTGGGGCGGCAGCCAGTGGGGCGACAGCGACCCGATCGGCAACGTGACCCTGTCCAGCGGCACATTCGCCATGCAGTCGCTGTGGAGCAACGCCAAGACCGGCTGTGTGATGTCCACCCCGCAGTCCACGGACACGGTCACGGTCACCAGCCCCGGCAACCGCAAGAACGTCGCGGGCGGCAAGTACTCGCTGGCGATTAAGGGCACCTCCAGCGGCGGCCACCCACTCGCCTGGAGTGCCACCGGGCTGCCGGCGGGCATGACGATCAGCGCCAGCACCGGGGTGATCAGCGGCAAGTTCTCCACCGCGGCGACCTACACCACCAAGGTCACGGCCAAGGACACCGCCGGGGCGTCTGGCTCGGCGACGTTCACCTGGAAGGTGAGCGCGGCGACCGGCTCGCCGATCAAGGGCTTCAACTCGATGTGCCTGGACGACGCCGGCGCATGGGAGACGGTCGGCAACCCGGTGGACCTGTACACCTGCAACGGCACCGCCGCGCAGAAGTGGTCGTACTCCAGCAGCGAGCTGCACGTCTTCGGGCTGTGCCTGTCCGACACGGGCGGCAGCGGCTCCAAGGTGTCCATCACCAACTGCAAGGGCGCGGCCACCGAGACGTGGACGCACCCGTCCAACGGGGAGTACGTGCTGAAGTCCAACGGGCTGTGCCTTACCGACCCCGGCAGCAGCAAGACGGCCGGGACCGTGCAGGTGATCCGGGCCTGCAGGGCCACCGCTAACCAGAAGTGGTCAGGCACCTGACCTGTCCGGTAAGGAAAAGAACATGCACCGACTGACCACCTGGCGGGCCCGGCTCGCCGCCCTGACCGCCGGTTCGCGGTCGAGATCGTCCGGGCCGTGGCCGACGATCCGGCCGGCCGCACCGGCAGCCTCGATGAGCCGCTGGATGTCGGCACCGTCACCGGTCAGGACATCGGCATTCAGGTCAGCAGCTGCCCGGGCCACGGCGGCATCGGCGATGTCGACGGGCTCGCCTGAGCCACGACGGGTGCGGGTACCGCGGGGATGATCCCGGCCTCCGGGCGCATCCGATGCTCGGCTCAGACGCGCCGGGTGTTGCGGTCGGCCGCGATGAGAGCGGCCGCTCCCGATAGCGCGGCCAGGTCCGCCGGGGTGAATTCCGGGTCGTACTCGTCGCCCGATGCCTCGTGCCGCTCCTTGGCGGCGCGCCCGGCCGCGGCCGCGTGCAGGGATGCCACGCCGGAGGCCGCCATGCCCGCGAACCAGTCCAGTCCCGCGGCTCCGTAGGGCGCTAGCCCGGCCCCGCTCAAGTCGACCCGCCATAGCCTGGCCGGTCATACGACACCCACCGCATGCCGTTCCGGGCCGCGGCCGGGAACAGCGGAGCTGGTGGCGTGCCGATGTTCGGCGTGCCGTGATGCCAGAAGACGGCGAGGCGGCCGTCAGCGTCATCCCCGCCGGTGTCGTAGACATGCAGCGTGCGGCTGTCGCCCAGGTTCAGGTCGGTCTCTTTCAGCACCTGTCGAGGCTAGCGGCCCGGCCTGGGCTGGGTCAGCGGGGGCGGCCACAGCTTCGGCGGGGACGCCGCTGCGTCAGTTGCCGCGGAGGCTAGCCGCGGGACCCGCAGATCCGCGCGACCCCTCGTCCGCGCGGCCCAGCTGTCCGGCGCTAAGGGCCGTTCCTCCCGGCCCTGGCGCATCGCCCGACCATCGGCTGGTGCCGGGCTCAACGCAGCGGCTGCCCTGCGGCGACCGAGACGCAGCGCGGCGCGCACCCCTAACGGCGCCTTGCGATGCCTGCCGGCGTACGGCGGGCAGCTGGGCTGGCAGTCGCTATCGAAAGCCATCATCGCGCTCCAGGCAATCGCGCCCGCATCTGATGCCACTGGTCGGCACTGTCCGTTAATGTCATGTCAGCGAACTTCCCCCAGCCGGGCGTATGGTCCGGCATGGCTTCTCCGGCGAATACAGCTAACCGTCAGTGCGCCAGCGCCGCTATCCCCGAACTCCGGGATGCGCATACGACCAGCGGAGACCCTAGAATTCGCACTACCGCACCTTCCGGGCATTGCAGGCGCGCGGACAACCCAACCTCAGATGGGCAGGCAATGGCGCTCGATTCAGCCGGCGCGATCGCGCATGTCACCATCCCGTCTGGACGCGTGATCACGGTTCACGAGGGATCCGCCCTGGTCTTCGGCCGAGGGCCGGACGCGGACCTGGTCATCCCCGCCGGGCGCGGGCTCTCCCGCCGGGCCGGGATCATCACCGCTCTGGCAGGCGGGGCTCTGGTGGCCAACATCAGCTACACGCATGCGCTGTACGCCGAAGGCGACGGATTCCGGATCCGGCTGCCGCGCATGGACCAGGGGAGCGAGTCGGCCGGCGGGTGGTTCGTGCGGCGCGGAACGGCGCTGGTCGGCTCGCGGGCGATGCTGGACGAAGGTCAGCCGCTGCGGGTGGCCGTCGTGTCGGGCAGCACCGGCCTCAGCGACGCGGATCGGATCGTTAGCGGCAAGAACGCCGGAGGTGATCCGACCCTGCTGCCGCTCTACCTCGACCCGAACACGAAGCTGTTCCTGGTGGCCCTGATCTGGTGCCGGCCATGGCTGATCGACCCGGCACGCGGCATGCCGCTGCCGCGGACACCGGAGATTGCCCGAGCCGCACTCGAGGTAACCGGCGCCCAGCATGAGATCGAGTGCTTCGATGCCGATCCGCTCTACCGCGACCGGCTGGCTGCCCGCGTCGGCGAGCATCTCAAGGTGATCCGCCGCAAGATCATCGAGCGCGGACTCGTGCGCCCCGGCATCCGGCTGTCCGACGAGGTCGCGGTCGGGGTGCTGATCGAGAACGGCATCATCTCGCCCGATGACCTGAGCCGGTTCAGCGACCCCGCCTGGTGCTCCAGGCAGGAGGACCTGTGGTGGACCCAGGTGATCTGAGGGCCGTGCCTAGCTAGCCAGGTCCGGGCGGCAGCGGGCTGGTGTTCACCGTGAACGCGGCGGTTCGCCGGAGGCCGCCCGGCGCGGTCACCACTACCCGGTAGAGCCCGGGAGGCAGCGGGCCGGGGAAGAACTCGTGGCCCTGATTGATCACGTAGTTGAAGGCCCCGGTGTTATCCGCTGGCGGATGTACGGGCGAGACGCCTATCCCGACCAGCCGGATGGTGATGCGCGCACCGGGCGTGAAGCCCGCGCCAAGAACGACGAAAGTGGTGTTGCCGTCGCCGGTGGGCTGATTAATGGCCACCGCCGGCTTCCCGGTCGCGCCTGCGATGCCCCGCACGTCGGGGCCGGGCGGCGGGAAGGCGCCGGGTGGTGGCAGGCTGATGCTGGGAGTGGCGCCGGGTGTCGCGCTCCTGGTCCCGCTCCGATTGCGGCCAGCCGGCGCGCTCGGCTTGCTGTCGGCCAGGTAGTCGCCGATGGCCGTGCCAGCGGCCAGCAGGACGATCGCTGCCAGGCAGGAGCCGAGCACGAGCAGGACTCTGCCGCGACGTCGCCTGCCGCGGACGTTCTGGCCGTTCGCCGGTGCCTGGCCGTTGCTGGCGAGGCGGTACTCAGCCGGGACGGCTGGCGGGGAACCGGCCGGTGCAGCGGGGCCGCCAAGAGAGCCCGGTGCAGGGGCACCGGGGACGCCGAGCGCCGGCAGCGAGCCCAGCGTGTCGTCGCCGCTGGCGGCCGCGTCCGGCTGTGCCAGCGGCCTGAAGTCGCGGCGGTAGCCGGCGATCAACGCGAGCGCTGGACCGGACAGTAGCGCCGGACCGAGGTCGTGCGGCTGGTTCCTATCGTTGATATCCCTGGCCAGCCGGGCCAGGAGCGAGGCCGATGTCGGCCGCTGGCACGGGTCAGGATCCAGGCACGCCGTCACGACGTCGGCCAGTTCGGCCGGCAGGTCACTCAGGTCGGGCGGCCTGGTAGCCAGCTGGGCGAGCAGGTCCATGATCGTGTCGCCCTGGTACGGCCCATGGCCCGTGGCCGCCAGCAGCATGGTCGCGCCCAGCGAGTAGACGTCGCTCGCTGCGGTCGCATGCCGGCCGTCCCTGGCCTGCTCGGGCGCCATGTACGCGGGCGTGCCGACAGCGCCGCGGGTCAGTGTGAGCTGGATCCGCTCGGCGGCCCGCGCGATGCCGAAGTCGATCACGCGGGGCCCGTCCGGCGAGACGAGCACGTTGGATGGCTTCAGATCCCGGTGCACGAGGCCGGTTCCGTGGATCGACTCAAGCGCCTCGGCACATCCGGCGGCCAGCCAGCGAACCGCCGGAACGGCCAGCGGGCCGCACGTCCGCACGAGCGTGCTCAGCGAAGGCGCCGGAACGTACGCGGTGGCCAGCCACGGCACATCAGCTTCGGGATCAGCGGCGACGACCGCTGCGGTGAAGGCACCGCTGACCCGGCGAGCGGCGGCGACCTCGTGCGAGAACCGGGTTCGGAAGTCCGTTTCCTCGGCGAGCTCGACCTTGATCGTCTTGACCGCGACGAGCCGGCCTGCCGCCGACCGGCCGAGGTAGACCTGGCCCATGGCGCCGGCTCCGAGCCGGCCAATCAGGATGTAGCCGCCGACCTGCACGGGATCCCACCGGCGCAGCGGTTCTGCTAATGCGGAATGCACCACAAGAACGTTCCCTCCTCGGATCGCACATTAGTCGGTGCGATGCGGGCATGGGACGCATTGGCGTTGACTGCTCGCAGACTAACCATTGTCGGCCGGATTAGCCGTCGTCGCTGGCCGCGGCGTCGGCGGACCCCTTGGCGGCCGCGGCGGACGGGCGGAAGCTGGACACGAGCTTGGCTACCAGGACGGAGAGGAAGATCTGGCCCGTCATCGCCTCGAGCATCGCGACCGCCCGGCCGCCGCTATGGGCGGCCGTGTAATCGCCGTATCCGAGCGTGGTCAGTGTCGTGAAGCTGAAGTACTGGAAGGTCGAGACGCTGCCGACCTGGTGGTTTGCGAAGAACTGCGCTGTGTTGAGGTAGTACGCGGCCGCGTAGAACGCCGCGAACATGAGCCCGATGATGAGGTACGCGCTGATCGCACCGTAGATGCTCTGCACGGTCACCTCCCGCAGGGAGAGGACCTGGCGCACGATCACCACGACGATGAAGAGGAGCAGCACCCCCGTCCAGATCGAAGCTACGCCCCGGCCCGTGGTTCCGCCATGGTGGATGCCGACGACGATCATCAGGACCGACATGAGGAAGCCCGCTGAGACGATGAGGCGCACGGTACGCCGGCGCAGCCGGACACTGCGAATCGCCAGGAAGCCAGCGAAGGTGAACAGCACGAGCTGGGCGTCGTTAATCCACTTGCTGTCAATCAACGCGGACAGCAGATACGAAGTGATCAGGATGATCAGGAGCAGCCCGTACCGGCCGTGAAATCTCAGTACTGGCCGGTTGGGCTGGCCCGCGGCACCCGGGCCTGGTTGCGGGTTGCTCGCGTCGCCGCTGGCCTGCTCGCTGGCCGTGGTCGTCTCCTCGATCGCAGGACCCTGAGCCCCGCCGCGGAACGTGCCCGCGGCGGGGCTGCTCGCGGTCGCTGGCCACCGGCATGGTGCGCCGGAGGCCAGCGACCGCTAGAACTCCCCTTGTACCTGACGCGGGGTGAGCAGGGCCCAGATGATGAACGCGTCGATGACGATCAGGACGATCGACCACAGCGGGGTGTACGGGATCAGCATGAAGTTGGCGATCGCGCTGATCACCGCCAGCGCGGCGCCCAGGTAGCGTGCCCAGGCCATGCCGAGGAACACGGATACGCCGACTGCGAACACGACGATGCCGAGGATGAGCATCGCCCAGCCCCAGTTGTGCACGCTCCAGTGATACGTGTAGTTGGAGTTGGGCGCCGTGATGTAGATATGGCTGCTCGACAGCGCGACGATGCCTTCTATCACGCCCCACAGTCCGCCGAGGACCATCAGTGTCCCCGCCAAGGCGGTGAAGCCTACGACGGTGCCGCGGTGCTCGGTGGTCTCGTGGCGGCCAGCAGGCGCGTAGCCCCTACCGGACGCTTGCTCCGTCTCGTACTCCCTGCCGGGAGCCTCTCCCTGCTGGCCGGGAGCCTGCCCCTGCCCCTGCTGGTACCCCATTGTGGAGCCTGACGTGCCGGCCGGCCGCTCTTGTGGACTACTCATTCAAGCGCCCCCCTTTTCGCGCAGGCCACGAGCTGTGTGCTCGTGGCCGTGGCCCCGCAGGCGCCTTGTCGTGCTTCCCCCTGGCGGCCAGCGAGTACTGCGATCGTTCTGCGTCATACCCCTCCTGCGGCATAACCCACTTCCCGTGAACTAAGCGGAAGTCAGCTGCCCCGGCTCGGCGGCAACTTCGCCATGGCGGCGAAGGCTGAATGCCATGATTGCCATGAGAAGTCCGTAAACGAGCAGCCAGATTCCGATCACCCGCACCAGGACGATCACGGTGATGGCCGGCCAGAAGAGCACGATGAGCCCCGCGAACAGGCTCAGGATCCCTGCCGCCACCGTGAGCCACCGGCCAGGGAACGGGCCGCCGAACAGCCCGATGGCGATGTCGGCGATGCCATGGATCACCCAGAACAGGCCGACGATGACGGCGAGCGCGCCGATGACGAGGTTGTAGTGCCTGATGCAGTACAGGCCCACGATGATGGCCAGCAGGCCGATCAGAACGTAGGCCACTCGCTTGCCGCCGCTGGCGTCGTGCGCGGTGAAGCCGTCGATCAGCCGCAGCAGCCCGGCAACGATCAGCGCGATCCCGATCAGGACGGCGACGATCGTCAGCGTCGCTTTCGGCCAGACCAGCAGCACCACGCCGACGGCGATGGCGCCGAAAGCAGCGGCCAGGAAGGCCGGCCAGACGCTGCTGGCGACGTCGGGCCCGAAACCGGCCCGGTCCGCCTCGGGGCCCGCCCGGTAGCCCGTCGCAGGCCCGCCGGGCGGGCTGGACCCGGTCTGCTGCGGTGCGGCTGGGCCTTGTTCCCCAGCCGCGCTGGCCCCCGGTCGGCCTGGTTCGCCCGGCCGGGTTGAGTGGGGTGTGGACATGCGGCCTCCTTCAGCTTGACCCGGTCTCCGCGGCTTGCGGCGGGTCGGGCTGCGTAACGCGTCCGCAGGCCTGGGCCTGCGCCAGACCCTCATGCTGAGGCAGCGGGCCGGGCCGATCACCACCCGTGACGGGTGAATGTTGCAACCAGGCCCTAGACTTGGCCGCCGTAGCCGCAAGCGATCTAGCCATTGACTGCGCGGCGGCAAAATGACCCCATCCGACCGGAAACGCGGTGCCTGGGACTCTGGTGCCGGATTACCCGGTCCGCCAAACACCAGTGCCGGGGGACTACGAGCCGGACGGCCAGAAGCCGGATATCCGAGGAGTGACAACGTCGTGAAGACCGACGTCGAGGAGCTGAGCCCGACCCGTGTACGCCTCACGGTCGAGGTGCCGTTTGACGAGCTCAAGCCGAGCCTGGACCATGCCTACCGCGAGGTCGGCAGGCAGGTAAGGATTCCCGGGTTCCGGCCTGGCCATGTTCCGCGCCAGGTTCTCGACCAGCGGGTGGGCCGCGGCGCCGTGCTCGAGCACGCGATCAACGAGGCCGTCCCCGAACTGTACGCCAGGGCGGTCCGCGAGGCGCAGGTGCTCGCGCTGGGCCAGCCCGATGTGGAAATCACGAAGCTCGATGACGGCACCGAGATGGCCTTCACGGCCGAGGTAGACGTCCGGCCGAGCTTCGAGATCCCCGATCTGAGTGCGCTCCAGGTCGTCGTCGACGACGCCGACGTCAGCCCGGACCAGGTGGAGGAGTACCTCGGTGCGCTCCGCGAGCGGTTCGCCTCGCTGCGGGCAGCGGCGCGCCCCGCGCAGCCAGGCGACTACGTCTCGATCGACCTGGCCGCTCAGGTCGACGGCCAGCCGGTCGAGGATGCGCAGGCAACGGGCATCTCCTACGAGGTCGGCAGCGGAACGATGCTGGACGGCCTCGACGAGGCCCTGGCGGGAATGTCGGCCGATGAGACCGCGACCTTCACCACCGAGCTCGCGGGCGGACAGCTCGAGGGCAGCCAGGCCGACGTGACCGTCACCGTGCGCAGCGTCAAGGTCAAGGACCTGCCTGAGCTGGACGACGAGTTCGCTCAGTCGGCGAGCGAGTTCAACACCGTCGGCGAGCTGCGGGCGAACACCCGCAAGCAGATGGAGGCGATGAGGGAGGCCGGCCAGGCCGGTCAGGCCCGCGACCGCGCGATCGAGGCACTGCTCACCAGGATCGAGATGCCGCTGCCGGAGTCGCTGGTCGAGCACGAGATCGAGCACCGGCGCGAGTCCCTGGAGCGCGAGCTCGAGCAGGCCGGCCTGACGATGGACACCTACGCCGAGGGCCGTCAGATTTCTGTGGCGGACATCGAGAAGGAAGTCGCGGACGAGGTGCGGCGCTCGGTCAAGGCCAGGTTCATCCTCGACCAGCTCGCCGAGCAGGAGAACCTGGGCATCGAGCAGGACGAGATCGGCCAGTACATCACCCAGCTGGCGTATCAGCAGGGTGTCTCACCCGACCAGTTCGCCCGCCAGCTCACCAGCTCGGGCCAGCTGGCCGCGGTCGTCTCCGACGTGCTCAGGTCCAAGGCGGCCGATCTGCTCGCCGAGCGGGTGAAGGTCACCGACGAGTCGGGCCGCAAGGTCGCCGTCGGCAGCCCTGAGGAGACCGGCGCAGCTGAGGGCGACGGGTCCGGCGACGACGAGGTTGCCGCCGAGCCCGCGGACGCCGCGGCCAGCCCGGCGCCCGCCAAGGGCCGGTCGTCCCGGCGCGGCGGCGCTAAGGCGGCGGAAGGCAAGGACGGCAAGGAGGCCAGGAGCGCGGCCGGCCAGGACGAGGACGCGGCCGCCAAGCCGAAGGGCCGCGCCAGGCGCAGCCGCAAGGACCAGGACCCGCAGGCCGGGGCCGCCGGCGAAGAGTAAGCCGGCCGCTCGCGCCCGGATGGCTGCCGCCACCGGGCTGGCATGCCTGCGCCCAGAGCGAACAGGCCGCAGCGGTGGACGTCGCGGCCTCGGCAGGGAGTTAGGGTCATTTTCATTGGAGCCACGACAGTCAATGGCGCGGGACATGGCACGGTGCGCGGCGCGCACGTGCCTGACGCAACAGTGAGGAGGCAACGGTGACCAGGTCGCCTGAAGATCAGTCGCCTGAGGACCAGCTGCCGGGCCGGGTGCTCGCGCGGGCGGGGGAGACCCAGATGCTGCCGATGAGCGATCAGCTCTTCCAGCGCCTGCTGCGGCACCGGATCATCTTCCTCGGCCAGCAGGTCGACGACGACCTCTCCAACCGGATCAGCGCCGAGCTCATCCTGCTGGCCGCCGAGGATCCCAAGCGTGACATCAGCATCTACATCAACTCACCTGGCGGCTCGGTCAGCGCCGGCCTGGCGATCTACGACGTGATGCAGTACGTGCCGAACGACATCCGCACCTACGCGATGGGCATGGCCGCGTCGATGGGCCAGTTCCTGCTCTGCGCCGGTACGGCGGGCAAGCGTTATGCCATGCCGCACGCGCAGATCATGCTGCACCAGCCGCACGGCGGCATCGGCGGCACGGCCTCGGACATCAGGATCCAGGCCGAGCAGATCCTGTACGTGAAGCGCATCCTGGCCGAGCGCACGGCGATGCACACCGGGCAGACCGTGGAGCAGGTCGAGACCGACTCGGACCGGGACAGGTGGTTCACCGCCGACCAGGCCAAGGAGTACGGATTCGTCGACCACGTGGTGCGCAGCGCCGTGGAGGTCCCAACGGAAGGCGCGGTCTCATGAACAACCAGCCGAGAGCCGGACACCTGAACGCGGCAACGGGACTCAGCGGGTCAGCGCGGCCCGGCCCGGCCGAGGCACGGTATGTCCTGCCGTCGTTCGTCGAGCGGACGCCGTACGGGATCAAGGAGATGAACCCGTACAACAAGCTCTTCGAGGAGCGGATCATCTTCCTCGGAGTGCAGATCGACGACGCCTCGGCGAACGACGTGATGGCCCAGCTGATCACGCTCGAGTCGATCGATCCCGACCGGGACATCCTGATCTACATCAACTCGCCCGGCGGGTCGATGACGTCGATGATGGCGATCTACGACACCATGCAGTACGTCAAGCCCGACATCCAGACGTTCTGCCTGGGCCAGGCGGCCTCGGCCGCCGCCGTCCTGCTGGCGGCCGGCACCAAGGGCAAGCGGATGGCACTGCCGAACTCGCGGATCCTGATCCATCAGCCGGCCATCGAGAGCGGTTACGGCCAGTCCAGCGACCTGGAGATCCAGGCCAGGGAGATCCAGCGGATGCGCCAGGCCATGGAGGCGGTCCTCGCCAAGCACTCCGGTCGCGACGAGGAGCAGATCCGGCATGACATCGAGCGCGACAAGTTCCTGACGGCGTTCGAAGCGAAAGAGTACGGGCTGGTTGATGACGTACTGACGATGCTGAAGCGCCAGCCCGATGTAGTGTCGTCCTAAGCGCGTGATGTGCTCGCGCGACGCGCGTGCAATGACGACCCGGAGGAAGCGACTAGGGCCTGAGACGAGGTACCGTCTAGTTCCGGTCCGCGGCAGCCGCCGCGCGGGAGCAAATGGCCGTAGCTGGTTCGAATCGCCCATATCGGCGACGGCGGGAGAGGGAGTAATGCGGTGGCACGCATTGGCGAGGGCGCTGACCTGCTGAAGTGCTCATTCTGTGGCAAGAGCCAGAAGCAGGTCAAAAAGCTGATCGCTGGTCCAGGCGTGTACATCTGCGACGAGTGCATCGACCTGTGCAACGAGATCATCGAGGAAGAGCTGGCTGAGCCGTCCGAGATCAAATGGGACAGCCTGCCCAAGCCGAGGGAGATCTACGAGTTCCTCGACTCCTACGTGATCGGCCAGGAGAAGGCCAAGAAGGGCCTGTCGGTCGCCGTCTACAACCACTACAAGCGGATCCAGTCAGGCGGCGAGCGGGTCGCCGAGGACGGCGTCGAGCTGGCGAAGTCCAACATCCTGCTGCTCGGTCCGACCGGATCAGGCAAGACGCTGCTCGCGCAGACCCTCGCCCGGCTGCTGAACGTGCCGTTCGCGATCGCCGATGCCACCGCGCTGACCGAGGCGGGCTACGTCGGCGAGGACGTCGAGAACATCCTGCTCAAGCTGATCCAGGCCGCCGACTATGACGTCAAGAAGGCCGAGACCGGGATCATCTACATCGACGAGATCGACAAGATCGCCCGCAAGAGCGAGAACCCGTCGATCACCAGGGACGTGTCGGGCGAGGGCGTGCAGCAGGCGCTGCTGAAGATCCTCGAGGGCACGACGGCCTCGGTGCCCCCGCAGGGCGGGCGCAAGCACCCGCACCAGGAGTTCATCCAGATCGACACCACCAACGTGCTGTTCATCTGCGGCGGTGCCTTCGCCGGGCTCGAGAAGATCATCGAGCAGCGGGTCGGCCGCAGCGGCATGGGCTTCGGTGCCGTGCTCCGGGTGAAGACCGACCGCGCGCCGTCGGACCAGTTCGCCGACGTGATGCCGGAGGACCTGCTCAAGTTCGGCATGATCCCCGAGTTCGTCGGCCGCCTGCCCGTCATCACGAGCGTGCACAACCTCGACCGCGAGGCGCTGATCAGGATCCTGACCGAGCCGAAGAACGCGCTGGTCCGCCAGTACCGCAGGCTGTTCGAGCTGGACGGCGTCGACCTGGAGTTCACCGACGACGCGCTGGAGGCGGTGGCCGATCAGGCGATCCTGCGCGGCACCGGCGCCCGCGGGCTGCGGGCCATCCTCGAAGAGGTGCTGCTGTCGGTGATGTACGAGGTGCCGAGCCGCAAGGATGTCGAGCGGGTCGTGATCACGGCCGAGGCTGTGCTGGAGAACGTCAACCCGACGCTGGTGCCGCGCGACGTCGCGCGGCGGACACCGCGCGAGAAGTCGGCCTAGGCCGCACGAGAAGCCGGCCTAGGGCCGCTGCAGGTCGTACCTCATCTTGATCAGCAAGGTGGCGAGTTCTCGGACGCCCGTGTCCCGCACGGGCGACGCGATGACGCCCATCGTCCGGTCCGTCGCCCAGCCGCAGACGGCCACCGAGGTGCTAGCCAGCCAGGCGACCGTGCAGTTCGCGGCGCCGCTGCGGTGACCCGCCGGGACTCGCCACGGGCCGACCTTGCTCCACCGGCCGAGTATCCCCATCATCAGGCCGGTGACGGTCGCCCCAGGCTGGCCGAGATTGCCCGTCGCGTCGAAGCCGAGATACAGGATCCAGGCCGGCCGATTCGTGACCGGATCAAGGTGACCAGGCTCGCCGTAGAGCCCCGAGGGCATGATCGCCGTAATCTTCCGGCCGGCCGGACCTGCTCCCGCCGTGCCGCCGCCGGCCGTGCCGCCGCTGCCCGCCGCCCCCTTCCCCGCTGCGCTGGCCGCCCGCTCGGCGGCCGCGATCAACTGGGCGCCGACGGCGGCGAACCGCTGATCCACCTCGGCGGCAATCGACGCGGACGCCGGGTCGATGCTGGTACCGAAGCGCCGCGGCAGGTTGCCCGCGGCTCTCGGCGCGGGGACGACCAGCGGGCCGCCCGCCAGCCTGGCCGCTGCCTGGGTGGTCGCGAATCCCGTCCGGGCGATGCTGACCGTGGCCCATGCCAGGAACACCGCGGCCGCGGTCATCAGGGCCAGCATCGGGACCGCCCGCCGGGCGCTGACTGGCCGCTTCGCCGGCCGGACGCCTGAACCAGCCACCGGTCCCCCGGCCGCGCTCCGGCCGGGCGCCTCAGGCCGGAAAAGGACCCCGGGGTTGCGGATCAGCAGCGTCCGCCGCGACCACGATCCGATCCGGCCGAGACCCCTGAAGTCCGTGCCGCTTTCCCCGTCGCGCCGGTCGCGACTAATGGTCCACGGCCCGGCCAACGGATCATCACCTCATCGTCGTGACATAGCGAGCTAGCGGCGCTCAGCGGAAGAGAGCGGAAGAGAGCGGAAGAGATAAGCAACATGCGCGGAAGTAAGCATATGTTATGAATGCATAATAGCGACGGATCTGCCCGCGGGCCCGGCACCGGCCGCGGCCGCCATCGGCAGCCTCCGGCGCCGGCGGCCATGCGCTGCGGCGCGCACTGGTGCCCGCGCTTGTCTAGACTCTGCTGACGTGACGACCGCTGACCACACAGAGCCCACCGGCAGCGCCGGGCAGCCGCCGGACGGGCGGCATCAGCTACCACCGCAGTACGTGCCCGGCGAGGTCGAGTCGCGCCGGTACGAAGGCTGGGTGAAGGCGGGCTACTTCACCGCCGATGCCGATTCACCCGCGCCGCCGTTCACGATCATGATTCCGCCGCCGAACGTCACCGGCTCGCTGCATATCGGTCACGCGCTCGACCACACGCTGATCGACGCGCTCGTCCGGCGCCGCAGGATGCAGGGGTACAACACGCTGTGGCTGCCGGGGATGGACCACGCGGGCATCGCGACCCAGAACGTGGTCGAGCGCGAACTCGCCAGGGAGGGCCTGTCCCGGCACGATCTCGGCCGGGAGGCGTTCGTCGAGCGGGTCTGGCAGTGGAAGGCCGAGTACGGGGGCAGGATTCTCGGCCAGATGCGCAGGCTCGGCGACAGCGTCGACTGGACCCGCGAGCGGTTCACGATGGACGAGGGCCTGTCCAGGGCGGTCCAGACGATCTTCAAGCGGCTCTTCGACGACGGCCTGATCTACCGGGCCGACCGGATCATCAACTGGTGCCCGCGCTGCATGACCGCGCTGTCCGACATCGAGGTGGACCACTCCGACGACGAAGGGGAACTGGTCAGCATCAGGTACGGGGACGGCGACTCCTCTGTCGTGGTGGCCACGACCAGGGTCGAGACGATGCTCGGCGACACGGCCGTGGCCGTGCACCCGGACGACCCGCGGTACACCCACCTCGTCGGCACGACTGTCGAACTGCCGCTGACCGGCAGGCACATCCCCGTCGTGGCCGACCCGCATGTCGACCCGGAGTTCGGCACCGGCGCGGTGAAGGTCACCCCGGCGCACGATCCCGATGACTTCGAG
>Ga0307374_10008167_pt1 | contig 15719 bp, 17 predicted proteins | sample OX3MG_FD_202532 | JGI IMG/M metagenome (GOLD analysis project Ga0307374, IMG submission 202532) | Soil microbial communities from Risofladan, Vaasa, Finland - OX-3 | ecosystem: Environmental > Terrestrial > Soil > Coastal area > Acid sulfate soil | place: Finland: Risofladan, Vaasa | collected... | reverse complement strand
CAACAGCACCCTGGTCATGCCGGTCCCGGTCGAGCTGCTGCGGTTCTTCGAGCGGATGGCGCCCGCCTCGGCGCCCGCCGCGCCGCCGCCGGAGGACACCGGAGACGCCGAGGTGGCCGAGGCCGAGGCGGAGATCTCCGGCGCGGCCGCCCCGGAGATCGCGGCGACCGGCACCCCACAGGTCCCGCCCGCCCCGGTGCCCGAGCTCGACGACTCCGCCATCCCGCCCGTCCCGGACGAGGTCGCCAACCCGGGGCCGCCGCCCGCCGCCACCGACAAGACCGATTCGTAACGAGGATCCGGCCGGCTCACCGCCCGCCCGCAGCCGGCTGGCCCCGGGGTGCATGCTCTAGGGTGGCGCCATGCAGAAGTGGGAGTACGCGACCGTGCCGCTGCTGGTGCATGCGACCAAGCAGATCCTCGACAACTGGGGAGACGACGGCTGGGAACTGGTGGCCCTGGTGCCCGGCCCGAATTCCGAGCAACTGGTCGCCTACCTGAAACGGCCCAAGGAGTGAGCGAGGGGCCGGAGGCCAGGCTGGCGGCGCTGGGGCTCACCCTGCCGCCGGTGGCACCCCCGCTGGCCGCGTACGTGCCCGCGGTCCGGACAGGTGCGTATGTGTACACCGCCGGGCAGCTGCCGCTGGTGGCGGGCAAGCTGCTCCAGACCGGCAAGGTCGGCGCCGAGGTGAGCGTCGAGGAGGCGGCCGTGCTGGCCCGGACCTGTGCCCTGAACGCACTCGCCGCGGTCGCCTCGGTCACCGGCGGGCTCGCCTCGGTGACCCGGGTGGTCAAGGTGGTCGGCTATGTGGCCAGCGACCCCGGCTTCACCGGGCAGGCACAGGTGGTGAACGGTGCCAGCGAACTGCTGCTGGAGGTGTTCGGCGAGGCGGGCAGGCATGCCCGCAGCGCGGTCGGGATGGCGGTCCTGCCGCTGGACGCGCCGGTCGAGATCGAGCTGATCGCCGAGGTAGGGAACTAGGCGCCGATGAGCCCGCCAGCCCGCCCCGGCATTCAGCTGCCCAGCAGCCTCGCCGACCGTGCCCGGGAGGTGCTGGAGGGGCGGATCCCGCCGGTCACCCCCCGCGACGCGGCCACCGTCATGCTGCTGCGGCCGGCCGCCGGGCAGGCCCGCATGCAGGTCTACATGCTGCGGCGCCGGTCCACCATGGCGTTCGCGCCCGGCGCGTTCGTGTTTCCCGGCGGGTCGGTGGATCCCCGCGACGCCGAGATCGAGGTCGGCTGGGCGGGCCCGGACGCGGCCGCGTGGGGGCGGATGATCGGCGCCCCGGCCGACCTGGCGCGGACACTGGTCTGCGCCGCCGTGCGGGAGACCTTCGAGGAGTCCGGGGTGCTGCTGGCGGGGCCGACCGCGGCCACCGTGGTGGCCGACACCCGGGGCGAGGACTGGGAGGCCGACCGCGCCGCGCTGCTGGCGCGCTCGGTCTCGCTGGCCGGGCTGCTCCGCCGCCGGGGACTGGTCCTGCGCAGCGACCTGCTGCGGCCCTGGGCGCGCTGGGTCACCCCGGTCACCGAGGAACGCCGTTACGACACCAGGTTCTTCGCCGCCGCCCTGCCCGCCGGCCAGCGCGCCAGGGATGTCAGCGGGGAAGCCGACGAGGCGGACTGGGTGGAGCCCGGGGAGGCGCTGGCGGCGGCCCGCCGCAAGGAGATCGTCCTGCTCCCGCCCACCGCCGTCACCCTGGGCGAGCTGCGCGCCCGCGGGGACGTGCCCGCCGCGCTGGCCGCCCGCCGCCGCATCACGGCCCTGATCCCGGAGATCGTCGTGGCCGACGGGGCGGTCTGGCTGACCGTCCCGCCCGGCCTGGAGTACCCGCTGTGAGCGGGCCCATCGACGGCTCGGGCACCGCCCGGGCCCGCTGCCTGCTCGCCCCCAACCCGTCCCTGATGACCCTGGACGGCACCAACACCTGGCTGATCGCCGAACCCGGTTCGTCGTCGGCCGTCGTCGTCGACCCGGGGCCTGACGACGAGGGGCACCTGCGCCGGGTGCGGGACCAGGTGGCCGCGGCCGGCCGGCGGGTGGCGGTGATCCTGCTCACCCACGGGCACGCCGACCACTCCGGGGGAGCGGCCGCGTTCGCGGCCATGACCGGGGCGCCGGTGCGCGCGGCCGACCCCGCGCACCGGCTCGGCGACGGGGGGCTGGCCTCCGGGGACACGATCACCGCGGCCGGCTGTGAGCTGCGGGTGGTCGCCACCCCGGGTCACTCGCCCGACTCGGTGAGCCTGCTGCTGCCCGCCGACGGGGCGCTGCTGACCGGCGACACCGTGCTCGGGCGCGGGACCACCGTGATCGCGGGAGACGGCAGCCTGGCCGACTACCTGGGCTCGCTGGAGCGGCTGCGGGCGCTGGCCGACGAGGCCGCGCTGCGGGTGCTGCTGCCCGGCCACGGCCCGCTGCTGGCTGACCCGGCGGGCACGCTCGACTGCTACCTGGCCCACCGCCGGGAGCGGCTGGCCGAGGTGAGCGCCGCGCTGGCGGCCGGGGACCGCACGCTGGCGCAGATCGTGGCCCGCGTCTACGCCGACGTGGACCGGGCGCTGTGGCCGTTCGCGGAGTGGTCGGTCCGCGCCCAACTGGACTACCTGGCGGCCGGCGGCGGCCTGCCCCCCGGCATGACCTACTGACCAGCCGGGGCACCAGGTGCATCAAACCGCGGTTTGATGCTGTGCCAGCGACATCAAACCGCTGTTTGGTGTCGTAAGGTCAGCCGGGTCAGGCGTGGCCGCCTAATCTGGCCCGCTTCGCGAGGCGCTCGCGGTCCAGGATCAGCACCGACTTGGCGGACAGCTGGAGCCAGCCGCGGGTGGCGAAGTCGGCGAGCGCCTTGTTGACCGTCTCCCGCGAGGCGCCCACCAGCTGGGCCAGCTCTTCCTGGGTGAGGTCGTGGTGGACCTGCAGGCCCTCCTCCTGCTCCTCGCCGAACCTGTCCGCGAGGTCGAGCAGGGCCTTGGCGACCCGGCCGGGGACGTCGGTGAACACCAGGTCGGCCATGACGTCGTTGGCGCGGCGCAGCCGCTGGGCGAGCGCGCTGAGCAGGTGCAGGGCCACGTCGGGCCGGCCGGTCAGCCAGTGCCGCAGGTAGTCGTGGCCCAGCGCGGCCAGCCGGGTGTCGGTGACGGCCACCGCCGCGGCTGTCCGCGGGCGCGGGTCGAACAGCGACAGCTCGCCGAACATCTCGCCCGGCCCGAGCACGCTGAGCAGGTTCTCGCGCCCGTCGGCGGCGGTCCGGGTCAGCTTGATCTTGCCGTCCAGGACGACGTAGAGCCGGTCACCGGCGTCGCCCTCGCCGAACAGCCGGTCACCCCGGGTCAGCTGGACATCGACGACCCCTGCCCGCAGAGCCCGCGCGCCCTCCTCGTCGAGCGCCTCGAACAGTGGCGCCCGGCTGAGCACATCCTCAGCGTGAGCCACGGGTGCCTCCTCGCACATGTTCTCTGATTTCAGTGTCGCGCATCCGGTGACGTGGGTGCGACCAGAGGGCTCAGCCGGCTGGATGTGCCTGCGCCCCGGCCCGCCGGCGGCAGTTCCCGATCTCCTTCTCTGCCGCCGCCCGGTCCACCCAGCTGAAGCCCTCGACCGCCTTGCCGGGCTCCAGGGCCTTGTAGACCTCGAAGAAGTGCTGGATCTCCAGCCGGTCGAACTCGGACACATCATCAATATCGGACAAGTGCGCCATCCGGGGGTCGGTCGCGGCCACGCACAGCACCTTGTCGTCGGCGCCCTTCTCGTCGGCCATCCGGAACATGCCGATCGCGCGGCAGCGGATGATGCAGCCGGGGAAGGTGGGCTCGTCCAGGATCACCAGCGCGTCGAGCGGGTCGCCGTCGTCGGCCAGCGTGTCCTCCACGAAGCCGTAGTCGGAGGGGTAGCGGGTAGCCGTGAACAGCATCCGGTCGAGCCTGATCCGGCCGGTCTCGTGATCCATCTCGTACTTGTTGCGCTGGCCCTTGGGGATCTCGATGACCACATCGAATTCCACGATCTCGCTCCCTGTGCGCGAAGATGGTTGACTGGCGTGCCCGCAGTCTCCTGCCCCAAGCATCTCGTGAGAGGACAGGTGGTGGCGAACCGCCTCCGGCTGACCGTGCTGCTCGCGCTCGCGATGCTGAACGTGTTCACCCTCGGCGCCGGCGTGGCCGTCGCCGGGCTGCTGCCTGCCCGGCTGGCGCTGTGGCAGATCCCCTGGGTGAAGGCCGCCCCGCTCGCCGCCACAGGCACGGTGCTGGCCCCCGCGGACCCGGCCGGCGCGCTCCCGACCAGGGCGGGCCTGGCGTCGGTGCTGACGCCGCTGATCGCCTCCCGGTCCCTCGGCACTCACGTCGGGGTGGTGGTCACCGACCTGGCGTCAGGCAGCGTGCTCTACTCGCTGGCGGCCACCACCCCGGCCACCCCCGCCTCCAGTGCCAAGGTCGCCACCGCGGTGGCCGCGCTGAGCGTGCTCGGCCCCGGTGCGCGCTTCACCACCCGCGTCGTGAGCGGCCCCACCCACGGCTCGGTCGTCCTGGTCGGTGGTGGCGACCCCACCCTCGCGGCGGGCCGGCCACCGGCGGCGGACTACCCGCGGCCGGCCACCCTGGCGTCGCTGGCCGCCCAGACAGCCCGCTGGCTGCGCGCCAGCGGGCTGCAGACGGTGCGGCTGCGCTACGACGACTCGCTGTTCACCGGCCCGGCCACGGCGCCGGGCTGGACCACCAGCTACATCACGACCGGCAACGTGACCCCGATCAGCTCGCTCGAGGTCGACCAGGGGCGGCTGACCGCCGCCGGGAAGCCGGAGGACGCGGACAATCCCGGCAACTTCCGGCCGCGGTCGTTCACCCCGGCTGCCGACGCGGCCACCGCCTTCGCCGGTCTCCTGCGCGGCCAGGGCATCGCGGTGCTGGGTGGGGTCACGCCGGGCCGGGCGCCGGCGGGTGCCGCCACCGTCGCCAGTGTCCGCTCCCCCTGCCTGTCCGCCATCGTGGGCTGGATGCTCCGGGAGAGCAACAACGTCATCGCCGAGGACCTGGCCCGCCAGGTGGCGCTGGCCACCGGCCGGCCGGGCTCGTTCAGCGGCGCGGCGGCGGCGGTCACCGCCGCCGCCGTACGGCTGGGCATCAGCGGTATCCACCTGGTGGACGGCAGCGGCCTGTCCCCCCTGGACAAGATCAGCCCGGCGGCGCTGGCCGGGCTGGTCCGGGTGGCCGCCGGCGGCCGCCAGGCCGCGCTGCGGGCGGCCATCACCGGCATGCCGGTGGCCGGCTTCTCGGGCACGCTGGCCGCGGGCCAGAGCGTGTTCGGCGGTTTCTTCGGCCCGGCGGCGCTGGGGATGGTCCAGGCCAAGACCGGCAATCTCACCACGGTGGTCAGCCTGACCGGGATCGTCACCACCACCGCCGGCCGCCTGCTGGCCTTCGCCTTCATGGCGGACCAGCTGCCGGCCGGCCAGCTGGTGCACGCGGCCGGGGTGATCGACCAGATGGCCACGGCGCTGGCCGGCTGCGGCTGCCACTGACCGCCGGCTGCCCTTCACCGGCCCGCCGCGTCCACTGCCGCCCTCCGAGCACGTACCGTGGGGGGGTGAGCAGCGGGCAGATGATCGACTGGGATGTCGCGACCGCGACCGGCGTGCGCTGGGTTCGACCGGGGCCGCAGGTGAGCCTGTCTGAGGCGAGGGCGGTGGTCACGGAGCTGCGTGAGCTGGCGGTCACCGTTGCCGAGCCGGTCCAGCAGGTGACCGGGATGATCAGCGCCGAGGACGCCGGGCGGGTGGCCGTGGTGGACCGGCCCGGGTGGATCCGGGCGAACGTGGACGGGTTCCGGATGGTCCTCGACCCGCTGGCCCAGCACCTGCGTGAGCACGGCCGGGCACCCGACCCGGGCTCGGTGATCGCATCGGTCGGGTCACGGGTCACCGGGATGCAGGCCGGGCTCATCCTCGCCTACCTGGCAGGCCGGGTGCTCGGGCAGTACGAGCTGTTCCTGCCGCCCGACCCGGCCGCGCCCGACGGCGCGGCACCGGCGGGCCGGCTGACCCTGGTAGCGCCCAACATCGTCATGGTGGAACGCGAACTGGATGTGGACCCGCACGACTTCCGGCGCTGGGTGTGCCTGCACGAGGAGACCCACCGCACCCAGTTCACCTCCGTCGCCTGGCTGCGCGGCTACGTGCAGCGTCAGATGACCGAGTTCCTGCTCGCCTCCGACCTCGACCCGGCGACGATCCTGGACCGGCTGCGCGCGGCCGCCGACGCGGTGGCCGGCGCGGTGCGCGGCGGCGACGGCGGCGGCGACAGCCTCATCGAGGCCATCCAGACTCCCCGCCAGCGGGAGATCCTGGACCGCCTGTCCTGCGTCATGACTCTGGTCGAAGGACACGGCGACTACGTGATGGACGCGGTGGGACCGCAGGTCGTGCCCTCGGTGGCCAAGATCAGGGCCGCGTTCAACGCCCGCCGCGGGGCGGCGGGCAGGCTGGAGCAGACCATCCGCCGGATCCTCGGCATCGACCTGAAGATGAAGCAGTACGCCCAGGGCTCCCGGTTCGTGGACACGGTGGTGCGCGAAGCCGGCATGGACACCTTCAACCGGGTCTGGACCTCACCGGAGACGCTCCCGACCAAGGACGAGATCACCACTCCGGCCCGCTGGCTGGAGCGGGTCGGCGGGGGCAGTGCGCAGGCCCTGGGCAGCTGACCCGCGATGGGTCCCCATCCCGCGGTAGCCGAGGTCCGCCGCGGTGTCCGCGGCGGCCTGGCCGGGCTCGCTCCCGGCGGCCTGGTGCTGGCCGCGTGCTCGGGCGGGGCCGACTCGCTCGCGCTGGCTGCCGCGCTGGCGCACGAGGCGCCGCGCCAGCGGCTGCGGGCGGGCGGGGTCACCGTCGACCATGGGCTACAGCCGGGTTCGGCGGAGCGGGCCCAGGCGGTGGCAGCGATCCTGGCCGGGCTCGGGCTCGACCCGGTGGAGACCGCGGTGGTGACGGTCGCCGCCGGGGGTACCGGAGCCGGTTGTGGCGGCCCGGAAGCCGCTGCCCGCAGCGCCAGGTACCAGGCGCTTGACGAGGCAGCCGCGCGCACCGGCGCCAGCGCCATCCTGCTCGGCCATTCGGAGGACGACCAGGCGGAGACGGTGCTGCTGGGCCTGGCCCGGGGCTCGGGCAGCAGGTCGCTGGGCGGGATGCCGGACCGGCGTGGCCTGTACCGGCGGCCGCTGCTCGGCGTGCGGCGGGCCACCCTGCGGACCGCCTGCGAGCAGCTGGGCCTGCAGCCCTGGGACGACCCGCACAATACCGACCCCGCCTTCACCCGTGCCCGGGTGCGGCACCAGGCGCTGCCGGCGCTGGAGGTGGCACTCGGCCCAGGGGTGACGCAGGCGCTGGCCCGCACCGCCCGGCAGCTGCGCGCCGACGCCGACGCACTCGACGAGCTGGCGGCCGGCCAGGAGCAGTGGCTGCGGGACGGCGACGGGGCCTGGCGGGCCGACGCGCTGGCGGCCGCCCACCCGGCGGTCAGGAGCCGGGTGCTGCGGCGGGCGGCCATCGCTGCCGGAGCCCCGCCGGGCGCGCTCACCGCCGCCCACATCGACGCACTCGACGCCCTGCTCACCCGCTGGCACGGGCAGCGCTGGGCCGACCTGCCCGGGGGGGTACGGGCCGTCCGCCGGTATGGCAAGCTGATCTTCACCGACCAGGCGGAGGCCGTGGGTGGACGCGAATGACGTGGGAGCCGACCTCAAGCAGGTGCTGATCCCGGCTGAGCGGGTGCGGGAGCGGGTCGCCGAGCTCGCCGCCCAGATCGACGCCGATTACGCCGGCCGCGAACTGCTGCTCGTGGGTGTGCTCAAAGGGGCGGTCATGGTCATGGCCGACCTGGCGCGGGCGATCCGGCTGCCGGTGCAGATGGACTGGATGGCCATCTCCTCTTACGGGTCGGGGACCAGGTCGTCGGGGGTGGTGCGGATCCTCAAGGACCTCGACGCCGACATCTGCGGCCGCCACGTGCTGGTGGTGGAGGACATCGTCGACTCCGGGCTCACATTGTCCTGGCTGATGGGCAACCTGCGCTCGCGCGAGCCAGCCTCGCTCCAGGTCTGCGTGCTGCTCCGCAAGCCAGCGGCGGTCCAGATGGACGTCGAGGTGGCCTACACCGGGTTCGACATCGCCGACGAGTTCGTCATCGGGTACGGGCTCGACTATGCCGAGCGATACCGGAATCTCCCGTTCATCGGGACCCTCGCGCCCCACGTGTACGGTGGGGAGCGTACCGGGCCGTCAGGCGGGGAACACGATCAGCGATGACGAGCGTTGATGGCAGGAGAGGTCCACCGGCCATCGCGTGGCGCCTCTTGCGCCCAAGGGGTCCCGGGCGCGGTGTACCGTCAAATATCCCCGCACCACAGCCGGGAATGACAAGGAAGCCGGGCATGGTCACTGGGACACATGGAAGTCCCGCCGGGGGTCGGCGGGCCACGACGCTGGTCAGGAGGGACCCGCCCCGAACAGGCGGGGTCGTTCATCGATGGATCTGAAGCGTTATTTCCGCGGGCCGTTTGTCGCGGTCCTAGTGATGCTGCTGCTGTTCTTCATCGTGTTCACGTACGCGAACCGCGGCACCACATACGCACCGAGGGACACCTCGGAAATCGTCTCCCTCATCAACCAGGGCAAGGTCAGCTCGGCGACCATCACCGACAAGAACCAGACGATCCAGATCACCACCGACAACGGGCAGCGTTACCAGGCGTCGTGGGTGTCCGGCCAGGGCCACTCCCTTCAGCAGGCCCTCCAGACCCAGGTCCAGCGGCACAAGCTGCCCAAGGGCTACAACGTGGTCGTTCCCAGCGGCAACTCGGTGCTGGGCCTGATCATCGGCTTCCTGCCCTATGTGCTGATCATCCTGTTCTTCTTCTTCCTGATGAACCAGATGCAGGGCGGCGGGTCGCGGGTGATGAACTTCGGCAAGTCGAAGGCCAAGCTCATCACCAAGGACACGCCCAAGACCACGTTCGCCGACGTGGCCGGCGCCGACGAGGCGATCGAGGAGCTGCAGGAGATCAAGGAGTTCCTGCAGAGCCCGGGCAAGTTCCAGGCGATCGGGGCCAAGATCCCCAAGGGCGTCCTGCTCTACGGGCCGCCCGGGACCGGCAAGACCCTGCTCGCGCGGGCGGTCGCCGGCGAGGCGGGTGTCCCCTTCTACTCCATCTCCGGCTCCGACTTCGTGGAGATGTTCGTCGGCGTCGGCGCCTCCCGGGTCCGCGACCTGTTCGAGCAGGCGAAGGCCAACGCGCCCGCGATCGTGTTCGTGGACGAGATCGACGCCGTCGGCCGGCACCGCGGTGCGGGCTTCGGCGGCGGCCACGACGAGCGGGAGCAGACCCTCAACCAGCTGCTTGTCGAGCTCGACGGGTTCGACGTCAAGGGTGGGGTCATCGTCATCGCGGCCACCAACCGGCCCGACATCCTCGACCCGGCGCTGCTGCGCCCGGGCCGGTTCGACCGCCAGATCGTGGTCGCCCAGCCCGACCTGGCCGGCCGCAAGGGCATCCTGCGGGTGCATGCCCGCGGCAAGCCGTTCGCGCCGGACGTGGAACTGGACCTGATCGCCCGCCGGACGGCCGGCTTCACCGGTGCCGACCTGGCCAACGTCATCAACGAGGGCGCGCTGCTCACCGCCCGGGCCAACGGCACCCAGATCACGATGGCCTCGCTGGAGGAGTCCATCGACCGGGTCATGGCCGGCCCCGAGCGCAAGAGCGTGCTGCTGTCGGAGCGGGAGCGCAAGCTCATCGCCTACCACGAGGGCGGCCACGCGCTGGTCGGGCACGCGCTGCCCAACGCCGACCCGGTGCACAAGATCACGATCATCCCGCGCGGCCGGGCGCTCGGCTACACCGCCTCCGCGCCCAAGGAGGACAAGTTCCTGGTCACCCGCTCGGAGATGATGGACCAGCTGGCGATGCTGCTCGGTGGCCGGACCGCCGAGGAGCTGGTGTTCCACGAGCCGACCACCGGTGCCGCCAACGACATCGAGAAGGCCAGCTCGATCGCGCGCGGCATGGTGACCGAGTACGGCATGAGCGAGCGGCTGGGTGCGCGCAAGTTCGGCACCGGTGACGGCGAGCCCTTCCTCGGCCGGGAGATGTCCCACACCCGCGACTACTCCGAGGAGATCGCCTCCACGATCGACGAGGAGGTGCGCCGCCTCATCGAGTCCGCGCACGACGAGGCGTGGGAGATCCTGGTCCAGTACCGGGAGGTGCTCGACGACCTGGTCCTGCAGCTGATGGACAAGGAGACCCTCAGCCGGCAGGAGGTCCTGGCGATCTTCGCCCCGATCAAGACCCGGCCATCGCGCGGCTCCTACACCGGTTACGGCAAGCGGCTGCCCTCCGACCGGCCACCGATCATGACCCCCAAGGAACTGGCGCTGACCGCCGCCGACGCCAGGGACCTGGCGGCACCGGGCAACGGGCAGTCGGGGGCCGCGGGCGCGCACGGCGGTTCGGGTGCGGTCATGCCCGGGCTGAGCTCGGGCGAGGGATCCGGCGAGTCACGTTGACCGACCCGATCGACACCGCGCGTATCGAGCGTGCGGTGCGTGAGATCCTGCTCGCCATCGGCGAGGACCCGGACCGGGATGGGCTGGCGGAAACCCCCGCCCGGGTGGCACGTGCCTACGCCGAGCAGTTCTCCGGGCTCGCGCAGCGGCCGGAGGACGTGCTGGGGACGGTGTTCGACGCCGGTCACGACGAGCTGATCCTCGTCCGCGACATCGAGGTCTACAGCACCTGCGAGCACCACCTGGTGCCGTTCTTCGGGTTCGCGCACGTCGGCTACATCCCGAACGAGAAGGGGCAGATCACCGGTCTGTCCAAGCTGGCCAGGCTGGTGGATGTGTACGCCCGCCGGCCGCAGGTGCAGGAGCGGATGACCAGCCAGATCGCGGACGCGCTGATGAACGTGCTGGAGCCGCGCGGTGCGCTGGTCGTGATCGAGGCCGAGCACCTGTGCATGTCGATGCGCGGTGTCCGCAAGCCCGGCGCCAAGACGGTGACCTCGGCGGTGCGCGGGAGCATGCGCGACAGCGACCGGACCCGTGCGGAAGCGATGAGCCTGCTGCTGCGCCGTAGCTGACGGCGCGGCCGGCGGCCAGCGCAGCGGCTGGAGTTCGGTGACCGGTGCATGGTTCGCTGGGGGAAGAGGGCCAGGGTGGGTACCCCTATTGCGGGAGATAGCCCGCGCCGTGGACCGGCGGGACTACGCTGATCCCCCGTGATGCAGGGCCTGAAGCAGATGCCAGACACCAATGAGCCCAGCGCCCCCCCTGCCGCCCCAGCCACCGGGGGTGATGAGGGGGGATCTAGCCGGGCGCACGCCACGCGTGCGCCCGACCGTCGGCATCAGCGCAGGTGGGTGCCGATCACCACGGGATGGCTCTGCCTGCTGATCGGGCTCGCCGACATTGTCGGGGTGGCGATCCCCAGCCTGCACCTGCACCACCGGCTGCACCGGCTGGCTGTGTTCGTGCCCGGCACCATGACGAACGTCACCAACACGGCGACTGTGATCATCGGCTTGCTGCTGCTCCTGCTCTCCCATGGACTGCGCCGACGCAAGCGCCGCGCATGGCAGGCAGTCACCCTGCTCCTTGCGTTCAGCGTCATTATTCACGTCGTCCACGCCCCCTACCGGGTGCAGGGTGCGGCGGCGGCGGTGGTGCTGGCGGTCCTGCTGTTCTTCCGGGACGAGTTCTACGCGGTCGGTGACCCCCGCACCCGCTGGCGGGCGGGCGGGGTCTTCGTCGCCCTGGTCGTCGCCGACGTCGCGATCGGCCTGACCTACATCCTGCTGGCGCGGCACCTGGCGCAGTCCTATTCGCTCTGGCAGCGGTCCGTGCACGTCGTCTACGGCCTGGTCGGCGTCTCCGGCCCGGTCCAGTTCGTGCCGGAGGCCCGCGCCGACCTGTTCAACCTGCTCACCAGCACGCTCGGTATCTTCACCCTGCTGGTGACGGCGTACCTGTTCCTGCGCCCGGCCAGGCAGGCGGCCGCCCGGCTCAGCACGGCGGACTCCGGGCGGATCAGGGAACTGCTCGACCGGCACGGCGACCGGGACTCGCTGGGGTACTTCGCGCTGCGCAACGACAAGAACGTGGTGTGGTCATCGACCGGCAAGGCATGCATCGCGTACCGCGTGGTGTCCGGGGTGATACTGGCCAGCGGCGACCCGATCGGGGACCCGGAGGCGTGGCCGGGAGTGATCCACGCCTTCCTCGACGAGGCCGCCCGGCACGCCTGGGTGCCCGCGGTGATGGGGTGCAGTGAGCTCGGGGCCGAGATCTGGTGCCGCGAGGGCAACCTGACCGCCCTGGAACTGGGCGACGAGGCGATCGTGGAAGTGGCCGACTTCACCCTGCAGGGCCGGGCGATGCGCAACGTGCGCCAGATGGTGGCGCGGGTGGGCCGGCAGGGGTACGTCGCCGACATCCGCCGGATGGACGACATCAGCCGGGACGAGATCGGGCGCATCATCGCCCGGGCCGACTCCTGGCGGGGCAGCCCGACCGAGCGTGGTTTCTCCATGGCGCTGGGCCGGGTCGGCGGCCCGGGAGACGGGCAGTGCGTGATCGCCACCGCCACCGAGAACGGGGTGCTCCGCGGCCTGCTGCACTTCGTGCCGTGGGGAGCGGACGGGCTCTCGCTGGACCTGATGCGCCGGGACCGCAGCGCACAGCCTGGCGTGAACGACTTCCTGATCGTGGAGGCCATCAAGGCCGCTCATTCGCTCGGCGTCAAGCGGGTCTCGCTCAACTTCGCTGTCTTCCGTGCCGCGCTGGAACGCGGCGAGCGGATCGGTGCCGGCCCGGTGCTGCGGATCTGGCGGCGCTTCCTCGTCTTCATCTCCCGCTGGTTCCAGATCGAGTCGCTGTACAAGTTCAACGCCAAGTTCTGCCCGGTCTGGGTGCCGCGCTTCTTCGTGTTCCCCGGCACCAAGGACGCGATCCGGGTCGGCATCGCCGCGCTGGAGGCAGAGGCGTTCCTGGTCTGGCCCAAGCTGGAGCTGCGGCGGATGGCGCGCAAGCTGGGGCTGGTGACCGCATGGCACCGCCTGCGCCGGGCCGGCCAGCGGCCGCCGGCCGCGCCACTGCCCGGTCACTGAACCCGCGGTCACTGAACCTGCGGGCACTGCCGGCGCCGTGCCGGGCGGGCGCCGCATAGGCTGACGATCATGGCAAGTGACGCTGAGACGGGCGTCCCGGGCCGGCCGGCCCGGGCGGAGCGGCCCGCCAGCCCGCCCGGGCTGCCGAGCGCCGATCGGTGCCTGGTGATGGGCGTGGTGAACGTCACCCCCGACTCCTTTTCCGACGGCGGCTCCTGGTTCGCCGCCGACGCGGCGATCGCCCGTGGCCTGGAACTGACCGCGCAGGGTGCGGACATCGTGGACGTGGGCGGGGAGTCAACCCGGCCGGGGGCACAGCGGGTTTCCGCGGACGAGGAGCTGCGGCGGGTCGGGCCGGTGATCAAGGCGCTCGCCGGGGCAGGCGTGCCGGTCAGCGTGGACACGATGCGGGCCGAGGTGGCGCGGGTGGCCCTGGAGGCGGGCGCGGCGCTGGTCAACGACGTCAGCGGCGGGCTGTCCGACCCGGAGATGCCCCGGCTGGTCGGCGAGGCCGGGGTGCCCTATGTGGTGATGCACTGGCGCGGGCACAGCCACACGATGCAGGACCGCGCCGTCTACCGTGACGTCGTCGGGGAGGTGTGCGAGGAACTGCGGCGCCGGGTCTACGCGGTCGTGGCGGCGGGGGTGGACCCGGCCCTGATCGTCCTCGATCCCGGCCTCGGGTTCGCCAAGCTCCCCGAGCACAACTGGGCGCTGCTGACCAGCCTGGCGGCGGTCGCCAGCCTCGGCGGCAGCGGTCACGCCTTCCCGGTGCTGATCGGCGCGTCCCGCAAGCGGTTCCTGGGCAGGCTGCTGGCCGCCCCCGACGGCACCCCGCGCCCGTTCGCCGACTGTGACGATGCGACGGTCGCGATCACCGCCCTCGCCGCGACGGCCGGGGCCTGGTGCGCCCGCGTCCACGAGGTGCCGGCCAACGCCGACGCGGTGCGGGTCGCCCAGGCCTGGCAGGAGGCCGCGGGCGGATGACAGACCGCGCGCCAGCCCAGGGCCGCGCGCCGCTGCCCTCGCCGCGGCACCGGGACCGGATCTGCCTGCGGGGGCTGCGGGTCTTCGCCCGGCACGGGGTCCGCCCGCACGAGCGCCGCGACGGGCAGGAGTTCATCATCGACGCGGTGCTGTGGCTCGATACCCGGGCCGCCGCGGCAAGCGACGACCTGTCCCTTACCGTCGACTACGGCGCCGTCGCCGACCGGCTGGTCGCCCTGGCGAGCGGGCCGCCCGTGCGGCTGGTCGAGACGCTGGCCCAGCGGCTGGCGGACGGCTGCCTGTCGGAGCCGGGTGTGGAGGAGGTCGAGATCACCGTCCACAAGCCACACGCGCCGCTGGCCCACCGGTTCAGCGACGTGACCGTGACGATCAGGCGGGAGCGGCCGTGACCGGCCGCGGGCAGACCGTCGTCATCGCGCTGGGCAGCAACCTCGGCAACCGGCTGGAGAATCTGCAGGGAGGGGTGGACGCGCTCCTCGACGCGCCGGGGTTCGCCCTCATCGCCATCTCGCCGGTCTTCCAGACCGCTGCGGTAGGCGGCCCGCAGCAGCCGGACTACCTGAACGCGGTGCTGATCGCCAGGACCGCGCTCCCGGCAAGGGCCGTGCTGGAACGGTGCCACGGGGTGGAGGCCGCGTTCGGCCGGGTCCGGGACCAGATCTGGGGACCGCGCACGCTCGATCTCGACCTCATCGTCTACGGTGACCTGGTGAGCCAGGACCCGGAGCTGACACTCCCGCATCCCCGGGCCCATGAGCGGGCTTTCGTGCTCGCCCCCTGGCACGCCGTGGACCCGGGCGCGGCGATCCCGGGCCGGGGGCGGGTATCGGACCTGCTGGCCTCGGTCGGCCTCGATGGTGTGCAGCGGCTGGACGACGCCGTCCTGCACTCGCCCCGATGACGGCCATGGTGACCGGCCGCCTGCCAGGAGAACACCGATGACCCCCACCAAGGTGCGGACGCTGGTCATGGTCGCGGTCGGCTGCGCGCTCGTGGCCTGGCTGCTGCTGCGGCAGGTGTATTCGGCCCTGCCGCCGCTGCCATGGACAGCGGTGCCCGCGCTGCTGCTGCTGGCAGTGGCCGAGACCTGGAGCGGCCGGAGCCTGCGGACCCGCCTGCGCGGCCGTGGTGGCAAGCCGGTCCAGCCCATCGCCGTGGCCAGGATGGCCGCCCTCGCCAAGGCGACCTCGCTGGCGGCCGCCATCATCGGCGGGCTCGCCGCCGGGTTCTTGCTGTATGTGGCGGCGTCGCTGGACAAGGGAGCCTACCGCGCCGATGCGTTCGCGGCGGCCGGCACCTTGGGTGCCGCCTTCCTGCTGGTGCTGGCGGCCCTCTACCTGGAGTACGGCTGCCGGGTGCCCACCAAGGGCGGCAAGCCCGATCAGCCACCGAACGATCCCGGCCCGCCGCACTAGTCTTCGCGGGCTGAACGGGCTGAACGGGCTGAACGGGCTCAGCGGTCCATGTCGCCGACGACGAAGAACAGCGAGCCCAGGATGGCCGGCAGATCGCCGACCAGGCTGCCCGGCAGGAGCTCGGACAGCACCT
>Ga0307374_10008165_pt1 | contig 15722 bp, 13 predicted proteins | sample OX3MG_FD_202532 | JGI IMG/M metagenome (GOLD analysis project Ga0307374, IMG submission 202532) | Soil microbial communities from Risofladan, Vaasa, Finland - OX-3 | ecosystem: Environmental > Terrestrial > Soil > Coastal area > Acid sulfate soil | place: Finland: Risofladan, Vaasa | collected... | reverse complement strand
CAATTATCAGCAGTAAATGAATCAATGCGCCTGCCACATGATAAACTAAAAAAGATATTACCCAAATGATGATCAATATTACCGCGATGATGAATAAAAGGGCTCTCATTTTTTAATGTTTATAATTAAAAGATTACAAAATCCATTTTATTTATAATTACACAAAACTTTGCCAAAATATTCCCATTTTAAAAAATTAGATAATCAGTTATTAAAAATTATCAGCGTTTTTTATTTGGATTATTTAGATATGCCACCATGTGCAAGACCATTGATATATCTACCTTCCAGCCTTAGAAGTGAGGAGTATAAGAAAGCTAATATCGCTCTATTTATATGCAGAAAATTTATGAGTAAATATTAAATTAGAAAAGCTATATAAATAATTGAATCATTGGTAGAATTGTGGAATTACTTCTACAAAATGCCCATGATTTAAAAAAACATCCCGTTATCAAAATATTGGATCTGAAAGATAAAAATGCCAATTCTTTGGCAAATGATTTGTTACCTTTTGAGCTAATTTTATTTTATTATTCTTCCATTGATTTAGCAGATGAGTATCAAAAAAATATTTTCTTCCATATTTTTATATATTAAACAGGTTTTCAAAGAATTCTCTGCTGATAATATTTTAAAATACAGCGCTTCATTGGCATATTATACGGTTTTTTCAATTGCTCCATTACTCGTAATTGTAAGTGCTTTGCTGGGATTTTTTTTTGGTAAAGATGCCATGGAAGGTCAAATTTATCATCAATTAAATCATTTAGTAGGTAGCCTTGCGGCAATGCAAATTCAGGATACCATTAAAAATATTCATCTTAATGCCAGCAATTTTCTGGCAAGTATTGTTAGCGTAATCATCTTGTTAATTGGTGCTACAAGCATTTTTGGAGAAATACAGGATTCATTGAACAAAATATGGGGACTGAAAATAAAATCAAAAAAAGTATGGTGGAAATTAATTCTTACCAGACTTTTATCATTTTCCCTGATACTTAGTATTGGGGTTATCATGATAGTTTCGTTATTGCTGAATGCATTGATAAATGCTTTTGGGAAATTAATATCAGAATATCTTAAAAATTACAGCGCTTATTTTATTGAGACCACAGAAGCAGTGTTGTCTTTTTTTATTACCGGGATTTTATTTTCTCTAATTTTTAAAATCTTGCCCGATGCAAAAATCAAGTGGAAAGATGTTTTATTGGGAGGCTTTGTTACTGCTATGTTTTTTACCATTGGAAAAATGGGAATAGGATATTATCTCGGTAAAAGCAATTTATCCTCTTTGTACGGCGCTGCTGGTTCCATCATTATTTTTATGGTATGGGTTTATTATAGTGCAATTATTCTTTATATCGGCGCAGAATTTACTAAAGTGCAGGCAAAACTATATGGCGAAAACATAATTCCTAACGAATATGCTGAATGGGCGGGTGTAGAAGAAAAACAATTTCATAGCCTGAATAAAAACAAAGATTTACATTAACTTTGGACAGCCTAGTGCTTATTACTACACAAATATGAATAAAAGAATACTAATTATTGACGATGATTTTGATATGTGCGCCTTATTAAGTCGCTTTCTTGAAAAAAAAGGGTACGCTACAGAAGTGGCTCATAATGGTTCAAAAGGGATCGCTAAATTTAATGAATTCCACTTTGACATTGTACTTTGCGATTTCAGGCTTGGTGATAAAGACGGAAAGACTGTTTTATTGAAAATAAAAGAGGCTAACCCAAAAACTTTTGTTATCATCATAACGGGATATTCTGATATAAAAATTGCAGTAGATGTTATTAAGCTTGGCGCATTTGATTATATAACCAAACCGCTTATACCAGATGAGGTGGTAAATGTAATTGAAAAAGCATTAGCTAATCCGGTTACAGATCCCATAAAATCACAATCAAAAAAAACTTCCGAAGTTTCTCAAAAGAAAAGAATTTATGAACTTTCATCAAATAATGAATACCTGATAGGCCAGGATGGTGAAACATCAAAAATCTACAGGCAGATAGAAATGGTAGCCCCTACCAATTACAGCGTTATTTTATATGGCGAAAGTGGTACAGGTAAAGAAGTAATCGCAAAAACTATTCATGAAGCCAGTAATCGCAAAGGAAGGCCTTTCATAGCAATGGATTGCGGCACTCTCTCAAAAGAATTGTCAGGCAGCGAACTTTTTGGTCATGTAAAAGGAGCATTCACAGGTGCAGTTACTGATAAGGAAGGTCATTTTGAATTGGCTAACGGAGGAACCTTGTTTTTGGATGAAGTTTCTAATCTTCCCAAAGATGTTCAGGCTTCCTTATTAAGAGTGATCCAGGAAAGAAAGTTTAAAAGAGTGGGCGGTACCAAAGAAATGGAAGTAGATGTAAGAATCATTGTAGCGTCCAATGAGAACCTCCAGGAATCTTATAGAAAAGGAAAATTTCGTGAAGACCTGTATCACCGGTTTAATGAATTTTCTATCAATCTTCCCGCTTTGCGAAACAGGAAAGATGATATCCCGCTTTTTGCACAATTTTTTCTTGATAGAACCAACGAAGAACTACAAAAAAATATAGAAGGATATGAAGAAGATGTGGAAGAAATGTTTTTGAATTATTCGTGGCCCGGCAACCTGAGAGAATTTAGAAACGTAGTGCGCCGCGCGGTTTTGCTTACTCCATCAGGAAAAATAAATTCAAAGGTATTGCCCTGGGAAATTACCCAGGCGGTGCTGCAGAAAGTTTATCATACAGATGGAAATTCATCCGATAACCAGTCTCAATATAAAGATGTGGATCTTAAAGATGCTGCAGCGAAAGCTGAATATGAAACCATAATGAACGTTTTGAAAGATGTGAATTTTAATAAAACCAAGGCTGCTGAGATATTAAAAATTGATCGAAAAACTCTTTATAATAAAATAAAAATTTTTGAGGCGATGTGAGTTTTTTAGAAATCAATTTATAGAGTAGAAGTTGGTATTTTTTTCAATATTCACGAATAAATTCTTTTTATCAACTCCTTGTTTTTTTCCATTACTACCTTGCGTTTCAAACTAAGCTTTGGTGTCATCTCGCCACTTTCGATGGTCCAGTCATAAGGCAGTAATTCAAATTTTTTAATTTGCTCTACATGATTAAAGAATTGATTGTAATGTTCCACTTCATTTTTATAAAGTTCCCTTACTGCAGGAGTATTGATCATTTTTTCATTATCAGAAGAGTCAATATTATTTTCATGACACCATTCTTTCAAGTTATCGAACGCGGGAACTATTAAAGCGCTTACAAATTTTTCCCCCGCACCAAGAACCATCAGGTTTTCAATCATTTTTGATTCCTTCATTTTATTTTCTATCACAACGGGCGCTACATATTTGCCCCCACTGGTCTTGAAAATCTCTTTTTTTCGGTCGGTGATTTTCAAAAATTTTCCATCTACCATCATGCCTATATCTCCGGTTTTGAACCATCCGTCTTCCATTACTTCGGCAGTAAGTTCAGGATGTTTGTAATAGCCCATCATTATATTAGAACCTTTGCACAAAATTTCGCCGTCATCAGCGAATTTCACTTCCACACCATCAATCAATGGACCTACAGTGCCAAACATCCTTCCTTCTTCTTCAAAGCGGTTGACGCTTATCACCGGCGATGTTTCCGTGAGCCCGTATCCTTCCATAATAGGAATTCCGGCTGCAGTAAAAATCCTTATAAGCCTTACCTGGCAGGCAGCACCGCCACTGGTAATATTGACTATATTATTCCCTAACGCTTCCCTCCATTTATTAAAAATGAGTTTGTTAGCAATAGATAATTGCAGGTTATAAAAAAATCCCTGGTTTTTATTGATCTCAAATTTTGATGCGAGATTATGTGCCCAAAAAAATAATTTTTTTTTGATGCCCGTAAGTTCTCCTCCCTTCTGCATTATTTTTTCATAAACTTTTTCGAGTAATCGTGGCACAGTTGTAAACATATTCGGTTTCACTTCTCTCAAATTTTCAGGGATCGTTTCTAAACTTTCTGCAAAAAACATTGAAACTCCTTTATAGAGATAAAGGAAACTCATCATGCGCTCAAAAATATGATTCAGCGGTAAAAAGCTTAGCGCTTTATAATTATCACCCGGAGGAAAACAGGGTATGCTATTCATTACATTGCTTAAAACATTTTTATGCGAAAGCATTACCCCTTTTGGAATTCCTGTTGTTCCCGATGTATATATAATTGTAAAAAGATCTTCGTATTTTATTTTATCAGAAATATCCTTTATTTCCTTCAATACCTTTTCTGATAATGGTTGCAACAATTCTTTCCAGTATTTTATATTATCAATCTTTTCAAAAGAAATAATTTCTTTAAGATGAGGAAGATTTGCTTTTACATGATTGGTTTTTTCAAATAAACTCTGGTCGTTAACAAAAATTAATTTTACATCAGAATCCTTCAAAATAAATTCAAGATCAGTTTCGCCAATAGTTGGATAAATAGGAATAAGAATGGCGCCGATTTGTTGTACTGCCAGATCCAGCATCACCCATTCGGGCCGGTTCTTTGAAATTACCGCTATCTTATCTCTTCCCTCAATGGTAAAATTACCAGGACCAAAACCCACCTTGATTAACCCGGCGCTTAACTGATTTACAATTTCAGAAACCTCCTTTGTGGAATATTCTTTCCAGGTTCCATTTTCTTTACCAGCCAGCATGGTTCTGCCGGGCGCGTCTTTTAAATTTATATTAATACAATCAAATAACCGTGTTGGCTCAGTCATGTTATTGAGCTTTTAGAAGTTATAAAAATGAATAAAATTATGAAAATCAACTCCTAAATTAAACAATTAAATAAAAAATATCTTATAAAAAAGTATTCTGAAAAAGATTTCTAAATGAATTAATAATAATATTGGCCTGAAGGTATTTTAAATACTCTGCCGCGTTGAAATTTATCAAAAGCACCCGCCTCATCAGAATGAGTATTGGTCCAGTTTTGGTAAACCGCCAGGTTTTGTGATGCTCCAAATATCCATTGATTGTATGCAGAAAACAAACCATCTTCCAGTAATTGTTCCTGGTATTGAAAAAGTTTGAAAGGGAATTTGGCGGCATAATTTTTATCCCAGTCAAGAATAAAACGGGTTCTGATCATGGTAAGTGTTTGAGGGTTTATACCGCGTAATACCACATTATTTTGATTGTTCATGCAGGTTAAGAAGGCAATTTCAAAAGGGTTTTTAATTTTTGGGTTATCCAGCAGGTTAGCATCACCAAAAAGATTTTTATAGCCAGCCAATAAAATATCTTTTATTTCTGCTGTGCGCGAAGTAAAGGATTCAATATTTACAAAAATTTCTCCATAAATGAGGCACCACACTCTTTCTTTGGTATAAAAATAAAACTTGCAGGCATTGTAATAATTATCCCCGTAAGAAGGATCCATCTCTATACCTTTTTCCCATTGTTTGATAGCGTCAGGGTCGTGATCTGCTAAAAGCAATTCACCATAATTGTTATAAAGATTGCCACTATTGGGAAATCTTTTTATCGCCTTTTTATATAATTTTTCAGCATCGATCTCCTGACCTAATGCCTGGTAAACTGAGCCGGCTAACTGATAAATTTGATCGTCAGCTTCATTATTATCTAAAAATGATTTGAGCGCGTTTAAAGCTTTATTGTTTTCATTTTGCAGGTAATAATCATAAGCAAGATCTTTAGCAATACCAATATCTTTGGGATCCAGTTGTGCTGCCCTGGCCAAAATCAAAGAAGCATTGGCATAATCACCCTGACGCATAAACGCTTTTGCATTTTCATGAAGTTTTTCCACATCTTCCTGCTGGGCAATAACAGAGGCTGAAAGACTAAAACAAATAACTATCAATAAGAATTTTTTCATCGGGTAAAGATAAAATACTTTAAGTGCCTAAATCTTTATAAAAATAAAAAATTGTTATAGAATGATGAAAAATAAAATAAACCTTCACTACTTATTTTATCAGTAAAGAAGGTGTGTAAGAAGGCCATCTCTTAATTTGGGCTCAAACCAGGTACTTTTCGGAGGCATGATATTATTACTGTCAGCAATGTCAAATAATTGTTGGATAGTTACAGGGTAGAGGCTGAAAGCTATTTCCCATTCTTTGCTATTGACCCTATCCTCCAATTCCCCAAGCCCTCTGATACCGCCAATAAAATCAATCCGGGTATCAGTGCGCTGATCTGTTATTCCAAGGATGGGCTCCAATACATTATTTTGCAAAATTGTAATGTCTAATATTCCAATCGGATCAGTTGAAAAAGTACCACCAAGCGCCGAAAGCTTATACCATTGCCCATTTAGATACATGCCAAATAAATGGGGTGCCTGAGGAGAATAGGCTCCCTGAACCCTTGTGACAGAAAACCCGGTACTGAGTTTATCTAAAAATTCTTTTGCCGATAAACCGTTCAAATCTTTTACCACCCTGTTATAATCCATAATTTTTAATTGGGATTCAGGAAAAAGTGTAGATAGAAAATGACCTGATTCCTCGTTATCAGCTAAAAGATATTTTACTTTGGCAGCCGAAGCCACACGATGATGGCCATCAGCAATGTAGGTACAATCCACCTCAGTTTTAAATATTTCGGTGATTCTATCAATAATTTTCTCATCATTGATGACCCAAACTGTGTGTTGAATATTATCATCGGCTGTAAAATTATAAACGGGGCTTTTATCAGCCTTCCATTTTTCCATGATTTCATTCAATTCATCTATATCTCTAAAAGCGAGGAATACATTTCCGGTTTGTGCGCCTGTTGTTTTAATGTGATTGATCCTGTCCTGTTCTTTTTCGGGTCTTGTCAACTCATGTTTCTTAATCAATCCTTCTTCATAATCATTTACGGAACTACAACAAACTAAACCCGTTTGGGTTCTTTCATTCATGACCAACTGGTAGATATAATAGCAGGGTTTACTTTCACTAAAAAGTACAGGCCGACTAATAAATGCGTCTAAGTTTTCCTTAGCTTTTTCATAAACTTCCCGACTGTGTATTTCTATGTTGGAAGGAAGATCAATTTCACTTTTTGTAATATGAAGAAATGAAAAAGGGTTGCCTTCAGCCTCCGTTTTTGCTTCTTTGCTATTCAATACATCATAAGGCCGCGAAGCTACTTGTTTCGCAAATTGTGGCTCAGGTCGTAATGCTTTAAAAGGAGAAATAGATATCATGCTTTTCAATTTTTAGCCTTGAAAGGCTGGAAATTTTTTTGTACGGGTTGCAAATATAAACAATCAAAAAATATTGAAGAACCTTTTGGGAAATCAGTATATTTTATTCGAAATCACATAACTGAATATCACTAAATTTTACTCTCGAATTCTTTCATTTTCTCCACCAAATATTCCACACTGCTCAATGGCAAAGCATTGTATAAAGATGCCCGGAATCCTCCAACAGATCGATGCCCTTTAATTCCGTAAATGTTATTTTGTTTTGCAAATTCCAAAAATGCTTTTTCTTTTTCTGCATTTTCCATCACAAAACATACATTCATTTTACTGCGGTCTTCTTTGGCTGCAGTTGGTTTAAATAATTTACTATTATCAATTGCACCATAAAGCAAAGCAGCTTTTTCATTATTGATCTTTTCTATGGCATCTACTCCGCCATTTTCTTTGAGCCAACGAAGTGTAAGCATTGACACATAAATAGCAAAAACAGGTGGTGTATTAAGCATACTTTTTGCCTGGATGTGATTTCTGTAATCCATAATCGCCGGAATAGTACGTTTCACTTTTCCTAAAATATTTTTGTTCACTACTACCAGGTTGGTTCCTGCGGCACCCATATTTTTTTGCGCACCGGCAAAAATTAATCCGAATGAATTAAAATCTATTTTTCTGCTAAAAATATCGCTTGACATATCAGCAATCACGGGCATGCTTACTTTTGGAATGTCATGCCATTGTGTCCCGTAAATAGTATTATTCGTTGTAATATGGAAGTAGGTTGCATCGTTGGCAACTGCAAAATCTTTTGGAATAAAATTATAATTACTTTCCTTTGAACTACACACTACATCAACATTTCCAAAGAGTTTAGCTTCTTTAATTGCTTTGGTACCCCATACACCTGTATCTGCATACGCTGCGGTTTCATTTTCATTTAGTAAATTCATAGGCACCTGCATAAATTGCACTGTAGCACCGCCATGCAAAAACAAAACTTCATGGTCGCTATCAAGGTTCATTAATTCTTTTACTAAAGAAATGGCTTCTTCCATCACCGATTCAAAAAGTGGCGTGCGATGGCCAATTTCTAAAATGGAAAGGCCACTGCTATTAAAATTGATAATTGCTTTTGATGCTTCCTGTAACACACTTTGAGGAAGAATGGAAGGCCCTGCGTTAAAATTGTAGATCATTTATTTTGAAATAAAGCATGAATAATTTAAAAAGAAGAGCAAAATTACAAATAAAAAACATTTGGAATGCTTGCTCAAATCCAGGTTTTTAGCAAAATCTTTCTAAATAAAAAAACTTAACTTTGCGGCATACTGCATGAATTCAACAATGGACATACACACTGAATTAAAGGAAGCTAAAACAGTAAAGGAAATTCAAAATATCCTAATTACTCAGGCTAAACCGAGCAATGAAAAATCTCCTTATTTTGAAATGGCAAAAAAGTATAAGATCAATCTTAGTTTTGCACCATTTATCAGGGTAGAACCTATTCCTTCCAGGGAATTCAGGAAACAAAAAATTGATATACCATCCTACACTGCAGTTATTTTCAACAGCCGTAATGCAATAGATCATTTTTTCAGGGTTTGTGAAGAGATGAGAATAACAGTTTCACAGGAAATCAAATATTTTTGCATTACTGAATCGGTTGCCCTTTATCTTCAAAAATTTATTTTGTACCGTAAAAGGAAAGTTTTTTACAGTAGCGATGGTACCACTAATAACCTATTTGAAGTAATTAATAAATATAAAGAACAGGAAAGATTTTTATATCCTTGCTCACATTCCTTCGACAGCGAAATTACCAACTGGCTTATCTCAAATAATTGCGATTATGCTATACCGGTACTTTATGAGGTTATTTCAAATGATGTTAAAAACATCATAGAAAAGCATAATTACGAGATCATTTGCTTTTTTACGCCACTTGGTGTAAAAAGTTTTACAGAAAACTGCCCACACTTCAACCAAAACGGAACTCTGATAGGCGCCTTTGGCGATAATACCCGAAAGGCAGTAATAGCAGCTGGTTTTAATCCGGATATTATTGCACCACAACCTAAAGCACAAAGCATGGCAGCTGCATTGGAAAATTACTTATCGGGTTTAAAGAAAAAATAAAAAAGTATCTCGAATTAATACATCGTTGAGATAATATTTCCTGGCAACATCTATTTTTCGATTGGTATCGTGACGGTTCCTGCTTTATATTCCTTGGTCATTTTATAAGCCTCATCTATAATTGATTGTGGGAAGTTTTCTATCTCAACAATTTTTATAGCATTGGTAGTTTTTAGCAATCCTTGTTTAATGGTGTGATCAAAATTTAAAGAATCGTCCTGGATGTTTTCTGTAAAATAAAACATTTCAAAATCTTTTGAAAGTAACTCAATTAATTCCAAGTCATGTGAGGAAGCTATTACGATATTATCATTGTTATTTAAAAATTCTAAAACAGCTTTTGCCAAAGAAATGCGTTCCAATGTATTCGTTCCTTTAAATGTTTCGTCTATTACAAAAAGTTGATTAGCTGATGCAGAAACCTGCTCTGTCATCACTTTTATTATTTCCACTTCTTCAAAAAAATAACTACTCCCTTCCAATAAATCGTCTTCAATCATTATGGATGAAAATGGTTTTAAAAATGAAGCTGTATAAGATTCTGCAAAGCAGATATATAATGTTTGGGCTATGATAGAATTAATTAAAACGGTTCTTAAAAATGTTGACTTCCCTGACATGTTAGAGCCTGTAATAAAAGCACTTTTATGATCTAATGAAAATGAATTTGGAACACATTTGTCAATCAAAGGATGTGTAGCATTCGTAAATTTTAGAATTTTATTTTCTGAAATTAGATTAGGAATACAAGTGATAAAGTTAGTGTCACTTTTTAAAGATGCCATTGAAATAACCAGATCGAACTCCCCGATGTATTTATAGAGTTGATTTAATGAATCGCTTTGCTTTATAATTTGTAAGTACGATTTATTAAGAAGATGTAATTCCAACAGGAAACAGGCTTTGACGAGTTCTAAAATATAAAACAATGCTTTTTTCAGATCATCCCCGGGAATTCCGAAATTCAATAATCCATAATTCTTCACAAAAGGTTTTAGCAATTTTATTGGTTCCGGGATGGAAGTGCTTTCAATAATTGTATCTGTTTTTTGCAACTTTTGTGTGGCTTTTATTAATCCATAAATTTCGCGAATGGATTGGTATTGATTCTCATTTCTGTATTTGAAAACATATTGTATCATGATATTGATTCCGAGGAGGGGAACCAAATAGATGAGTATTACAGGGAAAAAAGCAGAAGCAATAACGCACGTAATTGCAAGGCCTGTAAGCAATTTATATAAATTCAGATTTTTATCAATACCTGAATTTCGGATATTTAATAGATCTGCAATTCCGGATGTACCGTTTTTTTTCAAGTTTGTGTAAAATAACTTGTACCGTCTCCCGTTTGTTGGTTTCTTTTTTAAAATATTCAGAACTTTCATCAAACTGTTTTAATCTTTTCAAACTATTTTCCGGAAAAATTATTTTATTGTAAAGCAACTGTTGTCCAACCGTAGTAAGCGTTCTATCTAATATTGAAAATAAATTTTCAATATCAATATCCTTCAAAGTTTGAAGCGTAAGTCTATGAAAATGTTTTGCCTTATTATGAATCGCATATTTTTCAATGAGTTCTAAATCTCCTTTTTTATTGACTCTTCGCCCCCAATTCAACCTGATTTCAGCAAGTATTTTTTCTTGATTTTTTCGGGAAATAGAAAAGATTATATAGATTAAAAATGCGAACGCCAGTAAAAAATAAATCATTGCAAAAAAAATATTTTGTGGTTCTTTTGTTAGTTTATCACTAAACTGGAGTTTACCCAAAGCTATTAATCCGGGAACAAACTTAGAATAAACAATCCTGCCGAGTTGTCATTTTTATTTTTAATGATTCCTGTGTTTAATTTTTTCAATAATTCAAAAATGCCATCTGCCATTGCATAATGATAAAAAGTGGGGATCCCAAAAAAGCGTTTGGATAAGATAAACACTTTTTGAACCATCAATTTTAGCTTTAGATTCATACCCATATAAATGCTGGTAAAATAGGCGATGGCGTGTACAATAGCTGTTATATTACGGATGCCATTATAGGTTCTCACTCTTACATCTTCGAGATTATAAGATTGCTTGATGTATCTGAAACACTCATCGCATTTCCAGCGGGTGAGATAAATTTCTACTACTTTGAATACCTCTTTTGGTGTTTTACTATCCGGCTCTTTGTTGGTGAGTAATATCATGGGGTGCTGCCCAAAACCTTTTATAATCACAGCATTCATCCATACATCCGGTGTATCATACAAGGCTACTTTGGCAATGCCGAATATTAGATTGATAACCGTTTCTTTACCATCTTCTATCTTGGTGATTTGTGCGCTGTAGGGAGTTTTAACATGAACGTCCAGGCGTTCAGCCTGTACAGGCACTATTCCCCCGTTTTTATTTCGGGTTAACAGCCACCGGTTTAGTTTGAGCCTGGTCACAAACGTTAGTTTTTCCGCTATGAAGTGTTCAATAATTTCATTGCAATCTCCCTGCCTGTCAATTGCCCAAACCCCTGTCGTACCTATCTTTTCTGTTACTTTATTAATAGCTTCTTTTATTTTTTGGGTACTGCTCACATAGTCTTTTTCCTTACTTGAAAAGGCTTCACAATATAAGGGTACTATTTTGTTGTGTTCGAGGTTGGCCGCTGTTACCTGGCACAAATGATAACCGGTTGCTTCATGGTGCTGACTGCCATCATAAATGCCACATAAGTTTTCCATTGATTTAGCGTAAGGTTTCATAATATCTCCCGGGTCAATGGCCAATACCATATCATCGGTTATTTTATCATCGCCGAGGCGAATGATTTGTTCATTAATATGATCACTAAAATCTTCGGCTGCCAAATTTCTGCAAAGCCGCTCTTCAGTTTTGATCAGCTTAATATCTTCCTGAAGGCTGCGGGCTACATTAGATATTTTAATGTCTTTGGCTGCCTGCACGCCATAGATCATTTCCTGAATGAGCCGCTGGGTAGTTTTGCCGAGTCCCTTTCCTAAGATTCCCGAAAATTTATTAGCTTGTGCTTTGAAACGGCTGATAGTAGAAGAGTTTGCATCCATCATCGTAGTAAAGTATTTATTGGAACTGCATTTTACGAAAATGGATGCATTTTTTTGGGGAATCTTTTTTAAGGAAATTTTGGCAGGTAAGCTGAATGCTTTTAAAAAAAACTGAGATTACACTTATAATTTTGCTAAAACCGTTGCTATTCAGCATCTCCATAATTGGACGGTTGGATTTTGGGGAAACTCCAGGCACTAAATATTAACGCCTAAATTACAGTAAAAGAACAATGTTTTTGGAATAGTAGCAACTTGTTGGATAATATTACTTACTGCCTTGATGTATTTTTGTAAAAACTTCTTCACGAAATGCCGTTTCAACTCAACTCAGAATACAAACCTGCTGGCGATCAACCCGAAGCCATTGAACAGCTTACTCAAGGTGTGCTTACCGGTGAGAAATATCAAACATTATTGGGAGTTACAGGCAGCGGCAAAACATTTACCATGGCCAATGTGATTCAAAATGTACAACGACCAACGCTGGTACTTACTCACAATAAAACGTTGGTAGCCCAGTTGTATGGTGAGTTCCGTCAATTCTTTCCCGATAATTCAGTTGGTTATTTTGTCTCCTATTATGATTATTATCAGCCGGAAGCGTACATGCCTGTCAGTGATACGTACATCGAAAAAGATTTAAGCATTAATGAAGAATTGGATAAATTAAGGTTAGCAGCAACTTCACAATTACTAACCGGGCGAAGAGATATTATTGTGGTGGCAAGCGTGAGTTGTATTTATGGAATTGGGAATCCAAAAGATTTTGCCGAAGGTGTAGTGCGAATTGAAGAAGGACAGGTTATCAGCCGCCAGGGATTTTTGCATTCGTTAGTAAACAGTTTGTATTCAAGAACACAGGGCGATTTTGCAAGAGGAACTTTCCGGGTAAAAGGAGATACGGTTGATATCAACCTTCCGTATATGGATAACGGATATCGGATTACTTTTTTTGGAGATGAAATTGAAAGTATTGAAACGTTGGAATTGAGTTCGGGAAAAAGAATCTCAAAGGTTGAAAATGCAGCTATTTTCCCCGCTAACTTATACATTGCGCCAAAAGATAAATTGCAGCAAATCCTTTATGAAATACAGGATGAGGCGTTCAGGCAAACAGAATATTTTAAAGAAACCGGGAAATATATTGAAGCACAAAGAATTTCTGAAAGAGTAAATTACGATGTAGAAATGATTCGTGAACTGGGCTATTGTAATGGCGTAGAAAATTATTCAAGATTTTTTGACCGAAGAGAACCGGGAACGCGTCCTTTCTGCTTATTAGATTATTTTCCTAATGATTTTTTATGCATCATTGACGAAAGCCATCAAACAATCCCTCAGGTAAGTGGAATGTATGGCGGCGATCGCTCAAGAAAATTAATTTTGGTGGACTATGGTTTCCGTTTGCCATCGGCTTTGGACAATCGCCCGCTTAATTTTAATGAGTTTGAAAGCATGCTCAACCAAACCATATTCGTAAGCGCTACGCCTGGCGATTTTGAATTGGAAAAAACCGGGGGGATAGTCGTAGAACAGGTGGTAAGGCCAACGGGATTGCTAGATCCGCCAATTGAAATCCGTCCTTCCATCAACCAGATTGATGATCTTTTGGATGAAATTGATAAAAGAGTAACCAAAGGTGACCGTGTATTAGTAACCACTTTAACCAAACGCATGGCGGAAGAAATGGACAAATATTTACATCGCATCAATATCAAATCAAAATACATTCATAGCGAAGTGCATACTCTTGACAGGATTGAAATCCTGCGGCAATTGCGGTTAGGGGAAATAGATGTGTTGGTTGGTGTCAATCTTTTGCGTGAGGGGCTGGATCTTCCCGAAGTCTCATTAGTTGCAATATTAGATGCAGACAAAGAAGGTTTTCTTAGAAATGAAAGATCACTTACACAAACTGCGGGTAGGGCTGCACGTAATGTAGATGGCCTTGTAATTTTTTACGCCGATAAAATTACTGAGAGCATGCAAAAAACGATTGATGAAACCAATAGAAGAAGAGAAAAACAAATTGCTTACAACATAGAGCATAACATCACACCAAAGACAATTACAAAATCCATTGAACAGATAATGGGACAAACATCTGTGCTGGACATTAAAGGAACTACCGGCTCTCCTTATGCAATAGATGATAATGTAAACATTATTGCAGCAGAAGACCAGGTAGAATACAAAACAATTCCCCAGATAGAAAAAGCGATCTCCCAAATAAAACGGATGATGGAAAAGGCTGCGAAGAATATGGATTTTATGGAAGCGGCAAGATTACGTGATGAAATGTTCAGGATGCAGGGAGAGTTGAAAGAGATGAAAGAGTAGCCATTTTAGAAGAAAATACCAAAATTAAAAATCTTCAGTAAAAGCCTGCCCCGCCGGTAGGCAATTTGGCTTACTGTACAAAGTTTTATTTCATAAACACCGACTTGTTTTCAATACTTTTTATAAATCCTGCAACTTTCAATATACGGTTAATTCGCTATTTAAAAACATTTGGATTTTGTTATTACATTTTTTATTTTCGTTAAAACATTTTGTTATGCAAACCAATTTAAAAAAAATAGGCAATTCATTTGGCGTGATCATAAATAAAAAACTTCTCAGCGAGGCCGGAATTACTAACACTACGGATATTTCTATTGAAGCCCGGCGAAATGCTATCATTATAACTCCGCATACCACGAGAAGGCCATTAAACAGGGATTTAAGCACCTGGCGAAAACAGATAAAGACTGCTATTAAACAGGGGCAAAAGCCAGAAAAAAGTGTATGGGGAAACAGCCTGTCAGAGCAAGAAGAAAATGAATGGACATGGCGAAATCTATAAAGCAATTTGACGTTTGGATTGTGGAATTTGATCCCGCTGTTGGTTCGGAAATAAAAAAATCACGTCCGGCAGTTGTAGTATCAAATAACATAATTAATGACCTCTACGCAACAGTAATTGTAGCGCCCCTTACCAGTACTTTTAGAAATTATCCTTCCCGCATAGATACCGGTTTTGGCGATAAAGGAGGCCAGATAGCTGTTGATCAATTAAAGTGTTTTGATAAAGCAAGGTTGAAAAAAAAGATAGGCGCTATTACAAAGGCGGAGTGTGATGATCTTATTGAAATGCTTTCTTTCATTTTTCAACCGGAATGATTTTTACATAGGCGCTTAAGCAAAAAAAACTGAAAACAAATTGTCACTTTTTTCAGCAAGCTATTTTGATGCCGTAGAGGTTTGATATGTTTTGTATTTGCCTTCGGGCATTGAGAAAATGTAACTCTATAA
>Ga0307374_10008164_pt1 | contig 15724 bp, 19 predicted proteins | sample OX3MG_FD_202532 | JGI IMG/M metagenome (GOLD analysis project Ga0307374, IMG submission 202532) | Soil microbial communities from Risofladan, Vaasa, Finland - OX-3 | ecosystem: Environmental > Terrestrial > Soil > Coastal area > Acid sulfate soil | place: Finland: Risofladan, Vaasa | collected... | reverse complement strand
TGGCCGCCGTCGTCGTGGACGGCCGGCGCTCGGCCCAGGCCGCGCTGGCCACCCTGCGCGAGGGCGGGGTCACGGGGGCCATCCTGACGCCACGGGCGCCGGCCGCCGCGGTCGGGGAGCTCCCCGCCGGCAGCAGTGCCGAGCCCGTCCGGCGCCATGTGCGGGTGCGCCAGGGGGGTGCGGCGGCCGAGTCGGTGCTCGACACCCTGGTCGGTCGCGCCGTGCGGGTCGACGGCTGGGAGGAGGCGATCGACCTCTCCCTGGCGCGGGACGACCTCATCGTGGTGACGCCGGAGGGAGACCGCTTCGCAGCGACCGGCTGGCGTGTGCGCTCGGCGACGAGCGTGGTCACGGCCGCCTCGGTCGAAGAGGCGCGCCGGCGGGCCGAGGACGCCGCAGGCGCCGCCGAGCTGGCCCGGGCGCAGCTGGCCGAGAGCCGCATTGTGCTGGGCCGCTGCCGTGACGCCCGCACCACGGCCGAACGGGCCAGCGACCGCCACGCCTCGGCCTGTGAGGCGGGCCGGGCCGACAAGGACCGCTCGGCGGAGGAGCAGCGGCGCGTCGCCGGTGAGCTCGACGAGGCCCGCGGCGCGCTGGCGGCGGCGCACGAGCGACTGGCTGAGGTGACAGCCGAGCAGGCGCAGCTAGCCGGGTCGCTGCCCGAACTGGCGGAGGCGCTCGAGGCCTGGGAGGCACTGGAGGAGCGGCGGCTGGCGCTCGGGGGCAGGCGCCAGGAGCTCGAGGTGCGCGTGGCCGGGGTGGCCGAACGCCGCCGCGTCCTGGCCGAACGCCAGGCCGAGGTGGAGCGGCGGCTGCAGGGGCACGCCGAGGAGCGTGCGACGGCGGCGTCGCGCCGGCGCCGACTGGAGGGCGAGGGCGCCGCACTGGCCCGTCTGGAGATTGTGGTCCAGCGCGAGCACGACCGCCTCGACGGCGTCTTCGAGTCGTTGCGGCACGACTATCAGGACCAGGTCGACGCGGTGCGGGCCGGGGGCGAGAAGCTCGAGCGCCTGCGCCAGGACCGGCACACGACGGAGCAGCGCCTGGAGGCGGTGCGCAACCGCACCCGCACCCTGGACCTGGAGTCCAACGAGGTGGACCTGCGCCTCGAGGCCCTGCACGAACACATCGCACGCGACCTCGGCGCCACGCCGGAGGAATTGACGGGGTTGCCCGAGCCGGAGGCGCCCGAGGGCACGAAGCTGCCGCAGCACGCCGAGGAGCTGGAGCGCAAGCTGGCGGCGCTGGGGCCGGTCAACCCGCTGGCGCTCGAAGAGCTCTCGACACTGGAGGAGCGCCACAAGGAGCTCGAAGCGCAGGTGGACGATGTCCGCGGCGCCCGCCGGGAGCTGCACGAGGTGGTACGCACGCTCGACCACGAGATCATGACGTCGTTCGCCGCCGCCGCGGCCGACGTCAACGAGCACTTCTCGACGTTGATCGCCATGCTGTTCCCGGGTGGAACGGGTCGCCTGCTCCTGGTGGAGCCCGACGACCTGCTCAACACCGGCGTCGAGATCGAGGTGCGCCCGGCGGGCCGCAACGTGCGCCGTGTCTCGCTGCTCTCTGGCGGCGAGCGCTCCATGGCGGCGCTGGCCTTCTTGTTCGCCGTCTTCCGCAGCCGGCCCTCGCCCTTCTACATGATGGACGAGGTCGAGGCGGCGCTCGACGACGTCAATCTCAGCCGCTTCCTGGCCCTCGTCCACGAGTTCCGCGACGAGGCGCAGTTGCTCATCGTCAGCCACCAGAAGCGCACCATGGAGACCGGCGACGCGCTCTACGGCGTGACGATGGCCCCGGGCGGCTCGTCCCAGGTGGTCAGCCAGAAGGTGGAGAAGGAGAAGGAGCCGGCGTGACCGGCACGCTCGGGCTCGTCTTCATCGGGGTGGCGGTGATCTGCATCGTGGCCGGGGTGACCGCCGTCGGACGCACCCGCCGGGCGGCGCGCGAGGACGAGGCGGCGTACGGCGGGGACGACGACGAGGCGACCTATGCCGAGGAGGCTGCGGCGGTGAAGGCGGCCGAAGAAGCGGCTGCGGCGGCCGCGGCACGTGACGTAGAGATCGAGGATCGGCTGAAGTGATCGGCACCATCCTCATCCTCATTGCGGTGGTGCTCGTCCTGGCTCTCGTCCTCGGGGGCGTCGCGCTGGCGCGCGCACGCCGACGCTCGGGCGGCACGACGACGATCGCGCCGCCGAGTGCACCACCGAGCCCACCCCCCCAGGCGCCGACGACGGCCGAGCCCGAGGCTGCACCGGCCCCCGCAGCCGCGGCAACAGCGCCGGCGCCGGTCGCCGAGCCCGAGGCGCCGGGAGCGCCGCCTTCGTATCGGAGCCGCCTCGGCGGCGTGCGCGGTCTCTTCGGTGGGGCGGTGGCCGCGCTGCGGTCCGGCCGGATCGACGAGTCCACCTGGGAGTCGCTCGAAGAGGCGCTGATTCGGGCCGACGTCGGCGTCAGCACGACCGGCGTCCTGCTCGACGAGTTGCGGGCCAAGGTCCAGACCAGGGAGATCAGCGGCGGGGACGACCTGCTCGAGGCTCTTGGCGCGTCGATCCGACAACTCCTCGACTCCGTCGGCTCGCGTGCACTGCGCTTCGACGGCAGGGAGGACCACCCCGATGTCTGGCTCTTCGTCGGCGTCAACGGCGTCGGAAAGACGACGACCATCGGCAAGCTGGCCCGGCGGCAGCACGCGGCCGGCCAGTCGGTGCTCCTGGCGGCGGGGGACACGTTCCGGGCCGCGGCGGCCGACCAGCTGGCCATGTGGGCCGAGCGCACCGGCACCGAGATCGTGCGCGGCGCAGAGGGGGCCGACCCGAGCGCAATCGTGTTCGATGCAGTGCAGCGGGCGGCGGCGAGGAAGAACGACCTCGTGCTGGCCGACACGGCGGGGCGGCTGCACACCAAGGTGAACCTGGTGGAGGAGTTGAAGAAGATCCGGCGGATCGCCGACCGCGACCCCGGCAACGTCACGGAGGTCCTGCTGGTCCTGGACGCCACCACGGGCCAGAACGGCCTGACCCAGGCCCGCCAGTTCGCCGATGCGGTGGACGTGACGGGCCTCGTCCTGACGAAGCTCGACGGCACCGCCAAGGGCGGCATCGTGATCGCCGTCGAGCGCGAGCTGTTCGTGCCGGTCAAGCTGGTGGGCCTGGGCGAAGGGCCCGATGACCTCGTCGACTTCGACTCCGAGGCGTTCGTCGACGCCCTCCTCTCCTCGGACTGACCAGAAAAGGTGGGTAGGACATGACCGACGTGATGACAGAGCAGCACAGCGAGACCACGAACGGTGCCGTGCCGCGACCGCCCGAGGCGCCGGGTGGCGCCGGCGGGGGAGGTCGCAGCCCGTTCGACCTCGACGATCGTCAGAAGCGACTGCTCCTCGTCGTCCTTGTCGTGCACGTGATCCTGGCCAGCTTCACGCTGCGCGACCTCCGCCGCCGGCCCGAGTCGGCCGTACGCGGACCGAAGCGCCTGTGGCGGGTGTGGGCGAGCCTGAACACGACGGGCTCGCTGGCCTACTGGACCTTCGGTCGCCGGCGGGGCACGCCCACGCCGTGAACGTGGCGGGGCGCCGGCTCAGGACCAGCGGATCCGCACGCCCTCGGAGAACTGCTCAAGCACGGCGCGATCGCCGGTGATGGTCAGCTCGTCGGCACCGGCGCGATTCCACAAGGCGAGGTAGAGGTCACCGGCCTGCCCGCGCACCGTGCACGCCGCGCCACCAGCGTCGTCGATCGCGGTGCGCGTAGTGGTGACGCCGTGCCCGTCCAGGCACAAGAGCCAGGAGGCGTCGACATCGGTGCAGTCCACCGCCAGGGTGACCGGCGGATCGGCGCGCAGCGCCGTGCTGCGCCGGGGGACGAACAACGACACGAGCTCGTCGACGCCGTCGGCCGCAAAGGCCGGCGCCCAGGGCGAGACGGGATGGCCAACGGCGAGTTGGGCGTCGACCCGGTGGATGGCGGTCTCATGAGCCTGGCGCCGGGCCCACATGGCGCGCGGTGAGGGTGCGGGCAGGAAGGTCCAGCACTGCAGGTCGTCGGGTGCGGTCGCCAGGGCGGCCACGAGGTCGGCGCAGCCCTGGGCAAGCCAGGCGGCCAGCTCGGCGTCGGCCGGCCAGGTACCCACCACCTCGTCGAGGTCGGCATCGAGGGGCCCGGTCCTCCCCCGGACGAAGCCGGTGGCCCAGCGGTGCACCCCGCCGATGTGCCGGACCAGGTCGCGCACCGTCCATTCCGGACACGTCGGCACCGTGCCGTCGGGATCGGCCCCCGCCACAGCGGCCGCCAACAGCGCCCCCTCCTCACGCACGGCGGCGATATGGACGGGGATCTCCATGCGCTGTGACTAGTTGACCTTGAGGAGGTCGATCACGAAGACGAGCGTGTCGTTGGCGGCGATGCCCTGCGCGCCCTGGGGCGGGTTGGCCCCGTAGCCGAGCTTGGGCGGGATGATGAGCTCACGGCGGCCGCCCGCGTGCATGCCCGGGACACCCTGGTCCCAGCCGGGGATGACCTGGCCCTGGCCGAGCGTGAAGGTGAAGGGTTGGCTCGTCCACGAGGACTGGATCACCTGCTTGGCCGAGTAGGTGGCCAGCACGTACTGCACGGTGACCGAGTCGCCCGGCGCCGCCTCGCGCCCGGTGCCCACAATGAGGTCGGCGCTCTGGAGGCCGGAGGGCGGGGCGCCGCCGGGGACGGTGACCGTGGGCGCCTGCCCGGCCGTGCCCGCGGGCGACCGATCGGCCGTCGGAATGGTGCCGATGGTGGTGACCTGTCCCGCTGCGTTGGTCGTCGTGGTCGTGGCGTTCGGGCCGCTGCCCGTGTTGTGTGAGACCTTGGCCACGCCCGACGAGTTGGACGGCGAGGAGCTGCAGGCGCCCAGGCCGAGGGCGCCGGCGGCGGCCAGGGTCACCAGGGCGAGCGCCCGGCGCCGGGGGGTGAGGAGGAGCATGGGCCGAGACGGTAGCCGTTGGTTGCCAGGCCGCCGGGGCACCGGACACCCCGGTGACGGGTGCGGTTCGGCCCGTCCGACCCTCAGCGCGTGAGGCGGAAGGGATCCCAGGCCGGCGGCGCCGCCCCCAGATGGGTCTCGACGGCGGCGGCCACCGCCGCCGGGGCCAGGCCGCTCTCCCCACCGCCGGCCGGGCTGAGTGTCGGCGTGAGGGCTGATGCCGGTGTGGCCACCCACTGGGCGGTCCCGCCCGCCTCGGCCTCCTCGGTGTTGAGCCGCTCGGCCAGTGGAGCGAGGTCGACCCGGGGCCGCACGGGCCGGCTCCTGAACTGGACCCAACTCTCGTAGCGGTAGGCAAGCTCGTAGTGATTGCCGCGCAGCGTGAGAACGGCACCACGCTCGGTCATGCTGTTGACCGCCATGGGGTGCAGGCCCGAGACCCATTGGCCGGCGAAGCGGTGCCCCCCACGGCGCGGCGCCTGCTCGGGCACGTGCACGATGGCCAGATCGACGCCGGGCACCTCGCTGATCGTCACCGCGCCCGACGCCAATGCCCGCTCCGACGCGCACAAAGTGGCGTCCTCCTCGGCCCACAGGTCCCGCCAGCGTTCGGGCCGGTCACACAACTCGGGAAGACGGCCGAGCAGATCGTCGTAGAGCAGGGCCGTCGTGTCGTCGTACCCATCGGGGAGGGGCGCCAAGGGGCTCCGCTCCGGGTCGGCGAAGGCGGACAGAACCATGGACACGTGAGCTGCCCGGCGCGACGACGTCAGTGCGAAGTCGCCCGCGCGCGCCACCTCGACGAGCTCTTTGCGACGCGCCAGGGCGGCGGCCGGAGCGACGAGAGCGAACAGGCCGACCAGGCCGTCCTGGTCGAAATGATTGTTCGAGGCGACCTGTGCGCCCTCGTGGCGGTCGAACGCGTCCAGGTAGCGGAACGCCATGTCGGCCGAGAGGTCCGCGGCGAACTCCGGGGGGCTGGCGATGCCGGGCCAGTGGGAGAGGCACAAGACCGTCCCCGGAGCGGGCGACCCGTCCACGACGACCGAGGGGGCGCCTGCCAGGTCCTCGTAGGGGACGAAGCGGAGGTCGGGGGATCGAGAACCCACGCGGCCGAGCGTAGGGGTGCAAGGGTCGCCGGGCAGCCGCTGAAGCCGACGCAGTCGCCACTAACGTGAGTGACCATGTTCGACGCCCTGTCCGACCGCCTGGAGCGGATCTCCACGCGCCTGCGCGGCAAGGGGCGCATCAGCGACGAGGACCTGGACGAGGCGCTCAAGGAGATCCGCACGGCGCTCCTGGAGGCCGATGTCGAGCTCAGCGTGGCCCGGCGCTTCTGTGACGGCATCCGGCTCCGGGTCAGCACGGAGGCGCTGGCCAAGAGCCTGACCCCGGGCCAGCAGGTCGTGCGGGCCGTGCACGAGGAGCTCATCGGGGTCCTGGGCGGCGACGAGCTCAAGCTGACCTACGCCTCGCGGCCTCCGACGGTGGTGCTCATGGCCGGCCTGCAGGGCTCGGGCAAGACCACCAACTCGGCCAAGCTCGCCCACTGGTGGAAGCAGCAGGGCCGCAATCCGCTGCTCGTCGGCGCCGACCTGCAGCGGCCGGCCGCGGTCGAGCAACTACGCGTTCTCGGCCAACAGGCCGGCGTGACGGTCTTCAGCGAGGCCACGGACCCGGTGTCCTGCGCCAAGGCCGGCCTCGAGGAGGCCCGCCGACTCGGCCGTGACATCTGCATCATCGACACCGCCGGCCGGCTGACCATCGACGCCGAGCTGATGCAGCAGATCCGGGACATCTCGGACGCCACCCAGCCGCACTACACGTTCCTGGTGGTCGATGCCATGATCGGTCAGGACGCCGTCGCGACGGCGAAGGCGTTCCACGACTCCCTCGAGCTGAGCGGCGTGATCCTGACCAAGCTCGACGGCGACGCCCGGGGTGGTGCCGCCCTCTCGGTCAAGGGCGTGGTGGGCAAGCCCATCGCGTTCGCCAGCACCGGTGAGCGGCTGGCCGACTTCGACCTGTTCCACCCGGACCGCATGGCCGACCGCATTCTCGGCATGGGGGACGTCCTCAGCCTGATTGAGCAGGCCGAGCGCACCATGGACACCGACGAGGTGACCAAGAGCGCCGGCCGCCTCATGCAGGGCCAGTTCACCCTGGACGACTTCCTGTCCCAACTGCGCCAAGTCAAGAAGATGGGCTCGCTGGGCGGCCTCATGCGCCTGATGCCTGGCATGTCCAAGGAGATGCGGCAGGCCGCCGGGCAGATCGACGACGGGGAAGTGGCGAAGGTGGAGGCGATCGTCTGCTCCATGACGCCGGCCGAGCGCAACGACACCGCGCTCCTGGACGGCTCCCGCCGCAGCCGGGTGGCCCGGGGCTCGGGCACGTCCATCCAGGACGTCAACACCCTCCTCAAGCAGTTCAAGGAAATGCAGAAGATGATGAAGGGGATGGCCTCGGGCAACATGCCCAACCTCCCCGGCATGCCGAACATGGCCGGCATGAGCGGCCGTGCCGCCCGCAAACTGGCCCAGAAGGGGGCGTCCGGCCTGCCCGCAGCGCCCCCCGGCGCCGACTTCGACATGCTCTCCCAGCTCATGGAGCAGGGCGGTGACCTGCCCGCGGGCTTCCCCGGACTGCCCGCGCCGGCCCCCGCCCGGCCCGTGGTCAGCGGCAACAAGGGCACCAAGAAGAAGAAGAAGGGCGGGCGGGTTACCCCTCCGAAAGGCCGGTAGCCCCGCCATCTGCCAGAATGGACGGCCAAGACGTCCAGATCAGTGGAGGATTCAGTCCGTGGCAGTAAAGCTCCGCCTTGTGCGGATGGGTAAGAAGAAGCAGCCGACCTACCGGGTCGTGGCCGCTGACAGCAGATCGCCGCGTGACGGCCGGTTCCTCGAGATCGTGGGTACCTACGCGCCCCGGGGCTCGTCGACGGCCGAGCCGGACGCCGTGATCAACATCGACAACGCCAAGGCTGTCAAGTGGCTGGTGAACGGGGCCCAGCCGACCGAGCGGGTGGAGCGCATCCTCAAGACCTCCGGGGCCTGGGACGAGTTCGCCGCGGCGAGGGCGAAGTGACCGACCTGTACGAGGCGGGCGACGTCAACCAGTCCGAGGGCGCCGACGACGACGTCGACGTCGACGTGGAGGACATCGACGACGAGGCCGGCGCCGGCAACGAGGTCGGCGACGAGGAGGGTGGGACCGCGTTGGCCGTCCTGACGTATCTCGCCCGCTCGCTGTCGAACGACCCGGACTCGGTGGTCATCGAGACCGAGGAGCGCCGCGGTGGGGTGCGGCTGAACCTGCACGTCGCCCCCGACGACATGGGCCGGGTGATCGGGCGTCGTGGTCGGACGGCCCAGGCCATCCGGACGTTGGTGAACGTGGCCGGCACCAAGGACGGCGTCCAAGCCAGCGTGGACATCGTCGACGACTGATCTGCTCAAAGTCGGCCGGGTCACCAAGGCCCATGGTCTGCGCGGGGAAGTGGTCGTCCAGCTCTGGACCGACCAGACGCAACGCGTCGATCCCGGGTCGGAGCTGACGTCCGAGCGAGGCACGCTGACGGTCGTGTGGTCGACGCCCTTCGGGGCCGACCGTTTCATTGTGCAGTTCGAAGGCGTGTTCGACCGCGATGCCGCCGACAGCCTGCGCGGCGTGGAGCTCGAGGCAGCGCCCCTCAATGACGTTGACGGCGTGCTGTGGGTGCACGAGCTGGTGGGGGCCACCGTGCGGGACGGGAGCGGCGTGGCGCTCGGGGTCGTGGCGTCGGTCGAGGCCAATCCGGCCAGCGACCTGATGGTCCTCGAATCCGGCGGCCTCATCCCTGTGCGCTTCGTCACCGCGCACGACGCCACGGGGCGGACCGTCGACGTCGACATCCCCGACGGGCTCCTCGACCTGTGACGTCGCCGTGAGGATCGACGTCTTCACGATCTTCCCCGACGCGGTGCGTGCGTACTGCGGCGTCTCAATCCTGGGCCGGGCGACCGCGGCCGGCGTGCTCGATGTGCGCGTCCACGACCTGCGAGAGGGTGCGACCGACGTGCACCGCTCAGTCGACGACAGTCCTTTCGGCGGGGGAGCAGGCATGGTGCTGGGTCCCGACCCCGTCTTTCGCTCGGTGGAGTCGGTGCCGGACGCGCCGCGGCCCCTCTTCCTTCTCGCCCCCGGCGGACGGCCCTTCGATCAGGAAGTCGCCTCCGAGCTGGCTTCGTTGTCCCGAGCCGGCTTCTCGCTGCTGTGCGGCCGCTACGAGGGAGTGGACCAAAGGGTCGCCGACCACCTGGTCGACGGCGAGCTCTCCGTCGGTGACTTCGTGCTGGCCGGCGGCGAGCTGGCCGCCCTGGTCGTGGTCGAGGCGGTGGCCCGACTGTTGCCCGACGTGCTGGGGAACGAGGAGTCCGCCCGGGACGAGAGCTTCGCCGCAGGCCTCCTGGAGTACCCCCAGTACACCCGCCCGGCGGAGTTCCGGGGTTGGACGGTCCCCGAGGTGCTCCGGTCGGGGGATCACGGGGCCGTGGCGGCCTGGCGGCGACGCCAAGCCCTGCTGCGGACGGCCGAGCGCCGCCCCGACCTGCTTGCGCGCCTGGTCAGGGCGTCGGCGCTCAGTGCCGGCGACGTGCAGGCCCTGGCTGCGCACGGCTACGATGTTCCGTCCGGCACTGAGCCGGTGTGACCGAAGGACGCCTCTCATGCACCCCACCGAAACGATCGATCGCGACAGCCTGCGCGACGACATCCCCGACTTCCGCCCCGGCGACACCGTCAAGGTCCATGTCCGGGTCGTCGAGGGCAACCGCGAGCGGGTGCAGGTCTTCCAGGGCGCTGTCATGCGGCGCCAGGGCGGCGGCGTGCAGGAGACGTTCACCGTACGCAAGGTCAGCTTCGGCGTGGGCGTCGAGCGGACCTTTCCGGTGCACTCGCCGACGATCGCCAAAATTGAGGTCACCACGCTGGGTGACGTGCGCCGGGCGAAGCTGTACTACCTGCGCGACCGGCACGGGAAGGCCGCGAAGATCAAGGAGCGCCGCATCCCGCGCGGGAAGGCTGCCGCGACAGCAGTCGTCGAGGACGACGTCGAGAGCACGGACGTCGACGAGCTCGAAGAGGTCGACGTCGTGGACGCGACCGACGACGTGGATGTCGAAGTCGTCGACGAGGTCGAAGCTGGTGACGCCGACGTCGAGGAGGACGCGGACGCGTAGGGCGGTCGCAGCGTGAGCGAGGAAGACCTCGAGCGCTACGAATCCGAGATCGAGCTCGGGCTCGTCCAGGAGTACCGGGCCGTCCTGCCGGTCTTCACCTACGTCATTGAGACCGAGCGCCGGTTCTATCTGGCCAACGAGGTCTCGCTGACTGTGCGCTCCGACACGACTCCGGCCTGCATTGAGCTCGAGATCCGCGACGCCTGGGTGTGGGACATGTACCGCCCGGCGCGATTCGTCCCCGAGGTCCGCGTCGTCACCTTCCGTGACGTGAACATCGAACGGTTGCCCGAACAAGAGCTCTGACGCACGGAGCCGGGCGCGACCACGACCGTTCCCCGGCCGGTGGGATACGGCGACCGGCACAATGCGGCCCTCGGGGGGTTCGGCGAGAACCTGGCGGAAGCGCACTATCGCGCGCAGGGCTATGAAGTCCTGGAGCGGAATTGGCACTGCCCGGCGGGCGAGATCGACCTGATCTGTGCCCGGGGCACCCTGCTGGTGGTCTGCGAAGTCAAGGCGCGCACGCGATCCGTCCACGGACATCCTCTGGAGGCGGTGACCGTTCCCAAGCAGCGCCGGCTGCGTCGTCTCGCCACCATCTACCTGCGGCAACAGGGAAGACGCTGGGCCGATGTGCGCTTCGACGTGGCCGGCGTGCTGAACGGGACCCTCGAGGTCCTCGAAGGTGCGTTCTGAGGCGACGCGGCCTAGGGTCAATTCTTATGGAGACACTGATCGTCGAACGCAAAGACGGCGTCGTGACCGTCACGATGAACCGCCCCGAGCGCAAGAACGCCGCCAACGGAAAGATGCTGACCGAGTTACGCGCCATCTTCGAGGAGGTGGAGGACAACCCTGACGACAGGACCATGGTCCTGACGGGAGCCGGCGGCGCCTTCTGCTCGGGGGCGGATCTCTCGGACCCCAATGGGCCGGCCACCGATCCGTCCCGCTCCGGCCTGGCGCGCATGCGGCGCCTCGGGGACGTGGCCCTCGCCCTGCACCACGTCTCGAAGCCGACGATCGCCAAGGTGGACGGGTTCGCCGTCGGCGCCGGCCTTTCCTTGGCGCTGGGCTGCGACCTCATCGTGTGCAGCGACCGGGCCAAGCTCTCCATGATCTTCGCCAAGCGTGGGCTGGCGCTGGACAACGGGGCATCCTGGCTGTTGCCCCGGCTCGTGGGTCTCGCCCGGGCCAAGGAGATCGCGCTCTTCGGGGGCATGTGGAGCGGCGAGGAGGCGGCGGCCATCGGCCTCGTGAACAGGGTTTTGCCCGTCGACGAGCTCGACGCCTTCGTGGACGACTGGGCCACCGCCCTTGCGGCCGGGCCGCCCCTGGCCCTCTCGATGACCAAGACACTGCTCACCGCATCTTCCATGGCCTCCATGGAGCAGGCGGTGGAGGACGAGGCCCGTTGCCAGGCGCTCAACTTCTCGACCCATGACACCCAGGAGGCACTGTCCGCCTTCGCTGAGAAGCGGGAGCCTCTTTACATCGGCCGCTAATAGACTGGTTTTCGTGCTGAATGGCGTCCAGGGCATGGTTGGTGACACCGCGTTGGTCACCAAGGCAATTGAGGGCGCACACCATCCCGGAAGGATCCGGGCCCGCGGGGAGGAGTGGATGGCAATCCCACTCGACCCCGAGGCCAGTATCCCTATCGGGACCGATGTCGTCGTCGCCGACGTCGAGCGAGGTTTGCTTGTCGTCTACGCCATCGACAGTTAGAAGAGAGGTGCCGCATGTTCGCATCGGCCGGTGAAGTGCTCGGGATCGTCATCGTCGCCGTTCTGGCGGGAGTGGGGATCGGCGCCCTCTTCCTGTCGCGCTTCGTCAAGATCGTCCAGCAGGGGAGCGTCGGCGTCGTCAAGCGACTGGGCGAGTTCAAATCCGTCGACCAGCCGGGCATGCGGATCCTGGTGCCCTTCGTCGACAAAATGGAGAAGATCGACGTGCGCGAGTTCCCGATGACGGGGGACCAGCAAGCGGTGATCACCAAGGACAACGTGTCGCTCCAGGTGAGCGCCACCATCTTCTGTCAGGTGATCGACGTGAAGTCGGCGCTGTTCGAGATCAACGACTACCAGCTCGCCGTGGACCAGCTCTCCCGCACGGCGCTGCGAGCGGTGTTCGGGGAGCTCTCGCTGGACCAGGCGCTCTCGGAGCGTGAGACGATCAACAGCCGGATGCAGGACCACATGGCTGACGCCACGGCCAAGTGGGGGGTGCGGCTCAACCGGATTGAGATCCTCGACATCACGCCACCCATGAACGTGGTGCAGGCGATGTCGGAGCAGAAGGAAGCCGAACAGCACAAGCGCGCCGCCATTTTGAAGTCGGAGGGCGAGCAGCAGTCCGCCGTCAACTCCGCCGGAGGGCGGAAGCAGGCCGCCGTCCTCGAGGCGGAGGGGGCCAAGCAGTCGGCCATCCTGCGCGCCGAGGCGCAGATGAAGGTGTTGGAGCTGCAGGCCGAGGGAGAGAAGAAAGCCCTCGAGCTCCGCGGCGAGGGCGAGGCGTCCCGCTTGACCTCCATCGACACCGCCACCATCAACCCGCACACGCTGGCGGTCCTGCAGTTGAAGGCGCTCCAGGACATCGCGTCGTCGGAGAACGCCAAAATTGTGGTGCCTTATGAGGCGACGAGCCTCATGGGCGCCGCCGAGGTCCTGCTCTCGACGTTGCGGAACGAGAACCTGGGTGATGCCAAGACCAACGGCTCGTCACCTCCGGTGGCCACGCCCGCCCGACCGCCCAACGGCGAGTTGCCGCCGCAGTAGCGCAGGGGCCCGCCTCAGGCCCAGCCGAGCTCGCGCAGGCGCGCCTCGCCGAGCCCGAAATGGTGCCCGACCTCGTGCAGCAGGGTCACCCGCACCCGGTCGGCCAACTCCTCGGGTGTCGTGGCCGAACGGCAGATGGTGGCCAGGAACAGCGTGATCTGATCGGGACGCACGCCGGCATAGGTGCCGCGTTTGGTGAGCGGGATACCTTCGTACAGCCCGTAGAGCCTGCCCGGGGGGCTCTCGTCGTCGATGATGATGGCCACGTTCTCCATTTCGGCGCGTAGCTCGTCGGGGATCGCCTCGAGGGCGTCGGAGACGAGTGCCTCGAAGGCGTCGACGTCAATCGGCTCCATTGACGTCAACCTTGTCAGGAATCGGGCCTCGTGCGGCAACTGGTGGCCACCGGGAGCCTGCCGATAGCGTCCCGGACCACCGATGACGGACCTGCTCGATGACAATTTCAATATTCCCGCCCGACTGGGTGTCGTTGCCGAGATCCACGACGGCGAGTTCCGACTGGGCCTGCACCCGCGGCCGGAACTGCTCCGCCACGGCGCCCTGCGCGCCAGCATGGTTGCCTTCCTGGTCGATGTGGCGGCCGGCGTCGTGCTCGACGACGACCCCGAAGCCTGGACGTTGACCTCGGACATGTCGGTGCGCATGCGCCCATTGCCAGCGCCCGACTTCGTCTCGACCCGAACCACCATTCTGCGGCGCGGTCGTCGGTCAGCCGTGGCGACGGTCGACGTCGTGACCGAGGAGGGTGGGCCGGTGGCGACGGGGGCGATCGGCTTCACCCGCGTGCAGCGCCGGGAGGACGATCCGGTGAAGCCGCCGGCGTCGCCGAACCGCATGGCGACCATGTTCGACGGCTCCCGGACGTTGGACCGTCCCTTACGTGAGGAGGCCGGCATCGTCGTGCTCGACCCGTCGACCGGTGCACTCGAGATGGACGTGACGCACGAACTCCGGAACCCTGCGGGGACGCTGCAGGGTGCCATGGTGGCGCTCTTCGCCGAAGCGGCGGCCGAGGAGCTGGGGTCAGCCCGTTTCGGCCTGCCTGCCGTCGTGACCGAGCTCGATCTGCGCTACCTGGCCCAGACCGGCGCGGGTCCGGTCGTCTCGGCCTGCACGCTGCTCGGCGACGGCCCTGACGCGCCCATACAGGTGGAGCTCTCGGATCGTTCGAGCGGCCGACTCACGACCCTCGTCTACGCCCGCACGAGCACCATTCCGGCCTGAGCCCGACCAGCAACGAGTCAGGCCGGCGCAGGTCGTCAGTCACCGACGGGCTGGTCGATGGGCACAGCCCGCACGTGGAAGCCCGTGGGGCGTGGTTGTGAAGCGTGGGTGTCCGGAGCATCCGGTTCCTGCTTCTCGTGTTCCCGTACTGCGACGGCGGGTTGATCGCCGAGGAGCTTGACGTGCGCGGCGGACGCCTGGGGCGTTCCGTCCCGTGCGGTCGAGGCAGCCAGGTGCTCGAGTTGCCGCTTCTCCTTGCGGCGACGGAGTGGACCGCCCCGTGATGTCGGCACATCGCCCTGCCCCATGACCCGAGCCTAGGGGCTGGGGTCGCCGCACCCGTGGTATTTCCACCAGGCCGGCTCGCTCCCTCGGCCGTCCAGCCAACCTGAGCGATGCCTGTGCGACCACGTTCCGTTCACCAAGACGTCACAGGATCCTTTCGGAGATCGGACGCTCGGGGGATACGGCACCGGGGCCGTGGACGGAAATCCTTGATCCCGCATTCTTTCCTTCAGGATTACGTCTGGCGGACCAGTTCCTCGAGAAGATTGAACGAAGTCTGCAGCCCCCTTCCATCCCCGACTCGATTGCCGCATCGCGGTACGGGGTCTGACAGATGAGGCTGAGTGGGGGTTCTCGTCAGTGGGCCTCATCGGGCCAATTCCGAGTGGCGGCTCCACGCTTGGGACCCTGGGGAAGTAGGCGACCGGAGGCTGCCTGGGTGCGAGTCCTATGACGCAGCACCCTCAAACAGCATTACAGAGCCGGTGGCACGAGCGCTGGGCTCAGCGTCACCGTGGAGAACAGAAGACGCACCTCTCTCGAAGTTTTCGATCGCTGCGTTGGGACGGCACCTGTCCCCGTTCAATGAGACGGCGGCGTCGCTCAGGCTACGTCTGGGTTTGCTTCAGCGGTCCGCTACCCTCGCCTTTGTCGTCGTCACGGGTCGGTGCTTCCCACGAAGGATGAGGCATGCGCGAGAAGAACGCCGGGGCACTCCATGGTCCGATTCCATCGCTGACCGGTTCTCTCGCCAGCTTCGCACTTCGCTAACACTCCCTCGTTAGGCTCGCCGAGAGGCGAGGCGATCGACTTCGGTCCGGGACGCGAAATGGCCAGGGAGGGGCAATGTCAGATCGGCTTCCGGTGCGACAGAGAGTGCAAGCGAGAGTGCCACGTCTCGGCCGCAAGCCGGTGGCGGCGGCCGCCGCGCTCGCTGCAATGGCCCTCGTCTTCGCCGCATGTCAGCCGCCGACGCTGGGTCCCGCACCGGTGCTCCCCGCCCCGGGCGGAAGCGCAGGTCCGAACGAGTGCGCACCGATCTCGGCGCAGGGAGTCAACTACTACGGCTCGCTCAAGTACGGGCACGACAACGACTTCAACCAGGACCTCTACCTCGACGCGCTCATCCCGACCTCGGGCCAGGGTCCGTTCCCGGCCGTCATCTACGTGCACGGTGGAGCACACGTGGAAGGAAAGAAGTGCGAGGGACAAGCCCAGCGCGTCTACCTGGCCCAGC
>Ga0307374_10008159_pt1 | contig 15731 bp, 6 predicted proteins | sample OX3MG_FD_202532 | JGI IMG/M metagenome (GOLD analysis project Ga0307374, IMG submission 202532) | Soil microbial communities from Risofladan, Vaasa, Finland - OX-3 | ecosystem: Environmental > Terrestrial > Soil > Coastal area > Acid sulfate soil | place: Finland: Risofladan, Vaasa | collected... | reverse complement strand
GCAACGCGCACGGCTCGCGCTGCGTCGGGGCCCTTGTCGACCCAACGCAACCACCCCGCCCAGTCCGTTGGGAGATCTTCGGCTTCCTCGGCCCCTGCTTCGGCTTGGATCGCATTCCATTGGTCCCTGTACCAGCGCTGGCGAAGAATCCCCTCTCGTTCTGACTTTTCCAACGCTCCTAGTGCGGACGACGCAAGGCGAGCTAACTCGAGGACCCCCGTCTCATATGCACACCTGAGGAGGATCTCCGTTCGCGCGCGAGACGGAGCCGAGACTCGGAGTGCGTCGGCAGCAGCCACAAACCTTCCAGCGTCCATGTCGGCGATTGCCTGGTCGATGAGTGAAGTCGCCGGTGACGAGGGCGCTGGCGCGATGTTGGCCATCAACATCAGCAGGTACTGACGATCGGCGCCGTCAGTAGTGACCAGACCAAGTGCATCGTTGGCCAGTTCGGGCAGTTGCGGATCGTTGGTGATCGCGTGAAGCATCAGGAGCTTGGCTGTCTCGGCGCCCCAGTGGCCGGGCCCAACTTGCATCAAGCCAGAGAAGCGGGGCGCTATCACCTCCTTAAATGCTCTGATTGCTTCGAGTGGTTTCTGTTCGCGTTCATAGGCAACTAACCCGTTTACGTACAAAGCCCGCCGAACGTCCTCCGAGACGCCACTTGGCCGACGCATCTGCAAGACGGACTCCAGTTCTGGCAGGTTCAACATTTCGCGCCAATCTCGGAGTTCAGCGAGCCGATGGATTCGGAGGAATAGGAGGTTTGACGCTGTCAGGCGACTTTGGCTCCGTAGCTCATCCAATAGGGCTTGGGACTCTTCTTCGAGTCCAGCCTGAAGAGCCATTTCAAAGTCACGCAAAATGCGGCCGGTCGGTCTGGGAATCATCGCGGTGTGAGCCGGTCGCTCTGACCAAAGTTGCCGTAACAGAAGCAACTCGTCCCTTACCTGGTCGCGGGTGGGGCGATCGGCCGGTAATACGCGCATTCGGAAGGCTCGTCCGTCGGTCAGACTCGAGGCGGCTTCATCAATTGGATCGGCCGTACTGACCGGCCGAGCAATACCATCGAAGTCTGTGTAACTTGGCCCAATCATCCCTAGGAGATCAGCGGCCACGGACCGCAATTGCCGGTCGGAAAACGTGAGTGCATACCAGTAGACGTCCCCATCAACAGTCCGTGGCAGAAGAACGGGAAGATCGGTCGGATCGGCCAAGTCAACCAACCAAGGTTCGAGATGCGCCCGCGCGGATTGGGTCAGCGTTTTCAGATCGATGCCGTTACCGTTGCTAAAGAACCTTTGAACGAATTCCATCTCGGCCGAGCGTAGTGTCACGCTGTCCGCTCACCACCCGTGAGCTTCCCTCCGTAACGGGCGTGAAAACTGACGCGAGCTGCTGCCACGCTTGATGCGTCTAACTCAAACTGAACTAGTTCGTCAAGCAGTTCCACACCGCTATATGTCAGGTTCATAGAGCCGTTCAGGTAGTAGTCGTCGCCAAGCAATCCCTTCTCGTGAAGGTTCTCTGTCTCGGTAACAATAAGGGCGTCATCGGGCGCGTTCGCCCTGTCCAACGAGGCGCGAAGTGCCTCCAGAAATCGCGCGTTGGTCTCGATCGGTCGGCACGCAACACAGACAGTCGAGCCCATGCGGACGAGACGAGCCAAAGCCTCACTCAGCCTAATAGAACGAGCTCCAAGCGTAGGGTCTAGACCGTCATAGCCGGCACCCCTGTTATCCACAACCATGATGTCGCTGACCCAAGGCGAGACCACCCATAAGCAGCGACTCGGGCTCATTAACTCTGCGATGAATATGGCCTCGAGAAGGTCTCGAACTTCGTTTCGCGCTTGACTTGCTGTCTTGTGAATTACGCGGGCCTGCATCACTGAATGGACTCAGGCAGATCCAGCTGAACGGTGATGCCATCCCTCCCGCGCGACACCCCCGCAACGCGCGGGTATAGATATAGATGACCCATATCAACTGGCGTGGAAACCGCAACCAGTAATCGTTGACGAAGAAGCCGCAAGCCCTCTCTACCAATGGTTAGGCCGCCAGCTCCAGTGGTCTTTAGCGATTCGGAGAGATCTCGATGCCACTCACCAATCGTGGCGTCGACCGGCGTCGGGAGTGACCGCTGAAGTAGAGCCAGGAGTGCATCAGGCGCCGTGGGTGGGTGACTTGCGAACGGATTTGGCGGAACCAGCGTTGCGGCTCGAAGTTGCCAACCCCGTGGCCAGAGTAGGCTCGAGATGACAGCGAAGAGCCACGACACAGGATCACCCTCGGGTTCTAGACGGCTGGTGGCCAATGCGCCTGCGACATCGTCTAAGTTGTCTCTCGCAACCACGTAGGCGATTACACGCGCATCTAGTTCGATACCAAGCCTGTTCTCCTCCTGGGCCCATCGGCGCACCAAGGCCAGCATCATTCCATCAATGGCGCGGTCACTTGCCGGCCGAAGGATTCGTACTGCTAGTGCCGCGATCACTGGATGGCAGACCAACGAGCCTTTCTGGGCGAGAGCCGTCCGGAGCTTTGCAAACGAAGTCTCCAGGAGCGCAAAACTGCGCGCGGAACTTTCGCGCACAGTGCTTACGAGTTCCGCTAATTCCGGATCGGTTTCCAGCCATTCCAGTATTTGGGTCAGTTCGCCATCGACCAATTCAGCGTCAGATGGTTGAAGGGCGCTTTCGACCAGCCTGAAAAAGCGCCGTGGGTCCTCGCAATAACGGTCGAAGAGGCGTTCGAGAATACCGCCGCCACCCGGGATGTCCTCGGTGATCCAGACTTCGCGCGGACCAAGTCCCTCGTTCGGACCCCGGCCACCGCGGATATCCACTTGAAGTTCGCTCGCGTCGACGTCAGGGCAAAGGCTCTGACACGCGTCCAGCATCGCCGCACCCAGTGTCGCGGCTAGTCGATCGGCGAACCAAGCCTCCGCTTCTTCACTCGGCTCCAGCCAAAGGGCGGGTGCGAAATCAGTCAGCACCGTCTCGACGAGAACGTTCAAGCAAAGCTCATTGAGCCTGGCGTGAGCCCGCGGCGCAGCACCCTCTTGATCCTCGACGCCGGGAAGAGTCTGAAAGATCACATTCAAACAGCGCACGAGTTCAGCGCCGATGCCCGTGCGAGCTAACTCTGCTGTGGCGCTCTGTAAGCTGAGATTGTCATGTAGGGCCGTGGCCGACAGAGTGGATAAGTAGATCTGGCAGAGCCACTCGCGGTCGAAAGTACTCGCAACCCCGTCGAGTCGTTCTGATGACATGACCATCTGGCGGAACCAGGCGACACGGGCACCGGGACTACGAGAACCCATCGCAAATGGCAAATGCATGGTCCGACCAACAGCGCCGAAATCTACTCGGACGCCGTCGACATCGATCTTGTAACCGACGGCGACCATCTCTTTCTTGTCATCGACGTATTGGATGACCGATTCGACTCGACGACCGTCACGAAAGTTCATTTGCGCTACGGACTCGGTCGCAAACCGCCGCATTTCTATCCCGGATCCGTGGCGGTGGAGGTAAAAGGACATGTCGGTGACGAGTTCCCCCCAGGCCGACGGACTGGGCAGATCCGCTATCAAACCATCATCCGTCGGTACGACCTGAACCTGCCAGCTTGGCGAAGCGAACGAACTGTCGAGCACCGGTTGAGGGGGGCGTAGCGCTGTAATCGTCCGCGGCCTGAAGCAGCGCACCGAATGGTCTGCACCGCTGACGACAGCGCTGACCTCGCCTATGTCTTCCGCATCTGCGATCCAACTTCCAACCTCGAGTTCCTGGATCGGATCGGCGGTGGAGGTCGGTTGAACCCAATGCCTGACATACCTGTGCTCTATTCCGTACCGCCTACTGACCCTCCCTGGCGCGAACTCCATCAAGGCTTGGGCGATCGGCATTGCGAAATCGCCCTCTTCCGCCCCGCGAGTAGCGGCTGGCGTTGTGATACGAACTTCGGGTAGTGCCAGATCGGAAAACAGGTTCGCGGGAAGAAAATCGGGCAGCGGCCAACCAGCTACAAGGTCCGCGCCATCCGTTCCACGCGCTCGCCACCGAGTCGCGAGCCGCCTGGTAGCAGATGGGACGAGGGACGTGAGCAACGCGCGGGGTTGCTCCCACAACAGAGATTCAACATCCCGCTTTGTGGCCATGATCGCCCCGCCCAAAAACCTAATGAATCCAAGACGTGACGCCTGGCGACTCTGCAAATCGCGGAGTAACGCGAGTTCTGCTGCCTGGCGGGACGCTCGATCCGGTTTAGTCGCTGGCCCAGCCAAGTCATCCCATACGCTCCCCCGAGGGACCGCTGGACCTCGGTCTAACTCCTGAGCCAGCCAATCGAGAGTGGCATAACCGGCCTGCATCCGTTGGACGTAACGATTGCCGACCGGCAGATAACGTGGCTCGAGCGACGGGTTGAACAGTAACTCGTAGGACTGATAGGCAAGCCGGTCCCGCCCATAGTCCGACAAGACGACGACTGTCCAGGGTCGCATCTCCACGGCTCGACCTGCTCTGCCCTTGCGTTGCAAAAACTGGGCAGCGTCCCTGGGCGCTTTGTGCTGAATGATCGCGCCAATGGTTGGATCGTTGAATCCCACATCGAGCGAAGAGGTGGTGACGATGATGTCGCTGCGCTTATCGACGCCAGTGTCTTGGGAGCTTGTGCGGCCGATGCGAGCAAACGCGCCTAGGTTGTGACCGACTTCCTCAGACGCATCCCACGACTGCCCTTCTGCTAGCCGCTCGGACCTCAGCTCACGAGCTGGATCACGCAGATTGGCGAGAGAGGCTCCGCCTGGCTTCGGGTTCCCCCAACTGTCTCGACCCTCCGCGTCCAACAGGTCCCAAAAGAGGCGGTTGGTCACGTCTAGCTTGTCGGTGAAGAGGAACAGTCGACTTCCGTAGAGACCTTCGCTTCTTCCCGTTTGCTGCGGGTCGAGAATCCGATGTAGGAGCATGGCGACCTGAATCGTCGTCGATAGCAAGCTCGCACCAGATACTGGGTCACCACGCAGGGCTAGTTGGTATTCGATGCCGGAGGGTTCCAAGTCCTCTGGACGCGGCGCCACCTCTCGGACAGCTTCCTCGGCCAGCCCTGTGAGCGCAGCAAAGAATCTGCTTGCGTCCTTAAGTGTGGCGGATAGCCCTACGAAATTGACTGGCGCGCCGATCGACTTCTGCCAACGCCGCAAGAGCATGGCGACCTGGGCTCCGTGCGTTCCTTCGTACGTGTGGACCTCGTCCAACAAGACCAAGTAAGGCTTTCTGCCAGCGCGCTTGCCAAGACCGAAGACGTGTCGCGACCACGCATCAGTGAACCTTCGGTTCAACATCTCTGTCGTCGTGAACAGAATGTCAGGAGGCGCCGCCTGCATAGAGGAGCGAGTCAACGCAAGTTCTCCATGAGTCGACCCGTTGCAAGTACGCGACGCGCAGTTGAGGTTCTCGACAAGGTTCTCTCGGTCGTGGTCTAGCCATATGAGGTCCCCGTCGCACACGGGACATCGGACAAAGGGACACACAAGGCCGCCGCCGGCCCGTTCACCCCAGCCGCTCTGGGTGTGCGCATTCGCAGCTGATATTGGCGTGAACCCGAAGTAGGCTCCGACCCTTGAATCCCTGATTCCCAAGTTTCCCAAGGTCGGGTTGATCCTCTGCACGGTCCTCAGTGCTTCGGTCAGCTGATCTTTGAGCAACTCATTCCTTGGATAGATCGCCATAACCTGGGTCCAAGGCACCGATGTGATCTTCTTGGCGATCGTAATCAGAGCGGGCAGGTAGAACGCCAAGGTCTTGCCGCTGCCCGTCCCGGCGCACACGATTGTGCCTCTCGAGGTCCGTTGTCCGACATCGCTGAGAATTCCTTGCGCCGCGTCGACCTGGAACCGGGCAAGGCGACGGTGACCACTTAGACCTGCAACCATCTGATCGGCGATTCCCTCGATTAAAGCCCGTTCGTTCTCGTCCTTGACCAGTGCTAGTAGCAGCGTCTCGATTGGGAGATCTCGCTTCGGGAATTGCCGTGGTTGCAGCAGGAGACGGAAGTCGGACACCAGACTGGGCGCCCAGCGCCAGCCTTGTCCCTGGAAATGGCGCGGAAACAGTTGGCGAAGATGACTTATGAGCCGCACGGCTTCGGCCATGCGGGTGCGGTAGATCGGTCCCGTCGGGTACTGAAGCCGTATAACCAGGCCGCGATCGACGAGGCCACTCATGAGCTCTGGCGCGCTTGCCGACAGGCCGACATCGTCCGAAATGGCTTGGATTTGATCCAGCAGTTCACCCTCGCTGAAACCCGCCTCGACCAAGCCCCAGGTCAACAGTCGAGCCTCCTTGCGCTCCAGACGCCCGAGGACCTCCGCGAGTTGTTCCGCCAGGTCGCCGATCAAACTCAGCTGGGGTTCATGCGAATTCGAAACTGGCTCTCAAGCGAGTTGTTGGCAAGCCACTCGCGAACACCAGTTGTGAGGAGTGCGAGGCCTGCACCCCCTTCCGCGCACGCTTGTAGGAAGGTGATTACGTCGGCCGGCATCCTCTCCGGCGAGCAGAGCACCTGCCACTGGGCCTGCAACTCCTCGGCGATTTGAAGAAACTCCGATAGATCTGACGCTGAAACACGAGGCCGCATGATGTATGTCGCCGCCCGGGAATTGAGTCGCCGCAGTTCGCTAATCGTGCTCGCATAGCCGGGGAGCGATTCTAAGCTCACGAGTAGGCTTTGATTGATAACGGTCAGGCGCTCGGCTCGCACCGTTGCCCAGACGTCCCGCGCGATTGCCTCGACGGCATTGGCTGACTCAAGTAGTCTGCTCGAGAATGAGACAAAGCCAGGCCCGAGAATCACGTTTGGGTCCTTTAAGTAGCTTTCTCGCACCTTGGTGACGTCTTTAAGGAGAGCAACGGCAGCTGGGATGGGGGGAACGTCGAAATGCTCCGACCTAGCCGCGACTAAGAACTCGACGGCATTTTGGATTCGCCGAGTGGGCTCGTCTACCTGTTCACCGCGAAGCGCGAACTCCTCAGCCTTTCCCTGAGCCTGGGTGAGATTGCCCAATTGCTGGACCGACTCCCGCACCCGATTTACCTCGGCCAGCAATGATGGCAACTTAGGATCCCACCTCAGCAAGCGACTTTAGCGAGGCAGTCAACTCGTCCAGGCTGTCGATGATCGCCGAAGCAGGGTTGGTGTTGCCCTTTCCTCCCGCAGTCCGCGCCCGAAGGCTCGCGGCCACGTTCGCATCGATTTCGCGCAAAGCGCGAGTCAGAGTCTCGACGAAATCTCTCAAATCCTCGAGTTGAGCATCGCGATCTGCCGCCAGACTGGAAAGATTCGTATTGCTAGGCTGCTCTGGAAGACTCTCCAGAACTTTGGTTACGTCCGCAAGAATCGTGAGATTCAAGCTCTTGCTCTTGATACTTAGTTCGTTAAGCCGCAGCGCGCCGACAACGTTCCCAGAGACACCCAAAGGTTGGGCAGCAGCAAGGAGTCCTGCGAATGACTCAAGCACGTCATCACCGCTGGAAGCCCCTTCGATAGCCGGTTCGACCAGATCGCGCCACTTGCTCAGCCTGGCCCGTTCCTCTCGCAACGCCAAAGGCAAAGCTTTCTCAATCGCTCGCTGGTAGGCGGAAACCGTTGGGGGCGCGTCTTCCGACAGTTCGCGCAGTGCCCAATGGCCGGCCATGTCGTGGATGATCGGCAGGATTGTTGCCGCATCGACCAATTGCGGTTGGCCGTCCCCTTGCGCGGCCGCAGCCCGCTCGAGGAGTAGACGCCGCACCTCGTCACGACTCGCCACGAGATGTTGGCCACCGCGACACGCCGCGACTAAATTTCCCCATGCCTCGCCCCGCCGTGGATCAGACTCGGGGGGGTCTGCAAAGACGGCACCTATTCGATCGGAGTCATGTGGCCCGAGCGTGCCGGGTATGTCCAAGATCAGTCCCGTTAACAAGAGCAGACGGGTGGCGGGTGCGATTGGATCCCATGCTTGCCCGCCCTGTGCGACCGAACGAACCCGGATGAGCACCTCAGCTGCCCACCGACGCACCTGTAACTCGAACGCTCGCTGCGCTTCCGGACCCCTCTCAAAAGACCAATCATGTCTATTAAGGAACTGGACCACCGTGCTAAACAAGACGGCGTTCTGAAGCGTCCGTGGAATGGAGATTGTGACGGCCTCGGGTTTCTTTGCTCGGCCCCCAACGGACGACTCGATGTCGATGCTTCCTTGCGAGAAGTATCGGCCTTCCTGCGCGTGCACCCAAAGCGAATTCTCGCGCCAGAATTCCTGGTTCCAGTCGATGCTCGCCACCACCGATGCATGAATGTGCCTCCTTAGTTTGGCGGCGAGTGATTGGCTCAAAGGTTGATCACTATTGCCCCAACGACGAATCTCTCCGAGCTCTTGCGCGAGTTCCTCCGCACGCGGGTCCCCGACTGGCGGCGTTGGCTCGGGCTTGGGATGCAATACGACGGTAATCAGCTGGTCTGGGTTCAGCATCGGTAGATCAAAGGCTTCATGGATCGCCGGATCCAAGTTCTTTGGCGTAGCCGGCGCATCGCCCCAGTAGGTCAAGACACGTACGCGCCGTTTCCCGTTCTTCTTATCGAGATTCTCGATGTCGTTTGCAACTTGAGGGTCCATGCTCGCATCCGGATCACTAAATTCGCGGAGGAACTCGGCTGATGGAAACGCTCCCCTCTGAAGGTCGTCAGCCTGAATCTCGAGGGTATCGCGCACCACCCATCCCAATATGTCACGCGGATCAAACCGATCACGGTTACGAGCGATGACCATACGGTGGATTGCGGTCTTGTTCAGAGGATAGAGGCCAAAACCATCGGAGGTCCGCTCAAAGGCCCGGTGGCAAGGATCTTGGTATGGGCAGTTATCGCAATGATTGGGTACCCAACTTCCATCTGCGCGGGTGGACGCTGAAGCATCCCTATATGCCTTGTCGATTTCCTTATGGCCGATTCGGACGCTGTTCATGTATGCGCCGACGAAACCCATTGTGTAGTTCCAATCGTCGTCTCCATACGCCCCGTAGGGAACGTCGAGGCTGTATTGATAGCCACCGAACGCGGCGCGAGTACGCACGGTATCCAGACTGTCAAAGTAGCCAGTCGTAACCGCCATAGCCGTCCTGATCGGACACAACTCCTTCTTGCCCTGTCGTGTCGCGGGCTCAATCAGGCCTTCAAGGAGTTCCCTCTGGATCCCCTGCAACTGAGTGAAGTCCTCTATGAGTAGGCAAAGCTCCATCCCCCGCGCTTTTAGGGCTCTCCTGACTCCGATCATCACATCGAATAGGCGGGTGTCCTGCATCCCAAAGATGCTGCGGATTGCTGGCGCCAACTGTTCGTTCAGCAGATTCGCAGCCGCTTGCTGCAGTTTCTCGCTCCCTATGAGCTGCCTGTATGCCTCCCTAGCCGGCACGCTGGCCCTTGTGACCTCTCGGACATCCTTGGGGATGTCTGCGATGGCAAACTCAAAAGGACTGTCCTTGTCCTCTTTGCCCTTCCCATGGATCACCTCATTGACCATTCGAGCGATCACCCCGCCGGGGGCAAGAAGGCGCTCTTGGAACACAGCGTCAGTCAGAAGCGTGGGGAGAGTCTTAACCAGATACTGCCTTTGCGGGTCTGTCGCCGAACGAGCTCCCTCACCGCCAAGAGACGTGATTCGCACGGCCAGCTCAAATAGAAGTCTTTGCGGTGCCTCAGCCTGATTCAGCGCATTTGATGCGGCAAGGAGGTCTCGCCGCAGCGCATCTATCTCTGGACCGTGCAAATCCTGAAGAATCAGTTCGATGACTCTTCGAAGGTTCGTTTCCAGCTTTGGCACGTACACTACGGCTCGGCTAGGGTCTTCTCCCATCGCCGCCCGGAGCCATCGCACGAGGTGAGACTTCCCGGTTCCCGATTGCCCGATGATCGGCATGAGCACCAACTCCTTGCCGGGCGCCAGGAAATCGGCGAGGACTTCACTTTCAGTGCAGGGTTCTCCCGGGTCATTGGACCCGAGCCGCTGCCTGAATATCCGGGCTGGACGGTGAGTCGCTAGAAAAACGGAATCGAGTGGCGAAGCGGCCTCGGCCACTACGGTTTGCGCCTCGGCTGGCTTCCAACACAGAAAGCCCGTCTTCATCTTCATTCGGGCGCCATACGCCCATTCATCCGAGCGTGCGAAAACCTCATTAAATCTGGCGGACCGTTTGTCAAGCCGAGCTTCGGCGCGTCCGCGCGATCCTCCAGGCTGATGTCCCCACGCTGACGCAAGATCAACAACGCATAGGAGAGCGACGACGATAGTTGGTTCCTCTCGGGTAAAGCGGTGCCAGCTGCGAGGTGAGCTAGAACCTCCTGACGGTATCTCCCTCTATCAACCACAGGCAATTCAGCCGAGAGCGCGTTGACAAGGGCCTCGGCCGTCAACTCTTTTTTGGTTTCTTTCGCAAACACTGCAGGCAGTACGTCGGCCACAGCATCCACTGGAGAAGGCACCACCAAGACCTTGCCGTCCAATACCTGACGACCGATTAGGCCGAGGAACAGGGCCCACCTCACGAATGGATCCCATCTAGTCTCGTTTTTGATTAGCCACACTTCTTGACTGTTTCCCAATTGTTCAATTTGCCTTCTTTCCACACCTGGAATGGGCGGCTTTGCAGTCGACTCCCAGGTCCCAGGCGGATTCGATACGTCTTGCGCAAGTAGCCAGGCAATGGCACACGTAAAGTCGTACGCGCCGACTTGAGATAGCCAGGGTCCGCGGTTTAAATCAGGAGCGAAGACGTGGCGCCGGAGCAGCAAACGGAAGCTCCTTCTGTCGCTGATCTGCCTTGCCGGTGCCTTTTGTAGGTCAGTCGACAAGACAACCGATGTCCCATCTTGCTCCTTGCCTGGGGGATGCCCGTCGGATGGAGGGCGGCCGCCCGCCTCTTCAATCCAAAGTCCGAGTTGGGACCCCATTTCAACGCTGAATCGGCAGACCGCGTCGTTCGGTATTAAGGTGCTTGGAGCCAACGCGCGGATGATCTCCGCCTTGCTGGCTCTGTGCTTAGGCGCCACATCGAGTAAATACCTGTAGATGTAGTAAGTCGCGTTGGGAAGCGCTTGCGGCGGGTCAAGTAACACTCAGAGAGCCCTCAGAAGGAATTCTGCACTTACGCTTGGCTTCCGCAGCGTCACCAGCTCGGAGGCAGGCTTCTCTGGGTCGAGCACGTTCCGCGAGACGAGCACTACACGTGGAGCAGCGTTCAAGCCTTGATCCAATTCCTCCAACGTGATGGCATTCCCGCGAACGCTTGCGTCGTGGAGAATCAGAGTCGGGAGCGTTGGAGACGTCATGGGCGCGAATTGCGTTTCGAAGAAGATGAACTTCTCGGGGGTCCTTTGGTACAGGCGTCTGATTGCCTCGCGGCGCAACACGTCGACAGGTCCTATCAACACTCGGACTCCATGCCTAATGCAAGCCGCGGCGACCTGCTCACTTAGGCTGACCCAGGAACTTCGATCCGGGTAGTCCTGTGGACGAAAGAAGACGACAAGTACTCGAGCCCTTCCATTCTCCATCAGGCGCGCCAAAACTGGATCGACTGTCATTTGCGGCGCGCTTACAGGAGGCGGTATCGGTGAGAGGCCCACATAGGGTTGGATGCCCTTGGTGCGACACCACATACAACCTCCGCATGCTGACTGAGGCACGAGGTTCGCTCTACCGTCTGGTAGTTCATGGAGATTCGCGATGGCATACGCCTCTTGGAAAACGTCCGCAACATCCTGGCGTTGCTGCAGGACACTCAGCATGAGTCTGATGCCAGCGGTATCGGCGGAGTGCGCCTCGCGGCGGGCCACTTCGAATTGGCCCTCCCACGGAGCCTCTGACGCCAAGTCTCCCGATTTAAGACGTATTACGGCAGTAGATAGGTACGCCCTGTAGGCGTCATCGGTTTCGCCGCTGTCAGTTGCCTCATGTTCTTCGACTCGTCGCGGGGGAGGTTGACCATCCAACTCCAGCAGCCCAGCGCGGGCCATGATCAGCAAGGTGCGAGTATTCCAGCCCTGATTCTCAGGACTGTCCGCAAATACGTGTGGGGGCATGGCCGACAAACTGACGGCGAGCCGAGAACCCGCAATCGGCGTTGCTGACCTCATCATCGCTTCCCATCTCTTGCGGGCCAACGGCTGAGTAATGATCTTTCGCCGACCAAGTCCGCTGGCGACCCGGACGTCTTCGTCGGTGTATGCGAGCAACGAAATACAGGCGTTGCCATCCCTGCCAGCTCTTCCTACTTCTTGGTAGAACCGATCAATGTTCTCAGGGACGCAGGAGTGCACCACTGAACGAACGTCAGGTTGATCAATGCCAAGGCCGAATGCTGAGGTGGCCACGACGATGTCGATCGATGTCGGCGCACTCTTGCCCGTACGTAAGTCGTCGCCTCTTAGACCCGCGATCGTACGGAGTCGCTCCTCATCAGCCGTGTCGCCAGTAACCAATGCGACTCTTCGATATCCGTTGCCAAGCAGGGTGGAATACCACGCACCTGCGGCAGCACGCGTTGTTGTGTACAGAAGGAGCGGCCTAGGGAGGTTGTGGATTGCATCTCTCACAACATCCAGGCGTTCAGCCTCAGAGCTACAGTGCTTAATCCAATACGAGGCCTCATTCCTTAGCGCTACCGCTGAAACGACCTCGGTCGGCCCAGGCCGCGAGTACAGAGCTAGGAGTGTCTGTAGCGAGTCCTCGGTGAGTGTCCCACTAAGAAGAATTGTCTTGAAAGGAGCAACCCCTTTCTCGCTACAAAAGCGAAGTAGGTCGGTCCTGAAGCCTCCCATCGCTTGGAATGCGGGCCTGAATGCCGCACCCCACTGCGCCACTAAGTGGGCTTCGTCGACCGCGAGGTGACGAAACAGACCTGCTCCAGCGGCGATGTAGATTGCTGGCGCTAACGAGGCGATGAGAGACTCCGGCGACGTGAACACGAGGCGTTGTGTGCCAGCGCGAATCCGGTCACGAATGTCGTTGCGTTCTGCCTCCGACTGCTCTTGGAAGAATGCCATCCTCGGCGGGAGATCTCCAGCCAACTTTCCCAAAGATGCCAGGCTCCGAACTGCCCTCTCCTGGTCGAGCGCGAGCGCCGTGGTCGGGACAACGACGACGGACACGCCCTGAGGCTGTGACAGGAGCAGGCTCGGGCATATGAACGCGGCACTCTTACCACTCCCGGTTGGAAGGTTGATTACGATCGTGGCGCCTGGCCGGGCTGCAAGAACCGAACGCACCGCTTGCTGTTGTCCAGGAGAGGAGTACTCGGTCCAACCGCAATAGTCGGCGAGGAAAGGATCACCGAGCCGCGTATCGGCTGGGGCCCGGCGCCTGACCCCAGCCTCAGCCGGCGAAGCTGGTCCGGGACCTTGCCCGCAGGCCGCCCATTCCGGAAGCCAATCCCTCGCTGTCACCAAACACGACTCCACCTCCCCGCTACTCGCGCGGCAATTTGCAATCCGCCATTCGGCCCGACTTGGCCACCCGCTTGTCAGCGGTAAACGGAGATATGCATCAGCGCCTGTTTCAGCGGATCGATGCCGCAGAACGTGACGAATCAGACCGGCTATGTCGGGAGGCCCGGTCTTGGCGTCCTCACCCGTTGAACTAGCACGGATGGCATCCGCGGCACGCTTGTAGACCCCTTGGGCAAAGCCTTTACTAGGTTCGTTGGTCGCTCCCGACAGGATGAAGCCGGCGAGTTGAAGAAAGTCGTCGTCACTCATTCCGATCTGACGGCAGCCGGATGCCGAGTGCGTCAGGGGAGCGCGACGACAAAACGATCAGCCCGACGGTGTCGAGGGTGATTACCGGAGCCTTCACCGCCGACACGACGCTGTCCATCAACGTTGCCTCGATATCGAGTTCTCTGAGGCTAGCAAGAGCTAGCTGTGACCCTGAGTCAGTGGCGCGTGCCCGAAGCTGTTGGGTGACTATAGAACGGCGTCGCGTTGCCCCATTTACGGCACCTTTGATCCGGTTTGCGAGTTCGGTCCGGTCACGAACGATTGACTCGGACTGCTCGCGAGACTTCCGACACAATGCTGCCCACGCGTCTGCACCGACAAAGCGACGGATCGCCTCGGCGCGAGAACCCGACAAGTTGACGTCCCCAGAACGGGGAGAATAGGGTCGCGACAACAGGGCCACCAGGTCGGCGCTCTCGATTGCGTCCTGATGTATGTCCAGCCAGATGGTCGTTACAAAGGGGGTGAAGAACGAGTCCGCCTTGCGCTTGAGTGCAGCAATATCAAGCGACTCTGACCTTCTGTTCAGGAATTCCTGCAATGGAGTCGAATTTGCCTCGACAACATAATCAAACCGAAAGGCAAGAAGCGGCGCACCCCCGGCCCAACTCGTGTCAGTCCGCCAGAACATGAAGGCCCTTCCTCGGTCGTCCCAATGTGTGAAATCGTCGACAGCCGTGATGAATGGCTCGCCAATCCGAAACAGCCGCACGCCCGGATATTTGAGACTGGTCTCACGCTGATAGCAGCCGGGACGGTCGACGAGGCCCATAAATCGGTCGCGCAATCTATCCCACGGAATCAATGGCATGTTCTCCTGTCGCGGCTCCTCGTACGGGGGGCTCAGTCGGTACGTCACGACCCCCTGTCTCGCTTCATCCGAGATCCGGTTGAAGCGCAAAGCTCCCAAGCCATCTGACACCCAGCCGTTTGCGGCCGACGACCATGCCTGCCATCCGTTTTCGATGCCATCCAGTGAATCGAAGAGATCCAGATCTTCCTGGCTTTGTTCGATTGCATCGAGAGCGTCTTGCTCGTCGATGAGTTGCCGCTCACGCTGCAGGCGGTTCCAGGTCGAGTCTTCGGACAGCATCAGCTCATTGGGCCCTCCGCGCAGCAGGGACACTTGCAGTTCGGAACTGATCGTCTCAATCGGATGTTGCAATGACGCAATCGAGTGGTCGAATACCCTAAAGCCAGTAATTAGCATGTCGAGCCAGGCCTGCTCGTAGGTTGCGGCGCCGGCGCGCTCAGGGCAAAGGACGACAGACCGGATGGGCGCCGAGAATCCAAACCTATCGAAGCGCCCGAGGCGCTGCTCCAATCGGTTCACATCCCACGGCAAGTCGAAATGAAGCACCGTGTCGGCGAACTGTAGATTCAAACCCTCCTCTGCAGTCACGTCACAGACCAGAACACGGCAGGTCTTGCCCTTTCGAAAACGGTCCAATTCAGCCGCGAGGAGCTCCGTTGGCGTGGCGCGAAGTTGACCTGCCACGACCTCGGCTCCGAGATCGGCAACGAGGCTTCGGTGAAGTAATTCAGCAACCGACGGGTACGTCACAAACACGACGCATTTCCGAGCCAGCGTCCGCCGCAAGAATCCAATTGCCGCTTCAATCCGAGGCCGTCCGAGTGAGTCGGACGCCGTCGCATCAGCTAGTCGCGCCAATAATTCTCTGGATCTGTCGGTCCACTGAGATTGCGACACGATCCTCAATTCGGCAGGATCGAGATCTGCGTTGCACTGAACTGACGCCGACGATGGGTCCAGGCAGAGGTTCGCAAAACAGGCCATAGCCGCATGATCAGTGCCTGTACGCGCCGCGAATGCCCATGCCAACTGTGACACCCCGGCATTGCTTTGTTCGTCTCCAAGCCGCGATGCTTCTTCGACCAGAACGTCACGCA
>Ga0307374_10008158_pt1 | contig 15731 bp, 24 predicted proteins | sample OX3MG_FD_202532 | JGI IMG/M metagenome (GOLD analysis project Ga0307374, IMG submission 202532) | Soil microbial communities from Risofladan, Vaasa, Finland - OX-3 | ecosystem: Environmental > Terrestrial > Soil > Coastal area > Acid sulfate soil | place: Finland: Risofladan, Vaasa | collected... | reverse complement strand
CTTGGAGAACTACAGCAGAAGGGGGAGCACCAGCGTAGTAAAGCCGAAGCCCTCTTAGCTCAGCGTGAGGCGGAACTAGCGCAACAGGTAAAGATCATCTCGCCGCTAACCGAGGGCGAGAAGGAGGAGCCGTGAGTGAGGATTGCGAGCATCGGTGGGTCTCGAACAGCGGTTGCGGAGGCAGGCCAATTTTTCGCCGCAATAGGCAAATGTCGTCCATGCCGCTGATGCATGCTCAGTGTTGGGTGTGCGAATGCCGGACATGGTTCACTGAAGCCCAATGGGCGGAGTTGCCTTACACTACCGAGGAGTACGAATTGTGAGCAAGTCTGAACCCACAAACGTAGATCAAGATACGCGAGAACTTAGTCGCGCGCAGTTGCACGGTCCCGACCTCCGCACTATTGACGCGTTGGAAAGCGCCCTAGCTAGACTGGCCGATGAAGTTCTCGCCACTAAGGTCAGAAGCGTAGATCCAGACCCGCGTACCTTCAAGGAATCTGATCTGATTGCCATGCTTCGAGAAGCGCGCGACTTCCTGCCGACCGTAGGGATATTCGGGGTGGTCAATCCAAACTATGATTGTAAAGATGAGGAGATTGTCTACGGTGCGTACACGTTTGCCGACGCGCTGGAGAAGCGAGATTGTCTGCTCAAAGCGGGCAAATATCAGGAGCTTGACATCACCGCCCTCAACCGAGGGGTATTCATAAGCAACTATGACTGTCAGCAACTTTTCGGTCCGTTGCGTGGTACTCAGTTTTGCCCTATTTGCTTATGGGATAAGCCGCACGAACATACCGTAGAGGAGGTCAATGACCATCAACTATACGGGGAGAAAAAGCGCCTGGAGAATAAGAAAAGGCGATTTGATTGGCTGGAGAAGGCTAAGGAATTCGAGGCTAAATACCCAGTGAACGCCTTGGCTATCAGAATTGATGAAGTGCTCTCTGCTTCGGAAAACATGCAGCCGGTCTAAGGAGATCAATAACATGCTGGTCCAGAATCAAGATGTAAATGCTACTGTCAACGACTACAAAGATTTAGATCGAAACCAACTTTTGGTGCATGGTCTATTCTACACCGTGCAGGGGGAAGGACCCTATGCGGGCAAACCCGCTGTATTTTTGCGATTGGGTGGGTGCAATTTTGGCTCTAAGACAACCCATTGTCAATTCTGTGATACCTCCTTTGCCTTGATGGATAGCACTCCACGTAGTTTTTCGTGGATAACGGAGAAAACGCACGAACTGGGAAATCTTACTAGTAGGACTAACTTGCTCGTAATAACCGGGGGAGAACCCCTTCTCCAGCCAAACCTTTCCAGATTCCTGCATTACTTTCTCTCGCAAAATGGGAGTCCACCCCACCCCTGGTGGGAGGCACAGATAGAGACTAATGGAGTGTTTCTGTTTAAGTTCATTCAAGATTTAAAAAGAGAGTTGGAAGCGGAACACGACACTAGATTCCTAGAAGATATACACCTAGTGATAAGCCCCAAGGCTTCTAGGAAGGGTTACGTGCCAGACTACCCCACCTTGAAGGATGAGTCTAGAGTAACCTGTTCTCTCAAATTTGTTTACGATTCTGATCCTAGCTCTCCCCACCACGTGATACCCGAGTGGGCCAAGGTTTGGCATGAACTAGGGAGCAATGTGTATGTCTCGCCTATGGCTATCTATAAGAAAAGCTACACAGGAGAGGTAGCTAGTGCCTGGGAACCGGGTTTGCTGGATGTAGATGCTACTAGCAGAAACTACCACGAAGCGGCTAAAGTTTGCATGACAACCGGATACACGCTTTCTATTCAGCAGCACTTATTCGTTGGAATGCCTTAGCTAAGGGAGATGGTTAGATGAAAAAACTTTGCAATGCTAATGCTCCTACTAAAGAAGTAGATCTGTGTAGGATGGAGAAGGAAGTACAAAAGCACGTAGGGGGTTTGCTGTCCGCATTGCAGATAGACTGGCGACACGATCACAACATGAAGGATACTCCAGCCAGGGTTGCCAAGTCTTTGGTTCGAGAGCTGTTCAAAGGTAGATATGAAGAACCCCCCAAGTCTACCGACTTTCCCAATGTCAAAAGTTTTGATGAGGTGATGGCACTCGGACCAATTGACGTTAAGTCAACCTGTGCGCACCACTTGCTTCCCGTCTACGGATCAGCGTGGATAGGAGTTCTCCCTAATGTACACAGCAGACTGATAGGGCTTTCCAAATTCAATAGGATAGTCGAACACTTTTCCCGCAGGCCTCAAATCCAAGAAGAACTAACAGAGCAGATTGCTGATTATCTAGAGGATATTCTAAGACCGAATGGATTGATTGTAGTGATTAAGGCAAAGCATTTCTGTATATGTTCTAGAGGTGTAAATCAAAATTCGGACACTATTACCAGCGTGGCTCGTGGTAGTATGAAAACGAATACCGGCCTGAAATCAGAATTCTTTTCTCTGCTCAGGTCATTCTAGTGGGGTGATGCTATGGATATCGGTGAGGTTGAAAAAGGCTGGAGAGAGTTCGTTGATGAGATCGGAGATCTAACAGAAGAGGAACTCGAAATAGCAGAATCTGCCTTCTTCGGAGCCTTAATCTGGTATTACACTAGGATGGTATCGTTTACTAGAAGTAGAGATGCGCAAAGGTTCGTTAAGAGATTTGCAAAGGAAATGGGCACTGAGGTAGAGGAACGTGGACTACCTACAGTGCATTAACAAGACAAACATTGAGTAGATAACTCGGAGAGACCGTGTCTAAACTAGCAAGAGTGGAACAGTTGGTAATGGTGAGTCAAGTCCAAAAGAGAGATAGTTCGATTGTTAACTATGACCAAGAACGTGTAGTAAATGCTGTCAGTAAAGCGATGGATACGCATGGAGAAGGGTCACGAAAAGAAGCGGAATTCATAGCGCGCAAAGTTTTTTCGGAGCTAAAGAAAGTATCGCGCATAGCCAAAAATTTCATTCCCAGCGTAGAGTCGATTCAAGATATAGTTGAGCGAGAGCTAATTATCGAGGGTTACGTTAAGACTGCTAAGGGATACATACTCTACAGGGAAGAGCGGGCTAAGAAACGAAAGGACGTGGAGGAAATACCTCCTAAAGTTAGGCAGTTAGTTCAGGATTCGAAATCGCATTTCAGGAATCCCTTAGCTGAATTCGTTTACTACCGTACTTACTCCAGGTGGATAGAGGAAGAGAATAGGCGGGAGACCTGGGTAGAAACGGTAGACAGGTACATGAGCTTCATGCGGGAGAATGTAAAGGACAAACTTTCCGATGAGGTGTACGCTGAGGTTAGAGAAGCTATTATTCGCATGGAAGTAATGCCCTCTATGCGTTTGATGTGGAGCGCTGGAGAAGCTGCTCGCAACTGTAACGTCACTGCTTTTAACTGTTCCTACATTGCTCCAACCTGTTTTACGGACCTCGCTGAGATCCTATACATCTTGTGCGCGAGCGCAGGAGTAGGATTCTCAGTGGAAGCGCAAAACGTTCAGGAGTTTCCTATCGTTAAGCCTCAGACGGGAAAGACTCTACCCGATTATGTTATTGAAGATAGCAAGGAAGGATGGGCGAATTCGATAAAGTTTGGATTAGAGACGTGGTATGCTGGTAAGGATGTTAAGTTTGACTACAGTAAAATTCGCCCCCAAGGTGCTAGGCTTAAGACCATGGGCGGGAGAGCTTCTGGTCCGGAGCCCCTTCGATCGCTACTAAATTTCACTCGTGAACGGATCCTAAGGAAGCAGAGGAAAAGGCTTTCGACTTTGGATATGCACGATATAATCACTATGATAGGCGATGTGGTTGTATCTGGAGGTGTAAGAAGGAGTGCGCTTATCTCGCTCTCTGATCTTGATGACGTAGAGATGCAACAGTGCAAGGAAGGGCATTTTTACATCAATGCTGGTCATAGAAGTATGGCGAACAACTCTGCTGTCTACATAGAAAAGCCAAGCGATCTTCAGTTCTTGCAGGAATGGTTGGCTCTAGTTAAGTCTCAATCTGGAGAACGTGGAATCTTCAATAGGGGTAGTTTGCTGAAACAAGTTCCGAAACGAAGAGTGGAATACTGGAGAAACGCTGGATTCGTAGAGGGTAATACTATTCTAGCTTCGATCGGATGTAACCCGTGCGTGACGGGCGATACCTTAGTTTATGTTGCTGACGGTAGAGGTATGGTCCCCATTAAAACTCTAGCTAAATCAGGTAAGGACGTTCCAGTTTTTTGCTTAGATTTTAATGGTAAAACTTCAGTTCGTACAATGAGAAATCCTCGTTTGACTGGAGCAAGCGAGGCTGTTTATAAAGTCACTTTAGACGACAACTCTGTTATCAGAGCTACTGCAAATCATAAATTTCTTCTGAAGAACGGAGAGTATAAAAGAGTAGATGATTTACGAGGAGGGGACAGCCTTAGTATCTTAACTAGATACACAGGTTCTTTGGAAGAAGTTTTGAATAAAAAAGGTGATAGGAATGGAAATTACTCGGGTATATCTAATGCTGAATTAAAAAGGCACGCTTTGAGTCTAGCTAAAAAATTGGGAGTTAGGTTTTCCCTAGTAGATTGGAGGAGATACGCTAAAAAAACAGGTTTACCCATAGTTGTTACTGGTAAATGGCGGAAGTGGCAAAGTTTAAGCGATCTAGCAGCATGGGCTGCGGGTCAATTGGGTTATAAAAATATCTGGGAAAATACTAGACTACAAAAAAGATTCAGGAAGTACTCAGATATGGGATACAACTGTGAGATCAAAAGTAGTAGGTTAGTTTTCCATAAAAAATGTGAGATTTGCGGAGAGAAGTTTGAGGGAACGCAACCAGAGCATAGTATCTGTGGAATTAGTTGTGGTCTTAAGGCAAAATGGCGCGATCCTGATTTTAAGATCCAGACAAAACATAAGATCAAAAAAGCCCACACTGCCCGGAGGATAACTCTAGCTAAAAAGCAGATCAAGATTTATTCTAAACTTAAATTTAAATTAGATCGAGATCCGCAAAAAATAGAATGGATTAGAGAGTGTAAAAAACTAGGTGTGAGCAATGAAATCTCGCGCAAGAGCTCCCCTTTCCGTTATTATGGGGACCTACAGGAAGAGGCCGGTTTCTATAACCATAAAGTAAAATCAGTTGAGTTTGATGGGTATGCTAAGGTGTATAATGGTACGGTGGACGAGTTTCATAATTTCTTTGTAGGTGGTTTTCCTGGAAAAACTAGGAGCGGTAAAGAAAAGTTTGTGTTTCTGAACAACTTAAATTGTGGCGAGATCAACTTGGTAAGCAAGCAGTTTTGCAACCTAACGGAAGTGGTTTGTAGAGAGGACGACACGAAAGAATCTCTACTGAGAAAGGTTCATCTAGCTACTATAGTGGGAACGTACCAGAGCTCTCTTACCAACTTCCCCTATCTATCCAAAGAATGGGCGAAGAACTCGAAGGGCGAAAGACTTCTTGGAGTATCTCTAACAGGGCAGTGGGACTGTGAAACCGTTAGATCGTTTGAGGTGTTGAAGGAGTTGAAAGAAAAAGCCATAGAGACTAACAAGAGCTATGCGGTTCTATTGGGAGTCTCCGCCTCTACTGCTATTACCTGCGTGAAACCCAGTGGAACAGTGTCCTCCTTAGTTGATTCTGCCGCGGGCATGCACCCTCGGTATGCTCCATACTACATTCGAAGGATACGTATTTCCGCCTCTGACCCTCTGTTCAAGATGCTTAAGGATCAAAAGGTTCCATTTTATCCTGAGGTAGGACAAACCCTTGATTCAGCGACGACCTTTGTTTTGGAATTTCCAGTCAAAGCTCCTACCTCTACCAATTTTAGGAATTCGTTCTCTGCTGTTCAGCAACTTGATTTTTGGAAGATGGTGAAGATGGCTTTTACGGAGCACAATCCTTCTACTACGATAAGCGTAGGACAGGATGAATGGGTTGAAGTTTTAGACTGGGTAAAGCAGAACTGGGAAAGAATTGGAGGTCTATCCTTCTTACCGCGTGAGGATCATGTGTACAAGATGGCGCCGTATGAGGAGATAGACGAGGCAACCTACACTAAGATGCTAGAAGGATTCGAGCACATTGATTACTCAAGAATTATCCTGTACGAAAAAGAGGATGAGACGCAGGGAAATAAAGAGCTTGCGTGCTCATCTGGGGTATGTGAGATATGAGCGCTACGATCAAGAATGGGAATACTAACCCGAAAGGTTGCTACAACTGTCAGTTTTTTCGACTAGATGTAGTCTTCGATCTATGCACCCATCACACCTCCATGTATAAAGTAGCTGATCAGAATCCTGATTTTCACACAGCTACTCACATGCGAAAGTATGGATGCGGAGAGGCGGCTATTCACTTTAGCATCAAGAATGAGAAGAGCTAGACCTGTAGATAAGGATTCTATACTAATGAAAGGAGTTTAAGACTATGACGGGCACAGAATCGATCCATAAGTTTTTTAACACAGAAGATATCCTTAATAGACCCTCACCCCTGACGCATAAAGTAGTGGTGCAGGCTAATCACCATATGCTAGAGGATGTTGACTTAATCAACGATCTAGACGATCTTTCTAGCAAACTTGAGAAGTGTTTATCTGTAGCTATAGAGAAGTTAATTGAGATTACAAATCAACTTCCTACAGAGACGCAGCTTCAGTCAATAAAGCGTACTATATCCAGCATTAGGGAAATAATAGGAGACCCTACGCCTCATCCTTCTTGGCTTAAACCTGGGGTTTGGGTTCGTCACAGGTGGGATAGTGCTATAGGAAGGGCGTTTGTTTTAGATGTGGATGGACCGAGGTACCCAAATGGATTTACCTTTCATCTAGAAAAACCCTACAAAGTAGAAGGGGGTTGGTGTACTAATGGAACAATTTATAAAGGTGACGTAGATAATTGGAGATTAGATCAAGTACAGGACTCCAGTGAGCAGGACTCTCTTCCTCCCCCACCTCCTCCTCCTCCACCTCCTCTCGTCCAAAACTCTCCACCCCAGAGGGAAAATGAGAGGGTTGAGGAAGCTAGCTTACCTGAACTAAAAGACGAAAAGATATGTGCGCTAGGAGCAGTTGAGGATACTCCATGGCAGCTAAAACGTTTGGGAGCTTCCAGGTATATGTGTACTCGTCCTCTCCACCATGGAGGGGCATGTGGTGACTGGCTGTACGTTAGCCAACCTGAACACGCAGAAGCGATTAGAACCCATAGACACCCATTCAAGGCAATACTCAGCGAGCTTGCAGAAAGGCTAACCCCCAAAGATGGGGATAACACAAAAACACACACACACAAAAGAAGAAAAGTGAATAAGCCTTACACTTCCTGGTTGGAAACGTGGTGACGGAGCATAAGATGAACAACGCTATGGTAATGGTAGATCTGGAGACCTTGGGTACCGCACCGGATAGCATAATAGCATCAATCGGAGCACAAGGATTTACAATCGAAGGGTTAGTCGGAGATGCACAGGAGTTGATTCTGAATCGTGCGGAGCAAGCAGCGGAGGGTCGCACTATTCATTTAGACACTATAGATTGGTGGATGGATCAGTCCTCGGAAGCGCGCGCTATGTTCTCTCAACCAAAAGTCTCTGTAAGATCGGCGCTTAACTACTTTAGCTATTATGTTAAGGCTACAGCGGGTGACCCAGAGAAGGCAGTACTTTGGGGCAACGGCGCGGACTTTGATCTAGTGCTTCTCGGATCGTTATATGATTCATTCAAACTGGAAAGACCTTGGCGCTACTTCAACAATCGTTGCTTTCGCACGTTGAAGAACCTGTTGCCTACTGCATATAAAGTAGCGAAGCAAACTATACCCGCTAACCTAATCAAGCATAGCGCTAAAGAGGATGCTAAATGGCAGGCACTAATAGCGGTGCAGCTATTGCAAACGTACTACGTCTGAGACTTGGGAGGAAATGTTAGAATGGCTTTTACTATTAAGTGTCCAAAATGTGGTAGAGTGGATCCCACTGAAAACAGCGTTTTAACTTGCATTTCCCTAGAGTGTCCCATGCAAAGAGCTTTAAACCCTATGGCTTTTAAGGAAGGTTTGCTGGAGGATATTAGTCCGGCACAACTTGAACAATTTATCAGATGGGAACTGGCTAGTCACGAAGAAATATATAGTGGTGAGTATGTGTTTGTTAAGGGAGGAAATCAGCAACCCAAGGGAGTGTATGCCACTGACTCAGTGGGAAATCTCTGGAAGTTAGACCTACCCAGCCTACCAAAACTTAGCAAACTTAAACCTGTTGTTAGGCGAGGAAAAGAAGAGCCACCTAAAGCGAAGTTGTTGGAGGAGAAGCAGGTATGACCCCTGAGTTAATAGAGGTGTACGAGCGAACACTAAATAGACTAGCAAAATGGAGAAGCGTTTTCGCTGGTTGGCAGTTGGGAACCCGTTCGAAAGAAGATCCGGAGTGTCAAGCTATTCGAGACCACAGAGAAGCCTCTATAATCCTTAGAGTGGAGATGTCAGCGGTTAGTCGTCTTCTACTTGAAAAGGGAGTTTTCACACTAGAGGAATTTATGGAGGTTCAGATCAAGGAGGCAGAAGAACTGAATAAGATGTTAGAGAAAAGGTTTCCAGGTATTACCTCTACGGATGATGGAATAGAGTATGATCTACCGAAAGCCGCTCAAACTATGCGCGGATGGAGGATGTAAATGACACCGGAAACTCGCCAATTCGTGGATCAGTTCAAGGAGGCGCTCCACTACTTCCTTTACACCTCACTATGTGAGGGGTCTATCCCTATGGATAAAATAACTAGAGATAAAATAAAGGGATTATTCAGAGAGCTACCTAGATCGGATGAATTCAAAATTGTTTGTGATGAGAGTAATAATGCGCCATCAGACATTGAAAACAGAAGAATTAGGGTTCATCTCGGATCAACCTCTGAGACTCTTCTCATTATAGAAATCGAGTTCCATATAACAGAAGGAGTAAAATATGAACCTGTATCTAGTGAAATGTAAATTAGGCCTCTCTGGATCTATTCATGGAAGGGCATACGTCGCCGCCTCTTCTCCTACAGAGGCGTACTTAAAACTACGCGACTATCTTAACGCTGCGAACATTGGGTTTGCAAACGAACGAGAACTACACACGATTGAGTTACTAGCATCAGATGTAAACTACCCCGATTGCGGGTACAGGTTTTTCCCATGAACACAGCGATCCATCTGCTTTTGGTCATTCTTATCATTGAGGTCTTTTTAGTTTTAAATGGTGTTTGGGATGGGTGGGACTGATTCTTACTAGAAGGAGGAGATATGGGACTTACTACTGATCCTAACGATCCAAGATTAGGACACGGAATTGACGAAGACCGTAAAGGAATGAATGAGGTGTATTTGGTTCTATCGCCTGAAGAACTCGCTAAAGAGTTCAAGCGACCCGTTCGTCAAAGCTATATACACGTGGGCGCACCCGGACCAAAGTTTCCTTTGCGGGACTTGACTCCGGAGGAAGCTGAAAGATACAAGGATTGGGACTACGCAAAGTATGAAGAGTACCCCGAGGGATACTGGGGATCCGTGACGGGTAGGTTCTGGACGCAGAAAAGATTGGATAGCGTAGAAAAAGGTTGCGGGTGCGTTACTACTATGAACCGCACTCTAGCAGAGACTTACGCTAGAGATCCGCAATTCTATGGAGCTACTTTTTGCGTGGGATGCCAAACGCATCTTCGCGTGGGAGAGGACGGAGAATTTATTTGGGATGACGGGACTGGACAGAGAGTAGGAGCATAAATATGGCGGCTTTTGGATCAGATCCAACTCGCTGGAATAATTGGTATTGGTGTAATTCCACACAAGTCGTGACTCTGTATGATTACAATAGTACGGCTGTAGGGTGTTCCCGTTGTGGGATGCAACATTACTATCAAACAGTCAACCTTCCAACCTTCATCAACTACGAGGCACCCTCTAAGGATGCTCTAGCACTAGCAGCCTACAGAAGAGCAAATTTGGAGAAGAGCTGGGTAGTGGTTAGGGAGTTAGCTAGACAGAAGTGGAGGGTTAGGTCAAAGGATAAAAGGGTCAGAGCTAGACCTAGAATAAGAAATGCGCTACCCACTATCTTTAGGTACTATCAGAGCTAAGCTTCTTAAACTCACTTCTTGGATATCCCCAATATATCTAGCACTTTCACTTTGCGTTTTGCTTTTGCAGAAAACACTACGTACTCATCTTGTCTTTTAATGAACTGTCTGCCTACTTCCTGCAACATCAAATTCGCAAACTGCTTTATAGGTTGAGAGCGATCACCTTCTGTCACTGTGACGTTTTATCTAATGCTTTAAGCGCTTTTAGATATTTAACAGCACACCCCCACGACATGAGAATGTCTTTGGAGTTTATCTTGGCTCCTATCAGTACGTATCCTCGTCCCGTCCACTCCGCATTTTTATTGTGATTATAGAAGTCCTTATCCCTTCCGTCATGTAGGACATTAAATATCTTCTTGGGGACACTCTTGGTTGCGGTCCAGGAAAGAATCCACCTTTTCTTAGTGTAGTAGTTGTATATCTTTCCCACCTCTATCGCAGTTTTACTCTTAAGAAATGTCCCTCTATACAGAGAAGGGGGGAGGAGAAAATGGGAATAGTGTTTTTATTCTAGTGAAATGTAACGCTATCTCTTTCTGTTCTTGCGGTTCTATCTTATTCATTCCACTGCTGCCTGAAAACCAGGCAGTGACCGTTCTCGCCATATCTAAAAGCTGTTCAGGTTTATACGTGTTAAGAAGCGCAGGCATAACTACCTCATGCTACGCTTAGGAGGAAATTCTGGAGGAGAAACTACGTGGAAGGAGGGGGCCACTCCTAGATCAAGTCGTTCTCCGTACTGACCCACTCCCTTATTCGAGATAACCAGCTTTCCGTGCTTTGCCTCTGAAATACGATTCGCCTTAACTAAGTTGTTAGCTAACCTCTCTTTCCAAGGAAGAGATACTGCTATGGGAGTTTTAGCATTAGGCGGTTGGAGCCACAGATAAATTGCATGAGGTTCATCTAAGGTATACGCAATTACAACCGAATTGTTCTCTATCCCAAACAATGCAGCTCGAGGTTTACCCATTGAAAACCAAATGAGAGCAATGGTGGACAGAACCAGGAGGGTAAAGGAGATTGATCTTATCAGGCTGTTCCTGCCGAACAATGAAACCGCCCCCGTACTGAAAGCCAGCAGAGCGAAAAGGATTACGCTAATCATTGGGAGTATACCCTCCCTTAAACAGCATCATGGGAATGGAGTTTATTGATCCAGGTACTAAAGCACCCTTTGAGTCTAGTGTAAATCTAAACACGGTCTCTTGATCTTTTTTCCATTTTAGCTTTACCGTCTTCTTCGCTATAGTGTAGGTTCCCCCTTGAACCACTCTTTTTACCTCTACGGTAGCGTCAACAGGAAACGTGTTATCGTAAACTTTGAAAGCTACCACGTTCACTATATACTGACCTGCTATAGTACCTCTGCATATTGTCATCTCCTCATTTCTACTAGCAGGGTCTCGGGATCTTCCTAAATCATCTCGCACTAAGTTGCAGTGCTTCCCCGACATATTTTGGTATCCTACTGGACTATCTCCCGGAGCCTCAACCCATAAGTCTATATCAGAGTTAGACGTCATATTCCATTCTAGAGTTATGACTAGGTCACCCTGGGGTTTCAGAGTTTTGGATACTATAGCCGTAGTGAGAAGGGCTAAGATGCTGAGCGCCATGAACATGGCGGATAAGGAGGTCAGAAAGTCTCTATAGCCCCAAGTGAACCCCAGCGGTTCTTGAGATCCTCTAGGCTTGTTCACCAGCACACCACCATGCTAACTCTCGTATCCAGGACATCAGAAGTACTCCTGCTCCATTAGGTGCAATGGCGAATACTAGCTCTCTGAATACAGAAGCTGCTTCTTCTGGATTTAAAGTCTTAAGCGAACCCGCTCCCATTAGTAATCCAAGTACAGTGAAGGTCAACGCCCACATTGGGATACCATTAGCTATGTACGTGGCTGTCTGCCATTTACCTAAGCCAGCTGCTACCAGTCCAATAGAAGCATAGGTAAATAGAGCAATAAGCATTGCGATTTCATGCCACTGGAACAAACCCACCATGCTAAAAAATCCAGCACGCCAGGCAGCTCCTAGTAGAGCTAGAATGATAACATTGATGGTGATAAACGCTGGTCCTCTCTGCATTAGATTTCCTCGCACTTAGCTAAGTGGATCTACACCTGTTCTTCCATCCTTTTTAAGGTATCCTAGATTCAGCATGGCCTTGTTGATTACCTTCTGCTTCAATGCCCTCTCCGGAGGAAACTTTAGCTTATTGTATCCCTCTATCAGTGTAGCTCTAACCGAGTTCTCCTCTTTTTCTGCGTTATCTAACGGAAACTGCAACTTGGATTCCAAAGCCTCCTGACAGAATGTTACGACCCTATCCGCTAATATCTGCACATTGTTTACGGCTGACTCCACTACTATTGGTCTTAGGGCTTTTATTTTACCTCCTTCTCTCCTAAGGATCCTCTTTATAGCACTTAGAGTCTTTCCTACGACGGGATAAAATCCTGTCCCCTTAGTTGGTATTACTGTTTTTAGGAAGGTTTTAGCGGGTTCCTGCACTATCTTGAATTTGTCATTCTTATGCTGTGCTACCCAAACATAGAGAGGGTTTCCGTTCTCATCCAATTCCGTCCTGTCCTCATTGAACAGGACCAGGAAAAACCCTCCGGTAGTATCGGGTAGCATCCCCGCTTTCCATGGATCGGACGGTTCTGCTACCTCTATTTTGCTAGATCTATATCCACTGACCATTGTCTTTGGGAGGGACTAGTTTATGTTGGGGTTGTTCTTTTTTAGGATTAGCTTTAGGCGGGATAGCTGGAATGGAATCCGGAGAGCTTCCTTTTTTCTTCATAGCATCCAGAAAACTCTGTAACTTTTCCTTAGAACCAACTACGCAGTTAGTAGTAACAACGTGAGCAGAAACTCCGGGGTGTATTTTTTCCTGTTCGGCCAAGAACTTCTCCATGTCCTTAGTCTTAACTACCATGTGGGTTTGACATGCATCCAGATCTGGTAGGATTTTTCCAAAGGCTACAAACGTAGGGGGATGTGAGCTTAAAACAATTGCTACTAGCATGATAAATAAGGCGTGCATTTACGTAACTCCAGCAACGTGCTTCATGGGCATCAGGAGTCTTAATTTTCTTACGGTATCCGGGTGATTTTTCAGCTTCAAAAACAAGGTGTAGGTCATTGCTGCTAACAGATTGGCTAACTTAGTCCCAAGCCAAGGGAAGGACAATCCACTAAAACCGATGCCAAATAGCGAAACAAAAAGAAGGCCAGCGTCGCTAGCGAATAACTCAGCAATGCTGTAGCGTCCCACGAAGGCAGCCACCACATCTGATAGATTGAGATCATAGTGAGCGTTCCCTATAAAAGACATGTTAATCCACATGTAGAGGAGTATCCCCGCCATGGCTAATCCCGTGATCTTTTTTAGGATGGGGTATTTGTTTAGTAGCTCATCTACTTTAACCGCACCCTTTCTTATTTGTTGGACGATCTTCGATTCAGAGATTTCGTGAATTACTGTCATCAGGGAGTGCTTGAGTAAATCCGAGGCAGCGTGGACAGCTTTAAGCAAGTGCCATAAATTGAAGCCAATAGCTTTTAGGAGCTTAAACATGTCCTTTTGTTTGAAGGCTTCAATTAATTGAGCTACACTTATCTTGAAGTCATTAGCAATAGTCTCCACTATATCCTTAAACTTTGCAAAGATAGGAGCGAAGATGTCTGCCGTTTCTACAGTTTTCCCGGATTCAATAGCACTTAGAATTCTGCGGTAGTCTTTGTACGTTAAAGCTTCCTCGGGAGTTACTAGGTGTTTTAGTCTGATAGAGTTCGCACTTGTTTTGATAGGTGAATAGCTACTGTGAATCACCAACCTATCGGGTTCTATTGCCCCCTTATACTTCCAATTTCTCCCCACATCATGCTCTAGATCTAGTCCACCCGTATCTATCTTAAACAGAACAACGTCGTAGAGATCCGGATCTACTTGATCCTCATTCTGCTTGGCCCACATGTTCTGCATCCAAGAGATGCACTCGCGTGGGTTTTCTCCCATGTAGACATAACCAGTATCTGCATGGTCGCTCCATTGGGAGGGCTTAGATGGAAGCAGACCCTCATCCAGAATGGAAGGAGCCAACTCCTTCTTAGTAGCGTGATACATGAAATTTTGGGAGGAAACTGGATCAGAAGAGTTTGGAATCACCGCTCTTACCTTTACCCTCTTCCCTTCAGCGATCTAATAAGCAAATTTTAGAACGCTTGACTTTCCCGAGGGTGGTTGATATTTAGTTGAAAATATCCTTACTTCGATTTGGGTGTCTCATCTTATAAAACTACTTAGCAGTATTCTGTAGTAGAACCATTCTTTCCGCTTTGAAATCTCTGTATCTAACCTCGTTTACAATGTTGTAACCCGCATCTTTTACAGCTTTCTTCCAGGAAGAGTATTTTATAGCTTGTAGAGTGAAGGTGTTATTAACTTGATTGTTTCCAGTTATTCTACCAAAATTCCAGGTGAAAATCCCCCTCTTTACATCCACTACATCAAGCATAGAGGTATCTGTAAGAGGATGAATCTTTCCCTTCAAAACATTATCCTCTACGAAAAAGAAGTTAGCTAGGGTATATGTAGATGGGCACGCTCTCATCACGCCCATGCATTCCTTGATGGACATGAATCCTGTAGTATTAGTGAAAAGAAGCAGATCCCCCGGATATCTTCCTGGACTCAACTTTCTTAGGTCTACTTTGTTCATTAGTATTTTCAATCCTTTTTTACTGCCCTCAAGTTTAGAGTACTTCCTAACATTGTTCTTTGCTGTATTTAGGTAGTCCCATGACAGATCAAGTAATAGAACTTGATCTGCACGCCTGACTACAGGGAGATATTTGTAGATAGTTCCAGTCCCACAACCAGCGTCAATGATTCTTTCAACGAAATAGGGGATGCGATTCGCAACCATTAAACCAGCTAACTGATGCATCTGCTCATCAACTATGTTTCCGAAGGCATCAAAGTCTTTGGATGTTGTAATTGGTGGTTCCATTTTATTTCCACAAAGTTTGAGAATCAGCTAATAACAGCTCTTTAAAATCCGCACAAGCGTAATGTACAAAAAAAGCTTCCTTCCTTTTTTCTAAATACTCTTCCTGGAAGAGTAGCCAATTCCATTTCTTATCTAATAAGCCAACCTGAATTCCGTGCTTGCACAATTTCATATTCACATATGATTGTTCTCCTCCCCATGTTCCTTTGTCGAAGGAGGGCGTCCAATCCTCCAAGTCAAAATCTTGGAGAACGGGAAGCGCTCCCTTATCCCATAGAACTACCCCCGTATTTAAGACCCTCTTATGACCATCTATCAGAGGATAGGTCACTCCATATTTTTCTTCGAAGAATGTAGCATCTTCTTCTCCATCCGGATTCACCCCCTCCTCTCTAGCGTACAGATTTCCAGGAGCATAGAAGTCAAAGATGTTGGGAGCATTGGGATTAATAAGTATATCCACATCTAGAGAAAGAACACGATCATATTCCTCTAGCACTGAGGCTATCTGAAATTTCTCTACAGCAGCAGAGATGAATTCGAATTTTAATCTATCCCCTCGTATCTTGGATTCA
>Ga0307374_10008157_pt1 | contig 15731 bp, 17 predicted proteins | sample OX3MG_FD_202532 | JGI IMG/M metagenome (GOLD analysis project Ga0307374, IMG submission 202532) | Soil microbial communities from Risofladan, Vaasa, Finland - OX-3 | ecosystem: Environmental > Terrestrial > Soil > Coastal area > Acid sulfate soil | place: Finland: Risofladan, Vaasa | collected... | reverse complement strand
GCTGCCGTCCGATGAGCTACGCCCCGCCATGACGTGGCTAATCGGCAACTACGGCCATGCCCGTGAACATGTAGGCCACGTGCAACTCACGAGGCAACTATTCCTCGCAGAAAGGGCCGCTCGACACTGACCCAGCGTCACCGCAGGATGCCCGCTTGGTCCGGTTGGCCCGCCATATTGCGTCCATCACCCTGTCCCCGAAGCTCGCGCTCCGTTGGCGACGGGGGGTCGCCCTGAACGCCGGGCGGAGGATGCCCAAGACACCCCCGACGGGTACCGATCGCGTTGAAGTCGCCAGCTCCAGTCCCTTCGGTACGCCGGCCACCAACCGACGCAGTTCGAGAGCGACCTCCCTCCCGTCTTCGGCCAGAACCTTGGCGTCACTGGCCAGGGAGCGCGCCCGGGTCGGATCGGGGCGCATCAGGGCGTCCACTACATGGGGGATCAGGGGCCGGCCTCCGCTGCGCTGGACGGCGTCCACCAGGGCCAGGTCGAGACAGGCCCGTTCCCGCGGATTGAGAGCCCGGCCCAGGCACGCCTCGGCCAGGGCGCCCAGGAGAGCGGCGCGGCGGTCATCGGCCCGCATGCCAGAAGCTGGTCCCTCCAGCGGATTGAGGCGCAGGGGCCCGCCAGGCGCCAGCGCCAGCGGCGCCACGCCCCACGCCGCGGCCAGCGGGGCGTACTCACCCTTGGGGTCGATGACCCAGGCCTGAGCACCGAGGAGAGACTGGCGCCACAGGTAGGTCTTCACCAGCGAGCTCTTGCCCCGGCCGATCTGGCCGAGCACGACCATGTTGGGGTTGGTCAACACCCCGGCGGCATAGAGGTCGAAGGGGTCGTAACAGAAAGATCCGCCGAGCAGGTCGCGGCCCACGTACGGCCCGGTAGTGCCGAGTACCGGCTCGGAGACGAAGGGGTACAGGGCGCCGACGTGGGCGCTGGTGGCCCGGTGGGCCGGCGGCAGGGACAGCCGGGTCAGCGCAGCCCCCGTCCCATGGGCAGGGTGTAGGTCAGCGCTTCCTCCTGCTGGCCATACAGGCGACGCAGATCCAGCCGGGCCTGGGCGGCGGCCCGCTCCACCTCTGAGCATGAACGCTCGAGCGACGATGGGTCCGAAGCGGTCACGGTGACGTAGCCGCTGAAGCGGATATCGGCGTGGCCGTCGGCCAGCTCGGCCTCGCGCCTGGCCATGCCATCGGCCTGGCGCTGACGCCGGGCGGTGGCCATGAACCCGCCCCGCCGGCGTAGCTCCTCATCGGCGGCGGCACCGGTCCGGGCCGACTCGACCTCCCGCGCCGCCCGCTTGGGGCCGACCGGCTCCATGGTCACCGATACCACCCGTACGGCGGGAACCATGAGCAACAACGGGACCAGGAAGTCGGGCCCGACCTCGGTGCGGGGCCACTCGGCCACCCAGTAGGTGGCGTGCCAGGCCCCATCCGTCCGTACCGCCGACCAGGTCGACTCCACCGCTACCGGCCACGGGGAACGCCAATGACCCGTCCCCCCGTGGAAGCCGGCGGCCAGGGCCGCCCCCAGTCCCACCGCGCTCAGGGTCCGACTCACCTCGATTTCGGCCGAACGCAGCCCCGTCTCCAACATCGCCATTTCGGCGGCCAGGCGGTCGAGCACGGCCGTCCGTCCTCCCCCCGCACCCCGCAGCCGGCGGCGAACGCGGAGGGGAGACACAGACAGGACCACCAGGGTCTGGTGCCTGGGGGTGAGGGGGCCGGCCCGGCCGATCAGTTCGGCGTAGGACCGGGCCGCCCCGGGCGGGGCCTCGGGGTCCAGCCGTTCGGCCATGGACAACTCGAGCCCGTCGGCATCCCCGGGGTGGACCCGCTCGATCCACTGCAGGCGGTGCACGACCGAGCCCTCCCGGGCCAGGCCGGCCAACACGGCCGCCCATCCGGCCAGGCGGCGCTGCTTGTCCTCCGGATCGAGCAGGGCGAAGCCCGCACCGGACGCCTCCACCACCGCCGAGCAGGTCCCGTCCCGGCCGTCGATGACCACCCCCATGCGGGCAGCGTCGGCCGGCCCGTGTTCGAGCACCCGGCTGCCGCGCAGGGCGGGAGGGGGCTGCGGACCGGGCGCTCCTCGCTGATGGGCGCGGCCGAGCCAGCGCCTGGATCCCGACAGCCGGCGGTGGACCCATCCCCAGATGACCGGCGCCCACTCCTCGCTGGTCCGGCCCGATACCGGCACGAAGCCGGCGGCCAGTCCGACGGCCACCGCCGCGGCCGCCCCGGCCAAGCCGATGGCCATCGGCAGAAGGCGGAGGGCGCCGACGGCGCCCAGCAGGCCGGCGCCCACGCAGACGACCTGACCCCCGCCGAGGCCGGCTACCAATCCCTTGCGCTCCAGGGGGCCGAACCGATAGCGACCCCCGGAGCCTTCGGCGTTGCTCAAGCCGACGCTCCGTCCCCGCCCGCCGGCGGTTCGGGGGCATCCCCGCCATCAGGGGGATGGTCGAGCCCGGCCAGGGGACCGGAGAGGCTCGGGGCGGTGAGAAAGCGGACCGGGTCCGAGGCCACCACCTCGGTCAGGCCGGCTCCCCCGGCGGCGCCGGCCACCACCCCGGCCAGGCTCCAGGTGGTCGAGGCGGCCGCCGCCACCGACCGGCGCCCGGTCCCGGCCAGATGCGAGACGGCGGAAAACTCGGCCAGAGGGATCAGCCGCAGCAGCGCCATCGGGGTCAGGGTGGCGAGCAACAACAGGGCCGTCCCGGTCACGGTGGCGCTGAAGCCGGTCCCGGAGCCGAGCGCGGCTGCCCCCAGGGCCAGCACAACCACGATCACGAACTTGGAGAGGATGAGGGCGACCAGTACGTCGACCAGCCGTCGGGCAATGGTTGCGGCCGCCGGCCAGACCATGGTGGCCAGAGCCAGGGGAAGGAAGAGGGTGGCGGCGTCGATGGCCACCGAGCGGACGATCAGCTCCAGCCAGACCAGAAAGCCCCCGACCACGACGACCAAAGCGACGAAAAAGCCCATGAACACCGGGGCGTTGGTGGCCAACGACCCCATGTCGGTGCCCATGACGGTGAGAAAGCCGGCCACGTCGGCTCCCGAACCGCCCGCCACCAGATCGGACAGCCGGTCGGCCACCGAGACACCGAGCTGCACCAACTCGACCGCAGTGAAGGTCAGGAGCACGGCCAGGGGAAGATGGACCACCGCCGCCCGCAGCAGCAGGCCGGGGTCCTGGCGCACCACGGCCTGGATGGCGCAAGCGGCCAGGAAGGCCAGCAGGACGGCGGCCCCGATCTGGGCCATGACCGCGTAGCGCCCGGCAAACCAGGCCGCCCCCACCAACGGCTCGGTGGTCACCGACAGGAGGGCGCCGATCTGGTCCATGAGCCAGCGGGCGGAGTCGGCCACCGAGGCGGCCATGGCCGAAAGGACGGCCGAGGCCCCCAGCCCGGCCGCCTGGGAGACCAGGCTGCCGAGTCCGGGGATACCGGCCAGGATCACCGGATGCTGCTCCCAGCCTGGAAGAACCACTGGATCAGCGACGGAGCCGCGCCCACGATGAGGGCGGCCAGGCCCGACACCAGCACAGCCCGGCGGCCGCTGACGGCCTGATTGAAGTTCTGGCTGTGGGACCCGATGGCCCAGGAGGCCGCCCCTATGAGGACCCCCACCAGGGCAATGGCGAGGGCCCACCACTCGAGGCCCTGGGTCAGGTGCATGAGCTCGCTCCCACCCGGCAGGGCAGTGGGATCGGGGGTCGTCCCCCCGCTGAAGATGGCATCGGTCCCTAGCTCCATCGGCGCCTCCCGCTCCGTCCGGCGGCGCCCAGCGCGCCCCGGTCCGTTCAAACTATGTACTCGCTTATGTTGTTTCAATAGTTTTTATGATTTACCGTCCCGAAAGTGGGAGTTGGAAAGGCGCTGGCCGGCGGACTGGTGGTGGCGCTGGCCGGCGCCGTCATGGGAACGGCCGCTCTGGCCACCGGGGCCGGCCTGGGCTGGGCGGGCGAGCAGCCGGTCCAGACGGGGGCGGCTCCGCCCGGGGGGCTCACCACGCCAGCGGCCGCTCCTCCGGTCATTCCGCCCGCCATGCTGGCGCTGTACGTTCAGGCGGCCTCGGGCACCTGCGTCGGGCTGCCGTGGCAGGCGCTGGCCGCCATCGGAACGGTGGAGTCGGACAACGGCACATCAGAGGCGGCGGGCGTGCAGTGGGGGGCGAACTTCGCCGGGGCGGAGGGGGTCATGCAGTTCGAGCCGGCCACCTTCGCTGAGTACGCCCGTCCGGTACCCGCCGGCGGCGCCGACCCGCCGAGCCCTTACGACGCCACCGATGCCGTATGGGCGGCGGCCCGCCTGCTCTGCGCCGACGGCGCCGACGCCGGGGACCTGCCTGGAGCGATCTATGCCTACAACCACTCGGCTGCCTATGTCACCGAGGTGTGGGACCTGGCCGTCGCCTACGGGATGCCGATCGCGGATCAGTCCCTTGGGGGCCCCCAGCCCTTAGCCTGGTCGGAGTGGACCTGACCGGGGGAACCACCCCGTACCTGGCCGGCATGGCCGGAGCCGGGTTCATCACCGTCACCACCCTCACCATGTGGCAGAGGTCGAGGCGCTCTATGCGCCGCCGGCTGGCGGCCCTCACCATGCGGCTGGGCTCGGACACCGCCGACGCCGAGTCCGGTGGCACCGAGCGGGTGCTGGCCCGGGCGGAGAGGGCGGCTGAGTCCCTCCTGGTCAGTCACAACGACGCCGAGCGCCGGGCGGCCCGCTTGGCCGGGGCCCTCGACGCCATGCCCCTCGGTGTGATCCTGGCCGACGACATGGGCAGCATCGAATACCGCAACGTGCTGGCCGAATCCATGGCCGGCGGGCACGGGGACGTGCTGGTCGAGCAGGCTCTCGAAGCCCTTCTCGAACGGGCCCTGCGTTCGGACGAAGCGGTGGAGGACGAGGTCGACCTGTTCGGGCCGCCCCGGCGCCATTACGTCCTGCGCGGCCGTCCCGTCGATGATGGCCATCGGGCCGTCGGCGTCATGGCCACGGTGGAGGACGAGACCGAGCGGCGCCGGATGGACGAGGTCAGGCGCGACTTCATCGCCAACGCCAGTCACGAGCTGCGCTCCCCTGTGGGGGCGCTTGCCGTGCTGGCCGAGATGCTGGCCGAGGAGACGGCGGCCACGGTCATCAAGCGACTGGCCGCCCGGCTGGGAGCGGAAGCCGACCGGGTGGTTCGGGTCCTCGAGGATGTCATCGAGCTGAGCCGGCTGGAAGCCGAGGCCAACCCGGTCCGCCAGGCCGTGTCCGTCACCTCGGTGGTCAGCGAGGCGGTTTCAAGGGTCACCCCTATGGCCGACACCCTGGGGGTGACGGTCGTCCCCCCGGCGCTGCGCCGTCGTCTGTCCGTGGTCGGTGAACGCCGCCAGCTGATAGCCGCCCTGTTCAACCTGGTGGAGAACGCGGTCAAGTATTCCGAGCGGGGCGGATCGGTCGAGATCGGCATCGATGCCGTCGATGACCGGGTGCAGATGAGCGTCACCGATAACGGCGCCGGCATTCCGGCGCGGGACATCGACCGCATCTTCGAGCGCTTCTACCGGGTCGAGCGGGACACCGACCCGGGGGGCAGCGGCCTCGGGCTTTCCATAGCGCGCCATGTGGCCTCCGCCCACGACGGTTCGGTGTCGGTCACATCCCAGGAGGGGGCGGGCTCCCGGTTCGTGCTCGACCTGCCCCTGGCCCTTGACCAACCCCGGGCGGTGGAGTCCACCGGCGCGATCCCGATCATCCCTGGCGCCACCACCCGTCCCGACCCGGACGGGCTGCGCTCCGCCGGCTGAGATGCGCGCCGGCTTAGGTGAGGCCGGCCGGCGGCTGGCCGCCGATGGACCCTAAGCGGCCCCGGATGACCTCGGCCCGGACCATGGGGCGGAGGACCTCGGGCACGTCGATGCCGCCGTCGGCCCGGCGATGGGTCTCCACCAGCGCCGCCCAGGTCCGGGGCCAGCCCATGGCCGAGCCGTTGAGGGTATGCACGAACGCGGGTGCACCCCCGCCGGCCGGCCGGTAGCGCACATTCGCCCGGCGGGCTTGATAGTCGCTGAACCAGGAAACCGAGGAGACCTCCAGCCACATGCCGCAACCGGGGGCGTAGGCCTCCAGGTCGAAGGTCCGGGCCGCCGATTGGCCGAGGTCACCGGTGCAGAGATCCACCACCCGATAGGTGAGCCCCAGGGCCTGCAGGATCGCCTCGGAACGGGCCAGCATGTCGGCGTGGATGTCGGCGGCCTGTTCGGGGGTGGCGTAGGCCAACAGCTCCACCTTGTCGAACTCGTGCACGCGGAGCAGGCCCCGGGTGTCCCGGCCGGCCGACCCGGCCTCCCGGCGGAAGCAGGGCGTATAGGCGGTTAGGCGCATGGGCAGGTCGGCCTCATTCAGTATCTCGTCGCGGGCCATGGAAGTGAGCGGCACCTCCGCCGTGGGAATGGCCCAGAGGTCATCGCGCTCAAGGTGGTAGGCGTCGTCGATGAACTTGGGTAGATGGCCCGTCGAGATCATGGTGTCAGTGCGCACCAGAGTGGGAGGGCGGATCTCCTCATAGTCATCGCCCTGCTGGTCCAGGGAGTAGTTGATGAGGGCGCGCAGCAGCCGAGCCCCCAACCCGCGGTAGACGGGGAACATGGACCCGGACAGCTTGGCCCCGCGCTCCAGATCCAGGATGCCGAGGTCGGTACCGATGTCCCAGTGCGGCACCGACTGGTGCGCCTCGGGATGGGGGACGCCGTCCTCACCCAATGGGAGCACGGGCGATGACCACCAGCGCACCGGACGGTTATCGGCCTCGGAGGCGCCGTCGGGCGCGTCCTCGGAAGGGAGATTGGGGATCACCAGCAGGGCATCGCGCACCTTGGCGGCCAGGGCGTCGGCTTCGGCATCGAAGCGGCGTTCGTCCTCACCCAGGGCCCGGCTCTCGGCCGTGGCCGACTCGGCACCCTGGGTGTCCCCGGTACGGCGCAGGGTGCCAACCCGACGGGAGAGGTCCTTGATCCGGGCCCGCACCTCATCGCGCTGGCCCGCCGCCTGTCGAGAGGCGGCGTCGTCTTGGAGCAGTCGATCGAGCTCTCCTACATCGAGACCGCGCCGGGCCAGCGCCGCTTTCACCGCGTCGGTCTCGCTTCGTATGCGGCGAATGTCAATCATCTCGGCCCCGAAACTACTCTCGGCCCCGATGCCAGCCCTCGAGGTTTTAGGCCTCGTGGTGCGCTACGGGGAGAAGACGGCCGTATCCGGACTCAGCTTCTCCGCCGAGGCCGGGGCCGTCACCGCGCTGCTCGGACCCAACGGGGCGGGCAAGACGACCACGGTGGAGACGTTGGAGGGATATCGCCGACCCGATCAGGGAAGCGTGCGCGTCCTCGGGCTCGACCCGGTCGCGGACCGGGCCGAGGTGGTGGCCCGGATGGGGGTGATGCTGCAGCGCGGCGGTGTCTACCCGGCCATGAACGCCCGCCAGGTGCTGCGCCTCTTCGCTGCCTACTACCGGAGCCCGGCCGATCCCGACGAGGTCATCGGGCGGGTCGGCCTGGCCGGTGTGGCCCAGACTCCCTGGCGTCGCCTATCCGGCGGTGAGCAGCAGCGCCTGGGCCTGGCCCTGGCCCTGATCGGCGGGCCCCAGGTCGTCCTCCTGGATGAACCCACCGCCGGCATCGACCCGGCCGGGCGCGTCGCCATCCGCCAGGTGGTGGCCGGCCTGCGGGCCGACGGCACCTGCGTCCTGCTCACCACCCATGACCTGGACGAGGCCGAGAAGCTGGCCGACCGGGTGGTCATCATCAGTGCCGGCCGGCTGCTGGCCGAAGGCTCACCGGCCGAACTCATGCGGTCCGATTCGGGACGGACCATCCGCTTCGGTGCCCCTCCCGCCCTCGACCTCTCCGAGCTGGGTGGGGCCATGGAGGCCCCGGTGAGGGAGGAGCAGCCGGGTGAGTACGTGGTCGATACCGCGGCCACCCCCGCGGCCGTCGCCCACCTGACGGCCTGGCTGGCCGATCGGGACCTGCCCCTGTCCGACCTGCGGGCCGGCCGCCAGAGCCTGGAGGACGTCTTCCTCCAGCTGACCGGGGAGGCGTCTGCACAGCAACCCGAGCCCGTCGGGACGTCATCCGCCCGCGCCCGGCGCGCCCGGAGGCGGCGGTGATCCCCTCCTGGACGGCCCGGGTGTGGGCCCAGACCCGGGCCGAGGTGGGCATGACCCTGCGCCAGGGCGAACAGCTGCTGGTCGCCATCGGGATCCCGCTGGTGCTGCTGGCTTTCTTCTCCGAAGTGCACGTCCTGCCGGTCGGACCCCATCCGATCGACTTCCTGGCCCCGGGGATCCTGGCTCTGGCTGTGATGTCAACGGCCATGGTCAGTCTCGGCATCGGAACCGGATTCGAGCGCGGCTATGGGGTGCTCAAGCGGCTGGGCTCGACGCCGCTCGGCCGGCCCGCCCTGCTGGCGGCCAAGACGGCCGGCGTCCTGACGGTGGAGGTCATCCAGCTGGCGGTGCTGGTGCCCGTGTCCCTGGGTCTGGGTTGGCGGCCCTCCGGCGCGGTGGCGGCGGGGGCGGGGGCGTGGGTGCTGGGGACGGTGAGCTTTGCGGGAATAGGGATGTTGATGGCCGGCACCCTGAGGCCCCTCGCCAATCTGGCCCTGGCCAACGGGACTTACATCGTCCTGCTCCTCCTGGGCGGCATGGTCGTGCCCCTCGACCGCCTGCCCGGCGGGCTGCGGGCCTTCGCCAAGTCCCTCCCCGCCGCCGGACTGTCCGACGCTCTGACCCACGGCCTCGGGGATGGCCATGTCCCCACTCACGACTGGGTGGTGCTGTCCATCTGGGCGGTGGCAGCGCCCGTAGCCGCCGCTCTCACCTTCCGGTGGGAGTAAGGAACCTCAGGAGAGGTTCTGGATCCAGAACTGCAGCACGGCGGCGCTGAGGGCGCCGGCGAAGCGGCCGACAACGTGGCCCTGGGAGTCGATGAAGATTGTGGTCGGGGTGCCGACCACCTTGAACTCGGATGTCACCGAGTCGTCCGGGTCGTAGCCGCTGGGGTAGGGCGTGCCGTAGCGGGTCATCATGGCCAGCGCCGCGGAGCGGTGGACATCCTCCAGGTCGACACCGAGGAAGCGGATCCGCCCGCTGCGCCCGATCTCATCGGCCGTCTTGGCCAGTAGCGGCATTTCCTCCTGGCAGGGCCCGCACCAGGATCCCCAGAAGTTGAGGATGACCGGGTGCCCGGCCTCGGCCCGGAGGCTGACGGTGGTCGAGGGGTCCGTGACGCTCGGCAGGCGCAGGGCCGGGGCCGGCCCTTCATCGGAAACGTGCTGGACCGGCTCAGGCGAGCGGGTCATCCCGTCCGCCACGCCGGCCGCTACGATAACTCCGACGGTGACGGCGGCGATGAGGGTCCGGGTCCGGCGGGAGAGAGCCTGGAGCCGGCGCACTGCCCACGGAGGCTGCCTGGGGTCCGGATCCCAGGGTGAGCGGCCCGGGTCCGGACGGCTCACGGGTGGCGAACCAGCTGGTCGGCCGCCATGGAAACGAACAGAAGGGACAGGTAGGTGATGGACCAGCCGAACAGGCGCATCGCCTGCTTGGGGGTCTGCTGGCGGATGAGCTGGACGGACCTGAAGACGAACACCGCCCCCAGGACCAGGGCCGTCGTCCAGTACAGCAGGCCCATGCCCGCCACCGAGGCGAAGACAAGGGAGGCTGCCCAGAGGGCCAGGGTGTAGCCGAGGATGCGCCAGGCGGTGGCCCCCAGGGAGGTCACCACCGGCATCATCGGGACATCGGCGGCGGCGTAGTCATCCCGGTAGCGCACGGCCAGGGCCCAGAAGTGCGGCGGCGTCCAGACGAAGATGATGACGAACAGGATGACCGGGGCCAGGGCCAGTCGGTCGGTCACCGCCGCCCAGCCCACCAGCACCGGGACGGCTCCGGCGGCGCCTCCGATGACGATGTTCTGCTTGGAGGTCCGCTTAAGCCAGAGGGTGTACACGAAGACATAGAAAGCGGTGGCGGATAGGGCCAGGAGGGCGCTGAGCAGGTTCACCACCAGCCACAACTCCAGGAAGGCCAACAGTTCGAGGACCAGGGCGAACACCAGGGCCGGGGTGGGCTTGAGCACCCCGGTGACCAGGGGCCGGTTCCGGGTGCGGGCCATCAGCCGGTCGATGTCCCGGTCCACGTACATATTGATGGCGTTGGCGCCGCCGGCCGCCAGGGTGCCGCCGATCACGGTGGCCGCCATGAGCCAGACGGCGGGCAGGCCCCGGTCGGCCACGATCATGGTCGGCACGGTCGTGATGAGCAGCAGCTCGATGATGCGCGGCTTGGTCAGAGCCACGTAGGCGCCCACGGTGGAGCGCAGCGAGCGCGGCGCAGCCGTCGCGGTGCCCAGGGCCATTGCCCGAACTCTACGGGCCGGGGACTCCCGCTCCAAAGCGGCCGTAACATCGGCCGATGCGAGTGCCCGCCGTGAGCCCGGCGCTCTCCACCCGGGCCTTCCGTCTGGCCCTGGGCGCCCTGTGCCTGGTGGTAGTCACCGGCGCCGCCGTCCGCCTGACCGGATCGGGCCTGGGCTGTTCGACCTGGCCCACCTGCCACGGGCACTCCCTGACCCCTCCGTGGCGCTATCAGTCCCTGGTCGAGTTCGGAAACCGGATGGTGGCCGTCCTGGTGACCCTGGCCACCGCCGCCGCCCTGGTGGGAGCGATCCTGCGCACGCCGCGCCGGCGGGACCTGATCCTCCTGGCCGCAGGGACCCTGGCCGGGGTCCTGGCCCAGGCCGTCCTGGGGGGGCTGACCGTGCTGTTCAAGCTGGCCCCGGGCTGGGTGATGGCCCACTTCCTGCTCTCCATGGTGGTCATAGCGGTGGGGGTGGTTCTGGTCCACCGGGACGGCCAGCCGGCCGGGTTGGGGATGGCCCGGGTCAGCCGGGAGACGGTGCTGGTCAGCCGGGTCATGGTCGGGCTGACGGCAGTGGTCCTGGGACTCGGAACGGTGGTGACCGGGGCCGGGCCCCACTCCGGCAGCACGGGGGTAGCCAGGCTGCCGATCTCGGCTCGGGACGCGGCCGAGATTCACAGCACTTTGGTGATGACCCTGATCGGAGTCACCCTGGCCACCCTCCTGCTGCTGCGGCCGGCCTCGGCCCCCCCCGACGTCGAGCGCAGGGCCAGGGTCCTACTGGCGGTGATGGTGGCCCAGGGGGCCGTTGGCTACACCCAGTACTTCATCGGGGTGCCCGCCGCCCTGGTCGAGGTGCACATCGTAGGGGCGGTGCTGGTCTGGCTGGCCGTGCTCCGCTTCCACCTCTCGCTGCATGCCCGGGTGCCCGAACCCTCTGTACCGGTGGGCGACACGATGGGGACGTCTGAGCCGGCTTCGGCCCAGTCGGCCTCCGTTCTCGCCTCGGCGTGAGTGGCCCGGGACGGGGCGTCGTTCTGGCGGCCCCGATGGCGCCCACCGCGCCGAGCGAGGTCCGCCAGACCGCCGATGAGACCAAGCTGCGACCGGACCGGCCCTGGCTGGTGATCGTCTGGAACGACCCGATCAACCTCATGACCTATGTCACCTACGTGTTCCAGAAGCTCTTCGGCTACAGCAAAGCCAAAGCCACCAAACTGATGCTCCAGGTCCATCACGAGGGACGGGCCGTGGTCACGAGCGGCACCCGGGAGCGGGCCGAGATGGACGTCTTCCGCCTGCACGAGCACGGCCTATGGGCGACCATGGAGCAGAGCGACTGACGGGTACAGGGCAGAGCGACTGATGGGTACAGGGCAGAGCGACTGATGTTGAAACCGGGCAAGCGGGTCAAGCGGGGCCGGCGGGGCGACTACGAGCTGTCCCTCCCGGAGCAGGAGCGGGAGCTGTTGAGGTCGCTGCCCGGCCAGCTGATCGAGCGGCTGGAGGCGGGACCGGACGAACCCGACCTGGTCCGGCTGTTCCCTCCGGCCTACACCCGGGACGAGGATCAAAAAGCTGAGCAGGAGTACCGGGGCCTGATGGGCACCGACCTGGTGGACCGCCACAAAGGAGCACTCGAGGTCATGGCGGCCACCATCGACGCCGACCGGCTGGACGAGGAACAGATGGCGGCTTGGCTGACGTCGCTAAACGAACTGCGCCTGGTGCTCGGCACCCGCCTGGACGTCAGCGAAGACCAGATCCCCCCACCACCGGGAGACCCACGAGCCGCGGGCTTCGCCCTCTACTCCTATCTGTCGTGGCTGCAGGGCCAGGTCATCGACGCCATGTCAGGTGCCCTATGAGTGCATCGTTCGATCACCGGGTTCCAGTAGACGTCGACACAGCCCTGGCGGTGGACCTGTGGCCGGCGGAAACGGGTAGCGCGGCCGCCTTCCTCCTCGTGCACGGCCTGGCCTCCAATGCCCAGCTGTGGTGGGAAAGCGCAGCGCATCTGTCGGAACTGGGCCACCCGGTGGCGACCGTGGACCAGCGGGGCCATGGGCGCTCGGACAAGCCGGCCGAGGGCTACACCCTCGACCAGGCATGCGAGGACCTTCTGTCCGTGGTGGCCCATCTTCGGGGATCAGTCCCCGGGTTCGATCGGCGGCTCATCGTGGCCGGGCAGTCCTGGGGAGCCAACGTCGCTCTGGAACTCGGCTACCGCCACCCGGATGTCTTCAGCGCAGTGGTGTGCGTTGACGGCGGGACCATTGAACTGGCCGCCCGCTTCCCGGACTGGGAGTCCTGCGCCGCCGCCCTGGCCCCGCCCCGCACCAAGGGGCGGCGGGCGGCGGACATCGAGGCGTTCATGAACCAGGCCCATGCGACCTGGCCGGCGTCAGGCATTACCGCCCAGATGGCCAACTTCGAGGTGATGGCGGACGGGACGGTCGCCCCCAGGCTGAGCTTCGAGAACCACATGACACTCCTGCGGGCGCTGTGGGGACACCATCCCTCCACCCGGTACGCCGGGATGAAGGTCCCGGTGCTCATGGTGCCCGCCGACAGCGGTCAGGCCAGTTGGACGGCCGACAAGCGCAAGTCGGTGGATGAGGCCCTGGCCGCCCTACCCAGGGGAAAGGCCCACTGGTTCTCCCCGGCCGACCACGACATCCACGCCCAGTTCCCCGTCGAGCTGGCCGATGTGCTGCACGTGGAGGCAACCGAGGGACTCCTGGCGTGATGCCGAACGAGGATGGAGCCATCCCCCGGCTGTTGACGATTATGGGCTCGGGGGAGACCAGCCCGACCATGGTGAAGACCCATCGGGCCCTGCTGGAACGGATGGGCCGGCCGCCGGTGCCGGCGGTCTTGATGGACACCCCGTACGGGTTCCAGGAGAACGCGGCGGACATCACCGAAAAGGCGGTGGCCTACTTTGCCGAGAGCGAGGGGGCAGCTATTGAAGTAGCCAGTTTCCGCTCGGCCGCCGAGACGGCCGACACTGTCGCCCACGAGAAGATGCTGGGCCGGCTACGGCGGGCCCGCTACGTGTTTGCCGGCCCGGGGTCCCCGTCCTACGCCCTCACCCAGTGGAAGGACTCGGCCGTACCCGGGATCCTCACCGACAAGCTGGAGCGGGGCGGAGCCGTCACCTTTGCCAGCGCCGCGGCGGTAACCCTCGGCGTGGTCACCGTGCCGGTCTATGAGATCTACAAGGTCGGAGCCGAGCCGCGGTGGCTGGACGGCCTCGACCTGCTCCGAGCCACCGGCCTCTCGGCGGCGGTCATCCCGCACTACAACAACGCCGAGGGAGGGAACCACGACACCCGCTTCTGCTATCTGGGGGAGCGTCGGCTGCGCCGGCTCGAGGAGGATCTGCCCGACGACGCCTTTGTACTGGGAGTCGATGAGCACACCGGCCTGGTCATCGACCTGGACGCCGGGACAGCCGAGGTGGTCGGACTGGGCGTGGTGACGGTGCGATCCAAAGGCCGCTCGGCCGAGGTGCCCTCCGGGGAGACGGTCACCATCGACCAGCTCCGATCCATTGCACGGGAGCTGGCCGATCCGACGTCATCCAGCGGGACCCTCGGGACCAGCGGGGAGCCGCAGGGCTCCGACGCCCAAGGGCAACCCGGGGGCGCCGGCGCCGGCTCATCCCCCGCCCCGGTCGTCCAGGAGGGATCCGCGGCGTCCTCCGGATCCGTGGCCCGTGGGACCGCCCGGGTCGCCCGCTCGCCCCTCCTGGAGGCCATCGAGGCCAGGCAGGCGGCCTTCGATGCCGCCGTGGCCGACCGGGACGGCCAGAGCGCAGTGGCCGCCACCCTCGGCCTGGATGATGACTTGGCCGCCTGGTCCGCCGACACCCTCCAGTCCGACGAGAGGGACCGGGGCCGATCCGCCCTCCGGTCCATGATCGTGAGCCTCGGGGACCTGGCCGAGACCGGCCTGCAGGACCCCCGCCGGTTGGTCGGCCCCTTCGTGGAGATGGTCCTGGGGAGGAGGAGGCTGGCCCGGGAGGAGAGGAGATTTGCCGAGGCCGATGCCCTGCGGGATGAGCTGGTGGGCCTGGGAATCGAGATACAGGACACGGCGGAGGGAACCGGCTGGGATCTCCGGAGCGGGGCCGGCCAGAGCGACTGATATCCTCACCGGGCTCTCAGCGGGTACGGGCCCCCATCGTCTAGTGGCCCAGGACGCCGCCCTTTCAAGGCGGTAACACGGGTTCGAATCCCGTTGGGGGTGCTCAATCAGTCAGCCTGAAGTCAGTTATCTGGACCTGTGGTGCAGTTTGGAGTGCACGCCGGCCTGTCAAGCCGGAGGTCGCGGGTTCAAATCCCGTCAGGTCCGCTTGTTTTGTTGGCCCCAACTGGGTCTGGATGGGTCTGGCCCGGAGGTAGCGTTCGGCCGCTAGCGAACTGGCCCAAAGGAGAACCCCCATGGCCATGGCCACCCGACAGCGTCCCCGAACTCTGACCGCCCGGAGCTATCAGCGGTCCGTCGACGCCTTCGGCGTCGGGGCCGGAGAGCAGGTCAGGGCCGCATCGGTTCTGGACAAGGTGGCCGGCCTGACTTTGTTGGCGGTCGGCGCTGGAGTGGTCGGCTACGTGTCTGACTCCACCGGGCTGCTGATCACCTGCCTCGTGATCGGGGCCATATCGGGGATGGCGGCGTGCTGGGTGCCCCGCACCGCCCGGTACCTGGCCGCTCCCTACGCCATCACCGAGGGAATCGTCCTCGGTGCCGTCTCCCATCTCTACGAGTCAATCAACGGCCGGATCGTTCCCCTGGCCATCCTGGTCACGGCAGCCATCTATTTGACCACCCTCATCAGCTACCGGAGCGGACTGGTGCGCGTGACCCACCGCTTCTACTCGATGGCCCTGGCGGCCACGGTGGGCTTCCTGGTCGTGCTGGTGTTCGGTCTCTTTGCCGGTCTACCGACTTTCGGGCCCATGGCCGCCGTGATCGGGGCGGTCGGAATCCTGGTCGGGGTCATGAACCTCTTCATCGACTTCGACTTCATCTACCGGGCCGAGTCCTCGGGGATGCCCAAGGCGGCTGAGTGGAGCATGGCTGTCCTGGTCCTGGTCAGCCTGGTTCTCGTCTACCTCAACGTGCTGCGCTTCATAGGCGCCCTCTCGGGCGGCGGGCGGCGCTAGAGCCCGTCCTGGGAGCGGCCCGGGCCGCTGGAGGATCGGTTAGCCTCCTCGTCCCGGCTCCCTCGGGGGCCACGGTCGGGTAGCTCAGTTGGTAGAGCACGCGCCTGAAAAGCGCGGGGTCACCGGATCGACGCCGGTC
>Ga0307374_10008148_pt1 | contig 15741 bp, 18 predicted proteins | sample OX3MG_FD_202532 | JGI IMG/M metagenome (GOLD analysis project Ga0307374, IMG submission 202532) | Soil microbial communities from Risofladan, Vaasa, Finland - OX-3 | ecosystem: Environmental > Terrestrial > Soil > Coastal area > Acid sulfate soil | place: Finland: Risofladan, Vaasa | collected... | reverse complement strand
CCGGTACACTGCACAGCGTGCCATTCCTCAGCCCGGCGAAGCTGCTGGTCATCCTGGTGGTGGCCCTGATCGTCCTCGGTCCGGACAAGCTGCCGAAGGTGGCCAAGCAGATCGGTGGGCTGTGGGGTGACTTTCGCAGGTTCCGCGAACGGCTCGAGACCGACGTACGGGGAAACTTCCCCGATCTCCCCTCCACCGAGACCATCGCCCAGGCCGTCCGTTCCCCCCTCTCGTTCCTCGACAATCTGGCCGAGTCCCACAGCCCCGAGAACGGCTCGACATCCGCGATGGCCTCCGGCTCCGAACCCCTCGACGTGCAGGGAGACGCAGTGCAGCCGTCGTCCGGGTCGAACCGGCCGGCCGGCTCGGTGCAGGCCTTCGAAGAGGCGCCCGGCCTTGCCGACGTGCTCATCGTGGACCCGGGGGGCATCGTCCATCAGATCCGGACCAACGGTCGGTCCATCCCCGACGACCCGGGTATGAACTGACCGGCAGGACCGGCGGCGCGTGCACCATTCCGACCGAAGTCGAGAACCATGGCCATCTCTCTGAAGCGACGTAGCGAAGCCCGGCCCAAGCCGGACTCGATGACCCTGGTCGAGCACCTGACCGAGCTTCGACGGCGGGTGCTGATCTGCGCCCTGGCCTTCGTGGTGGCCGCCACGGCGGCGTTCCTCGTCTACCCGTCCATCCTGTCGTTCCTCCAGCACCCCTACTGTCAGATCCGGCCCCCGCAGGGATGCAAGTTCTTCATCACCGGTCCGCTGGACGGCCTGGCCCTGCGGATCAAGATCTCCGCCTACGGCGGCCTGTTCCTGGCATCGCCGGTGTTGCTCTGGGAGCTGTGGCGCTTCATCACGCCGGGCCTGAACCGCAAGGAGAAGAAGTATGCGATCCCGTTCATCGTGGCCTCGATCGCCCTCTTCGCCCTGGGCTGCCTGGTCGCCTACGTCACCTTTCCCCACGCGTTGAACTTCCTCGGCAACATCGGGGGACCGAGCCTGCACGAGATCTTCGATCCGACCAAGTACCTCAGTCTGATCGTGCTGCTGATGACGGTGTTCGGGCTCACTTTCGAATTCCCCGTGTTGCTGGTGTCGCTCGAAATCGCCGGTGTCCTGTCGCCGAAGCAGCTGTCGTCGTGGCGGAGGTGGGCCATCGTCCTCATCGTGGTGGTCGCCGGGGTGGTGACACCGAGTTCGGACCCGTTCTCGATGATGGCCATGGCCATACCGCTGTACCTGTTCTACGAGCTCTCCATCATCATCGGGAAGATCGTCCGACGATGACCCCGGGGCGTGCCGGGGAACCGACCCGGCACGCCGGAGCGAGGGACGAGGGAGTGCGCGACCGGTTCGAGCGGGTCCTCGGGTTCCCGTTGGACGGATTCCAGCACCGTGCCATGGATGCCATCGATCGCGGCGAGTCCGTGCTGGTGTCGGCGCCGACCGGCTCGGGCAAGACACTGATCGCCGACTACGCTGCGGCCCGGGCCCTCGAGCTCGGGCGCAAGGCCTTCTACACCACGCCGATCAAGGCGTTGTCCAACCAGAAGTTCGCCGAGCTGTCCGAGCGGTACGGCGTGGATCGGGTCGGGCTACTCACCGGTGACGTGTCCCACCAGGCCGGTGCTCCCATCGTGGTGATGACGACGGAAGTGCTCCGCAACATGCTCTTCAGCCGCTCGCCCGTACTGGACGGTTTGGAGGTCGTGGTCCTCGACGAGGTGCACTACCTCCAAGACCCCTACCGGGGCTCGGTGTGGGAGGAGGTGCTGGTCCTCACCCCGCCCGGGGTGTCCTTCGTGAGCCTCTCGGCCACCGTCAGCAACGCCGGTGACTTCGGTGAGTGGCTGACCTCGGTGCGGGGAACCACCCGGGTGGTCGTGGAGACCCACCGTCCGGTGACCCTCCATCATCACTACGCCATCGCCGAACGCGGGCGGGACCACCTCACGGTGCTACCGCTGCTCCGGGAAGGGCGGGCCAACCCGGACGGCATCGCACTGGACGACCGCCGCCGCCGCAACCCCCGTCACCGATACCGGGTGCCCCGGCGGGGCGAGGTGGTCGAGTACCTGGCCGCAGCGGGCATGTTGCCCGCCATCACCTTCATCTTCTCGAGGGCGGCCTGCGACGATGCCACCCGTCAGTGCCTCCAGGACGGCATCCGACTGACGACCCCGGAGGAGCGGTCGAGGATTCGGGCGCTCACCGAGGCCTCGGTCGAGCGACTCGGGGACGACGACCTCCGCACCCTGGGTTACGGACCCTGGTCGGCCGCGCTGGAGGCGGGGATCGCCCCTCACCACGCCGGCCTGGTACCGGCGTTCCGGCAGGCCGTGGAGCAGTGCTTCTCGGAAGGACTATTGAAAGTGGTGTTCGCCACCGAAACACTGGCGCTGGGCATCAACATGCCGGCCCGGACCGTGGTGGTGGAGCGGTTCGCCAAGTTCCGGGGCTCGGACACCTCGGCGTTGACCTCGGGCGAGTACCAACAGCTGACCGGGCGGGCCGGGCGTCGGGGCATCGACACGGTCGGCCACGCCCTGGTCCTGTGGTCGGCGGCCACACCCTTCGCGGTGGTGGCCCGGACGGCCGTCGCCCCCCCTCCTGACCTCATCTCGTCGTTCCACCCGACCTACAACCTGGCCGTGAACTTGGTGCGGCGATGGTCGAGGGACGAGGCCCACGGACTGCTGGCGGCCTCGTACGGCCAGTGGCAGGCGGCACCGGGCTCGGACTCGTTGGCCGTCCAGCTCGATCGGCGGCTGGCCATCCTCGAGGAGCGCCGGTGCATCGACGGGTGGCGGATCACCGAGTCCGGGCGGATGGTGGCGTCGATCTACCATCAGTCGGACCTGCTGGTGTCCGAGGCCCTCCGCCACGGCGTGTTCGACGGCCTCGACCCGGCGTCGCTGTCGGGTGTGGTGTCGGCACTGACCTTCGAGGCCCGTCGGGCCACCGATGAGCAGGTCGAGCCGCGGCAGCGAGCGGTGGCCGACCGGTTGGCCGCATTGTCCGGCGTGGCCGAGGGCCTCCGGGCCGACGAGCGCCGGGTCGGGTTGCGCAGGACCCGGCGGCCCGACCCGGGCCTGGTCCGGGCGGCGGTGCGGTGGGCCAAGGGAGCCACGCTCGACTCGGTGCTGCGGGAGACCGACGTGGCGCCCGGCGACTTCGTCCGCAACATCCGCCAGCTGATCGACCTGATGCGCCAGCTGGCCCAGGTCGCCCCGGATCCGGCCACCCGTGACGCCGCCCGCCTGGCTGTGTCGCTGCTCAGGCGTGGGGTGGTCGGCGCCGACGATCCCGCCGCGGTGGGGTCCGCGCTTGACCGACCGTCCCCGTCGTAGTGTGACCGGGGCATGTTCCCTTACGCCGTGGAGACCTTCAGCGCTGACGAGGAAGACATCCTGCGCCGCTATGTCACCAATCTGGACAAACCGGTGTTCGCCCTGGTCAACCTACCCGAAGTGGTCAAAGGCGCGCTCTTCGCCCGATACTCGAGGTCGCCCAAGAGCCTGCGTCGGCTGTTCCTCGACGAGTTCGTGGGCGACCTCGACATCTCGGGTGACGCCACGGTGGACGCCACGGTCGGCCTCCGCCGGGCGGAGGAGCTCTACGAGAAGGTCTTCTTCGAGTACGGGGACGACTCGGTGGCCCAGCTCGGAGGGGTCCACCTGGCGTGTGAGCAGGCGTCCAACGTACTGACCAAGGTCCTCGAGTGGGGTCGGTTGATGGCCTATCTCGAGCAGTCGACTCGCTACATCGCCTACAACCAGCGGCTGACGACCGGCCACTACCGCTACTACCGCGATCCGGCCCTCCTCGACTCGCCGTTGGGCGCCCGGTACGTGGGGGACATGGATCGCATGTTCGACACCTACGGCGAGCTCCTCGAGGAAGCCAAGACCTGGCTGGCGGTCCGCCATCCTCGCCGCGCCGGCGACTCCGACTTCGTGCACCGCCAGGCCATCAAGGCCAAGGCCCTCGACGCCCTGCGCGGTCTGCTGCCCGCGGCGTCCCTCTCCAACGTGGGCATCTACGGGACAGGACAGTCCTACGAGATGCTGCTGTTGCGGATGCGGTCCCACCCGCTTCCCGAGGCGCGTCAGTACGCCGACATGATGCTCGACGAGCTCCGAAAGGTGATCCCCTCGTTTCTGGAACGGGTGGACCGGCCCGACCGGGGTGGCGCCTGGTCGGCCTATCTGAGCCAGACCCGAAGGGACACCGGCGCGCTGGTCGAAGAGCTGTTCCCCGATCTGGTGTCCCCGGCCGGCCACCGGGTGGGCGGCCCATCGGGGCAACCGTCGGTGACGCTGCTCGACTTCGACCCCGATGGCGAGGAGAAGGTCGTCGCGGCCATCTGTGCCCCGCTCACCGACCGGTCGGAAGACGAGGTGCTTCGCCGGGTCCGGCTGCTCGGTGCCGAGGACAAGCGGTCGCTGCTGCGGGCCTACGTGGGGGACCGGGCCAATCGGCGCCACCGACCGGGCCGAGCCTTCGAGCGAACCGGCTATCGATTCGACGTGGTCACCGACTACGGGGCCTTCCGCGATCTCCAACGTCACCGGATGCTGACCATCGAGTGGCAGACCCTCGGCACCACCCTCGGCTACGACCTACCCGAGGTGGTGGAGGAAGCGGGACTGACCGAGCGGTACGTCCACGCACTCGAACGGTCACGAGCACTGCACGATGCGCTGATGCCGGCCTTTCCGGTGGAGGGGGCCTATGCGGTGGCGCTGGCCTTCCGGATCCGCTACTCGATGCAGATGAACGCCCGTGAAGCCATGCATCTGGTGGAACTCCGGTCGGGCTCCCAGGGGCACGCCAGCTACCGTTGGGTGGCCCACGAGATGCATCGCCTCATCGCCGACCAGGCCGGGCACCGGTTGTTGGCCGAGGCGATGTCCCATGTGGAGTTCGGCTCCGAGGACCTCGAGCGCCTCGACGCAGAGCGCCGCGCCGAAGGAAAACGAAATTCGATGTCAGCGGCGGGAAATCCTGCGATCCGCTGACCTGGGAAGTTGTACAAATGCCCAGGTGAGCCGACGTAGATGTCATTTGACGAGCAACGGTGTGGGTGGCCTATCGTTCGCCCAGTCCCAGTCGCCCCGAAGGCCACCGAGCGATTTCGATCGAACGGTTCGGCTCGAGGGGGGGATGCTGTGAGAGGCGGAGGGAGGCCCAGGGGATCGAGTAGAAAACATTCCCCCGAAACCGGCGGTGTTGAGCCGAAGGTAGCGGGGGAATGGTGCCAAAGACCCCTGGGTCCGACCGCCTGCTGCTGCACAGGGCGGCGTGTCCGATCATCGAGCCTGACAGCAGCATGACGAGCGAGGTCCCGCTACCCCGTCGGACGCGTGACGTGAACGATGAGTCCACCGAACCGTCTATGCTCCCGCCCAACTCACCACTGAAGGACCGAGATGCCACAAGAACTCGACGAAGTCGAAGGACCGGACGAGCTCATCGAGGGGGACCTCGATGAGCTGGCCGACGACGACGATCTGATCGCGGAGGACGCCCTGGCGATCCCCGACGAGGACGATGACGCCGAGCTGGTCGTCGTCGAGGAGGTCGACGAGGTGGAGGTGGTGCCGGAAGCCGCCACCGCCAAGGTCGCCACCAAGGGCGGTGCGGCGACCGAGGAATCAGACGACGAGGAGGAAGAGGAGCCTGACGACGAAGACGTCGAGGCCAGCCTGGACACCATCCTGAAGGAGCGCCTGGTCGTCGAGGAGGTCGAGGACGACGAGGACCCCCCCGAGCCGGAGGATCGCACTGGCGACGGCGTGGAGCGGGTGCTGCCCAAGCAACCCGGCGAGTTCGTCTGCCGTTCGTGCTTTCTGGTCAAGCATCCGACGCAGCTGGCGGACCGGAAGAAGATGCTCTGCCGCGACTGCGTGTGACGGAGATCCGGCCATGGCAGAACCGCCCGACGACCCCACCGAGGAACGTGCGCTGAACGAGCGCCTGCTGAATGTCTTCGTGTACGTCCCGGCCGGTATCGCGGTAGCGGTGGCCGAAGAGCTCCCCAAACTTGCGGCGCGGGGGAGGGAACGACTGGGTGTGCGAGTGTCGTCGGCCCGCTCCTTGGGAGAGTTCGCGGTGAAGGCGGGACAGAGCGAGTTCCGTCGACGCACGCATGGGCTGCGGCTCCCGTTGGGCGGCCCACCGAAGGCGACGCCGTCCGGGCCGCACTTCTCCCCGGAGGACCGTGCGCCCGAGGGTGCACCGAGTACCGGTGCACACGGGCCGGGTCCCTCGGCTCCCACGGGTCCGACCGGTCCGGTGGGCGGTGGCGGACACATACCCCCCGTCTCGACCCTGTCCATCCCCGGCTTCGACACCCTGTCCGCCTCTCAGGTCGTGCAGCGTCTCGACGGGCTGAACCGGTCCGAGCTGGTATCGGTTCGGGCCTACGAATCAGCCACCCGAGGTCGCCGGACCATCCTCAGCCGGGTGGACCAACTGCTCGACGAGCGGTCCTGACCTCCGGGCCCCGGAACGGAACGCGGCGGCCCCCGATGGAAGAGGTGCGAGCAGCAACCGACGACGATGCGCCTCAGCTGCGGCAGCTGTCCGATGCGCTGGTCGGAGCGGTCACCGCCCAGCGAGGGGGGTCGATGCTGGTCGACCCGGGCGTGTCGCCCGCCGAGCTCGCCCGCCGGTTGCTGGAGCTCCTCGGCGATCCCCACTACCTGGTGACGGTGGGCACCATCGACGGCGCGGTCACCGGCTTCGCCGTCTGCCATGTCGAGGAGCTCGAGGGCCACGGGCGGCGGGGCATCCTCGACGCCTGCTACACCGAGACGGAAGCCCGGGGAGTGGGCGTGGGGCGACTCCTGCTGGATCGGTCGTTGGCCTGGCTACGGGAGTCCGGCTGTACCGGGGTGGACGGCATCGCCCTACCGGGGGACCGGGCGGCGAAGAACTTCTTCGAGGCGGCGGGGTTCAAGGCGCGGATGCTCACCATGTACCGGGAGCTGGACTGACCGGTTGCGCCTCGGGCGATCAGGATGCCCGGCGGCTCGACGTCGATCGGGCCGGCACCGGGCGGCGGGGACCCGGTGGGGGTGGAATGGGAATGCCCATCAGCCGGGCCAGTTCCGGCACATAGCCCGATGCCTTGCGCGCCGCGGCGAGCACCGTCTCGTCGGCGTCGGTGGGCAGCCCCCGCGGCTTGACCGTGCGGCGTACCGGGGACTCGACCACGACCTCGAGGAGCGCCAGCCACTGCTCGGGCGGGGTGTCGGCCGCCATGGCCCGGCTGGCGGCGTCGGCCAAGCGGACGGCCAGCTCGGAGGAGAGGCGGGCGGCCGGCTCGGGAGGACGAATGGAGGCACGAACCGCCTCGACCACCTTGCCGTCGGTCAGGGCCGACGTGATCCGTTCCACCCAGCGATCCCTCAGGGCGGTGACCCGTTGGTCGAGGGACGAGCGCAAGGCGGTGGCCATCTCGCCACCCTCCTCGTCGAGGGTGACCGTCGACGAGGAGGCCACGATGGATCGCAGCTCGCGGAGGGGCACGTCCTTTCCGGCGGCGCGTGCCGATGAGGCACGGTCCTTCCAGGCGGCCAAATTGATCACGGGGAGCAGCTGCTCGGCCATGGTCAGGAGGGGGCCCGGGGTGACCTCGGGCCGCTGTTCGGCCCGGGCCCGGGCGTTCTGCTCCTCGATGGCCTGACGGACGGCGGGGATGCCACCTCGCACGAGCTGCTCGGCCACGGGGAGCTGCTCGGGCTTGAGCGTGGCCAGGGCGGCATTGCGGAAGGTGTTGGACGGCGCCGGGCGTCGGGGATTGTCCCGCGCGCCGGACTCACGGCCGCCGGGCCGGGCCGGGCCGGTGCGCCTGCGGCCAGCGCTCTCCTCACCCGGGGGGCCTCCGGCATCGCCGCGTCCCCGCGAGCGGGAATCGCCTCGTGACCCGCGATCGGCACTGTCCGAGCGGGGACGACGACCGGCCGGCCGCTGCGCTCCGTCGCGGGAGCCGTCGGTCCGTTCGTCACGGCGGCGTTTGGACTTGGCCAGCACCACGTTGACGTCGGGCCCGCGTTGCGGCGTGCCGAGCACCTCGATCCTCTGCGTCGAGGTGGAAGGAGGGCCCTTCCCCTTGGGGGGGAGCAGGGCGGTGACGGTCGTGCCGTCGAGCGTGGTCTCGACTTCGGCCCGCAGCACTGATCCCACGCCCGATCCCTCCGGAACGAGAGTGGCGTCGACGGTGCCGCGCGGTTGTTTGGCTCCAGCGGCGCGCCAGGTCCATGTGGAGTCCCCGGCCTGGCTGGTGAGCTCGACTTTGATGCGATGGGCCATACCGGGCGACAGGCTACTGCCGCTGCCGACCCCTCTGAGCCGGCCGCGGCAACACCGAGGTCTAAGAAGGGACTAAGAACCCCCTGAAATGCATGTTTGCCACTGTCCCGTCGCCGTACGATGGCGGGGCAACAGGGGGAGAGCCGTACCAGCGCGATGGAGGCGACCACTGGCCTGGGCCGGGTGGTTCGAGGAGACAACCGATGGAGCAGTCCGACGCACCTGATGCCGTACCGACGCCGGTCGTCGTGCCAGCTGGCTCAACGATCCCATCGGACAACGGAGCCGGACCCTCCGACGCTGCTCCGACGGAGGAAGTGACGGTGGCGCCGCCGACGCCCACCCAGCCGGTCCCGGTGGTACCGGCGTCCGACAAGGCACCCTTCCTTCCGGACCAGTGGCAGGAACCGCCGACCGTGCGCCAGGAGGGGTACCAGCCGCCACCGCCAGCGACCGCCACGACCGGGGTTCCGGTCTGGGGCCCGGTAGTGCCGGTGAGCCCGACACCCGCCGGACAGTCGGCGGCCGGCGGGCGCACCCCCGGTTGGACCTGGGCCGTGGTGTCGGTGGCGGCAGCGCTGGTCGGTGCGGTGATCGGTGGCGGCATCGTGGCCGCGTTCAACCACGACGGCAGCTCGACGACGGTGAAGGAGATATCGGCCGGTCCTGCGCTCCTCAACGGCTCCACCAACATCGAGTCGGTGATCGCCAAGGTGCTACCGGCCGTCGTCTCCATCGATGCCAAGTCTCCGGCGTCAGCTTCCCAGTCGATCCTCGGGGGCGGCTCCTTGGGCGGGGTACAGGAGGACCAGGGCACCGGCATGATCATCACCTCCAACGGCGAGGTCGTGACCAACAACCACGTCGTGGCCGGAGCCACCACCATCACGGTCACCCTGTTCGGCAGCCTCAAAGCCCTTCCGGCCACGTTGGTGGACACCGACCCGACCAACGATGTGGCGCTGCTCCAGATCACCGGCCAGTCGAACCTCCCCACCGTGGCCTACGGCAACTCTGACAACGTGCAGGTGGGTGACGCGGTGGTGGCCATCGGCAATGCACTCGGATTGTCGGCCGGAACACCGACGGTCACCCAGGGCATCATCTCGGCGAAGGGTCGAACCGTGCAGGCCGGTGACGCCTCGGGCACCGCCACCGAGACACTGACCAACATGTTCCAGACCGATGCCGCCATCAACCCGGGCAACTCGGGCGGCCCCCTGGTCGACAGTTCGGGACAGGTCATCGGCATGAACACCGCGGTGGCCTCGAACGTCGACGGTACCTCGCAGGCACAGAACATCGGATTCGCCATTCCGTCGAACAAGATCCAGAAGCTGCTGCCGGCCCTGCGGAGCCGGTCCATCGGGAGCCATACCTCGGCGGGCACGACCTTCCTCGGTGTGTCACTCGAGACCCTGACGTCCCAACTGCGCAGCCAGTACAACTTCGTGCCCACCCAGGGGGCGGTGGTGCTGCAAGTACAGAGCGGTTCGCCCGCCGACGTGGCCGGCCTTCAGCAGGGGGACGTCATCACATCCTTCGAAGGCAAGCCCGTGACCAGCGCTGATGGGCTGGCGACCGCCATCCAGGCCGCCAAGCCCGGCCAGCAGGTCAAGATCGGCCTTTACCGGGGCCCGTCCCAGCTCACGGTCACCGCCACGTTGGGGTCGAACACTCAGGCCAGTCAAAGCGCCGGAGGCTGACGCAGGCATCGGCGAGCCCGGGGCTGTACGACGCCGCTGCTCTTTCCCCTACGGTTTGTACATCGTGCAAGTGCCAGCAATCCGTGCCGCAGCGTGGAACGACCGATGACGGGTGACGCCACGGCCCCGTCCGATCGGGCCCTCTCGATCGGCGGGTTGTCGGCGCCCCGACCGGAGCCATCCCGCGACGGGTCACCACCCGACGAAGCGTCGCTCATCCGGATACTCGAGACGGCCACGACGGTTCCCGACCACGGGAGTCTCCGCCCCTGGCGATTTGCCGTGATCCGGGCCGGCGGCAGAGCCAGGTTCGGCGAGGCGCTGGTGCAGGGCCTGGTGCACCAGCAAGGTGATGGCCTACCCGACGCTGCGGTGGCCAAGATGCGCGGCAAGGCCTTCGCCGCCCCGTGCGCGGTGGTGCTGATCGCCTCACCCCACCCCGGGTCGAACGTGCCGATCTGGGAGCAGGTGGCATCGGCGTCGTGCACCGGCTACGCCATGGTGTTGGCGGCGACGGCCCTCGGGTTCGGTGCGGTCTGGAAGAGCGCGTCAGTGCTGGAGTCGGAACCGGTCCGCGCCCTGTTCGACCTCACCGAGGACGAGCGTCTGCTCGGGTGGGTCAACATCGGCTCTGCCGGCGAGCCGAGTCGGAAGAAGAGCGGATCGGAACAGCCACCCGTGGGTCTCACCGGCCTGGTGAGCGTGGTCGACGACTGACTGCAGTTGTCTCCTGTTACCGCTCGAGGCGCAGCGAGGCGCTCCCGAGGGTCTCGAGGAGCGTCAGTTGGTCGAGCGAGTCAGCCACCACGTCGGCGGCGGAGAGATCGAGACCGACGGTCAAGCGGTTGGGTACGGCCACGGTGAACAGTCCGGCGCCGACAGCTGCCGCCACGCCGTTCGGTGAATCCTCGACGGCCACGGAACGGGAGGGATCGGATGCGAGGTGCCGGCATGCCTCGAGGTACGAGGTCGGTTCGGGCTTGGCCGGTATCCGATGGTCGACGCAGACCACACATCCGAATTGCTCCCGCAGCCCGAGTCGCTCGAGATGCTCCTCGACCCAGTCGATGGGGGAGGAGGACGCAATGCCGACCGGGACGCCCAGCCGGTCAGCCTCGGCCAGCCAACTCCTGACCCCGGGGCGTGTTCCGTTGTGGGACTGGAGATCATCCCTCCGACGTCGTCGACGGTCGGCGACACCCGGGTCCAGAGGCCGACCGAGCCGGTGCTCCAGCTGGGCCCAGGGGTCGAACGAGTCGACCGTCCCGATGTTCTGCTGCCAGTCGGTCAGGGACAGTTGGTGACCGTGGTCGTCCCACAACTCCGCCCACGACCGGTACAGCGGCTCCTCGGTGTCGAGGATGGTGCCGTCGAAGTCGAGGACCAGACAGGCGGCGAACGTCGCATCGTGAATACCGCTCACCGGTCCGACGGCTACCCCCACTGAGCAAGGGGAGGACCGAGGCCAGCCTCGTCGGCGCAGATGCCGCAGAGGTCCATCCGCCGGGCCCCCGGGCGATCGGAGGCGGCTACCCGCCGCCATCCATAGCGACGGGCCTCCTCGAGGCAGGCCGACTCGGACCACCGGGGGGACGTCCGCGATCCGCACTTACCGCAGGTGCGGAAGAACGCCTCGTCGTCGTAGAGGTCGTCGAAGCTCAGGTCGTCAGGGTCGTAGTCCATGGTGGTCTGCCACCGCTGAGAATACCGCTACGGTCCCCCTGTCGACACATAGACGAGCAGCTCGGATCTCAAGGCTGGTTCCGATACGGCCGGTGGGCCGTACGATCCCTCGATCGAGGGCCATAGCATTGTGGTGAATCCCGGGTTGACAACCGTGGCGGCGGTGACGCCCGTCGCCGAGGAGGGTTGGGTGTCTGACATGGCCGACTTCAACACCGCCATCATCGAGGAGTTCCGGGCCAACGGAGGCCAGGTCGGCGGTCCGTTCGAAGGCACACCACTGGTCCTGTTGACCACCCGGGGGGCCAAGTCGGGGAAGGTGCACGTGAACCCGGTGGCCTACCGGTCCGAAGGCGATCGGCTGTTCGTGTTCGCCTCCAAGGCCGGTGCCCCGACCAATCCCGACTGGTATTACAACCTGAAGGCCCATCCGGCCATCACCATCGAGGTCGGGGCGGAGACCATCGAAGTGACGGCGACGGTACTCGAGGGTGAGGAGCGGGACCGGATCTACGCCGAGCAGGCCAACCAGTACGACGCGTTCCGCCAGTATCAGGCCGGTACCGATCGGATCATTCCGGTGGTGGCCCTCGATCGACGGTAGGCACCGAGGTTGGTGGATACCACGCCGGAAGTGATCGGGGTGTTCGAAATGGGACCGGCGAAGCCCGTGTTTCCGCCGGTCCCGCTCCGTTGACGTGCCAGATTCTACGATGCAGTAATGAAAGACCCGAGGAAGGAAGCGCGCGAGGGCGTCGAGCGCATGCTGCAGTCGTCGGCCGAGCTGCGGACGACGTTGCGCGCCGCAGAAACAACACTGCGCCGTGCTCTGAAGAAGATGGAGGGGGGTTCCGACCTGGCCACGGCAGTGTTCTCGACCGAACCCACGACGACACGATCGACGATTACCGAGGCCATCGAGGCTGCTGAGAGCGCGCGACACCAGATGCGGGTCCTGATCTTCGCCGCGGGGCTGGAGCAGGGGATGTCGATCGGCGAGCTCGGCCGGCTGTTCGGATTCTCTCGCCAGCTGGCGGCACGCTACGCCAAGGAGGCTCGGGGAGAGACCTGAGTTCGCCTACTATCGTCACCGTGACGAAATTGTCCCAGATACGCCGCTGCGAGTGGTGTCACCGTCCGATGGGTCAACTGCCCGCCGCCGGCCGCCCCCGGCGATTCTGCAGTGCCTCCCACCGGCAGAGGGCCTATGAGGCTCGACGGAGATCGGAGACGCTCGGCATTCCGGAGGGACAGGTGCTTGTCGCCCGCGGTGACCTGGACAAGCTCCATGACGGGCTGTATCGACTCGAGTCGGCCCTCGAGGATGTGGAGGCAGATCTCGAGGTGTCCTCGGGACCGAAGGCCTACCGGGAGGCGTTCGGCCATCTCCGTGAGGCGGCACAGGACCTGGTCGGCATCTCGGTCGAACCGGTCCGGGTATAGGCGACCCGATCAATCCCAAGCCCCGTCGATGGCTGGTCGGGCATGATGGCTCCATGACGGCCACGGCGGTACTGGTTCACGGAGCATGGCATGGCGGTTGGTGCTTCGATCGAGTGACGCCGCTCCTCGAGGAGGCGGGCGTTCCGGCGGTGGCGATCGACCTCCCCGGTCACGGAAGCGACCCCCGGCCGTTCACCGATCTCCACGGAGACGCAGCCCGGGTAATGGACGTCCTCGATGGGATCGATGGCGAGGTGGTGCTCCTCGGCCACTCGTACGGCGGGGCGGTGATCGCCGAGGCCGGAGAGCATCCCGCTGTCAGGCATCTTGTGTTCCTCTGCGCCATGGCGCTCGATCGAGGCGAATCGTGTGCGGCCGCGGCGGTCGACCAGACCGCAATGCTGTCCCACGAGGGACGACCGAGCATCGCCGAGGGCCTTCTGATGCGCCCAGACGGCACGTCGACGCTGACTCCAGAAGCCGCCACGGCGTGCCTGTACAACGACTGCGATCCTGAGACGGTGGCCTGGGCACTGGCCCACCTCGGGCCCCAGCCCATGGACAACCTCAGCCAGAGTCCATCAGCGGTGGCCTGGCGAGCACGGCCGTCGACCTACGTGGTGTGCACCGAGGATCTCATCATCCATCCGGGCGTACAGGAAGCACTGGCGGAGCGATGCACCCGGCGTCTGGCCTGGCCGACGGGACACTCACCCTTCGCCTCCGAGCCCCGGAGGGTGAGCGAGTTGCTGGTCGAGTTGGCCGGGAGCCAATAGCGTGCGGTTTGACGGCAAGCGGGTGGTGGTGACCGGCGCGGCGTCAGGGATCGGTGCCGAAACGGCCGCCCTGTTCGCTCGAGACGGTGCATCAGTGGTGGGGCTCGACATCGTCCCGGGCCCCGATCTGGTCCGGTGTGATGTGACGGACCAGCACTCGGTGCGTGAGGCGGTGGCCCTGGCCGTGGACCGACTCGGGGGCGTCGACGTGTGCCTGAACGTTGCCGGCATCAACACATTCTCGAAGATCGAGGATCTGTCGATGGACACCTGGCAGCGTCATCTGGCGGTCAATCTGACCGGCCCGATGCTGATCACGCAGGCGACCCTCCCGCACCTCCGATCCAGCCGGGGCAATGTGGTGACCGTGGCATCGATTTCCGGACTGCAGGGCCAGCCGTACAATGCGGCCTACTGTGCCTCGAAGGGGGGTCTGCTGCTCCTGATGAAGTCATTGGCTGTGGAGCTCGCTGCAGACGGCATCCGGGTCAACTGTGTGTGCCCGGGTGGCGTCGACACGCCGATGCCCGCCGGCGCCGTCACCGGCCTCACTGGCATCGACTTTGGTCTCTTCGACAGAATGACCGGGGTCCTCGATGCAGGGATGATGCCTCCGATCGACATCGCCGAGGCCATCGCCTACCTGGCATCGGATGCCGCGGCATCGGTGACCGGCGCATCGCTGGTCGTGGACCGGGGCACCCTGTGGTGACCGCGGCCGAGGACATCGAGGCGATCAAACAGCTGAAGGCCCGCTACTTCCGGCTCATGGATACCAAGGACTGGGAGGAGCTGGTGCATGTCTTCACCGATGATGCGGTGGTCGACATGAGCGGTGAGGGTGGGGGGATCAACCGCGGTGGCGTCGAGTTCGTGCGGACGCTGCGAGCGAGCATCGAACAGGTCACCACCGTGCACCATGGCCATACACCCGAGGTAGCGCTCACGTCGGCCACGACAGCAACCGGAATCTGGGCCATGGAGGACGAGCTGTGGTGGCCGGCCGGTGGGCCCATCAGTCACCTCCATGGCTTCGGTCACTATCACGAGACGTATGAGAAGACACCGGTCGGCTGGTGCATCAAGACGATGACTCTGTCACGACTGCATCGCGACATCGGCTGACAGCGCCCGCGAACCCCAGTCAGATGCCTGTGGCTGTGAGCAATCTGAGCGGCTAGGTCGTCGTGGTGATAGTGCCGCACTGCGAGTTCACATAGTCGCCCACCGTCTTGCTGGCTGCCGCCAGGTGTGAGTCCGAGCTCAAGGAGGTGAAGGACTGTCCGAGCTCCTGCATGGAGGTGGCGTTCGATACCGCTGTCTGCGCCTGTCTGAACCAGTTGTTGAACACCTGGAGGGCGCTCTGGACATTGGCCGGCGCACTGCTCATAGTGCTCTCCACCTTGGCCAGATCTTGACCGACCTGAGCAAAGTAGCCCTTGAGGGTCTGCTGGGCGGACGAGAAGTTCCCCGAAGCGATGCTCTGGGCGAAGTTCGTCGTTAGTTTGCCCGCGTCGGCCGACTCATTGACCAAGGCGCCACAGAAGCTGCCACCCGAGGGCGCAGCAGCATTGGTACCGGAGGGGTGCGACGTCGTGGTCGAGCTGGACGTCGCGTTCGAGCTGCAAGCGCTGAGGCTCACTGCTGCGGCCAACACCGCAATACCGACGAGATTCCGATGTTTCATCATCTGAAAGTCCTTCCGCTTGTCCACCGAACGGGATCGAGCGTATTGACCCGTGATACAGGAAACCGTGATCCTCCGCTGTCAGGCACCGATGCTCATATCCCGAAGATTGTCGCTGCGATCGC
>Ga0307374_10008147_pt1 | contig 15743 bp, 12 predicted proteins | sample OX3MG_FD_202532 | JGI IMG/M metagenome (GOLD analysis project Ga0307374, IMG submission 202532) | Soil microbial communities from Risofladan, Vaasa, Finland - OX-3 | ecosystem: Environmental > Terrestrial > Soil > Coastal area > Acid sulfate soil | place: Finland: Risofladan, Vaasa | collected... | reverse complement strand
AGATGCGGATCGGCCATCCTGCGGCTGTCCGCTGACTGCGCTTGCTTCATGGCTTCCTCCCTTTGCAGGAACAGTGGCCTCCCCCGGGGCGCTCACGGCTTGAGCGCGAGGCGCTGGATCAGCCTGCCTGTACCGGGCTGTCAGATGAGGACCATCACTTCCGGTTCCGCGGCTGCCCCGGTGGGCGTGATGCTCCCGCCGCGCGCGGTTTTTCACCGGGCGTGGGCGCCTCGGTGGATGCTGCTGCCTCGGCAGGCAGGGTCACCGCAGTAGCGTGCGGGCGTCTGCTTCAGGGGTGACGGATTCTGACCCGGTCACGTCAGTGGTTGAGCGGTGGTCTTATTCTAGCCGACACCGCCTGGCGAGACCGGGTTCCGCTCTTGATCGGCCCGGTTGTGGAACGATTCCACCCGACTCATCTCATCCGATGCTCCGTGGAGATGACGCCCGGTCCTGGAAGGCGGCTTTCCGGGAGCAGGCTTCCTGGATTCAGACGCCACCGCCTCATACGTCTCCACCGGTCCGCATACCCAGGGCCTGTTCGGGAAGCTGACGGCGTCGGTAGCCGCCCGACGCCGCTCCGTTCGCCGCGCTAAGTCGTGATAGAATAAGGAGAGGATGGAAACGGAGGTAATCCACATGACCCTCGTATATGTAGGAACGCCTGAACAGCTCGTCGAGCAGCTCAGCAAATTGCCCGGGTCTCGGAAATATAGGGTGACAGTAATTTCCGAGGGACCGGAGATGGTGTCGTGGCGGAACTCGTCGACATTGGCGCAAGATAGCTCGGAGACCATCGAAGCGAAGTTCGAAAGGCTGGCGTCAGAGTGGACCCGGGGTACCAGCCACCTGCCTTCAGTGACCAGGCAAGCTATGCATCCCGCGTATCAGGAGATAATTGGAATGGGACCCGCAGCTCTTCCTCTGATTCTTCGCCGGCTCCGGCGTGAGCCGGATCACTGGTTCTGGGCGCTTGAGGCTATAACGGGGGCCAACCCTGTGCCATCGGATGTCGCTGGCGACGTACCCAGGATGGCTGAGGCGTGGATAGCCTACCTGAGCGGAAAAAGCTCTGCGAAGTGATTGATCCGGAACTGGAGCAGTATTTTCCGCGGCTCAAAGATACGCCATATACGATCGAGAGTGAGAAAACCAGAACCTACAACTGCATCGCGTGGGCGGCAGGGGTCGCCGATCGATGGTGGTGGCCTCGCGGATCCGCCTATTACTGGCCGATTGCGCGCCGTGAAGAAACATTGGCATGTTTCATTGAGGCTTTTGAGAACCTCGGCTACCAATCTTGTAATACTCCAGATTGTGAGGACGGCTATGAAAACTTGGCAATCTACCTGGATTCGTCGGGCACGCCAACCCACACGGCCCGCCAGTTAGAAACCGGACAATGGGCGAGCAAGTCTGGCGGACTCGAGGATATCTACCACTCCCTCGAAGGCCTGCAAGAGAGCGATTATGGTACCGCAGAACATTTCATGAAGCGTCCACTACCCCGCAAACCCCGGTCGCGTCGCAAACCGACTGTTTCATCCAATTCTTGAGTGCTTGTGGTAGGACGCAGCACACCGCTCGCGCTTCGCGCTCTGCACCCGCGCCTCACTACCGGAGATTGATTTAGGTCGTAACGGATTGGGATAAAAGCTGGAACAAGGAAACGTGATCCGGGAATGGATGTAGCGATGGATCGGCATTCGGAAAACTGCGTGCTGCGCAGAAATCCGGATCATTCCGCATTCGGTGCAATAATGCGAGCAGGCTCCGCAAAGGTTTCGAGGAGCGCTCGTGGTCACATTTATCGCCCCGCTATGTGCGAATGGAGCGATGGGTGTCTCGCATGGACACTGCAAGGCTGGAAGTGGTAAGATTCTTATGGGGTATGCGACTGCTGACTGGCGCGAGCTTGAAAGACATCTGCAGAAACGCCGCATCCATGTGCGGGAGATAGATCAGGCCCTGCGACATTTGTCCAAGCCTGATCCTGCCAGGATTATTCAGAATGTAAGTAGAGAGGACGTAGCTCGTGTAGCGGCTCACATGAATGTTCCGGTCACGCCACTGGTAACTATCTTTTCACCGTATTGGAACATAATTGTAATGGGCGCTGATGCTGGCAGAGCAATCTACTATCATGAGATAGAAGAAATCCGGGCGCTCGCCCGAATGGGGATTGCTGATCCTGAGCGCTTGGCGAGGGATAGCGATAAGTACTGGTCGGCTCATTCACTGGCGTCGTGGATGGAAGCACAGTATTGGCAGAGGTGGGCGAGCACTGAGGCACAGAATTTGACTGCAGAGGCGTTCCTGTTCGGACATCCCTATCGAGGGACGGATGAGGTAGATCGAATCAACAGAATGCTTCAAGATGACTGGAATATCACTCTTGTTCGTCCATCCCGGGTAAATATTCAACGGGCGAAAGGCTTCTTTAAGAGCAAAGGAGTACCATGATGGAGATTGTTCGCTATCGCCGATTAATTGTGGGAGATAATGATAGCCCGTTAAAGCTCCCGGTCTGGTCTTCTGCGCAAGGTGTCGAATGGTTCGATGGCTACGGCTCCTCGTTGCTGACATCCTCAAAACAGATTGAAGATTTGACGGTGAGTGACTTTCCCGAATGGCTTCTCGGACAGAATGCTCCGATGCGATTGACGGAAGTGAGACAAGTGGCCGAATCAACGCGCGCAAGGGCCATCGATCGGATGTTTGAAGCTTTACACTCCGAATCAACGGAGAGCTTGCAAGCGGCTTGACAATCTGCCATGATTTAATCTACAGTTCGGGCCGGAGTTTGGTTTAGCCCTCGCAGACGTTTATTTGTCCAGCGCTCACGTTCATCGCCCCGCTGCGTAGGGGATTGAAACGCCGTGGCCCGAGTAGTGGGTCACTTGTCACGCGCGTGCACATGTTCTGAGCATAATCCATGTGTACATCCGAGGCAAACGACCCAGTGGTACCGCTGCTTCGGCATATTCAATTGGGTCGCCGGTCAGGGCCGGCACGCAGCTCATTCTGTTTGCAGTGGCGCCGCATTCGGGCCAACCGCCGAAACAGACGCGTCGAGACAACCTCATGCCATTAACGCTTCATAACTACACCGAGCAATCACGCGGGTGGCCGCAGAGCGGACGCTGCCTGCTGGCGCAGTGGACGGAAGCGGTTGTTGTCGTCTATCAAGCGTACCACCCCGGCATCGGGAACTGGGCTGCGCGCCACGGCAGGTTCGGCGGTGGTGGATTCAAGTTCGAGCGGATGAGCTGGATCAAGCCTGGCTTCCTCTGGATGATGTACCGATCGGGCTGGGCATCGAAGGAGGGACAGGAAGTGGTCCTGGCAGTCTATCTGAAGCGGCAGGGGTTCGAGGCGATCCTGCGGGAGGCAGTTCCATCGACATTCGCGCCGGCGCTCTACTCTTCGGACCTCGAATGGCGCCGGGCACTCTCGGAGTCGCAGGTTCGGATGCAGTGGGACCCGGATCACGATCCTTCCGGCCTCCCGCTGGCGCGGCGCGCCATCCAACTCGGCCTCCGGAGCGAGTTTCTCAAGCGGTACGCCGGCGAGTGGATCGTGGCCATCGAAGACATCACCCCATTCGTGTGGGAACAGGCAGAGATCGTCAGAGCTGGTTCACTCTCCCGGCTCTCGACGCCCCGAGAGTCCGAATACCCCCTGCAGGATGATCTCGCCACCCGGATCGGGTTCCTTTCTCTACCCGGCAGAGAGAGCCCTTCTACCATCGAAGGTACCGGTACGGATCATCGCTCAGCTTCAGGTCGGTGTGGTTCTTGTCGGTGACTGTGTTGGGGTCGCAGCCCCTATAGTTCACATTCATCGCCCCGTTATGTTGGGGATTGAAACTAGATCCGCTGCTCATATCGATAATCCGTAGGACCCCGCGACACGTTCATCCCCTCCAATGTAGGGGATTGAAATCGCGGACTGCGCCGCCGGACCGAGTGGTGAGTTAGCCGCGGAGCGGGGTGGGACGTATGTACGGATTTGTGGATGCAGGGGTGGCGCATGCGCCGCCTCTACCGGTCAAATCTCTCGCGAGAGTGGAGGCGGAGAATGAACGTCCTGAAGCGTATGAGTCTTGCCGGGGTGGTGGCGCTGGGAGTGATCCTGGGCGGATGTAGTCGGGAGCCCGGGACCGCGAGCTTCTCGCCGGATGGCGGCCGGCTGGTCTTTCCGTGGGCGAAGCCCGCTGGTAAGACCGGTCTGGCGGTGTCGAATGCCGACCGCAGCGGATTCCACGTGCTGCCTCACACCTCGAAGGCACAGTTGCCGTCCTGGAGCCCCGACGGTCGGCGGATCCTGTTCTTCCGCAGCCGCGAGGAGGAGGCGCCGGGGAAGAAGTCGCAGACGGAGATCAACTCGCTCTGGTGCTTCGATACGGTTCTAGACCGCGCCGTGATCGTGGCAGACCGGGTGGAAGCCGAGAGTGCCTGGAGCCCGGACGGCCGCTCGCTCGCCGTTCTCGGGGAGCGTCGCGGCCGCGAGTCCCTGGTCATTTACGACGTGTGGTCGCTGCGGAGACGGCGGCGCATATGGCTGCCCCGACGGCTCACGGCGATGAACATCGAATGGCTTCCCGGTCAGCAGCCGCGGCTGCTGGTGCTCGGCTGGAGGCAGGGCGGCAGTATTCCGGGCCCGGAGGGGGATCTGTACCTGGTGCAGGGGGATCGGTTCCACCGCCTGACTGACAGCGGTGACGTTACAACATTCTCCTGGGACCGGCGCGGACTCCTGGTTTACGCGCGGGAGCCCATCGCCCTATCCATGGACGGCGAGCATATACGGCGCGCAGCGGCCCTGTGGTGCTCGCTCGACTTGCGGACGGGGGCCCGCAAACTGCTGCCGCTTAGAATGGACCTTTGCCACATGCTGCCGGGCGAGAGAGAAGGCTGGGCACGGATGTGCATCGCGGGCCCAACCGGGCAGACGGCCCTGATACTCTACTCATCGGGCGGCGACGGGACCGCTGCCGGTATCTACCGGGTGGATCCTCACCTCAAACAGGTGGTCCTCCTGAAGCGACTGCTGCCGGTTGGCGCCGCCCGTCAGGAGCCGTCATCGAAGGCCACGGTAGTGGATAGTCCGCCTGCGGGCGGACTTCTGCTCGGGATGGTCTGGGAATTGGCGATGCCTTCCTGGTCTGCCGATGGCCGGCGGCTCGCCGTTTACGAGAAGGGTTCGGCCAGGTACCAGACGAAGCGAGGCGAAGTGGATTGCGACGTCAGACGCCTCGAGCTCTTCGACGACAACGGCGCGAGAGTCATCGCATCAGACGTTCCCGCCGCGCGGACCAGTGTCCCCGGGCCGGCGAAGATCCCACGCCCGCGGCTCCGGGCGCCGCACGGCGTCCCCGGCATGCCGCCCATCGCTCTACGGAGCGAAGGATGAGCACGCACGAGCGCATTTCAGTCATAGAGTGATCCGATGTTCGACGCCTGAACTTGGAGTGGCGCCAATCCTAAGGCTGCCTCCCCGAGGATTCAGGCCGGCCTCCGTTCGCGCCTCGCGTCCTACAGCGGCTTATGCCCATAACTGATAGGGATAAAAAGCTGCGGCGGATTGGCCCAATCTTAAACTCCCTGTAGACTTCTGTGCGATGGGCTTCTTCTGCGGCGCTTCGTTTTCGCATGTTATGGCGATGAAATGGCCGGGCGTCCGGGAACTCGACCTGCGACTCGTCGTCTGCAGGAAAACCCTCCATCGCAGCCATTCGCGCGGGGGTCGTGCCTCTTGAACGGCCCAGTGGTGGAGCGATCCCGGCTGGTGACATCTCAAGCAGATGTTTCCGATAATGGTATCTCGGTAGGGCGAAGCATTCGCAAAATGCCTGATGTTTCGATAACCTATCAGAATGCTTCGCTCCAACCATCACTATTGTGTCGGAGGCGGCCGCTGGAGCTATCGCTGTGAATGACTCTTCTGTCCTGACGGTGCGCACGCTCCTTTTCATCCTTGCCGCCGTGACAATAAGCAGCATTCCCGGAGCTGCGGCGCCGCTGCCGGCCCCCACCTTCCTGGATATCCATGGCGAGACGGTGGTTGCCTCCGCGGTCGCCACGGACCCTCGCTGGGGCGCGGACCCTACCGGCCGTGCCGACTCCAGCGGCGCCATCCAGCGCGCTCTCGATGACGTGGCGGCCGCGGGCGGCGGCGTGGTCTTCCTCCCCGCCGGCCGCTTCCGGCTCGATGGCCCACTCCGGATAGGCTATGCCACCACACTCCGCGGCGCCGGCGGCGATCCGGATCGCCTTCCTGCCGCGCAGCGCACGGTTCTCCTCGCCACCGGAGCGCCCTTCGACCGGCCGCTCCTGGATGTCACCGCCGGCGAAGGCGCCCTGGTGGGACTCGCCATCTGGTACCCGCAGCAATCCGCGGAAGACGTGGTGGCGTATCCCTTCTCCATTCTGGCCAGCGCCGCTGATCTCAGGGACGTGGCGCTGCTCGATTCTTTCAACGGCGTGGAGATCCAGGCCGCTAACACCTGCTTCGTTGATCACCTGGTGGGCACGGTTCTGAATCGCGGCCTGTCCGCCCAGCACAGCACGGAGTTCAGTTGGATGCGCGACGTCCACTTTGCCAACCGGTTCTGGCGCCAGGCGGCGGTTGAGTTGGGCGGCCCAGCGCTCTCTCCGGACGCCGCCGCGAGCCTCGACCGATTCACGCGGCTGCATCTCGTGGGCCTGGAGCTCGGCCGCATTGACGGGATGGCGGTAGACGGTTTCCGCGCGGACGACGCACGGGTCGCTGTACGAATAGAGAAGGATCCCCATGAGAACCAGCACCGCGTCTTTGGGTTCGGCGGCGTCGTGCGGGATGTCCACGGCCCGCGGGAGGAATTTGGCTGGGACCCGTGGTACTACGGGATGCATTATGTCGACGTGGATCGGGTACCCGAGTTGGTCTCCCGGGGAACGCTGCGGCAGCGCCCCCCGGTCGTGCCTGTACCGGCGCCGGCCCGGCGGGACCCGGGATCATTCATTGACGTGACCCGGCCGGTTGCCTCCGGGAAGCCTGGAGCGCGATTTGGGGCCGTAGGTGATGTTTCCGCCGGTCTTCCCGATGGTACATCGGGAAAGCCGGAAAAGGCGGACGACACGGCTGCCATCCAGGGCGCGCTGGACGCGGAGGGGCGGGCGGGCGGTGGCACCGTCTACTTACCGCAGGGCCAATATCGCATCACGCGCCCGCTCGCGGTGTGGAGCTGCGCGGGCCGCTCGGCCGGGGCAAATCCCGGGCGTTCCGACCCACCTGCGTGCTGGAGGCGTTTTTCGGCGCCGGCGCCCCGGAAACCGATCCGGCGCTGGTCACCCTCCAGGACCACGCCGGCATCCGCGGCCTGGAGATCGCCTACCCGGATCAGCCGTTCGACGCCGCCCGTCTCCAGTCGTACCCCTACGCCATTCGGGGCGCGGGCGCGGGCGTCTGGATTGTCGACGTGCTGCTGGTGAACGCCTACTCAGGGATAGACCTGGCTTCGCATCGGTGCGATCACCACGTGGTGGAGGGAGTCTGGGGTACCGCCATGCGGAACGGCATCCGCGTGGGCGGCGGCTCCCGCGGCGGATATCTGGAGCGTTTGGCCTTCTCATACGGGCCCTGGGCGGAATCCTGGCTGCTCTCGGCCGCCGACCGCGCTCGCACGGAGGGTATCGCCGCCGACCATCGCCTCCATACCGTGCAGTACATCTTTGGCGACTGCAGCGGTGAGCAGGCATGGGGCCTCGTCGGCTTCAATCCATTCATTCACTGCCGCTTCCAGGACGATGGCGGGGGAGGCTGCACCAGCTCCACGTTCTGGCTCTCCCTGTTCGACGTGCCCTACCGGACGTTGCTGGAGATGGATGGCGGCAGCGGCATCCGGTTCATCGGCCTCTGGGGCACCGGCGGCGGGGGCGACCGCGTCTCCAACTGGGTTGAGGTTGGCCCGAAGTTCCGTGGTCCTCTGGAAGTGGATGGCAAGGCGATTCAGCCAACCTTCCTGAATCATCCGATGCGGTTCCGTCCAGGTCAGATCGTTATTCATGACGAAGCGTCACTCGCCGACGGACGGCCTGCCGCGGCGTCGGCAGCGGCGCCCGGGCATGGGCCGGCGCTCGCGTTGGACCGCGATCCACGTACCTTCTGGCAAGCGCCGGCCGGAAGCTGGCTGCAGGTGGATCTGAGGCGCGTCCGCATGGTGGATCGGTTCGGGATTGAGAGCGCGGGCCTCTTCCTGGACCGCGGGCTAAACACGCTGGAAGCCGACCTCTACCTGAGCGTAGACGGGAGGAAGTTCGTCCGGGCGGCCCGGCTGGAGACGAACGGCGCCGCCTGGGCCGACCGGCCGGTCGAACCCACCGAGGCCCGATACGCCCGCCTGGTCGTCACCCGCCCCGGCGCCGACGGCATCATCCGTGTGACGTCCTTTGAGGTATACGGCCGCTGAGCGATCACGCCTGCCGCCAACCCTTGAGAGGGCGCCTCGCTCAATTGATAATTCTTGCCCGGCGCGACTTCAAAATATTCGGTCCCGGTATTACGCCAGGCGGCGCCCGAACGCTTAACATCGCGCGCGTCGGCCGTTGACGCCATCCTTCCCCAGCCGTTAATCGAAATGCGAAGGATTGTGTGAATCGGCGGGCACTCGCCGGCGACCGCCAGTACTGCCGGGTTCTGGTTCGGCTCACAAGGGAGCGACCATTGCTACAGTGGTACTGCGCCCTTCGTGATGGCATGATGTCAGAGATGCCATTCGGATTGCTTGCCGGAGCCTCACATTATGAAGACAGACGTGCTCTTCTACAATCTCTTCGCCGATCGGCCGGAGATCTTCTTTGAGCTTATCGGGTGCTCTCCCGGAGAGGCGAAAAGCTACCGGCTCGAGGCGTTGGAGATCAAGCAGACGTCCTATCGCCTGGATGGGATCTTTCGTCCGGATGACCCGGAGCGGCCAATCTACTTTGTGGAGGTCGTATTCCAGGGGCAGGAACACTTTTACGAGCGGTTCTGCGCCAAGATCCTTGATTACTTCGATCAGAAGCGTGAAACTCGGAGATGGTATGCGTGGGCGCTGTTCGCCAGCCGGTCTCTGGACCCGGGAATACCGCTGCAGATCGAACACGCCATCAAAGAGGGAGTAATGAACCGGTATTACCTGGAGGATCTGCGGAAGCAGAACGATCTTCCGCTGGGTTTGGAGTTGCTGAGACTGATCGTGACACCGGAGCGAGAATCCGAGGATGAGGCGCGACGGGTGTTGAGGCGAGCGCGCGAAGAGGCTGGCGCGCAGCAAAGAGAGATGATAGAATCGGTAGAGACCGTTCTGGTCTACAAGTTTCCTCAACTGGGGCGGAAGGAGTTGGAGCGTATGTTCGATTTAGCGGCCATTCGAGATACGGCGGTTTACCGGGAAGCCTTTACGGAAGGCGAAAAGAGAGGCAAGAGGGAAGGCGAGAAGAGGGGAAAGTTGGTTGCCGTACCGTTCCTGCTGGAACTGGGCGCCAGTGAAGAGCAGATAGCGATAAATCTGGCGCTGAATGTAGAAGAAGTTCGGGCGGCGGCGCAGGTCCGAAGCAAGAAGTCAACTTCTCAGAAACGCCGTTCCCGGCGTCCTCAGCAGCCAGGGGAATAGCCATACCGATCCCTCGCCGGAACGGGGCCGGCGACATCCTCCAGCCGTCACGGCATCGAATCCTGGGCGCCATAGCGCGTTAAATCTGCCATCCTGCCTGTGGTCGAAGCGACTTTGTGAATCGCCCGATCAGTCACATTCCGCAACTGCGTCGCAGCTCCGAAGAGCAGCAGGAGCAGGCACGCCATTGTACGTCGTCTCCGAGGAATGCTCTTCAATTTCTTGCTCAAACGCTCACATCCTTTAATAGCGCAATCACGTTGGCCCATATCCCTAGCGCTGAAGCGCCGGTATATCCGCTCTCCTGACCATCGTTGCACTCGATGACGATCCACCGTCCATCATCGGTCTGCGCCACGTCGATCACCGGAAACGCCACGTTTATCCGGCGAGCAGCCTCCTCAGCCAACTCAAGACCGGCGCGCCGATCGCTGCCACTCCAGCCGTAATCAGCGGCCGGCCAGTACGGCCCGTCTCCGACCAGGCAGCCGTTCCAGCAGAAAGTCCGGAACTCGAATGACGGTGGAATCCCCTGGTCATCCGGTTCGCCTACGGAACGAAGCGGGGCGCCAATCCGGCCCACCGCATGGACCACCGCAGGCCGATCCCATGGTCGCTTGCAGTGAAAGAAATTACCGAATGCGAAATCGTATCCAGGCACGCCCGTGGGAGCTGAAGCAACCCACAGCCGATCCTCAACCAATATCAGGTCGGCGGCCTTTGCCGCGTCAGGTTCAGTCACCACCAATATCTACCCCCAACGCAAAGAACGGAGAGACCTCACGCTCTCCTCTTATACACGTTGATGATGCGTCGCCTTGTCCCGGATGGGTCGTGGCATGAATCGATCTTCACGACTACCGCTGACTCGTCTCCCTTTGAGCCGCGCGGTGCTGAAGCAGGCGTGCCTTACTCCGGTCTCATAATCTCATTTCAGGCGCTCTCACCGCGTAATTCGCGAGACCGATTCGACAACTGATCCTCTCCTCTGTTAGAGTATTGCACGGAACTGCGCGCTCGTAACCCTTATTGCAGTGATTTTCGCGTTCGTCCCCGTTCTGCCCGTGGGTTTGAAAGTGCTGTGAAAGTGTACGGCCGTACCCGATAATGGACTAAGATATGGACGGCCCCTGCCGGTGCGCCCCGTCCCGGTCGGCCCTTCTGCGTAAAAGCCGGCGCATACCCCTGTGAGGAGAACTACTATGCCTGTTCCCAAACGCCCATTCCCGGTGTATGCGCCCGGTTCGACGATTATCCCTTTGATAGTTCTGGCGATCGTTTTCGCCGCTGCATTCCTGCTGCCAACAGTGTCGCGGGAGCAGAGCGCAGCCGTCCCCGGCCGGACTGCGCCCGCGACGGCCGGTGTTTCAATCGTGACCGCTCAACTCGCCGCTTCTCTGAAACCTTTGGGCCCGCTGGCAGGGCCCCTCGCTGGCCGGCCGGCCGCGGCCCTGGCTGCCCGGCCGGCCGATCCCGCCACCCGTGCGCGCGTCAGCGTGGTGTACTCACGGCTCCCCCTGGAGTTTGAGGCAAACCGGGGCCAGACCGCGAAAAAGGTGAAGTTCCTCTGCCGTACCGGCGCCGGCCCCGTTTTCCTCACCGGAAATGAGATGGTGTTGTGCCTTCGCGACGGAGGACGGAGGACGAAGGACGAAGGACGGAGTCGACCCGCGTCTTCTATTCTCCCCTCCTCGCACTCGCCCCCTCTGCGAAAATCTGCGGATCTCCGCGTGTCCGCGGTGGGATTTCCCTCCGTCCTCCGTCCTCCGTCCTCCGTCCGCGCCTCCGTCGTCAACCTGCGGCTCGCGGGCGCCAATCCGGATGTGGATGTGACCGGAGAAGAGCCGCTGCCAGGCAAATCCAACTACTTCATTGGCAATGACCCGTCGAAGTGGCGCACTAACGTACCGCATTACGCAAAGGTCCGATGTCGAAACGTATACCCCGGCATCGACGTGGTCTACTACGGAAGCCAGCGGCAGATCGAGCACGACTTTGTGGTAAAACCCGGCGCTGATCCCTCATCCATCACACTCGAAGTGACAGGAGCGGCCGGGAAGCTGAGCGTGGACAGTGACGGGGGTCTGCAGATTCCCACCGCGGCCGGCAGGGTGACGCTGGAGAAGCCGGCGGTATACCAGGAGGAGGGCGGGGTTCACCACGCAGTGCAGGGGCGATACCGGGTCACCCGGACGGGTAGGCGGGAGCGTGTACAGTTCGAAATCGCGCAGTACGACCGGCGGCAGGAGTTGGTCATCGACCCGGTGCTGGCCTACTCCACTTACCTGGGCGGCAGTTTTGACGATCAGGGTACCGGCATCGCGGTGGACGCGACCGGGGCCGCTTACGTCACGGGATATACCGGCTCCGCCAACTTCCCGACCGCTTCTCCTATTCAGGCGACATATGGCAGCGGAGGCTACGACGCGTTTGTGTCGAAGATCAGTCCGGATGGCGCCCAACTGATCTACTCTACTTTCCTGGGGGGCAGTCGTGACGACTACGGACGGGGCATCGCGGTGGACGGAGCGGGGGCTGCTTACGTCACGGGACAAACCACGTCTGCCAACTTCCCCACGGCCTCGTCGCTCCCGTCTGGTTACGGCGGGGGCAACGACGCGTTTGTGTCGAAGATCAGTCCGGACGGCTCCCAACTGGTCTACTCCACCTACCTCGGCGGCAGCAGTGACGATTACGGCCATGGCATTGCGGTGGACATTGCGGGGGCCGCTTACGTTACGGGATATACTTCGTCTACGGACTTCCCAACGGTCTCGGCGCTTCAGGCGGCTCTCAAGGGCGCTCAGGACGCGTTTGTGTCGAAGATCAGCACGGATGGCTCCTATCTGGTGTACTCGACCTACCTCGGCGGCAATTATTCGGATTATGGCTACGGCATCGCGGTGGACGGGACGGGGGCCGCGTACGTCACGGGACAAACTGGCTCCGCCGACTTCCCCACTGCCTCGCCGCTCCAGGCGGTTTTTGGGGGCATTGACGACGCGTTTGTGTCGAAGATCAACGCGGATGGCTCCCGTCTGGTGTACTCCACCTTCCTGGGCGGCAGTGGTGACGATGAGGGTGATGGCATCGCGGTGGACGGGACGGGGACCACTTGCGTCACGGGAACCACCACGTCCACGGACTTCCCCACTGCCTCGCCGCTCCAGGCTCGTTACGGCGGCTCAGACTACGACGCGTTTGTGTCAAAAATCAGCGCGGACGGCTCCCAACTGGTCTACTCCACCTATCTGGGCGGCAGCGGTGTCGAGTACAGCGGAGGCATCGCGGTGGACGATGCGGGGGCCGCTTACGTCACGGGATCTACCTCCTCGGTTGACTTCCCGACGGTCTCGCCGCTCCAGGCTCATTCCGGAATTGGAGACTACGACGCGTTTATATCAAAGATCAGACCGGATGGCGTCCAACTGGTCTATTCCACCTACCTCGGCGGCGAGAATGGCGACGGGGGCACAGGCATCGCGGTGGACGGGACGGGGGCCGCGTACGTCACGGGAGGTACGGACTCTTCAAACTTCCCCACGGCCTCGCCGCTCCAGCCGGCTCCCGGTGGGTACTCCGACGCCTTCGTGGCGAAGATCCGCACGCCCCCCGTTGTCTTGTCCTTCAACCCGACTTCGGGGCCGGTGGGTACCTCGGTGGACATCACCGGGAGCGTATTCACAGGCGCCACGGCAGTGGCGTTCAATGGGACGAACGCCGGCTTCACCGTGCATTCGGACACACTTATCACGGCCGCCGTCCCCGCAGGCGCAGCGACCGGTCCGATCAGCGTCACCGGTCCCGGTGGTACCGGCACGAGCGCGCAGTCGTTCACTGTCATCTATCCTCCTCCCGCGCCGACTACCCTGACTGCATCTCCTGTCAATGCGCAAATCACCTTGACCTGGACGGCTGCCAACGGCGCAGCGAGCTACAACATTAAACGATCAACGACCTCGGGAGCTGAAACTACCATCAACACCGGCGTCACCATCACCAGCTACGCCGATACCGGTCTCACCAACGGTACGACTTACTTCTACGTTGTCACGGCCAGCAATCCGGCTGGCGAGAGCGCCAGCTCCAACGAGGCATCCGCGACACCCCTCGCTGCGCCGAACGCCCCAACACTCCTGACGGCTGACGCCGGAAGCGGACAGGTTACTCTTACGTGGACCGCGCCAGCCACCGACAGCACGCATGGACCGCGGGCCACGTACAACATCAAGCGATCGACCACGACGGGCGCTGAGACCACCGTCCAGACCGACCTCACATCCACGAGCTACACGGATACCGGTCTCACGAATGGAACGAAGTACTTCTACGTCGTCACGGCCAGTAACGTGGGAGGCGAGAGCTCGGTTTCGAATGAGGCCAGCGCCACACCGGTGGCCGCGCCGACCGACCTGACGGCCAGTCCGGGCAGCGCACAGGTCGCTCTCACCTGGACCGCTTCCAGCGGCGCAGCCACCTACAACATCGAGCGGGGATCTGCTTCAGGCACCGAGGTTATTATCAAGACGGGAGTCACCGACACCTCCTACACGGACGTGGGCCTTACGAACGGCACGACGTACTACTATGTCGTGACGGCCGCAAACGTCAGTGGAGAAAGCCCTGTCTCTAACGAGGCATCCGCGACACCCCTCGCGGCGCCCGCGGCGCCGACCGGCCTGACTACATTTCCCGGCGATGCGCAGGTTAACCTCACCTGGACCGCGCCGGCCACCGATCCCGCGCACGGACCGCCGGCTACCTATAACATCGAGCGATCCACCACTGCAGGCGCTGAGACCAACATCAAGACGGGCGTCTCAACCACAGGTTACACCGATACCACCGTCACCAACGGAACGAAATACTATTACGTCGTCACTGCCAGCAACGTTGGGGGAGAGAGCGCCATCTCAAACGAGGCATCTGCCGCACCCCTCGCAGCGCCCGCGGCGCCGACCGGCCTGATGGCTTCCCCTGGCGACGCGCAGATTTCGCTTTCCTGGACCGCCCCCGCCACCGACACCACGCACGGGCCGACCACCACGTACAACATCAAGCGTTCGACCACCACGGGCGTTGAGACCACGGTTCAGATCGGCGTCACCGGTACGGACTACACCGATACCACGGTCGCCAACGGCACGACGTACTACTACGTCGTGACGGCCGCAAACGTCGGCGGAGAAAGCCCTGTCTCTAATGAGGTTAGCGCCATACCCCTCGCGGCGCCAGCAGCGCCGACCGGGCTGGCGGCATCTCCGGGTAACACCCAGGTCATGCTTACCTGGAGCGCCTCGGCAACCGCGAGTGGTTACAACATTGAGCGTGGAACGACAGCCGGTGGCGAAGTCACTGTGAAAACGGGCGCTACAACGGCAAATTATACGGACACCGGCCTCACCAACGGAACGAATTACTTCTATGTCGTGACAGCGGTAAACGTCGGTGGAGAAAGCCCTGTCTCCAACGAAGTTAATGCCACTCCCCTGGCAGCCCCGGCGCCACCGACCGGCCTGGCGGCGTCTCCCGCCAATGCGCAGGTCGTGCTCTCATGGACCGCCCCAGCGGCCGATGGCACGCATGCGCCGGCCGCCACCTATAACATCGAGCGATCGACCACGACAGGCGCCGAGTCTACTATCAAATCCGGCCTCACAACCACAAGCTACACCGATTCCGGTGTAACGAATGGAACGAAGTACTTCTATGTCGTCACGGCCAATAACGCGGGAGGCGAGAGTTCAGTTTCTAATGAGGCCAATGCCACACCGCTGGCCGCGCCGGGAGTCCCCACCGGCCTGGCTGCTTCTCCCGGTAATAGACAGATTGTTCTTGCCTGGACCGCCCCGGCCACCGATAGGGCGCACGGGCCGGTCGCCACGTACAACATCAAGCGTTCCACTTCTGCGGGCGCGGAGACCATCCTCCAGAAGGGGGTCACCGGTACCAGCTACACGGACACCGGCCTCACCAACGGCACGAAGTACTTCTATGTCGTGACGGCCGCAAACGCTGGCGGAGAAAGTACTGTCTCCCTTGAAGTGAGCGCTGCACCCCTCGCGACGCCCGCGGCGCCGATCGGCCTGACCGCCTCCTATGGTAA
>Ga0307374_10008145_pt1 | contig 15747 bp, 13 predicted proteins | sample OX3MG_FD_202532 | JGI IMG/M metagenome (GOLD analysis project Ga0307374, IMG submission 202532) | Soil microbial communities from Risofladan, Vaasa, Finland - OX-3 | ecosystem: Environmental > Terrestrial > Soil > Coastal area > Acid sulfate soil | place: Finland: Risofladan, Vaasa | collected... | reverse complement strand
GAATACGTTGTGCGCCTGCTCGTTGGCAGCAGCGGTGAAGACGCTCGGCGCGCCGCCCGCGCCCTCGATGAACGCGAATCCGTTCCGCGCCGCGACCGCCGATGCCGGGGTAGTGAGCAGCGAGGAGAACGGGCCGAACGTGAGGTCCACGTGGTCAGTAGAAATCAGCGTCGTATAGTTAGTGACCACCTGGCCAGGGTCGCTTCTGTCGTTCAGGTAGATCAGCTTGACCTTCCGGCCGAGCAGGCCGCCCGAGGCGTTCACGTCGGCCACCCAGAGCTTGTAACCCTTGAGGAAGGCCTGGCCGTCAGCGGAGAAGTCGCCGGTCAGCGACAGCGAGGTGCCGATCAGGATTGGCTTGGTTGTTGCTGGCGTGCTGGACGAGCCGCCGGAGCTGGAGCTCCCGCTAGAGCAGGCGGCGAGCGTGGCCGTCAGGACGGCCGCGGTAATGCCGACAGACAAGAACCGGGCGCGGTGATGGTTCATCCCCGGTCCTCCTTCCGAGTTGATGGGTAATCCGTTCAATCACTGCTGGCGGGCTCGAGCCCGTCAGATACCTCCGCGTTCTCGCTAATCACCTCCAGGCCCGAGGACCGGGCCTGGAGCACGAGCAAGGTCGCGAAGTCGTCCTCGCCGAATCCGTAACCGACAAGGCTCTGCACGAGCTGGTGGGCTGCCGACGCGATCGGCATCGGCACCTCGTGCTCCCTCGCCGCCGCCAGCCCAAGGTCGAAATCCTTGCGCAGCAGCGTCGAGGTGAAGGTCGGGTGGAAATCGAGGTTCACGAAGGCCGGCGTCTTGTACTTGCTGAACGTCGAGCCCATGACGCTGTTGTTGAGGCAGGCGAGCAGTGCCTGCCTGCTGATGCCGCTCTTCTCGGCCAGAACGGTCACCTCGGCGAGCGACTGAGTGACGACGCCGAGGAACAGGTTGTGGCAGAGCTTCACCGTCCTGGCCAGCTCGCCCTCGCCCACGTACGTCGCGCCGGCACCGAGAATGTCCAGGTAGGGATGAACGGTGTCGAACGCCGCACGGGAGCCGGAGACCGCGAAGGTCAGCCTGCCGACCTGGGCGACCTTGGGGTTGCCCATCACCGGCGCGGCGAGCAGCATGCAGCCTCTGGCCGCGAGCTCCGCCCTGACCTGCTCCGATGCCTCGGCCGAGACCGTGGAGCAGTCGACGACGATCGACGGTGCCCGGCCGCCTGAAGTCAGCCCGGCGGGGCCAGTCAGCGCGTCGATGAGATCCTGCGAGGTACCCACCGTCACGAACACGATGTCCGCCGATCCAAGCTCGGCGGCGGTGTCCGCCACCGTTGCCCCGGCGGCCGCGAGCGGCTCCGCCTTGGCCTTGGTCCGGTTGTAGACCGTGACGTCGCAGCCCGAGCCGAGCAGCCGGTGAATGAGCGAGATGCCCATCCGCCCGGTTCCCAGCCAGCCGAGCCGGTGCCCGTCACTCCGATCCGCCATTCTGCCCACCTCAGACTCGACGACCCCGTCGTGCCGGCGTCGGCCGACCCGCATTAATCACACCCTAGCAATCGTTTGCATCACGAGAGTGATGTTTCGGACAGGATCTTGTCAATGGGTATTATCCGGCTGGTCTCGGCGGCAGGGGCCGAAATCGCGGTATTTAAGTGCCGGCGCCGGGCGAGACTGCCCAGGGATGGATCGGCAGATCTATCACTATTTCATGGACGAGTCCGCTGAACCAATCCCACCAGGAGACCACGCGCCTAGCCGGCTAGCCGGGCAGCAGACCGGGCGGCCACGCAGGGGCGATCCGGCCCGGCAGCCAGGCCGGGCGGAGCTGCAAACGTGTGCAATGCTGTCGCACATGGCAGATACCCGTGTCCATGCAGCAGTCAGCCACTGGGCACCCCGTTTCGTGGCCAACGGCATCGACTACAACGACTTCGTGCGGGTGACCTCGGCGATCGGCGGCTGGGACACCTGGTGCGAGCAGTGGTGCCTGGCCGGCGCGGTCCACGAGCAGCTGGGCAGGGCTGCTCTCGCTGATGGCAGGGAACGCTCGGCCGGAGCGCACCTCTCGCAGGCTGCCGTCTACTACCACTTCGCGAAGTTCATGTTCGTCGACGACATCGACCAGATGCGCGCCGCCCACCTGATGGCTGTCAGGTGCGCCACCGATGCGCTGCCGTTCCTCGACCCGCCGGGCGAGCGGGTCGAGATCCCTTTCGACGGGGCGACGATCGCCGGGGTCCTGCGGCGCCCGCACGGGCCTGGCCCGCACCCGGCCGTGATCCTGATACCTGGCCTTGACTCGGCCAAGGAGGAATTCAGGCCCACCGAGGATCTCTTTCTCAGCCGGGGAATCGCCACGCTGTCGGTCGACGGCCCCGGACAGGGCGAGGCCGAGTACGACCTCGCGATCAGGGCCGACTGGGAAGTCCCCGGCGGCGCGATCATCGACGCTGCCGCCGGGCTCACCGGCATCGATCCTGAGCGGATCGGGATCTGGGGGGTCAGCCTCGGCGGCTACTACGCCGCCCGGGTGGCGAGCGGTGACGGCCGGGTCCGCGCCTGCATCGCGCTGTGCGGGCCGTACTGCCTCGGTGACGTCTGGGACCAGCTGCCCGAGCTGAGCCGGGCCGCGTTCACCGTCCGGTCGAAGTCCGGGTCAGCCGAGCAGGCCAGGCAGCGGGCCGCCGAGCTGACCATGGCGGGCCGGGCCAGCCGGATAACGGCGCCGCTACTGATCGTGGCGGGCAAGCGGGACAGGCTCTTTCCGTGGACCGATGCCGAGCGGCTGGCCAGCGAGACCGGCGACAACGCCGAGCTCCTGCTGCTCGACGACGGCGATCACGGCTGCGCCAACGTGCCCTATCAGCACCGCTATTACAGCGCTGACTGGATGGCCAGCCGGCTCGCCGGCTGACCGCATCCCCGGCCGTCAGTATCCCCGGCTGACCGCATCCCCGGCCGTCAGTATCCCCGGCCGTCAGTTCGCGGCTGTCCGCGGCGGCCCCGTCGAGCCCCTGACCTTGAGTTCAGGAGCCAGGTACAGAACCTTGGCCTGGTCGTCGGCTGGCGCCTTGCCGTGCTCGCCGCTGGCCGCGATCTGCTCGAGGATCAGCTGTCCGGCCTCGGTCCCGACCTGATAGTGCGGGAAGCTCACGGAAGTCAGCGGCGGCCTGAGCCGGTCGATGAAGGGCATGTCGTTGAACCCCACCACCGAGATGTCCTGCGGGCAGGACAGGCCTGCCGCCTCAAGCGCGGCGTAACAGCCCACCGCGAGCATGTCGTTAGCGGCGGCGACGGCCGTAAAGCCGCAGTCCGCTTCGAGCAGCGCGCGGCAGCATCTGTCGCCCTCATCCAGCGAGTACGCGGCGGCGTGCACGACCAGATCGGGGTCGGCCGCCAGGCCGTGCGCGGCCATCGCGGCCACGAACCCGCGGTAGCGGCTGAGGCCAGTCGACACATCCTGCGGGCCAGCGATATGCGCGATCCTGCGGTGGCCAAGCCCGACCAGGTGGGAGACCGCCATCGCGATGCCACGCTCGTTGTCCACCGAAACCGCGGGAAAGCCGTAGCCCTCGGCATGCCGGTTCACGAGCACCATGGGAATCTCAGCCGCGGCAGCCTCGGCCAGCAGCGAGCTGCGCAGGTGCGCGGTGGCGCAGACGAAGCCGTCGACGTGCCTGGCCAGCATCCGGTCGAAGACCAGGCGCTCGCGGTCATCGTCTGAGTCCGTATTGCCGATCAGCGCGACATAACCGTCGGCGGCCAGCCGGTCCTCGATACCGCGCACGATCGGCGGGAACAGCGGGTTGGTGAGGTCGGGAATCAGGACGCCCACGGTGTGCGAGCGCCGCGTCCGCAGGCTTCTGGCCACGGTGTTCGGCCGGTAACCGAGTTCGTCAGCCGCCGCCAGGATGCGGCTCGCGGTCTCCGCACTGACCAGGAGCCTGGTCTGGTGATTGAGCGCCCGCGATGCCGTCGCCGGATGAACGCCGGCCACCGCGGCCACGTCCTTCAGGGTTACCGGCGAATCGGACCTCATCGGCGTGTCACGCTCCGATCTGCGCAGGCCCCCCAGTGCGCTCCCCTGCCCTGCCGTCTCACGCATCGTAACCGCAACTGCCGGATTTGCACCATCATCCATATGATTCGGGCGTGATCTACGGACTGCTCGCCGCGGCCGGCTGGGGCACGTCCGCAGCCGCTGCCGCCATGGCGGTGCGGCGCGCCCGCACCTACCTCGTTGTCCTGACGTTCTACCGCTCCGTCGCGCTCGGCCCGGCCGGCCTGATGAGCGCGATCAGCTCGACCTACGGCGGCGTAGCCGCTGGCCTTGCCGTCGGCGTGCTCGGCGAGCACCTCGGCGTCATCGGCATCGGCGGCCTCCTGCTCGCGATCTGCGTGTCGGGCTCGCGTCCGCGCGGGGATCAGATCAGGACCCGGCCCCGTGGCAGCCGGCCCCGTAGCAGCCGGCCCCGTAGCAGCCCGCCCCGTAGCGAACAGCCCAGCAATTACCAGCCCAGCAGCGACCAGCCCAGCAGGAACAGGCCCAGCAGGAACAGGCAGGACCGGAACAGGCGGTGCCGGGACCGGCGTGGCGTTCTCGGCCGCCGCCATTCCTTTGGCGTTCGGATCGGCGCTCACCTACGGAGTGAGCAGCTTCATACTGTCCTATTTCACCAGGCAGAGCGGCTGACTGCTGTCCAGCGTCATCGCCCACGCGGCGTCGGTGACGGCACTGCTCGCCGCGCTGCCGTTCGCGGCCGGACGGATCCGCGTCTCGCGCCGACGCGGTGAGCCGACCGAGGCAATCATGGCCGCCAGGGTTGCCGAGTCTGCTGCGGCGGGCAACTCCGCTGCGGCAGGCGACTCCGCTGCGGCCGCCGCTGCCGGTATCCCTGGCCGCCCCGCTCTCGATCGTGGACGATTTTCAGAGCGTGGTCGATTTTCAGCGGCCACGGCTGACAGGAGTCCACGATCTGAAGGAAGTCCACGATCATGGCCGAGGATTGGGGGTCGCCGGACTGCCGGGAGCCGCCCAACTGCCGGGAGCCGCCCAACTGCCGGGAGCCGCCGGACTGCCAGGGCTGGCTGGATCACCCGGGCAGCCGATTCCGCTGCGGGCACTGGGGGCGCCGGGGCCGGCCCGGTCCATCTTGATCTGGGCGGCGGCAGCCGGGCTCACCGACGCCGGCGCGCTGCTCGCCTACTCGCGTGGCTCTCAGCTCGGCCAGGTCGCCATCACGGCGGCGACGTCGAGCGTCTACCCGGTCATCCCGTTGATCGTCGGGGTCGCCCTGCTCGGCGAACGACTCGGGCGCCGCCAGCTGACCGGCATCGCCCTGATTATCGCTGGCCTGGTTTTGCTCGGCCTGCCATAGCTCATAGCGGGCGCTTAGCGTGTACCATGCGAGCACTGTATATCCGGTTCGCGAAATTGGTGTTCAACCTCTTGCTGCGCTCACCTGCATCCGTCAGGATCTAGGCTCGATAACAGCACGACGCCCGACCGTTGCTGACCGGGCCGCCGACTCACGGTGCGGGTCGGGGCGCCGACCCGACCGGCTAGATCGTCCTGGAGCTGCGCCGATGACACTTGCACTCCGCTATGCGGTCCGCTCCGACGTCGGCCTGCTCCGGGAGGGCAACGAGGACTCGGCCTACGCCGGGCCGCATCTGCTCGCGGTCGCCGACGGAATGGGCGGATACGAGGCGGGCGAGGTTGCCAGCGCCGCGGTGATCTCATCCGTGGCGCCACTCGACCGGCGGGCCATGCCGGAATCGGAGCTGATCGACGCGCTGGCCGCGGCCGTGGCTACGGCGAAGCAGACCCTGCGCCGAATCGTCGACTCCGATCCGGCGGTCGGCAGCATGGGCACCACGCTGACCGCGATGCTGTGGGCGGGCGGCTCGGCCGCCATCTGCCACATCGGCGACTCGCGCGCCTACCTGGTGCGAGATGGCGACCTGTACCAGATAACCCACGACCACACGTTCGTGCAAGCCCTGATCGATCAGGGCAGGATCCGCCCTGAGGAGGCGTCGACTCATCCGCAGCGCTCGCTGCTGCTTCGCGCGCTGGACGGCCGTACCGATGCCGATCCCGACCTGTCCATGCTGACCGCGCAGGCCGGTGACCGGTACCTGATCTGCTCCGACGGGCTGCCAGTAGCCGTCAGCGACGACCAGATACTGCAGGCGCTCGTGGCGACGCCCGAGTCGTCCGACGCCGTGCTTGCCCTGATCGACCTGGCCATCAGGGGCGGCGCACCCGACAACGTCACCTGCATCGTCGCGGACGTCATCGACCCCGAGGTGGCGGGTGTGCCGCCGACCAAGGCACCCGTGGTCGTCGGCGCGGCGGCTAGTGCCGAGAATCACGACACGAAGCCGTTCACCAGGCCCGCGATGGACGGCGGGGGCAGGATAACGACGCTGGGTACGGTCCCCGCGACGGCCAGGGCCCGAGACACGGCGCCCGGGCAGGCCCGCCCCCAGCAGGGCCAGGCCCCGGCCGCACCGTCCGGCCGGCACGCCGCCGCCCTCGCCGATGTCGATGACGAGCCTGAGGTACTGCCGCGCCGTCGCCGGTGGCCGGTGATGACCTCGATCCTGGCCCTGTTCGTTTTGCTGCTCGGCGGCGGCGTCTTCTTCGGCCATCAGTACCTGAACAGTCAGTACTACGTGGGAACCAGCGGCGGCAAGGTCGCGATCTTCCGGGGTCTCGACCAGCAGCTATTCGGGATCTCGCTGTCCAGCGTCTACCAGAAGACTGACATTCCGGTGGCCGGAATCCCGTCCCAGGACGTTCAGGCGATCAGGCAGGACTCGCCGGGCAACCTGGCCCAGGCCTCCACGCTCGTGACCAACATCCGCAAGAGCTACCAGGCCTGCCAGGCCGCCCATGCGGCGGTTAGGCGCTGGGAGACCGGCAAGCCTAGGCCGATCAGGGTCAGGGTCAAGGAGGCGAACGGCAAGATCGTATTCAAGACCGTCACGCCGAAGTACCGGCCCAAGCCGCCTGTCCCGGCCGACTGCCCGTCGCAGCCGGCCAGCGGAACCTGAGCCAGGGCCGGCCAGGCGCCGCATGAGGGGTCAGCCAGATGAGCGGACGGGCCGCACAAGCGGACGGGAGCCGCACAAGCGGACGGGCCGCACAAGCGGACGGGCGCATTGAGTGGTCGTGCCCGATGAACGAACGTGCTATATGAACGGGCGTGCAAGCATGAGCGGACGTGCGCAATGAGCGGACGTGCCGTCCTGATCACCGGCGCATCGCGCGGGATCGGCCGGGCCATCGCGGTTGAGTTCGCCGCCGCGGGCGACCGGGTCGCCGTTCATCACCGCGACTCCGCGGAGTTGGCCGACAGCCTGGTAGCCAGCCTTCCCGGTGACGGGCACGCGGTCGTGCAGGCCGACCTGGCCGATGCCGAGGCGGTCCGCGCCATGGTGGACCGGGCCGCCAGCCTGCTCGGCGGCCTCGACATCCTGGTCAACAACGCGGGGGTCTTCACGCCCCATCCGATCACTGTCGTGTCCTACTCGCAATGGCAGGATCAATGGCAGGCCACGCTCGGGGTCAACCTGATCGGCGCGGCCAACGTCACCTGGTGCGCGGTTCAGCACATGAAAGGCCGCGGCGGCCGGATTATCAACGTGTCCTCGCGCGGCGCGTTCCGCGGCGAGCCCAACTCGCCGGCTTACGGCGCGAGCAAAGCTGGCCTGAATTCCTTGGCGCAGTCACTGGCCCGCGCCCTGGCCCCGCACGGGATCGCCGTATCGGCAGTGGCGCCGGGGTTCGTGGCCACCGACATGACCAACGAGCACCTCAAGCCACCGCGCGGGGACGAGATCAGGGCGCAGAGCCCGTTCGGCCGGGTCGGCGAGCCGGAGGAGGTCGCCGCCGCGGTGCTCTACCTCGCCTCCGAGCGAGCCGAGTGGGCCAGCGGCGCCGTGCTCGACCTGAACGGCGCCTCCTACTTGCGCTAGCCCACGGGGCCGATCCGCGCGAGCCCCACGGGGCCGACCTCCTTGCCTGGGCTGGCCCACGGGGCCGCCGGGGCCGACCTCCCCTAGCCGACCGGGCCCGAGATGCCGAGCGAGAGCCGCAGGAAGGCGAGCACGGCAGCCGACTCGGCGATGATCTTGCTGGTCGGCTTGCCTGCCCCGTGCCCGGCCGAGGTCTCGATCCTGATCAGCACGGGCGCGTCCCCGCCCTGGCTAGCCTGCATGGTCGCGGCGAACTTGAACGAATGGCCCGGCACGACCCGGTCGTCATGGTCACCGGTCAGCACGAGAGTGGCCGGGTAGCGCTCGCCCTGGCGCACGTTGTGCAGCGGCGAGTACGCCCTGAGCCACTGATACTGCTGCGGGTCGTCCGGACTGCCGTAGTCGGCGATCCAGGCACTTCCGACCGTGAACTTGTGGAACCGCAGCATGTCGAGCACCCCGACGGCGGGCACGGCCGCTCCGAACAGTTCCGGATGCTGGGTCAGGCACGCGCCGACCAGCAGCCCGCCGTTGGAGCCGCCCGAGATCGCGATCCGGCCCGGCCGGGACCAGCCCGAGTCGGCCAGCCAGCGAGCGGACGCGCAGTAGTCATCGAAGACGTTCTGCTTGACGGCGAGCCGGCCCGCGTCATGCCAGGCACGGCCGTACTCCCCGCCGCCGCGCAGGTTAGGCACGGCGAGCAGCCCGCCGCTGTCCAGCCAGGCGGCGTGCAGCAGCGAGAACGACGGCGTGATCGGGATGTCGAATCCGCCGTACCCGTAGAGCAGGGCGGGCACGTCGCCGTTCGGGACGACGTCGTCGCGCCGGGTCACGAACATGGTCAGCTCGGTGCCGTCCGCCGAGGTGACCCGCGCCTGCTCGACGGTGAACCGGCCCGGATCAAGGGCCGCGGTCGACGGCCTGACCAGCGTGGTCTGGCCGGACGCCAGCTCATGGGACCACAGCGAGCCCGATTCCGCGAACGAGGTAAGGCCGAAGTGCATCAGGCTGCTGCCCTCGCGCCCGGCGATGCCGTCGCTGTTCTTGCAGGCGTCGGCCACCGATGCGTACCCGGGCAGCGGAATCTCCTGCGCCAGCGTGCCGCCGGCGTCGTGCACCCGCAGCACCGAGTGGGCATTCCGCAGGTAGTGGCAGACGAACGTGCCGCCGAACCGGTACGCGGCGAGCAGGGTGTCCGGCGTCTCGCCCAGGATCTGAGTCCACTGCGCCCGGTCCGGCCGGGCCAGGTCGACCGCCACGAGCCGCTTGCGTTCGGCCAGATAATCCGTGACCAGGTAGAAGGTCGATCCCTCGGTCGCGACGACATCGGCGATTGAGTCGAAATCGCCGACTAGCGGCCGCATCGTGGCGTCCGGCTCGGTCAGGTCACGCACGTGCACCTGGGCCTGCGGTGCCGTTCCGGAGAAGACCGAGATGATCAGGAACCGGCCGTCGTCGCTGACCAGCACGTCCGGGTACCAGTCGGGATGGTCCGGGCTCTCGAAGACGATCTCGTCGTCGTGCTGCACGGTGCCGATCCGATGGAACAGGATTCGCCGCAGCCCGCTCGCCGCGAGGTACTCGCCGCCGGGCGGCGGAGGCTCCGGGGCCATGTAATAGAAGCCGGACTTGTCTTTCCGCCAGGCGGCGTTATCCGACTTGGCCCACTCGACAACATCGTCGAGGTCGGTGCCGGCGGCGATATCGCGGACCCGCCAGGTCTGCCAGTCCGAGCCGCTCCCGCTCGTCGCGTAGGCCAGCAGCGAGCCGTCGTCGCTGACGGAGACCCCGGAGACGGCGACCGTGCCGTCGGCCGACAGAGTGTTCGGGTCGAGCAGCAGGCGCCCGGCATCGTCGGGCGCGTCCATCACGTACAGCACAGGCTGGTCCTGAAGCCCGGAGTTGCGGAACTGGAACCAGCGCCCGCCGTGCTCGAACGGCACGCCATACCGGGGGTAGTCGGCCAGCTTGACGAGCCGCTCCCGGATCGCCTCACCGTCGGCGGAGCCGGCCAGCCAGGTCTGCGTCAGGTCGTTCTGGGCAGCGACCCAGGCGGCCGTCTGCGGTGAGTAGGTGTCTTCGAGCCATCGATAAGGATCGGCAACAAGCTCGCCGTGGTAGTCGTCAGCATCTGGGCCGGTCGCCGTCGGGGGATAACTGAGCACGGTCAGGACTACCTCCTCGTAGAGCCTCGCCTGCCGATCGTAAGCCGAGGACCCCGCGCCAGCAATTCGCGCCTGCCTGCCGGGGGTTGTTGCCTGCTGAGCGTTGTTGCAAGTTGTTTGCAGGTAACTTAAGGTGGCGCCATGCCAGACAGGAGCGGCCGCCTGGCCACCATCAGGGCCGCACTGACTCCCGCCGAGTGGAACCGGGTAGGCGCGATGACTGCCGTCGTCATCGGCCTGCACGTGCTCGGCTGGGGTCTGCTCGCCGCCGCTGTCGCCCGCGGGCATCATTACGTCAGCCGGGGCCCGGCGTTCGGCGTGGGTACGGGCGTGCTGGCGTACACGCTCGGCATGCGGCACGCGTTCGACGCCGATCACATCGCCGCGATCGACAACACCACCCGCAAGCTGGTCGGCGAGGGCAAGCGCCCGCTGTCGGTCGGGTTCTTCTTCTCGCTCGGCCACTCTTCGGTGGTCTTCATCCTCGCCGTCCTGCTGAACTTCGGCATCCGGGCGCTGAACAGCCAGGTGCACAATAACGGCTCCGCCCTGCACGGCGTGACCAGCCTGGTCGGGACGTCGGTCTCCGGCACCTTCCTCTACCTGATCGCCGCGCTCAACGCGGTGATCCTGGTCGGCATCGTCAAGGTCTTCCGGGAGATGCGCTCGGGCCGGTTCAGCAACGCTGAGCTCGAGGAGCAGCTGGCTAAGCGCGGCCTGATGAACAGGCTGCTCGGCCCGCTCAACAAGCGGGTCGACGCCCCGTGGAAGATGTACCCGATCGGGCTGCTGTTCGGCCTGGGATTCGACACCGCGACCGAGGTCGCGTTCCTGGTCCTGGCGGGCACGGCGGTGATCAGCGGCCTGCCGTTCTACGCGGTCCTGTCGCTGCCATTCCTGTTCGCCGCCGGCATGAGCCTGTTCGACACGGCGGACGGCTGCTTCATGAACTTCGCCTACGACTGGGCCTTCGCCCGCCCGGTGCGGAAGGTCTACTACAACCTGACCATCACCGGCCTGTCGGTCTTCGTGGCGTTCTTCATCGGGACGATCGAGATCCTCGGGCTGGTCGGCCAGCAGGCGCACCTGGCCGGCGGGTTCTGGGCGTTCATGGCCGGATTCAACCTCAACAAGGCGGGACTCGTCATCGCCGGGGTCTTCGTGCTCACCTGGGTGGTCGCCCTGGCGATCTGGCGGTTCGGCCAGATCGAGGAGAAGTGGGACGCGGCGATGATCAGGGGCGCCGTTCTCGACGACGGCACCGACCTGGCTGACAGCGCCGTGGCTGCCGACGGGGCCGGGTCGGAGGAATCGTCGCATACGGCGGCCGGCCTGCCGTAGCGATGACAGGATCAGGTGCATGGATCAGCTGAGCAGGGAGTTTGCCAGGCGGGTACTCGACGGCCTGCCCGGCGAGCCGCTCGCCGTCGCCTGGGATGACGAGACCGACGCGCTCAAGCGCACCGGCAGGCTCGCGCTCACTGACGCCGAGCGCTCGGGCTCCGGGCCGGCGGCCGACCGGCTCTCGCTCCTCGGTAGCCCGAAGGCAGACATGATAGCCGGTTAAGGTAGAATTGTCGAATTGCTTGTGCTTCCCGCCTGAGGTGATCGAGAGAGGGAGTGCCCATGACTTCTGACTCGCCAGCCCGCGCATCGATGCAGGCTGACTCGGAAGTCGTCATCTACCGCGCCCAGCGGCAGGACAAGCCATGGGGGCATGAGCAGATCTTCGCGGCCGCCGAGGGCAAGTACGTGGGAAAGATCATCCACGTCACCGCCGGGCACTCGCTGAGCCTTCAGTATCACGAGCAGAAGGAAGAGACGATCTGCCTGATCTCCGGCTCGGCGGAGATTCAGTACGGCCCGGTCGGCGGTGACCTGACGACGCGGCAGTTCGGCCCGGGCGACACCATTCACCTGCCGGTCAGGTCCGTGCACCGGGTCACCGCGATCACGGACATCGTCTTCGCCGAGGCCTCGACCGCCCCGCCTGGCTGGCGCGAGGACGTCGTCAGGCTGGAAGACTCCTACGGGCGGACCGGCACCAGCGCACCCTGACCCGGCCAGCCGCCAGGCACTGTGACCCGGCGGCCACCTGGCACCGTGCCGCGGCCGGCCGCCTAGCCAGCTGCCGGGTACCGGACCAGGCCGGCAAGCCGCTGCCTGAAATGGTCGAACGGGGGCGCGGCGGCATCGGGATCCTTGGCCGCGTCATCCCAGCGCCGCAGCCGGCAGGCGGCCTGCGCGTACGGGCTGGCCGCGAACTCGTCAAGCTCGGCTCCGCGCATCGGACCGCCCTGAACTCCCAGCGTGTAGACCGACGCCGGCGAGAGCGTGTCGGCGTAGCCTGGCTCGACGGCGCACAGGTACCGCTTCGCCGCGACATGCAGCCGCACCGGCTCGGTGACCTCGGGGCCGAACCACTGCGCCAGCCAGTCCGCGCCAGAGTGGCTGTGCCGGTTATCGGTGCCCTGCATCAGCTGCTGGCCGCTCACGGTCCCGGTGAAGTGTCCGACATCGTGCAGGAGGGCGGCGGCGACCAGGGCGTCGTCGGCCCCCTCACGCTCGGCTAGCTGTGCTGCCTGAAGCATGTGCGCCGCCTGGGTGACTGGCTCGCCGAGGTAATCGGCGGCTCCCTGGCTCGCGAAAAGCTCAGCGATCCGCTCGACCGGGCCGGTGCTCGTCATCGGGGTGGCTCCGTTTTCGCTCCGCGATTCCGGCGAGGCGGCGTTGCCAGAAATGCTCGATCACCACAATCGTCCGGGGACCCGCGGCGCTTTGCGGCGCCGCACTGCGGCTCAAGCCTAGATCCGCCCGGTGTCCTGCACGGCGGCAGCCCGCGCGGTCCGCGAGACCGCGCCAGCCCCGGCGATCCTGGCGGCGAGCAGGACGGGGATGATCGTCAGCACGATCACGATCGAGACCACCGCGTTGACCTCGGGCAGCTGCTGGCCGAGCCGGAGCTGACCGAAGATCCAGATGGGCAGGGTGTTCTGCGCGCCCGAGGTGAAGACGGTCACGACCACCTCGTCGAAGGAGAGCGCGAAGGCCAGCAGCGCGCCGGAGATCAGCGCGGTCGCGACGGACGGCAGCGTCACGTAGAGCTGCGTCTGCCAGCCGCGGGCACCCAGGTCCATCGACGCCTCGGCGAGCGAGCCCGGCATCCGGCGGAGCCGGGCGATCAGGTTGTTGAACACCATGACGATGCAGAACGTGGCATGCCCGACCACGATCGTCCACAGCGACAGCCGGATGCTGTTGAAGGTGAAGAACGAGTTCAGGGCCAGGCCGGTGACGATGCCGGGCAGCGCGATCGGCAGCACGAGCAGGAAGGAGATCGCGTCCCGGCGCGACGCCGGTGGCGAGCAGCCCGACCTTCACCGAGAGCAGGAACGCACTGCGCACCTGCGGGTCGTGCCAGGCGACAGAGAACCAGTGCATCGTGAAACCCTGGATCGGCCAGCTCTCGACCGTCGCCGGATCGAACGCGTAGATCACGATCAGCAGGATCGGCAGGAAGAGGAAGAGCAGCACGAGCGCGACCCAGATGCGCAGCGCGACCCGCAGCCCGGTTGACTCCATCACAGCTCCCTGAAGGCGCCGAGCGCCCGAGCGCCGAGCAGGTAGCAGATCATGATCGCGATGGGCACGATCGCCATCGCCGCGCCGAGCGGGATGTTGTTGGACAGGAAGCTGTCGTAGGCGACGCTTCCGATGAAGACCGAGTTGGTGCCGCCGAGCAGCTGGGGCGTGATGTAGTCGCCGAGCGTGAGGGAGAACGTGAAGATCGAGCCCGCCACGATCCCGGGCAGGGCCAGCGGCAGGATGACCGACCGGGTCGTCCGCCAGGTCTTGCCGCCCAGGTCCTGTGAGGCCTCGATCATCGATGCGGGGACCCGGTCGAGCGCCGCGTAGACCGGGATGACCATGTAGGGCAGCCAGATGTAGCAGAACGCGATGAACACGGCCCAGTTGGTGTTGATCAGGTTCAGCGGCCCGAGCGCGATCTTGCCCAGGCTCCAGTTCAGTACCCCGGCCCTGGTGAAGACGAGCTGCCAGGCGTAGACCTTGGCCAGGTAGCTCGCCCACAGCGGCAGCAGGATTGCGACGTACAGGACGGTCCGGGTCCGCCGGGTGGCGACTCTGGCCATGTAGTAGGCGAACGGGAAGGCGATGATCCCGTCGACGGCGGTGACTCCGGCGGCCATGCCCACGGTGCGCAGGATGACCGACCGGTAGGCCGGGGTGGAGAAGATCGTGCCGAAGTTCCCTAGGTTCCAGATCCGCTCGAGATTGCCGGTGAAGGAATTTGTCTCCCAGAACGCCGTGATCAGCAGCACCACCAATGCCGCGAGGTAGATCACGAGGAACCAGGCCAGCGGCGGCGTCAGCAGCAGGCTCGCGCGCGCCCACGGCCGGCGCCAGAGCGCGGCACTAATCTTCGACCACGCCCCGCCGGCCGCGCGCTGGTCCGCGATGTTCGGTGTCACGAGCCGCCAGCTCCGGAGGTACGTGCTCGGGCCCGCCCGGCCCGGGCCCCGGCCGGGCGGGCTGGGCGCGCGCCCAGCCGGCCCGGCCGGTTACTCATTTGACCTGGGTATTCCATGCGGTCACCCACTGGGAGTACGGCACGCAGTCCGCCTGCCCGTTGTCGCAGGTGGCGACCGGAGTCTTCCACAGCGCGATGGACTTCAGGTACGCGGGATCGTTGGCGTGGTACTGCGCGCACGAACCTGGCGCGATCTTGTCCATGTACTTGCAGGCCAGCTTGTTGTCCGGCGTCTCGCCGTAGCTGACCGCCTGCTGAGCCTGCACCTTCGGGGTGCTGATGTAGCGCATCCACATGTAGGCACAGTTCGGGTGCGGTGCCTTGGCCGCCAGCATCCAGGTGTCCGCCCAGCCGGTCGCTCCCTCGCTCGGGATCGTCGAGCCGATCGGGAACTTCGCCGCCTGCAGCGCGCTCACCTGGTACGGCCAGCCGGCGCCCAGGGTCACGTCACCGTTCTTGAACGCCGAGATCTCCTGGCTGGCCAGCGGCCAGTAGGACTTGAGCAGCGGCCGCTGAGCGGCCAGCAGCTTGACTGCGGCCTGGAACTGCGGCTGGGTCAGCTCATACGGGTCGGTGATCCCCAGGCTCTTGTTGCGGGTCTTGAGGTACAGCGCCGCGTCAGCGATCTGGATCGGGTTGTCGGGCACGGTGATCTGGCCCTTGTACTTCTTGTCGTAGATCACGCTCCACGACGTCGGCGTGGTCGTGAACGCCTTCTTGCTGTACATCAGCACGTTCGGGCCCCACTGCAGGGAAACGCCGTAGTGCACGCCGCTGACGGTGTTGAAGGCCGGCGACTGGAACTGCGGGAAGAAGTTCTTCCAGTCAGGAATGAGGCTGACGTTGACCGGGTGCGCGTCACCGCCGTAGATGATCCGCAGGTCCGCGTCACCTGACGAGGACACCATGTCGTACTGCCCGCCGCCGCCGTTGGCCATGAGGGCGACCATCTCGTCCGAGGTGTTGGCATACTTGGCGTTCACCTGGCAGCCGGTCTGCTGCTCGAACGGCTTGACCCACTCGGGCTGCAGGTAACCGGCCCAGGCGATCAGGTTCAGCTGAC
>Ga0307374_10008142_pt1 | contig 15751 bp, 14 predicted proteins | sample OX3MG_FD_202532 | JGI IMG/M metagenome (GOLD analysis project Ga0307374, IMG submission 202532) | Soil microbial communities from Risofladan, Vaasa, Finland - OX-3 | ecosystem: Environmental > Terrestrial > Soil > Coastal area > Acid sulfate soil | place: Finland: Risofladan, Vaasa | collected... | reverse complement strand
TTAGCGGACGCGGTCCAGAGCCGCGGTTGCCCTGCAACTCGCGTCGGGGCGCACGCTCATACATATTATATCATCCCGTGACCAACGGCGGGAACCCCAGCGGACCGGGTTAGTGTCCCGCCGCTCAGGGAACCTCGCATAGGAGGTACATCACGATCTCCTTCATTCGATCACGCTGAAAAATCCTCTCGATGGCGTTGTCAGCTTGCGCACTTCGTAGCGCTCGTGCGCCGCCTCGTTCCACGAAATGGGCCACAGATGGCGAGAGTTGCAATCGACTTAGGTACGTCGGATCGGGCAGTTGTGCTCGTCGCGACGCGTTCGCCTTCCGCGGATGACGGCGGCCGTTCGGCGGGGCCAATGCCGAATTCCGCTAGCATGCGAAGGTCGTGCCGCCGATGCTCCTCCTCGCGGTAAGCGAGGTGTTGGAGTTGGCTTTCCACCGCGGTTCGCAGCAGTTCGTTCGCCATGACCGAGGCGCCACGCAACATGGCTTCTTCCCGCTCTACGGCGACGTGTTTCATTCGCGCAAGCCGTACCCTACTTCGCCGGCGTTCTATTTCGACATGAGGCTGAGCCAGCCACGCCACGAAACACCGCCAGGCGCGGACGATGATGAACAGCGTACCGACGGAGGCGAGTGCCAGCACCACAAGGCCGACGATGGTGGTCCCGCAAACGCTGAGAAATGTTGTGATGCTCATGGGTTTTCCTTGTCGCTGAATATGGAAATCAATGTGACGATGTTCAATAACACGAGAAATGGGCGGCCCGGGTTGATCGCCGAGCCGCCCTTCGCGACGCCAAATCACTCCCCGAATACCGCTTGCCAGCCACTGCGGCAGTGGCCGGCGGTCCAGTTCCAGGCGTTACCTGCCGCTTCCGAAATCGTGGTGCCGGAAGCATGGACCTCGTCGGCAACCCACTCGGCAGTGGCTTCGGCCACGGCTTCGCCACCGATGTAGCCCGCCACACCACCCGCGGTGCCGCCAACAGCGGCCCCAATGGCCGTGCCGGGACCGGGGGCGATCATGGAACCGGCGGTACCGCCGGCCGCCGCGCCGAGATTGGCACCCGCAACCGCTCCACCCCAGCCACCCGCCATTCCGGCCACGTTCTTCGCGTGGGCCACTTCGCGCTGCTCCTGCGAAATGGCGCCGTCGGCGAACTGCCGTTCGGTTTCGATCCCGTCACCGACGCGCAGGACGCCGTCGACCGCTACACCGATTCCTACGGCGGCCTTGCCGATGGTCTTCAGCGTCGTGCTCCCGCTGGCGACGGCTTCCGCGCCGCCGGTCACCGCCCGCGCCACGTCGTCGGAGGCTTGCACCGAAGTCTTGGTCAAGTCCTTGAGCGCAGCCCGGGCAATCCTTGCCACGGGCTTTGCGGACCGGAGCGACTGTTCGAGGACCGCGGCCCTTGGTTCCCCGAGCACGTGGGATGTGCGGATGACGTGTACCTCAAGTCTCCCCTTGTCCGCGGCCCGCAGGATCGCTTCGGCCGCTGTCCTCTCAGCCGGAGTCACCTTGGCGGCGCGGAGCACGCGCTTCGCCGACTCGACCGCCCATTCGGGCGTGCCTTGGGCATGACCGTAGCCGTTGCCAAGCCGGCTGTTTCCGCCCTTGGCCTCCAACACATGCACGACGCCACCCGCACCCTGGTAAGCCTGGTCGGGACCGACGGCGAAAGCGCGGCGGGTTCCGTCGAAAATTGGCTTCCAGCCTTTCGCATTGGCGAATGCCCGGGCCCCTTCGTCGCCCAGTTGCTCGGCCAGCCGCGCGCGTTGGTCAATCGAGGCCTTGAGCCAGGCCTGCTGCCGCGGCGTGCCAGCCGCGGAGGCGGTAGCCGATCCCCCAGTCTGCGCCGCCACCTCCGGGACGACCGCCTGGGCACGAACCAAACTCGAAGGGCCGAGGCCCGGTGCCACGAAAACCGCGATGAGAAATAGGGGCCAAACGAAACGACGCGAAATCCAAGACAACATGGTCCACCTCCCACGACATGGAAGAAACGCGGGAATCGCCGCTCCACCGCTATGCGAGGCGTTTGAGCCGGCATCGGCAGTGGAGTCAGCGGTCCCCTGGCGAGGCCACCGCGGCCTCGCCTGACGGATGGGAAAGCGAGAGCCGGACGGTCAAGGGGACAAAAAGCGAGAAAATGGATTTCCGAGGCGCCGCCATACGGCGACCAGGGTGCCTATCAAATGAGCAGTTTCGCCGACGGCAGCATCGCAGTTCGGCTCGAAAGGCGCGCGGTTATCGTCGCACGCCGCCGCCGCTTCGGAGGACGACCGGTATGAAGCGCGCCCACAGTTCGTAATTGAAGCGTGGCGAAATCAGCGTCGCGGCGGAACAAGGCGCGTGATGACACTCTCCTGCCAATCCGTGCGGGCATCGTCCCCTTCAGCCACCGCCGACCATTCGTTGCGGATCAAGTTGCGTGCCTTGCTTGCGCTGCGGGTTAGTGTCGGTCAATCTTCTTGATCCGTGCTATCCGTGATATGAGAGCTATCCGTGGTCCTGTTGGTTCGATCGTTGTGAGGGTCCAGCGCTACGGACCGTCCGGCCTCATTTCGAATCGGGCGCCTGAATTCGAAAACTCCCTTCCAGCCCGGTCTCGAAATCGAACACGCCGTCGAAGTCCTCGCGGCGGTCGTCCTTGCTCTTGCGCATCTCGCCGATGCGGATCAGGCTGAAGACGATCTCGCCGAAGTCACCGGTCGTGCGCACGCCCCAACTGTTCAACACGCAACGGGCCATGTAACCGTATTGATCGAGGGCGAAGAGCCGGATCGCCTCGCACAGTTGCTGCCCGGTGAGGTGCTGCTCCCCCTCCGGTGGTCCACTTTTCTTTTCGCCGGGCGACGGGTCGTTGGGTTTCACGGCCCCCATGCCGAGCACCTGATGAGCATAACCCAATGCCTGGTAGACGAAGGCGTATGCCTCGGGCTTATAGCGCCGGTCCCGGCGCAACAATTCGGCGAGCTTTGGACTGAGAGAGTCGGGCATTTCGATTCAATCTAGGGGGACGCCGCTGGCCTATATCACCGTCAACACGTCGGCGGCGTCGATCAGGACGCGGCGATGGTCCTCCATCTCCACGAGCAACTGGCTGGCAAGGATTTCATGGGCCAGAACTCGCGCGCGGCCGTTGGCCGTGAGCACGCCGGCGCCGATCGGTGGGAGCTCTTTCTGCAACTGTTCGTAGGTGTCGTATTCGTATCGCAGGCAGCACTTGAGCCGGCCGCACCGGCCTGAAATCTTGGTCGGGTCGAGCGTCGCCTTCTGGAGCTTGGCCATTTTCATCGAGACGGGCGGCATTTCCGTGAGGTGCGTGTTGCAGCAAACCGGCTTGCCGCAATCGCCGTAGTCGGCCAGTAGCTTGGCCTCGTCGCGGACGCCGATCTGACGCATTTCGATCCGTGTCTGAAACTCGGACGCCAACTGCTTGACCAACTCGCGGAAATCGATGCGGTTCTCGGCCAGGTAATACACGACGATCCGCTCGCCGCCAAAGATGTGCTCAACGTCGACCAGTTGCATCGGCAAACCCGACTCGGCGACCAGCCGTTCGCTGGTGGCGTGCTCGGCCCGCTCCTGGCTCCGCATCCGTGCCAGCTCGCGCTCGTCGTCCGCCGTCATCTCGCGAAGGATTTGGCCCTTGCGCGGATCTTGGATCTGAGTCGTGGCCTGTTCGGTCGCCTCGCAGAGAACGTCGCCCGCTTCCAGCCCGCGGTCGGTGCGGGCGATCACTCGAGTGCCTCGCAACAGCGACTCGCCGCGGCTGGTCGTGAACACGCCCAGAGTTCGCATCACACCGCAGCGGACGACGTACTTGGGCATGTCAGAGAACGGCGCCGTGCGGCGGCTGGGAATCGGTAGGTGTGAGGACCGTCAATATATACTACACGCGGCCGACCATGAGACATTTTGTCGTGATAAAGTGTCCCATTCGTGGCGCCGTGCAGTATAGCTTTGCGCGCCGACCGAGGGAAGGTCTCGATTACGGCGGGCGGGACCTCTGCCCTGTCACTGGTCTTGCCGCGGGCCGCCGAATGCGGCGAGCGCCTTTTCGGCGTCGGCGACGCGCTTGGGAGCAAGCCGGCGCAGTTCGGCCAAGGCTTCCGCCCCCTCTTCGCCGGGCGCGGTGAGGAGATAACCGATGATCGCCCGGTCGGTGGCCGGCTCCGCGTATTCGGGCATATCGAACAACCCTGCCACCGTCGCCAGGGCCTCCCAGTCTTGCCAGCGCGCCAAATCGACGATGACCATCGCCGCGAACTCGGGCCTGCAGAGCAACCGCCGCAATGCTTGTCGCAAGCGTTCGGCGGGGATTTCGCGGCCGTACTGGTGGTAGAACCGCAACGCGGTGATCGCGTGCCGCACGTCGCCTTCGGCCGCTTTGGGGTCGGTCAGAAACGTGCGTTCGATCAAATCCAGCGCCGGCGCGCCGGCCGCCATCAGGTAGCCGCCCAAAAGGCCGTCGAACCCGGCGCGAAAGTCGTTGTCGGGCCGCAGGATTTCGTTTCGCAGGAAGACGGCGCTTGCGGCGCGCTGGTCGTCGTCGCCCACCAGCCCAAGCGCCAGTCCGTAAAAGCCCTTTCGTTCCTGCGGCACGTCAGGGTCGCGCAACCACGCGCGGAGCGAGTCGCTCGACAGCTTGTCGGCGACGCGAGCCACCTCATCGTACGAAGCGTGGCCGAACTCCAGGTAGGCGTCGTCGGCCAAAAGCGGTTCGCGGTGTTCCAGAAAGGGGGCAAAAAACGCCAACCGCTCGGCGACCGGCGCGTTCAAGCCCGGTGCGCGGGCCACGTAGGCGTAGCTCACCTCGTTCAAGATTTCCCAACTCCATGCGAGCGGCGCGCTCCCCTTCGGCTTGTCGGGCGCGTTGGCAAACAGCAAGGCCAGGGTCCCCGGCCTCGCCCCGGCGCGCGCCCGATCGCCGTCGGGCGCGATCTCGATCGTCCTTCGTTCGGCCACACGCTCGCGTCCTTTTTGTACCTGGTGTATTTCGAAGACGAGGGCCGACTTGCTGACCGAGGTCAATTCACCCAGCGCCGCCACGACCGCGGCCTCGCGACGTTGAGCGAGGCTCGGACGCACCGCCGTGCAAAAGGGGCAGGCCGTCGCCGTCGTCACACCAATGACGATCGCGCTAATAAGAAAAGCGATCAAGAGTCCCAAGACTTGGAGCACTTTTTTCATCCTTCATCCTTCATCCTTCATCCTTCATCCTTCATCCTTCATCCTTCATCCTTCATCCTTCATCCTTCATCCTTCATCCCGCGCGACTTCCTCCACCAAACGATCACTCACCTGGCTGGTCGAAAGCCGGCCGCCCAGATCGGGCGTGGACTCTCCTGCTGCCAAGACTCGCTCGACGGCGCCGCGCACGACGCGGGCGGCGCGCGTTTGGCCGAGCCAATCGAGCATCATCGCGGCCGAAAGCACCGCGGCGATGGGATTGGCTATCCCACGTCCGGCAATGTCGGGCGCCGAGCCGTGGACCGGCTCGAACATCGAAGGCGCCGTGCGTTCGGGGCAGAGGTTCGAGCTGGGGGCCAAACCCAGGCCGCCGCTGATCAGCCCGCCCAGGTCGGTGAGAATGTCGCCGAACAGGTTGGAGGCCACCACCACGTCGAACCGCTCGGGGCAGCGGACGAAATTCATCACGGCCGCGTCGGCGTGTTGCTTGTCGACTTCCACCGCGGGGTATTCGCGGCGAAGTTGTTCGAGCAATTCGTCCCACAACACGTAGGCGAACCGTTGAGCGTTCGACTTAGAGATCATCGTCAGCCGTTTGCGGCGCTCAATTGCCGTGCGAAATCCGAACCGCAGGATGCGCTCCACTCCTCGGCGCGTGTGGACCGCCGTCTGCACGGCCGACTCATCGGGATGGCCGACGTGGAACCGGCCTCCGACGTTGACGTACTCTCCCTCGGAATTCTCGCGGATCACCACCAGGTCGACGTCGCGCGGACCCTTGTTCGCCAGGACGCAAGGCACGCCGGGCAAAAGCCGCGCCGGACGCACGCAGGCGTATTGATCGAACGATTGGCGGATCCGCACCAGCGGGTCAAGCGTCACGTGATCGGGCAATTCCGCCGGCCAGCCGACCGCGCCCAGCAGGATCGCGTCGAATGGCCGTAAGATCTGCAGGAAGTCGTCGGGCACCACCTGGCCCGTCTGGCGGTGGAAACCGTGGCCCCACGGCAGTTCCGTCATCTCCAAGTGGAAGTCGTCGTGCCGCTTTTCCACGGCCGCCAACACGCGGACCGCCTCGGCAATCACCTCGGGTCCGATGCCGTCGCCCGGGTAGAGGGCGATACGATAGTTTTGCATGAACGCGACTCCACGATACCGCCTTGAACGAACCTGCTATATTCTTTATTCTACGCCGCGAGGATTCAAAGGGGTTTGACCCGGATGTTCTTCCAGCGGCACTTGGCCCCTTTGGGCCAGCCATTGCCGCCATGCACTTGCACGGCGATGCTTCCCTCGCGGCCCAACGTCTCGCTGACCTTCGCCGCGTCGTAGTTTTCGGCCTGGAACGTCTTGCCGTCGAATTCGCTGACTTTGACGCCATTGATCCAAGTCGTGATCTGCGCCGGCTGGCCGACACACCGTACACGGGCCGTGTTCCAATCGCCCAGCTTCCACGCCTTGACCCAGGCCTCCGGCTCGATGCTGTAGGCCGCGGGCAGTTTCAGGTCGTTCGGCTTGGCTGTAAGTCCGACCAGCTTCGGCCCATCGTCGTACACTCCATTGATCTCAAAGGGGCGGTTATTGAAGCCGCCGGTCCCCTCGCCGTAAATGTGCCCGACGTTTCCAGCGTCGTGGTAATCGACCATCATCTGAAAACACTCCCCCTTGTCGGTCGAACGGACGAAAAGCCCGCTGCAAACGCCCCAGTCGGGCTTCATGTCGATCGAAAGCTCGAAGTCGCCGAACTTGCGGTCCGTGAGTAAGATGCCTCCATTGCCGCTGCCGGGCGGGTCCTGCTCGCCGGCGATGATGCCCTCTTCCACGGCCCAATGCCCTCCGGTGCCGTGCCCGATCTTTTCGGGGTTCTTGTGCCAACCATCCAAGGTCTTGCCGTCGAAGATCGTGATCCAGCCTTTTTCGTCGTCAGCGCCCACTTTCGGTTCAAGGGCGCCGCTGCTTGAGCACAAGCACGAAAAAGCCATGCAGACGATGATTGGATCGATTCGGAATGTCAGTGAGCTGCGCATCGGGCGGAATTCCTTGGGATGATTGTCAGTGGTCAGTGGTCAGTAGTCAGTGGTCAGTGGTCAGTAGTCGGCACGGGCCGCTTTGGCGCCGTGCGTGTCTTTGTCCACCGATTCCCAGTGGGGCAAATCGTCCCTGACTTCGGCGTCGTTGGCATGGTGGTCGGCAGCACTGTCGTTCTCGTACATGTCGCGGACCAGCGCGCGGAAACGACGGCGCTGACTCGCGGCAACCCAAATTAAGAAAACATTGGTCCCCAGCGACGCGAACAATCCGATGAGCGCGCCGCTCGGCACCTCGGCTGCCTTGCTACTTGACGACAACCCGTCGGAAGGAGACGGCGGTTCCCCGCGTGTTGGGGCCTTCTTGCTCGTTGTCTCGCTTTTCTGCGCGCCGTTCGTTTTGTCCTTTTCTTCCGCTTCGTTCCCAGATAGCGACGTCTTACGTTGTTCAGAACGGGCCCTGAAACGCCTCTTCTCCTGGAACCGCTCTCGCTCTTCCGGCTCGTCTGAATGGTCACGTGGGCTCGCACTGCCAAGCGATGGCCCTTGGGGTTCGTCAGGTTCTGTGGGCTCTTCCTGTACCGTCGCGTCGGCCTCCGGCGCTGGTTCGTCGGCTTCGTAGCGAGGGGGGCCGACGTTGCGGCGCGACTTCTCGCTTTCGACCGGCTTATTGGCGGCGGCCCGTCTCACGGGTGGGATCACGTCGGTCAATCCGGCGGTGGCCGGCGCGCGTCGCCGGACGGCGCCGCCGTCCGCCGGACCTGCCGGTCGAAGAACCGGGCCGGGAAGCCCGCGTCCCGAACGTTCGTAATCGCGCGGCAGCGGATCGTCGATGACGCCGCCCACCGGCTGCGTCGCCGCGGGTGCCGCCCGCTCGGCCGCTCGCCGGTTCTTGGCGCCGCTCGCCGGCAAGCCCCCTTGGCGCCATACCGTTCTGGGCTGCATCGCAAACAAACCCACGGCGGTGGCCGTGATCAGAGGCAAGATTGCTGTCATAGGATCACTCCCAACACCCCGAAGGCCTATCGTAGCCTCATGCGGCGGCATTCGACAAGCACACCTGCCCAAACCGTCGCGAAATTCGTGAGAATTCCGACGGGAGCGGTTTCAGCTACGGGGCGGGTAAAGGCGCCGCACGCTCGCGAAGCGTACGGCTGATGACGACGATGGCTTCGATCACCAGCAAAATGCCAAGCGCAAACAGGATCGCGGTCAAAGGCCCGTTGAAGTCGAAGCCGTCGGTCGTGCCAAAGGCGTTGACCTTCTCCCAAAGGATCAGCCCCAGCGAACTGAACGTGACCAAGACCATGAACGCGGCCGGAACCGCGGTGTACCACCAACTCTTACCCGTCCGCAGCAACCAGACCGTGACGCCGATCAATGTCAAAGCGGCCAACAACTGGTTGGCGGTGCCGAACAGGTTCCAAAACACGAGCCAAGCCGGCACGACGTCATCCGTCACCGGGTCATGCATCGTCTGCAAGACCAGGTACATAGGCGGCACGAGCGTGAGCACCGTGCAGCCCACCCTTCCCGCCTTGCCCTGCCAACCGGTGAACTCCTGCAACACGTAACGCCCAAGCCGAGTACAAACATCGAGTGTGTCGTAGATGAACGTAGCGAAGGCCAGCAAGCAAAAGCTGTAGAGGTAATCGTATGCCGTCTCGTATTCGACGCCGCAGGCGGTGGCCAACATGCCTATGAACTGCGATACGCCGCCGGCGAAAATCTCGTCCGGCTTCGTAGGCTGCCCTGGCTCGCCCTTGGTCAGGACCATCACGCAACCCAACGCGATCACCGCGACGAACGCTTCCAGCAACATGCAGCCGTACCCGATACTCTTGGCGTCGCTCTGGCGCTTGAGCTGCTTCGACGACGTACCCGAGCTGATCATCGAGTGGAACCCGCTGCACGCCCCGCATGCGATGGTGACGAACAAAACCGGGAACAGGAATTGGACCGTACCCCCTTTTTCCACGTTCCAGCCCAGAAACCTCGGATAATTGATGTCGATCGCGTGTCCGAGCGCCGCCGCCGCGACGATACCCAAGAACGCGAACAGGATGGTGGCGGAAAGAAAATAACCGCCCAGAAAGCCGCGAGGCTGTAACAGGGCCCAGACGGGCACGACCGACGCCACGCCGCAATAGACCAGGAGCAATATATCCCACGACTTGGCGGCGTTGCCGTCGTACCAGAGCCAATCGGGAACCGCCAACGGGAGAAACCTGCCCGCCACGATCGACACCAGCACCAGCGGCATGAAGATTACGGTGGCCCAAGTAAGCGAGAGCTTCGTGTAACGCAGCACCAGCCCCAGCGCCACGGCCAACAGCAAATAGATCATCGACGAGCTAGCGACCTCCGGGCCACGCTCACGGTTCTCCTCAAAATGTTCCAGGGCTTGCTCGTAATTGTGTCGTTGCTGCGCCGAGGCGCCTGCGCGCAGCGCATTGGGGGGTTGGGGCGCAAATGTGCCTGCCGTGATATCGGTGAAAGCGACGATGATGTACACCAACGCGATCCAGACGAACGACAAAAAGAGCAAGTAAGCACGGCGGCTCATGTGCTCACGGACGATATCGGGAATGCTGCGGGCATTGTGCCGCACGCTGGCCACGAGCGAGGTCAGGTCGTGGACGCCGCCGATGAAAATGCTCCCCACCAGGATCCATATCAAGGCCGGCACCCAGCCGAACATCAGCCCTGCCAGGATCGGCCCGACGATCGGCCCGGCCGCGGCAATGGCCGAAAAGTGCTGCGAAAACAAGTACGGCGCGGGCGTGGGAACGAAGTCCTCCCCGTCGTTCACCGTACAGGCCGGCGTCGGCACGTCGTCGCGCAGCTCGAGCTTGCCCACCAGCCAATGGCCATAGGTGAAATAAGCCGCTAGCAGGATCACTCCAGCGCCAATCGTGATTCCCAACAGGCCCATCGCAATCTCCTCGTTCGTCCCAGTTTTGGCATGGATGGCCGCGTGAAGTATAGTCTACCTGGTCGTCCGCCGGGCGTCGAACGTTTCCATCTAGCTTTCCCGGTCCGTCTCCCCGCGGTAAGATTTCATCCTTCATCCCCGACAAGTCGGGATTTCGCCTCAAGCTCAACCTTCATCCTAGTCCTTGTCAAGGAAGCTCACGTGCATGAATCGTTTCTCCGGCGCGCGCTCGACGAGGCCCAACAAGCATTTGACGAAGACGAGGTGCCGGTTGGCGCCGTGATCGTTTACGGCGAACGAGTCATCGCCTCGGCCCACAACCAGCGCGAGCAACTGCGCGATCCGACGGCCCATGCCGAGATGATCGCCATCACCCAGGCGGCCGAATCGCTGGGCAGTTGGCGGCTCGACGATTGCACGCTCTACGTGACGCTCGAACCGTGCCCCATGTGCGCCGGGGCGATCTTGCAAGCCCGCATTCCCTGGCTCGTCTACGGCGCGGCCGATGCCAAGGCGGGCGCCGTGCAAACGTTGTACCAATTGCTGGCCGACCCGCGGCTCAACCATCGCTGCCAGGCCGTCAGCGGTGTTTTGGCCGGCCCTTGCGCGGATATCCTCACGCGGTTCTTCCAGAAGAAACGGGCCACGGGCAAAAAATACAATGACCCGCCCAAAGGCTAAGGCGGCTTTCCGCAAAGTGGGACATAACATGCCACCGGCTTGCCGCTTGCCCGGTGGTCTGTGACGCTGGCAGCTACCCAAGGCGGCCGCCATTCCTGTTTTTCAAACCACGATTGCCCTGCCGCTGCCTTTGGCAGCGGCAGGGCAATCGCGTGGGAATGCCCTTAATCCAGCGGGTGCTTGGTTGGCACACTCGCGGCGCGCGGCGCCGGGAGCTTGCGTGGGAAGAGCGCAAACACGCCGCACATCAGGCTGAGCGCGAAGAGCGACGGCCCGGCGCCGCTGTACACCAGACTCACGACGAAGCCGGCCTCGCTATTCGGACCTCCAAAACCACCTCCGAAGACATTGCCGCCGCCGCCCATCACGCCGACGAACGGAACGATCAGGGAAGGCAGCACGAGCGAGGCGGCGAAGAACAAGATCGACAGCTTGAATAGCCCCGGAATCGCGATGCTTTCCCGGCGGAATATCAGGATCGCGAACATGCCCGCCAGGAACGCCACGTGAAGCCACCCCTCGGAACCGACCATTTGCTTTAACAGCATCAACTCTTGCATGGCCGACCTCATCGGGTGGGGTTCCCAGGTTGCGAATAGCCATCGGCATTTGGAGCAAATGGCCGCGCCAAAGTCAAATCATCACTTCCGCCGGAACAACCGCTTGGCACCATCGAGCCCTTCGCCCAACAATTCAACCTCGGCCAGCGTGTTGTAGAAGTAAAAGCTGGCCCGAGCGCTGGCGGTGATCCCCAGCCGTTTGTGCAAGGGCATGGTGCAATGGTGGCCGGCGCGGATCGCGATCCCTTGCCGATCGAGGAGTTGTGCAATGTCGTGGGCATGCACCCCTTCCATCGTGAAGCTGACGATGCCCCCTTTTTTCTCGGGCGCCGGACCGAGAAACCGCACTCCGCCGACCGCCGAGAGCACCTCGTGGGCACGTGCGGTCAGGAGCTTCTCGTGCTCGTGAATCGCGTCCAGGCCGAGGTGGTTCAAGTAGTCGAACGCGGCCCCAAGCCCGATGGCCGGCACGATCGGGGGCGTACCGGCTTCGAACTTGGCGGGCAAGTCGGCCGGCTCGAAGCTGTCGAGCTTGACGCGGCGAATCATGCTGCCGCCGCCCAGAAACGGCGGCATCGCATCCAGCAACTCGCGGCGGCCGTAGAGGATTCCCACGCCGGAGGGTCCCAGCAGTTTATGGCCGCTGAACGCCAGGAAATCGATGTCGAGATCTTGCACGTCGATCGACTGGTGCGGAGCGCTTTGCGCCGCGTCGACCAGCACCACGGCCCCCGCCGAGTGGGCTTGGCGGGCGATCTCTTTCACCGGGTTGATCGTGCCGAGCACGTTCGACACCGCGGCCACGGCCACCAGTTTCGTCCGTTCGGTCAGCAAGTTCGGCAGCAGGTCCATGCGCAGCAGGCCGTCGTCGGTGATCGGAATGTGCTTGAGCACGGCCCCGGTCCGCTCTTTGAGCTGCTGCCAGGGGATCAGGTTCGAGTGGTGCTCCATCTCGGAGAGCACGATTTCGTCGCCGGCGCCGACATTGGCATCGCCCCAACTGCGGGCCACCAGGTTGATCCCCTCGGTCGAGCCGTAGGTAAAAAGGACTTCCTCGCGCTGACGCGCGTTAATGAAAACGCGGGCCTTTTCGCGGGCTTCCTCGTAAAGGTCGGTGCTCTGGTCGCTGAGCCAATGGATTCCGCGGTGGACGTTGGCGTATTGCCGTTCGTAGACGTCGACCAGCGCCTGGATCACCTGCCTTGGTCGCTGCGTCGTGGCGGCATTGTCGAGATAGACCAGCGGCTTCGTGCCGTGCAAGACGGTCGACAAAATCGGAAAATCGCCTCGTAGCGTATCGGGATCGAGCGGCAACACGGGTGCGACGGTGCTCATGGGTTTGTCCTTTGGGCGGCCACGGGCGAGTAAATCGCCGACTGCAACACGCGCCACGACAGCAGGCAGCACTTCTGGCGATTAGGAGTGAGCTTTGCCCCGAAAAGCGCGAGCATGTCTTCAGCGGTGAACCGCTTGATCTCGTCGACCGTGCGGCCATCGATCCGCTCGATCAAGAGCGAGGCCGCGGCCTGGCTGATGCAACAACCGTCCCCCTCGAAAAACGCTTCCTTGACATTGCCCGCCGGGTCAATCGCCAAATCGATGTGGACCACGTCGCCGCAAAGCGGATTATCGTCCTCGTGCGAGTGCGTTGCGTGAGGAGCGCGGCCGCGGTGGTACGGATCCTCGTAATGATCCAGGATTCGCTCCTGGTACAGCTCATCTTCGGCGGGATCGTTGGAAGGCATGGCGATCGGAGAAACGTAACGTGCCTGGTGCTACCCCTAGTCTACGCGGCTGCCGGGCAAACGACAACCGGAGCGGGGAAGCGTCAAGACACCTTGACATGCGCAATGCCCTAGATCCCCGGCATCTTTCCTTGTTCCCACGCTCTGCCGACCCGCTGTGCGTGTGCCCCGAACACATCTTCGGCCGCTCCGCGGCCCCGTCACAACCGAGCGCCGCCAGGCGCGGTAAGCGATGCCCCGGCTAGAAAGCGACTGGGGCATCGTTAGCGGCTCTACACCACCCACCATGCCGTGGGGCAGGCGGCGGCGACACGAACGTGAGCCGGTCCATCGTCGGCGGGGTCCCGGCTCCGGCGGCCCGCCGTTGGCGCGGAGCTTGCGCCAACGGCGAGCGGGCCGGACCCCCGGACGCGCCGTCTTGAATCGTTAACCAAATTGCCAAAGAACGAGCTCACCGAGGCGAACAAGGCGTCACTATGCTTCACTCGGCCAAGAATGAGACATTCACGGTGGCCGGCGGCAGAGCCTTAGCGATGCCCCGGATGAACCTGGCGCGGCTTTCAGCCGCAACCATAGCTGGAAATTCCGTGCTTCTCGGAGAGCTTCACGAGGATGTTGCAGCCACAGAGGGCACCGAGACCACAGAGAGAAACGGTTGACGTTATCGCTCTTCCATCTCGATGTCCTCTGTGTGCTCTGTGGCCAGAATCCCCCGCGTTGATCCTTGTTTATCCGCGATCGACTTTTCGAACATTGGGTGGAGGTAATCCGCCGGGCTACTCCGGCGCTCGGAGGCCCGATCCTGATTCCTGCCTCCTGGGTTTTCCGTCTCGAGGCGCGTGTCACGCTGCGATTCCCGCTGCAACGTGCCAGGCGGATCCATCAAAGGCGCTTCGGCGCGCCATTCGCCACGTCCGATATCGTCGCGGCCGGTCATTTTTCGGCCGGCAGTCTCCTGGCCGGCCCTGCCATTGCCAGCACCGTCATCGCACGCACTGCCTTCGCCAGCACTGTCGCGCTCCGGCCCGGCCTGTGACGTTTTTTTGTTTTCTATGGTGAATTCGAGGCTTTTTCTTGCATTGGCCCCCGCCCGTCCTTTCTCGCCACCGCTTTCAGCTTCCTCAACGATACCCAGCGGCCTGGCTTGGAACTGCGCGCCAACCGGCGCTGGCAACCCTCGCGACGAGGTTTCGCTGGAAGCTCTCGACGTTTTCGAAAGTAGGGGGGACACAACTGTCCGCACTGTCCGCATCCGATGTGCTCCCGTCAGAAACGATGCTGCCACATCGACTTGCGTCAGTTCAGCCTGCGGACAGTTGCCCTCCAGCCAACTGTCCGCAACTGTCCGCATGATTCCGTGTCCGTGGTGGGGTCCGAAAACTGAGCCATCGCCGGTTCACCCTCGGCCTCCGCGCGTGGGCGCCGAAGAGGAAGAGGTTGTCGCGGTCGAGCGCCGCGCGCGACCCCACGTTTCGTGTTTTCTATCGACGATTTCGCACGTTCTTGTGCGTATTCAACCTCGGTCTTTGGGTGCTCCGTCGCGGTCGGGACCACATCTGCAATCCGCTCCGCGCTCCGCATGTGGGCACCCGCGAAGCGGGTCGGCTCCGCGCTCTCTCCTCCCGTTTTCGTGTTTTCTATCGACGATTTCGCACTTTCTCGCGAGTTTCCAATCTCGTTTTCGGACGCTTCGGTCGGCTCCCTCCGCTCCGCGCTCCGCGTTCCAAGCTCCGCGCTTTCCTGCGACTCTTCCGCCTCTTCCAGCGGGTCGAAAAGGCTCCACACGAAATAGCTGCCCGCGCCGCCGCCCACGCGGCCGCAATCGGCGCCGGCGATTCCCTTGGAGCGATACACCACGTGCCAGGGAATGCCCGCCTCGTCCGCCGCCGCGCGCAGCTCCTTCGCAGTCTTGGGACCCAGGCCCAGCTCGTCGCGTAGCCAGCGCGCCGCGTCTTCCTGGTCGAGCCGCGCGGCCGTGGCCCAGCACACCGCCGCGCTCACGCGGCGCCGCCCCCAGGCCACCCGACCCTCGGGCGTCTCGAACGACAGGGCGTCGTCCATGTCGGCCAAGGTGTTCTTGGCGGCCGCCAGATACCTGCGGCAAGGCCGGCGGCGATCGCGCACCACGGCGAACAGCAGGGCCAACTCAGCGACGCCGCTCAACTTGTCGAGCCAGCGGCGCAGGTTGACGGCGCCCGGCACCTCGGGGGCGCGGGCCGCCGCCACGATCGCCACGCCACGCCGGGCGGCCAGCTCGCCCAGCTCGCGCAACGTCTTCGACGGGAAGCTGCGATTGCCCTGCTCGAGGTAGAGGTCCAGCGGGTCGATCACCACCAGCTTGACGCTGGGTGTGGACGCGAGGAACGAATCGAGATGGGCCAGGTCGCTGTAGGCCCGGAACGGGCGCACGCAGGGCGTTTCTTCGATGAACGTGACGTCGGGCACGTCGCCCATGACGTGGAACATTTTCGTATCGGCGCCGAGGGCCGCCAGCCGCGGCTTCACGACTTCCGCCAGATCTTGGTGCGTGATCAGCAACACCTCGGCCGCCTCGCGTGGAGCGTCGCTCACGTCGTGTTCAGCGCCTGGAAAGGCCCGG
>Ga0307374_10008141_pt1 | contig 15751 bp, 14 predicted proteins | sample OX3MG_FD_202532 | JGI IMG/M metagenome (GOLD analysis project Ga0307374, IMG submission 202532) | Soil microbial communities from Risofladan, Vaasa, Finland - OX-3 | ecosystem: Environmental > Terrestrial > Soil > Coastal area > Acid sulfate soil | place: Finland: Risofladan, Vaasa | collected... | reverse complement strand
CGATTCGGAATTAACGCTGTTCGAGCGCCGCTGTCATCGCGTCCAGGGAGAGCGACCGCAGCAGGTTGCGCCGCATGCCCGATTCCACCTCGGCGATGCGCCGCACCGCCCGACCAATCCAGTCGAAAGAGACACTCTCAGCCAGACGGCGAAGTTCTGGCAAAATGTCGATGTTGCGCGCCATATCCGGCTGCCCCGCCTGCAGCAACATCATGTCCTCCAGCAAAAGGTACAGGCAACGCAGCAAATCCTGGGTCTTTTGTTGGCCTTCAGCCCCTGCGCGATAGGTTTCCGTCACGCGAAACAGCGCCGAATGGTCCGGTTCAGTCGTCGCCGTCCGCAGCAGCAGCAAGGCATCCTTGCGGCTGGCGAGATACGTATCGGCGTTGAATGAGATTGTCCTGCCGACGGCCCCTTCGGCCAACCGCGCCACCAGGGTGCGTCGAGCGGAGGGCCATTCCGGATGCCGCTCGGCCAGAATTTCTTCCAGCCTTTCCATCGGCACGGCGTGCAGCCGTATTTGGCTGCACCGGGAGCGAATGGTCGGCAGCAGGTCTGACGGATTTTCCGCCAACAGCAGCAAATGAGCGTATTCCGGAGGCTCCTCCAGCACTTTCAGCAGCGAATTGGCGGCCTCGCTCATGAATTTTGCGGTCGGGAAGATGTAGATCTTGTCCTTGCCCTCCGATGGCGCCCGCTGCACGTTGTGGATCAGCGAGCGAACCTGGCCCACCTTGACCAAATTCTGCGGCGGATCGGGAGGCACCACCAGCACATCGGGATGCGTCTGGATCAGGATGCGGGTATCTTTGCGGTCGGCGTCGCGGAGATCTTCCCGCGCCTCAATCGCTTCTGCCACGCGCGCATCCAGGTCCAGCGCGGCGGCAATGCGGGTGCAGTTGTGGCATACATCGCAGGCATCCGGCAGTCCGTTGAAGGTTTGGGGATCGAGGCAGTTCAGCGTCTGCGCCAGCGCAATCGCCAGCGAATACTTGCCCGCGCCGCGTGGCCCGGAAAGCAGAATCGCATGCGGCAGACGGCCCGATGCAGCGGATTCCTGCAGTTGCCGCACGGTCGCTTCATTGCCGAGAAAGCTGCGGAAGTTCACATTCCGAGCCTAGCAGAATTGGGGCTGCGTTCCTTGGCGACCATCATCATCGGATATTTCGGGCGCAAAGTGATTTTGGGCTGCACGTCGACGGTCTGGCCGGGAACCATGTCGAAGCTCCATCGCTGCGCCAGCGTCGCCAGAATCAATACGCCTTCCATCCACGCAAAGGCTTCGCCGATGCACTGGCGCGAGCCGCCGCCAAAGGGAAAATACGCAAACCGTGGCCGCACCGCTTTCTGCTCCGGAGTAAAACGCTCCGGATCGAACCGCAATGGCTCCGGATAAAACTCCTCGCTTCGCTGAAGGATGTATTGGCTGAAGAAAAAATAAGTTCCCGCGGGCAGGCGATACGATCCCAGCTCGACAATCTGCGTGGATTGCCGCCCCATGGCCCACGCCGGCGGATACAGACGCATCGACTCGGCGAAGACCATCTCCGTGTAGCGCAGGCGCGGAAGGTCTTCCAGCGTCGGCAGCCTGCCTTGCAGCGCATCGTAAATCTCGCGTTGCATTCGTTCCGCGGCCGCAGGATTTTCCGATAGCAGATACCATGTCCAAGTCAGCGCGTTGGCGACCGTCTCATATCCGGCAAGAAAAATCGTGATCACTTCATCGCGCAATTGCCGATCGCTCATTCCAGCTTGCGGCGCGGCTAGCTTGCGCCCCGCGTCGGCGGGTGTTTCGCCCTCATCCCGTGCCGCCATCAGCATGGAGAGCAAATCGCCGCGATCTTCATTGGAGGCGCGCCGCTCCGCGATCATGCGATACACCTGGGCATCCAGCCGTGCCCGCGCTTTGCGAAACCGGATCAGGCCGGGGATGGGCCAGCGCAGATAACTCTCAGCTCTCGGCAGCGCGATCAGGTAATTGTAGAGGCGCATGATGACGTTGACCTCGTCATTGATCTCGCGAATGGCGGCCGTCACGTCGGTGGCGAACAGCGTGCGTGCGACAATCTCCAGCGTCAGCTCCATCATCGCGGCGGACATGTCAAAGGTCTGTCCCGGTTGCCAGGTGGCACGCATGGCGGCCCCGCGTTCCACCATCATTTCGGCGTAGGCATGGATACGCTGGCGATGAAAGGCGGGCGCAGCGATGCGCCGTTGCCGCATGTGGAACTCACCTTCGCTGGTGATCAATCCTTGGCCCAGCAGAATTTTCATGCGGTTCTGGGTGCGCTCTTTGATAAACGACGAGGCCTGCGTCACGAGAATCTCGCGGATCAGTTCCGGATCATTGATGAACACAATATTGCTGCCGCCCAGCTTGTAATGGGAGACAGGCCCAAAGGTTTTCGCCAGGTGTTCAAACAGCAGGATTGGATTTCCCGGCCGGAAAAAACGCCGAAACAAATAGAGCGGCAGGTTACGTTGCAGGCCGGGTGGAAAACGAAATGGCTTCGACTCGCGCCCGGGATCGTTCTGTGCCGAGGTTGCAGATTGGGATGGTGTGGCCATGAAGGGAAGTCGAAACAGAGCACGCGTGCAGGTTCAATCAGGCAGAGGCGGCGACGCGTTCCAGTCGTTCCTCGACAATCTCCACGATACGCTTTTCAATGGCATCGACCGACGCATCTTCGGCAATTGTGACCACCCGCAAAGTTTCGCGCGCCGCAATTTCCTGATACTTCAAAAAGACGCGCTCGTAGAAGGCGCGACCCTCGGTTTCAAATCGATTCTCATCCGTCCCCTGCGCGATTTGCCGGCCATTCCGTCGCCGCGCCCGGGCCAGCGAAGCCTCCAGACTCGGCAGCAGCAGGATCGTCAGGTCGGGCCACAGATCTCCGCAGACAGCTCGATGCAATTCCAGCACCGGCGCGCTGCCCAGGCTGCGCCCACCCCCCTGGTACGCCTCGGTGGAGTCGGTAAATCGATCGCACAGGACAATCTTTCCTTCCGCCAAAGCCGGCAGAATAATCTCGTGGATCGACTGCGCGCGATCGGCAAACATCAGCGCCATCTCCGCCAGCGGAGCTACATTCTGTGTCGCGGAGTGCAACAGAACTGCCCGAATCTGATCGCCCAACTCTGTGCCACCCGGCTGGCGAGTGGTCGTCACAGCTCGACCCTGCGCCTGCAACGTGCGCGCCAGCAGGCGAAGCTGGGTGGATTTCCCTGAGCCATCCAACCCTTCAAACGTGATAAAAAAACCGCGCGGCATGGCGGTAGGGTACCACTGCGACAAGCTTTAGAACGATTTCGGCCAACGCTGCCGGCCGTGAAATACGGCGATAATTTCCAGTCGATCGGCCCTGATGCGATACGGCAGAAGGTAGGCAGTGCCAGGGACAACAAGTTCTCGCGTACCCGGAACTCTTCCTGCTCTGCCTCGGTTCGGAAACAGGGTGAGTTCTTCGACACTTATGATGATTTTGGCGGCGACGGCCTGGGCTGCATCCGGGCTGTCTTCAGCAATGAAGGCGCGAATCGCAATCAGATGTTGCACAGCGCGCGGCGACCATACAATTTTCATTGTGGAGGCTGCCGTTCGCGTTTCTTTCCCCAGGATTGAAGCCAGGTCTTGACTTCGCCATGGTCTACGCGTCTGCCTGCATTCAATTCCTTGAGTCCGCTTTCAATTTCTGACAGCTGCCAGCTTTCGGCTTCGACATACGCGGCGATGGCCTCGGCGGCCAGGAATGATTTGGACCTCTTTGAGGATTTCGCCAGCTTGTCGAGCTTGTCTTTTACGGTAGGTTCCAATCGAATTGAGAGAATGGAAGACATTGTAAGCACCTGTATACAATATAGTACGACTTGCTGCATTACACTGTTGCTTCGTCTGCACCTCGTAAATTTCAGGAGTTCTATGCGTCTAAACATCTCTCTTGCCTTGGCCGCCTTTGCCCTGGCGGCATTTCCACACAGCAGCGTTGCACAAGCTGGCGCTGCGGCGTCCACGCAGCCTGCCTCAGCGGCTCCGATAACCATCACCGTGGACGCAACGGATGCGCCGCGCAAAATGCTGCATGCCGACCTGGTGATCCCAGTGCAGCCTGGCGATCTGACCCTGGTGTACGCGAAATGGATTCCCGGCGAACACGAGGCCTCCGGCCCCATCGACGACCTGGCAGGCATCGTCATCAAGGCCAACGGTCAGACGCTGCCGTGGGTGCGCGACAGTGTGGATATGTTCAAGTTCCATGTGCATGTGCCGCAGGGGGTGACCGAGCTGCATGTACACGATGATTTTCTGGCGACTGCCGGGCCGGTTGGCTTTTCCGCTGGGGCTTCCACCAGCGAAAATCTCGCGATGATCAGCTGGAATGAAGTGATGTTGTGGCCGCAGGTGGCTTCTGCGAAGGATGTGCAGGTCACCCCCAGCGTTACGTTGCCGACGGGCTGGAAGTTTGCCACTGCGCTGACGACCACCAGCACCGAAGGCACCACCACTCACTTCGCCACTGTCCCGCTGAATGAATTGGTGGACTCGCCGGTGCTCTCTGGCCGCTATTTTCGCGAGATTCCGTTAGCGCCGGAAATTTCTCCCAAGCATTATCTCGATCTTGCCGCCGACGGACCGGAAGACCTGGAAGTTCCCGCACAAATGCTCGCTGGATTCAACGATCTGGTGCGGCAAGCCAGCGCGCTCTATCAGTCGCACCACTACAGCAGCTATCACTTCTTGATGACATTGAGCGATCAGGTGGCACATTTCGGGCTCGAACATCATCAGTCGAACGACGATCGCGTGCCGGAGAAGACGTTCCTCGATCCAAATCTGGACGTATTGGAAGCTGGATTGCTCCCGCACGAATTCACCCACTCGTGGAATGGAAAATATCGCCGCCCTGCCGGATTGCTGTCGCCGGATTTCCAGACGCCGATGAAGGGCAATCTGCTATGGGTGTACGAAGGGCTGACGACCTACCTCGGGGATGTGCTAACCGCGCGCAGCGGCCTCTGGACAGAGGATCAATATCGCGAAGCGCTGGCGAACTCGGCCGCGAACCTCGACAATCGACCGGGGCGCACCTGGCGTGATCTGCAGGATACGGCCACAGCGGCGCAAACTTTGTATGAAGCCGCCGGCCAGTGGGGCAATTGGCGCCGCAGCGTCGACTACTATCCCGAGGGCGAGCTGCTCTGGCTGCAGGTCGACATCATCATTCGTCAGCAAAGTCATGGCAAAAAATCGCTGAATGATTTTTGCGTGCGCTTCCTTGGACTGAACGGCGATACCGGTCCGATCACCGTGCCTTACACGTTTGAAGATGTAGTGAGCAATCTCAACGCAGTCCAGCCCTACGATTGGGCAGGATTCTTGACGGAGAAGCTGACGACCAAAGAGAACCACGCCCCGCTGGGCGGAATTGAAAACGGCGGTTATCGCCTGACGTATTCGGATACGCCCAACTCGATGGAAGAATCCATGGAGACGCTGCGAGGCGTCGATGACTGGTACTCGCTTGGGCTGCATCTGTCACACCAGGGCGTGATGAGCGACGTGCTATTTGATTCGCTGGCATACAAGGCGGGCTTAGGTCCGGGCATGAAGATCGCCGCGGTGAACGGGCGCGCCTACACCGATGCATTGATGCACGACGCCATTCGCAATTCCAAAACTAGTCAAGCGCCGATTGAATTGATCGTCGAGAATACCGCGTATTTCCGCGACGTGAAGATCGATTATCACGGAGGCGAACGTTATCCGCATTTGGAGCGCGTTGATTCCAAACCCGACCTGCTGGATCAGATATTGCAGCCGCTGCCGATGCATTCGAAGAAATAAACATTGTTTTCGCATTGCCAATGACGCCGCTGCCCATCCACGGTGGCGGCGTTTTTGCTGGACGTCGCGGAGAAATGAATGAGGAAAAGGGTATTGTCTCTTTCGCGTTTTATCGGCTGTGGAGGAACGCTGTCGGCGATCTTGCTGCTGGGGGCTCATCTCTTTGCGCAATCCACTCCGTTGTTGGTCGACGTGGATCATCGCGCCGCGACCAGCCTGGATGGCGCATGGCACACCATCATCGATCCCTATGGCAACGGGCTCTATAACGCGGACGGCAGTATCAATCTGCACGGCTACGGCGAAAACCGCCAGCCGAAATCAAAGAGCGATCTGGTTGAATACAGCTTCGCGAAAAGCCCTACGCTCCAGGTTCCCGGCGATTGGAACACACAGCGCAAAGACCTGCTGTTCTACGAAGGCGTGGTCTGGTATGAGAAGAATTTCACTTACACTCCCAAGCCGAATACTCGGACATTTCTCCATGTCGGCGCGGCCAATTATCGCGCTTACGTCTTTGTAAACGGTACCAAGGTTTGCCAGCACGAGGGAGGCTTCACTCCCTTCGATTGCGATGCGACCACCACGCTGCACAGCGGCAACAACTTTGTGGTGATTGCGGTCGACAACACCCGCCTGCGCGATGGCGTGCCCACCCTGAAAACAGACTGGTGGAACTATGGCGGCCTGACGCGGGATGTTTCGCTGATTCAGGTGCCGGAGAAGTACATCGATGATTTCGACCTGCACTTGCAGCGCGGCAGCAAAACCGAAATTGTTGGCTACGTCCATGTGCAGGGCGCAGGCGCTGGAGAACCGGTGGTCGTGCGCATTCCGCAGGCGGGCATCGTGCAGCAGGCGACGACCGATGCATCGGGCCGCGCGCTGATCTCCATCCATGCGCCGGGATTGGAACTCTGGTCGCCCGAGCATCCGAGACTATACCGTGTCGAGATTCAGGCCGGGAGCGGAACAGGTCACGATGCGCTCACCGACGACATCGGCTTTCGCACCATTGAGGTTCGCGGCACGGAGATTCTCCTGAACGGCACACCGATCTTCTTGCGCGGAGTTTCCATCCACGGTGAAGCGCCCATGCGCGGCGGTCGCCCCACAAGTGAAAAAGACGATGCCACGCTTTTACAGTGGGCCAAGGAAATGGGAGTAAATTTTGTACGCCTTCCCCACTATCCGCAAAGCGCCCGCATGATGCGGCTGGCCGATCGCATGGGCATCCTGGTGTGGGAGGAAGTGCCGGTCTACTGGGCCATCGAGTTTGACAATCCGCAGGTACTGGCGAAGGCGCAGCAGCAGCTTGCGGAAATCATTCGCCGCGATCGCGACAAGGCGTCGGTCATCTTCTGGTCCGTCGCGAACGAAACGCCGGCGACTCCGGCACGCAATAGATTTCTTGAAGCGATGATCGCTTCCGCGCGGGCGCAGGACAGCACACGCCTGATCACCGCTGCGCTGCTATCTTCGCGGCACGGAAATGAAATTCAAGTGAACGATCCGCTGGGTGCCTACCTCGATGTCGTCAGCTTCAACGAATATGCAGGCTGGTATCAGGGCACGCCGCAAGACATCGCGAACATCAAAATCACTGCCATCTACCCAAAGCCGCTGCTGTTAAGTGAGTTTGGCGCGGGCGCGAAAGCAGGCTTCCACGCCGACGCCGACACCCGCTGGAGCGAGGAATTTCAAGCGAACGTCTATCGCCAGCAGTTGCAGATGCTGCGCGGCGTAGCGAACCTGCGCGGCATGTGTCCGTGGCTACTGGTAGATTTCCGCTCCCCACTGCGCGAACTTCCTGGCATTCAGGATTTCTACAATCGCAAGGGGCTCATCTCCGACCAGGGCCAAAAAAAGCAGGCGTATTTCGTGATGCAAAAGGCGTATCTGCAGCACACCATCGGCAACGCGCATTAACCCATCGATCGCGGTTTACGGAAAAGATTGCTCCCCCCGCTCCAGCCTTCGCCGACCAACATCCGGATGGTCTGACCTGCCTTCTGGTGTCGGGCGTCACAACAAGTGACTTAGGTCACAGACCGAGGGTCCCGCGAGGGCAACACTACTTGTGCAGGCAATGAAGAGAGTTGGCGAACGCCGATTTTTCATGGCCCAGCGTTCGGCAACGGTTTGGCACGGAGAAGGATCATGAAACGATCTGCAACAGGAAGATGGGCCGGATGTACGTTGCTGACCCTCGCAATGGCAACCGCAGGCACAATTGGGTGCGGCAGCGGTTCAACCTCCAGCACCGGTTCAACTCCACCGATAACGCCCCCGGCTGCATCGACGGCTGTGCTGGTGAACATGGGCGACACTCCCTCGGACTCGGTCCTGGACTGCGCGGTGACCATCAGCGCCATGAGCTTTACCAATACATCGGGCACTAGCGTACCCGTGACCATCGCCTCTCCCATGACCATGGAGCTGGCGCATCTGCGGGGGACGGTGGCTCCGCTCATGATGCAGTCCATTCCCCAGGGAACATACAACGCCATGTCCATCACCCTGTCCTCCGCGACCGTCACTTCCATGACATCGTCGCATAGCCCGGTCCAGCAAGTCTTTTCCACGCCAATGACGGTCAATATTCCGTTGAGCACTTCGCTCACGGTGGGAAGCAACGCCATGGTGATGAACCTGGACCTGAACCTCTCCACTTCCGTAGGGACCGGTTCTGGTGGAGCGATCACTTTTACTCCGGCGTTTGACGCGTCCGCAGAAACCGCGACTGGCAATGCCAGTGCTACGCCGGAACAAGGCGGGATGATGCAGGTGGTTGGCAACGTCACCGGCATGTCTGGTAGCACCTTTACTATGGGCACGCTGCAGGGAATGTCGATGTCCCTGGCGACCGGCAGCAATACGCAGTACCAGGGGATGAACGGGCAGACGATGTCCAACATGGGAATGATGAGCAGCGGCCAGATCATGACGGTGAACGCAACACTGCAACCCGGTGGAACCTGGACAGCGAATTCAGTCACGGCAATGATGGGCTCCGGTGGAGTCATGTCGATCGGGATGATCACCGCGACCACCGGAAGTCCGGTGACGCAAATGACGATGTTTCCGGACAATGGCATCGGCGCGGGCATGATGGCGTCGCTGCTGGCCAATGGCATGACGGTCAACCTGGGCAGCAGCGCCACCTACGGCATTGACGATGTGGGCGTGTCGATGTCCGGTTTGTCGATTACGCCGCAGTTCGACGCGTCTCACATGGCCGCCGGTCAGAACATTGCAGCGGCAGGCTCTGGAGCCATGTCCTCCGGCAGCGGCATGATGGGCGGGGGCGGCTTCATGAACATGGGGAGTATGACCGCGGCCGGTATCGAGCTGGAGCCTCAGGGCCTCAGCGGGACCGTCGCCAGCGCCTCCGGCAGCGGCTTTACGCTTAGCCTGCCGTCGGATTCGGCCTTTACCCTGTTGACGGGAGCCACCAGCGTCACTGTTTACCAAACTGCGCAAACGCAGATGAAGGGCCTTACCGCAGCTGCGAATGGCCAGAATGTCGCGGTCTACGGCTACTTGTTCCATAACGCCGGAAGCTACAACTTTGTCGCCATGCAGATTACGGCAATGTAGTGCGGACCGTGCCTGCGCGTAAGCGCGATGAAATGTAACGCAAGCGAAGTAATCCAACGCGAAGATTACTGCAGCGTTCCGGCGACAACCGTGGCCTGCACTTCCACCTGTCCGCGAAATTCGTGTCGCGTCAATCGATAGGCAATGTCCATCATGTCGCCTACTACCGATGGCCGATCCAGCGCGGTATCGATTGAAAACCAAATTGCCTCCAGCGTCAGATTGTCGCGCACCAAACGCAGGCGTCCGTGGCGTCCGTTCGTCAGAGCGCGATAGGTGGCCACGCGAAACGTCCCCGAGTAGAGTGGCGCTTCGAAACCGCGACCAAAAGGTCCCATCGCATCCAGAGCCTGAATGCTTTTCAGATCGTGTGCATTGGAATCGAGTTCGCCATCCGTCCAGAGAGTCGGTCCTGTCGCCACCGCTCCTCCGGTTTGCTCCGCAACTGCGAACGTGAAAGCCTGCCGAAACCGTTCCATATCCACCACTCGGATAGTTGCGCCCGCCGCCGCCTGGTGACCGCCGAAGGCCACCAGCAAATCTGGATAGGAACTTGCGATCTCCTTCAGCGCGCGTTGCACATCGATCCCCGCTACTGAACGAAAGGACCCGCTCGCGAGTCCCGTCCCAATGTCGGAGTCCGTATCCGTTGCCAAAGCCGGTGCGGTCGCCCGCGCACCTTGACCCTGCGGCGCGAAGATTGCGCAGGGTTTTCCAAATGCTTCGACCACGCGGCTGGCCGTAATCCCGTGGACACCGGAGTGGCCGTCTTTCAGGAATAGAACGATCGCCGGCCCTGCAACCCGCGCTGCTTGCGGAAACGCTTGCGCCCGCAATCTGCGCTCAATCGATTGCCGCTCAGAATTCTCGCGCTTGAGCTGGCTCCAGCAGGCGGCGGCATCCGCTTCTGTTTTTGCGATCAGAAACCGAAAGCCCACCTCCGCCCAATCCAGCCGGCCGGAAGCTGCAATGGCGGGCACCAGGCGAAACGCAACGGTCTCAGCATCGATCTCGCAATCCACCTCTGCGGCAAAAACTTTCCAGCAGGGCCGGCATCCCGAACGAACCCGTTGCATGCCACGACGCAGGAAGGCGCGATTGATCAGGCTCGCGCCCGGAGATAATGAGACGCAGTCCGCAATGGTCGCGACCGCAACAAAGTCCAGCAGGCTGGCGAGGGATGGCAACTCCGCGAACACGCCCTGCTCCAGCAACGCGCTGCGCACCTTCGCCATCACCAGAAATGCAACCCCGGCGCCGCACACATGCTTGTCATATTCGGAGTCCAGCCGGGACGGATTCACCACCGCATATGCGGACCGCGGCGGGCCGTCCGGCGGAATGACGTGGTGATCGGTGACCACGACATCAATCCCGGCGGCGGCCAGCGTGGCAATTCGCGGCTCGTCGCTGCTGCCTTTATCGGCGGAGATGACCAGCTGCGCGCCGAAGCCCTGGATCCGCGAAACCACACCTTCGCCAATCCCATAGCCTTCTGTCAGGCGATGGCTGGTGACGACGCAGATGCGTTCGGGGGCAACTCCAAAGGCATCGACCATGGCAGTCCACAGCACAGCCGCCGATGCGGTGCCGTCCATGTCGTGATCGCAGGCCAGCGCAATACGCTCGTGCTGGATAATGGCGCGCACGATGCGTTCCACGGCGCGATCCATGGAAGGAATGGCACCTGGATCGACAATGTCCGCAAGTTTCGCTGCAGTCAGCGATTCCCAGTCGATGAAGCGATCCAGACGGCGGCCGAGGAAATTTGCGATCGCCGGGGCGATGCCGGCACGCAAATAGGCATCGCGAACCTCCGCGTTGCAGGGTCGCTCAATCAGAGATTTTGGAGGCAATTTCCATGGCGCGGATTCTTCTTCGACCGCAACGATCTCCGCAGTCAGCTCGCTGCCGGGAGGCACCGAAATGCAAGCTTCGACGGCCACGGCTACGGGGTCATCGTTCACTCTTCATCCTCGTCGTCTTCTTCGAGCGCGTTTTCAATCAGCTCCTGCAGGCTATCGACGGTGTTTACCATGGCCCGATACTCCCGGTACCACTCCGTCTGCGTCTCATGCACAAACAGGATTCCCTGGTGAGGGAACGCCAGCTCAATGTGGCCGACCTTGCCAATTTCAAGGAACAGCCGATTCAGCTTGTCCATCTCCGGTCCGGCCGCTTCCGTGCTCGAAATATCCTGCAGCTCGCTCGCCAGCAGCTCGAGCGTGGTGCGGTCGACGGAATCTTCGCCAATGCATACCAGCGGAGCTCCCGCGGCCTTCGCCATTTCTACGAAGTCCTTCCAGCTCTCCTTGGATCTCTGGGCGTTGTCATCCGCCGTTTCCGGGTCGCTCCACCACACACGCGGAGTGTCTTCCGGAATCAATGCAGGAAAATGTCGCATGCCATGACCTTCAATAAAGGCGATCATGTCATCTTTTAGCGAAGTCAGGTTGTTGGAATCCATCCTTTCCATCCTAGACCAGTTTTCCCGCAGCGATAGAGTGCCGGCAACCAGAATGTGCACCCGTTTTTCACGGAATGGATGCGTGAGCTTTCTTTCCGCTAGCCTATATCCACCGGAAAACGGGTCTGGCGCCGCGAACCCTTTATGATGAAAGGTAACGACAGGAGTTTTTCGGGAGCAGGACTTCTTGGCAAAGTATCAGCGGCACGTATTTATCTGCACCAACCAGCGCGAACCCGGCAGCGCGCGTCCCAGCTGTAACGCCGACGGCAAATCGCAATTGCAGGCACGGTTCAAGCAGGCTGTGGATGTGGCCGGTCTCAAGGGCAGTATCCGCGTCAACAAGGCCGGCTGCCTGGACCAGTGCGAACATGGGCCAACCGTGGTCGTCTATCCGGAAGCCGTCTGGTATGGGCATGTCTCTGAAACCGATGTGGATGAAATTGTTGCCTCGCATCTGGTGGCTGGGCGCCCTGTCGAGAGACTGCTGCTGGCCGAGGGCTGCGTCAACACCGGAGCCTGCGAGCATCGGCCCGCAAAGACCTGAAAAACTGTTGCGGGTGGAGTCTCGAGCCGCTCGCTGTGCTATATTCCGAGGGGAACAATGAATTTCTCAAGAGATTATGTTGGATATTTAGGCCGGCGCACCATCAAGCATCTGATCGATGTCAAGATGATCCAGACCGAGAAAGTCGAGGTCTTGAATGCCCGCGTACAGGCTGCCCTGATTGATGAGTTGATGCTGGAGGATCGCATCAACGACGAGGTTCGTCTGATCCTCGAAGCCTATCAGGAAGAGATGCGCCGCACCGGCGCCAGCTACCAGGAAATGTTCAAGAAAATCAAGCAGGAACTCGCCCGCAAATATAAGGCGGTGCTATGAGAGTTTCCCACGACAAGCTCAACAAGCTGGCCCACGTCATCGCCGATACTCTGGCGGAAACCGACGAGTGCGAATTCCACGAGGACCGCAATACCATCCGCCAGGAATCGCGCAAGATGCTGGAAAAGTTGTTTGCCGACGAGTTGAAGATCGACCAGGCCGCGCGCCTGAAGGTCTCCTCCCACAAGAAAAATATTCCTGAAGGCAGCCAGGAGTGGGAAATCCTCTACCGCAAGTATTACCAGGAAGAAGTGAAAAAGCTGGGACTGTAGTCCTGTTGCACCCTCCCTGCCGGCACTTCGCCTTTCACTCCCGGATCACGCGAATCAGATAAAATTTCCTTCCGGAGGTCTCCCATGGCCAATCAAGCGGAAGGAATCGTCGACCTGCCAACCCATTCTTCTGTCGACGAAACTGTCGCCCGTCTGCAGTCGATGCTGCAGGAAAAGGGCGTCCAGATCTTCGCGCTGATCGATCACAGCGGAGAAGCCAAACGCGCCGGCTTCGAGATGCGTCCCACCAAGCTGCTGATTTTCGGCAATCCAAAGGCTGGCACACCACTGATGCTGGCAGCGCCATCCATCGCCATCGATCTCCCGCTGAAATTGCTGGTTTGGGAAGATGCCAGCGGGCAAGTTTGGATCTCCTACAACACGCCCGAGTATCTACAGAAGCGGCATGCGTTACCGCAGAACTTAGCCGCGGCACTCGGTGCTGTGGAAGTGCTCGCGAAGAACGCCGCGAAATAATCCCAGCCCGCTATCCGATCTGAGAAGCGGGCTCGTCATGCCGTAATTCGCTACTGCACGTTAAAGTCTTGTTGCAGCGGTACATTCTCCGACGAATCCCCGACGTACACAACAAATTTTCCGGGATCCACTTTCCACGCGTGCGTCGTTGTGTCCCAGTAGGCCAGCGAGCGTTTGTCCAGCGTGACGTTTACGTGGTGCACTTCCCCCGGCCGCAGCATCACTCGCGAAAATCCCTTCAGCTCCATCTTCGGACGTTTCACGGTCGCCGAAGGATCGCCGACGTAAATTTGCGCGACCTCCGCGCCGGCAACCAGGCCGATATTTCTCACGTCGAACGCAACCTGAATCGGTCCCGTCGATGAGGTCGTCTGCGGCGACACCGACAGATTGCTGAAAGCAAATTCGGTGTACGAGAGGCCGAAGCCAAAAGGAAACAGCGGCTTCACCGCGCTGGTCTCGTAGTAGCGATACCCGACGAAAACTCCTTCGCTATATTTGATGTCCCGCGTGCCGGGCAGCTCGTAATATGTTTTGTAGGTCGGATTGTCTTCAATCCGCTTCTCCCAACTAATCGGCAGCTTTCCGGAGGGATTCGCGTCTCCAAACAAAAGTTTCGCCAGCGCCGTGCCCGCCTCCTGCCCGCCGTACCAGGTCTGCAACAGTGCTGCTGTGGCATCGATCCAATCCTGCGTGGCCACGCTGCCGCCCGCCGTCAGCACCACAACGGTTTTAGGATTGGCCGCCGTCACTTCGCGAATCAATTCCTCCTGTCCGAACGGAAGCTGATAGGTGCGGTCCCGTCCCTCCGACTCAGTCGCGGGACCAAAGCCCACTGACAGCACGACAGCGTCTGCCATTTTCGCCAGTTGGAGTGCCGCTGGATCGACAACCTTATCCTGCGCAATAATGCCGAGCGATGGCGTGTTGTTCGGCTTTCCCGGAAAATAATTGAACTGCACCTGCACCGGTTTCCCGGCTTCCATCGTGATATTTGCGGACTGCAGCTCGCCGCCTTCCCCCTGAACTTCCGAAAAAATATTCTTGCCGTTGATCAAAATCTCGTCATGGTCGCGCCGCTGATCTTCGGCCACCACCGTATAAACCCCGGAAGTCTGCGGAATAAAATATCCATGCCACTCCACGCGACGCGGTGTTTTGGTCTGCTGGCTCAACCACGAACTGGCCACGTGATCCAGGGTTTCATCCACGGTGGAGAAAAGTCGATCATTGGCCGACAGAACATATTCATCCCGTTTCAGGCCGGTATGCTGGCAGGCCGCATCCGTGCACCACTTCGTGTCCTTGAAGACATCCTCGGGCTTCACCACGCCGGAATTCCAAAGCACATTCACTCCGGGATGCAGGCCATTGCTCAACCCTGTCATAAAACTCACCGGAGCGAACGCCGTCACTTCAGAGCTGCCTCCGGCGCCGGGCACAGCCGGATAAGAATCTGGGCCCAGCACCGCCAGCGTATGAATGGTATGACGATCCAATGGCAACAGGTGGTTCTCGTTCTTCAGCAGAACTGCACCCTCTTCCGCCGACTGCAGCGCGATGGCATCGCCGTGCTGGTTATAGAGAGAAATGCTGGGGTCAAGCTGATCGCGATCCAGAAATCCAAACTGCATCGCTGTCCGCAGAATGCGCCGAACCTTTTGGTCGATCGTGGCCACCGTGACCTGGCCACTTTTGATTGCCGGCAGCAACGTCGTAGCCGTCATATACTTTGCGTCGGGCATTTCCAGATCGAGGCCGCCGTTCGCGTCCGCAATCCCGTCATGCGCAGCGCCCCAGTCTGACATCAAGATGCCGCGAAATCCCCAGTCCTTGCGCAACACCTGAATATTCAGGAACGCATTTTGCGTGGCGTGCTCGCCGTTGATCAAATTGTAGGAATCCATCACGGCGCCGACATGACCCTGTTTCACCGCAGCTTCAAACGCCGGCAGATAAATCTCCCGCAGCGTGCGTTCGTCGATCACGGAGTTCGACCGCTGGCGGTCATACTCGGAATTGTTGGCGGCGAAATGCTTCACCGTGGCGCTGACGCCCTGGCTCTGCACGCCGTCAATATAGTTGGCGGCAATTTGTCCGGCAAGGAACGGGTCCTCGCCAAAATATTCAAAGTTGCGTCCATTCATCGGCTCGCGATAAATGTTCACTCCCGGTCCCAGCAGAAAATTCACGCCGCGCGCCCGCGCATC